>JGI24123J20310_1000283_pt1 | contig 36509 bp, 13 predicted proteins | sample SubbioCR12Aug_5A_FD_20310 | JGI IMG/M metagenome (IMG submission 20310)
TGAACACCAAGGACAAGCCATCATTCCTCTACAACCGCGCGTCGCCACCGACGTCGTTAACACGCTTGTCTTCCGTAGGAAAACCGTGAAGAGCCCCAACTGTTGTAGTCTTCATCTTGGATGCTCCTTTCCGTTCGGTGGTTGTAGAACCTCCACTTTGGCACATCGATGCCGCAGGTTGGGGGCGTCCATCCCATTGAGGAGCGCAGCGACGTGGCATACGATTCCACTATGGGCTTCAGCCCATAGTGGATCGGAGTCCTTCAGGGCAATCCAGCGTTCGTTGATTCCGCTGACCTTCTGGATTGCTTCGCTTTGCTCGCAATGACAGGAAATGAATTATCCAGCGCTTCCTTATTGATCCGGCACGAATTAAACATGACTACCGTTCGCCCTGAGCCTGTCGAAGGGCTGTGCTTCGACAGGCTCAGCACGAACGAACTCACGGATAAATCTGGCCGGATCGATAACGACTTGTGCGGTCGAGTCTTCGGTTTCCAGGCGATTTCGTTTTTCTTGCCCGGGTTTGTCGTCACTGGGGGCCAAGCACCCGAAGGATCTCATCCATGGTGGTTATGCCTTGCGCGACCTTTTCGCGCGCGTCGTCGAGCAGGGTCTTCATGCCCTTCGATTTCGCCATCTGGTTAATGTCCCGAATGCTGACGTCGCTGGTGATCAAATGCAGTAACTCTTCGTCCGGAATCAGCACTTCGTACAGGCCGACCCGGCCACGGTAGCCGGTATTGTAGCAGCGATTGCAGCCTTTGCCGTGGAAGGTCGGCAATTGACCCGAGGCAAACAGGCCGCTCAGCCGCTGGCGCTGTTCCGGCGTGGGCTGCACCGGCTCGCGGCAATGCTCGCAAATCTTGCGCACCAGCCGCTGCGCGACGATGCCTTCCAGCGCCGATGCGATGACGTAAGGCTTCAGTCCCAGGTCGAACAGGCGGGCGAGGGTCGCGATGGCCGAATTCGTATGCAGGGTGGAGTAAACCAGGTGTCCGGTGAGCGCTGCATGGAAGGCCACTTCTGCCGTTTCAAAATCGCGGATTTCCCCGATCAGCACGACGTCGGGATCCTGGCGCAGGATGGAGCGCATCACCACGGGAAACGACAGTCCGATCTTTTCCTTGATCAGCACCTGCCCCGCCATGTCCATGTAGTACTCGACGGGGTCTTCGATGGTCACGTAGTTCTTGGCAGGCGTTGCGTTGTGCTGCAACAGCGCATAAAGCGTTGTGGTTTTGCCGCTGCCGGTGGGGCCGGTTGTCAGGATGATGCCCTGCGGCTTGTCCACCAGGTTGAGAATCCGCGGCAGATCCTGGCCGGAAAATCCAAGCGTGTCCAGGTTCAGGATGGCGGAATTGCGATCCAGAACACGCATCACGATTTTTTCGCCGTTGATGGTTGGCAGCGTCGAGATGCGCAGGTCGACCATGCGCAACGAGGACTTGATGGTGATGCGGCCATCCTGGGGCCGGCGGCGCTCGCTGATGTCCAGTTCGGACATGATCTTCAGTCGCGACACCAGCGACTGGTGCAAATGGTGTGGAATATGAATTTTGTCTGCCAGCACGCCGTCAATGCGCAAACGCACCACCACGCTCTTGGTGCGCGGCTGGATATGAATATCGCTGGCACCGAGCCGGATCGCCTCCAGAATAATCGCATTGACCAGGCGGATCGCCGGCGGCTCTTCCGTTCCGCGCAGCAGCTCCTCCAGTGAGGCGTCCGCTTCATCTTCGATGACAATCTCGATGCCCTCGTAAGGGTCGACGCCCCCGACGATGGTTTCGAGATCGCGGAAGTCCATCGCTTCACGGGCGCCATAGATCTCGCCGAGCTTGGTCTGAATGGCCGACAGGTTGGCCATCACCGGCTGGATTTCCAGCCCCGACACGAAGCGCAGGTCGTCGAGCAGGCCCGCGTCCAGCGGATCCGCCATGGCCAGCAGCAGACGCCGCCCGTCGATACGCAGCGGCACCACCAGCTGTCGCTCGCAGAAACTCTGCGGGATGAGCGCGGATACGGCGGGGTCGACCTGAATCTCAGGCAGGGAAACCTCCTCGATCAGCAGGTCCTTGCGCAGGATGTCGCGGATTGCGCGCTCGGTTACCCAGTCGCGTTCGAGCAGAATCTTGATCAGCGGCTCCTTGCGCTGCTGCTGCAGGCGGTGCAGTTCTTGCACCTGCTGGCCATTCAGAAGATTGCGATTGCTCAGCATGATCGCGATCTGGCTGCGGTTGGTTACCGCCAGCTTTGACAGGGCTGCGATTTCCTTCGACTTGTGCGCGTTCTCCTGCTGCAGCGCCTTGTTCTTGCCAATCAATTCGTATTGCTCAAGCGCCAGGGCGACCGTCACCCGCAGGTCATCGTCGTTCCAGGGTTTGAGAATGAACTTGTAGACCGCGCCCTCGTTGATGGCCGCCATGATGGCGCCGGTGTCGGCATGCCCCGTCAGCATGATGCGGATCAGTTCCGGATGCAGCGCCTTTGCCTGGCGCAGCAGTTCGCCGCCGTTCATGACCGGCATCATGTAGTCGGAAATCATCAGGTGGAAGGTTTCGCGGCGCAGCAGATCAAGCGCCACCTGCCCGCTGCCGGCGGTGACCACCTGATAGTTTTCCTGGCGAAACACGCGCTGCAAGGCGTTCAGGACATTGGGTTCGTCATCCACCAGCAGGATGCGGTAGGGGCTGGAGGCTTTTTCGGGAAGCGGCTCTTCGCTCGCGTTACCGGTAAACAGAGCGGCGTATCGACTCATGATTTCGTGGGGGTGGGTTTTGCCGACATTTCGAAAAATAAACAGGGCATCAGGCGAGACCGCCCGCTGGAAGCACTATGGTAAACGCGCTGCCCTTCCCGGGTGCGCTTTGCACCTCGATCCGCCCGCCATGAGCGGCGACCACATCGCGGCTGACCGTAAGCCCCAGTCCTGTTCCCTGGCCCACGTCGCGGGTGGTAAAAAACGGGTCGAAAATTCGCTCCAGCACGTCCTGCGCGATGCCGTGCCCCGTGTCGATGAATTCGATGCGAAGCTCGTCCCCCGCATGGCGGCTGCGGATACGAATCTCGCCCCGCGTATCCATGGCATGTGCCGCATTGAGCAGCAGACTGAGAAATACCTGGTTAAGGCGGCCTGCATGGCAGCGCAGCGGCGGCAACTCGCCCAGATCCATGATCACTCCCGCCTTGGGGCTGACCTGCGCATGGGCGACGTTGCAGACCGAATGCAGGCTGTCATTCAAATCAACGACTTCCACCTCGGCATGATCGACGTTGGAAAACCCCTTGAGGTCGGCAACAATGCGCGCCACCCGGTCGGTGCCATCAATGCTTTCCTTCAGCAATGCGCCAAAATCCTCGATCAGGAAATCCATGTCGGCCCGTTTCCAGTCCTCGGCCAGGGACGCATTGGCGCGGATCGCCGGCGCCAGCTGCTCCAGACGCCCGACGTAGCCGCGCGCCGTGCCCAGATTGCTGCGAATGAAACCGATCGGATTGTTGATCTCATGCGCCACGCCCGCCGCCAGTTGTCCTATCGAGGCCATTTTTTCCGCCTGGTACAGCTGGAGCTGGGTTGACTTGATCACCTCGACCTGTTGCCGGACCCGTTCCTCCAATTGCTGCGAAAGCGCCCGATAGCGCGCCTCGGAAGCCTGCAGTGCCGCATACTGGTCCTGCAGCGCCTCATAGTCCGCGCGAACGACTTCGATATGAAGCGCCGAGGCCATGTGATAGCGCGCGCCCTGATGCAGCAGCAATTCCAGCAGGGTCGCGGCTGCACGAACCTGATCCTCTCCGGCCACCGCTTCCAGCCATCCCAGGACTTCGAGATCGTGGCGCACCGCCACGCGCACCCCACCGGGAAGATCGTTCGTCGTTCCCGCCAGCACTTCGCCGGCGCTGGAAGACAAGCGGAAACCGGCGCCCAGAAGCGCCGCCAGCGCCTCACCCAGCCGTTTTTGCGATATTCCGCCGAGAAGCTCGCTCAGGGTGAATTCGCGGTCAAAGCTGCCGGGCAGGATTTCCATTGGTCAGGCTCCGGCGACAGCCCGGACGAAGGCGGCCTGGCTCATGCCATGCGCCTCGGTCAGGGAAAATTGCCTGTCGGCGTGAGGGTAGACCTGTTCCAGCAGCCGCACGAAGGTTTCCCGAACTCCCGCGCCGGTGAGGGCCGAGGCAAAGGTCAGCGGCCACGGCGCCTGCGCCCAGCGCGCCTCGATCTCCTCTTCCGAAAGAATCTGCGGCAGGTCGCGCTTGTTGAACTGCACCACCAGGGGCAGGCTGTCGAAATCCAGCCCCACGCGCCGCGCATTTTCCTCCAGGTTCTGAAACGACTCCGAGTTGTTCACACTCTGGGTACGCTGCGAATCCGCCACGAATACCATTCCGTCGGCGCGCGAGAGTACCGCCTTGCGCGTCGCGTCATGCACCACCTGGCCCGGAACGGTGTACAGCTTGAGCTTGATCAGCCAGCCCGTGGGCGTCTGAAAGCCCAACGGCAGAAGATCGAAAAACAGGGTGCGATCGTTCTGGGTTTCCAGCGTCAGAATATCGCCCTTGAGTTCCGGCGCGAGCAGGTCGTGCAGACGTATCAGATTGGTCGTCTTGCCGCTCATCGCGGGCCCGTAATACACCAGCTTGAGCGTGATCTTGCGGTTTGTTTCATCGATGTCTGCCATGGGGAAAGGGCGCTCAAAAATCCTCTTCGTACAGCAGCACGGCGCCATCCGGCCCCCATTTGACCTGCGTGATGCCCGGCGTTTCTTCTTCGAGCCGGCGCAATTCCAGTTCCTGCTGCGAAAGTTTTCCTTGCTGCACGCGAACCAGGTCGGCCAGGCGCTGGTTCTCAAGCAGCAGATTCTGGAACGCGAGTGCCTGTGTGAGCGTCGCACCGACCTCGTAGTCCTGCCAGGGCTTGTTGATGAAGCGGTATATCTGGGCCTCGTTGATGGCTCCGATTACCGCGCCCAGGTCGGCATAGCCACTGAGGATCAGCCGCACGGCGTTGGGCTGCTGGGCGCGGAAGGATTTCAGGAACGCCACGCCGTCCATGCCGGACATGCGGTAGTCCGACATCACCAGATCGAACTTCGTGTCATGGGCCCGTTCCAGCGCGGCTTCAGGCTGATCAAAGATTTCGACGCATATCTCAAACACATCGTGCCCATCCGTTACGCTCGTTCCGAGGGTGCGCCGCAACGCATTCAGGACATTCGGTTCGTCGTCGACCAGCATGATTCGATGCATGATTATTTCCGTCCTGGTTTGATGAAGAGGGTCAAGGGAGTGCCATCCGTTTTTTCGTAATTCTGGATTTGCGCGATCAGGCCCTCATCCAGCATGAATTCCTTCGACAGCAGCAGCACCCCGTCGCGCGTCACGATATCGCGGGCCAGCACCATACCCGGCCTGAGCTGTCCCGGGCTCACCGCCAGCTCAGGCCCTGGACTCTCGGCCGATGGCGCGGCCATTCCCGTGACACCGAAGAATGCGTCCACCACCTTCGGATCGTAGCGCTTGCCGCGATTTCCCTCGATGAAACTGCGAGTTTCCGCCGCACTCATGCGCTTGCTCGCCAGCGTGCCGATCTGCAGCGCGTCGTAGTCGTTGGCCAGCGCCAGAATGCGCGCGCCCGGCGGAATGGCAAGTCCGATCAGGCCGTCTGGGTAGCCCAGCCCATCGAAGCGCTCGTGGTGACTGCGTATCAGCCTGGCCGCTTCCTTCAGCTGCTCCAGTGCCATCAGCGCGGCCTGACCCAGCGCCGGGTGCTTGACCACTTCGGCTCGCTCCTCGGGGGTCAATGCGCCGAATGGCTTTTGCAGCAGCTTGTCCGGCAGGGCAAATTTGCCGATATCGTGCAGCAGGCCGGCGATGAGCACGTCCTGGGTCTCCGACTCGGATAAGCCCATGCGCTGCGCGATCTTGCGGGCGAGATCGGCCACGCGTCGGGAATGCCCGGCGGCCGCGCCTTCGCGCAACTCGATCAGATTGGAAAACACATGGATGGAAGTGAGAAAGCCATTTTTCAGCTTCTCATGGGCCAGATTGAGAAAGTCCATGGCCTGCCGCAACTCGGCCGTTCGATCCTGCACCTTCTGCTCCAGGCTGCTATTGAGTTGCTTGAGTTCCTCGTTCTGTCGCTGCGTCAGCGCATCCAGCCGCTTTTTCTCCTGCTCCAGCTCTTTGCGTTCAAGCGCCTGCCTAACCAGCAGGATCATGTCGTGGTCTTCCCACGGCTTGGAGATGTAGCGGTAGATCCGCCCCTTGTTGATGGCGTCGATGGTGGAGGTGATGTCGGCGTAACCGGTAAGCAGAATGCGCACGCTATCGGGCCACCTGGCGCGTGCCTGTTCGAGGAACTGCGCCCCGCTCATTTCCGGCATGCGCATGTCGGAAATGATCAGGTCGACCTTCTCCCGTTCCAGGATGTCCAATCCAGCCTTGCCGGATTCCGCCGTTAAAATGCGGTAGCCCGAGGGGTGGAACAGCCGCTTCAGGGCCGACAGGATATTGGCTTCATCGTCGACAAACAGGAGAGTTGCCTGTGCTTCCTGCGCTTCGGGTTGCATTGCGGTTTGTAGTATGCCTGTCATAGCCTTGTCTTATTGCCTTGTTGATGCGGATGGCCGGAGGACCGGAAAAAAAACAGCCCCGCTCCAGTTCTGCCATGTCCCCACCTGCCTCGGTTATTTCCTCGCCTCTCCGATTTCTTCCTGTTGAATCGGCAGCCATACCCGGAACGCCGTCCCCTTGCCCACTTCGCTGTTCACGTCGATGTGCCCGTTGTGCTTCTGCACGATGCTGTACGACAGCGACAGCCCCAACCCCGTGCCCTTGCCAACCGGTTTGGTGGTAAAGAACGGGTCGAAGATGCGCTTGAGGTGTTCTGCTTCAATTCCCTTGCCGTTATCGGCAATTTCCACCCACACCTGGTCGCCCTCCCGGCCGGTGCGGATGGTGATTACACCGCGCTCATCGATGGCGTGCGCGGCATTGACCAGCATGTTCATGAATACCTGGTTGAGTTCCGATGGCAGGCATTTGATGTCGGGTATGTCGCCGTATGTCTTGTTCACTTCGGCTTTGTATTTGATTTCATTCCACACGATGTTGAGGGTGGAGTCGATTCCCGAGTGCAGATTGGTCCATTGCAGTTCGTCCGAGGTGTCGACGTGGGAAAAATCCTTCAGGTTCTGCACGATCTTCTTCACCCGGCTGATGCCGTCCCTGGATTCGTTCATCAGGGCCGGAACGTCTTCTTTCAGGTAACCCATGTCCACCTTTTTCTTGAGCGCTTCCACCTCGGCCAGTTTGGCCGCATCTCCCTGCGCCTGTTCGTAGCCCTCCAATACCGCAAACAGGTCATTGAGGTATTTTTCCAGCGAGCCCAGATTGGAGTACACAAAACCGATCGGGTTGTTGATCTCGTGCGCCACACCCGCCGCCAAATGGCCGATCGAGGCCATTTTTTCCGATTGCAGCAATTGACCCTGCGTCTCCGCCAGCTTTTTGTTCATGTCCGACAATGCCCGGATGCGGGCCGCCTGCTCCTGGTGCAGGCGCGTGTTCTCGATAACGATGGAAACCATGTTGACCAGGACGCTGCCGTGTGCCATGTCCGCTTCGGTGAAAGGCGGGCTTCCCGCCTTGCGGTTCACGCACAACGCACCGATCAGGCGGTTTTCTTGCATAAGCGGCCAGCAGATGGCCGAGCCCGGCTCGGTCGATTCGCGGCGCGGTTCATAGTTCCGGAAACGTGGATCCTTGGCGGGGTCGTCTGTCAGCAGAACCGGTTCCGCATGTTCCAGCACCCAGCCGATTACGCCCCGTCCTTTCTTGATTTGCTTGCCGATGGCCTGCGGCGGCAAACCGATGTCGGCGGTGAGCACCAGTTCATCCTCGACGTCCGCGCGCACCGAGAGCGAGCCAGTATCCGCACCGATCCCCTGCACGATGTGCTCCAGAATCCGCCGCTGGACCTCGGCGGGTTTCTCGCGTAACGCGCTTTCCTGGCCCAGCCGGTAGAGGTCATAGATCCAGGAAAGTTTGGCCATGTTTTCGAACGGCATTGGTCTTCCCTTGTTACATTCAACACGTGTCTGGTGCCCGGCAGATCCCGTCTGGAACCTGTCAGGCTCGACTGCATGACTGTATAACGGCAGAGGAAGGAAAAAATTGACCGGCTCAGGTATCGCTAGCCGAGCACTTAATCTGTTGAAATTTCACGCTCACAGCAACACCATCCATTGATCCGGCACGAATTAAACATGACTACCGTTCGCCCTGAGCCTGTCGAAGGGCTGTGCTTCGACAGGCTCAGCACGAACGAACTCACGGATAAATCTGGCCGGATCGATAACGACTTGTGCGGTCGAGTCTTCGGTTTCCAGGCGATTTCGTTTTTCTTGCCCGGGTTTGTCGTCACTGGGGGCCAAGCACCCGAAGGATCTCATCCATGGTGGTTATGCCTTGCGCGACCTTTTCGCGCGCGTCGTCGAGCAGGGTCTTCATGCCCTTCGATTTCGCCATCTGGTTAATGTCCCGAATGCTGACGTCGCTGGTGATCAAATGCAGTAACTCTTCGTCCGGAATCAGCACTTCGTACAGGCCGACCCGGCCACGGTAGCCGGTATTGTAGCAGCGATTGCAGCCTTTGCCGTGGAAGGTCGGCAATTGACCCGAGGCAAACAGGCCGCTCAGCCGCTGGCGCTGTTCCGGCGTGGGCTGCACCGGCTCGCGGCAATGCTCGCAAATCTTGCGCACCAGCCGCTGCGCGACGATGCCTTCCAGCGCCGATGCGATGACGTAAGGCTTCAGTCCCAGGTCGAACAGGCGGGCGAGGGTCGCGATGGCCGAATTCGTATGCAGGGTGGAGTAAACCAGGTGTCCGGTGAGCGCTGCATGGAAGGCCACTTCTGCCGTTTCAAAATCGCGGATTTCCCCGATCAGCACGACGTCGGGATCCTGGCGCAGGATGGAGCGCATCACCACGGGAAACGACAGTCCGATCTTTTCCTTGATCAGCACCTGCCCCGCCATGTCCATGTAGTACTCGACGGGGTCTTCGATGGTCACGTAGTTCTTGGCAGGCGTTGCGTTGTGCTGCAACAGCGCATAAAGCGTTGTGGTTTTGCCGCTGCCGGTGGGGCCGGTTGTCAGGATGATGCCCTGCGGCTTGTCCACCAGGTTGAGAATCCGCGGCAGATCCTGGCCGGAAAATCCAAGCGTGTCCAGGTTCAGGATGGCGGAATTGCGATCCAGAACACGCATCACGATTTTTTCGCCGTTGATGGTTGGCAGCGTCGAGATGCGCAGGTCGACCATGCGCAACGAGGACTTGATGGTGATGCGGCCATCCTGGGGCCGGCGGCGCTCGCTGATGTCCAGTTCGGACATGATCTTCAGTCGCGACACCAGCGACTGGTGCAAATGGTGTGGAATATGAATTTTGTCTGCCAGCACGCCGTCAATGCGCAAACGCACCACCACGCTCTTGGTGCGCGGCTGGATATGAATATCGCTGGCACCGAGCCGGATCGCCTCCAGAATAATCGCATTGACCAGGCGGATCGCCGGCGGCTCTTCCGTTCCGCGCAGCAGCTCCTCCAGTGAGGCGTCCGCTTCATCTTCGATGACAATCTCGATGCCCTCGTAAGGGTCGACGCCCCCGACGATGGTTTCGAGATCGCGGAAGTCCATCGCTTCACGGGCGCCATAGATCTCGCCGAGCTTGGTCTGAATGGCCGACAGGTTGGCCATCACCGGCTGGATTTCCAGCCCCGACACGAAGCGCAGGTCGTCGAGCAGGCCCGCGTCCAGCGGATCCGCCATGGCCAGCAGCAGACGCCGCCCGTCGATACGCAGCGGCACCACCAGCTGTCGCTCGCAGAAACTCTGCGGGATGAGCGCGGATACGGCGGGGTCGACCTGAATCTCAGGCAGGGAAACCTCCTCGATCAGCAGGTCCTTGCGCAGGATGTCGCGGATTGCGCGCTCGGTTACCCAGTCGCGTTCGAGCAGAATCTTGATCAGCGGCTCCTTGCGCTGCTGCTGCAGGCGGTGCAGTTCTTGCACCTGCTGGCCATTCAGAAGATTGCGATTGCTCAGCATGATCGCGATCTGGCTGCGGTTGGTTACCGCCAGCTTTGACAGGGCTGCGATTTCCTTCGACTTGTGCGCGTTCTCCTGCTGCAGCGCCTTGTTCTTGCCAATCAATTCGTATTGCTCAAGCGCCAGGGCGACCGTCACCCGCAGGTCATCGTCGTTCCAGGGTTTGAGAATGAACTTGTAGACCGCGCCCTCGTTGATGGCCGCCATGATGGCGCCGGTGTCGGCATGCCCCGTCAGCATGATGCGGATCAGTTCCGGATGCAGCGCCTTTGCCTGGCGCAGCAGTTCGCCGCCGTTCATGACCGGCATCATGTAGTCGGAAATCATCAGGTGGAAGGTTTCGCGGCGCAGCAGATCAAGCGCCACCTGCCCGCTGCCGGCGGTGACCACCTGATAGTTTTCCTGGCGAAACACGCGCTGCAAGGCGTTCAGGACATTGGGTTCGTCATCCACCAGCAGGATGCGGTAGGGGCTGGAGGCTTTTTCGGGAAGCGGCTCTTCGCTCGCGTTACCGGTAAACAGAGCGGCGTATCGACTCATGATTTCGTGGGGGTGGGTTTTGCCGACATTTCGAAAAATAAACAGGGCATCAGGCGAGACCGCCCGCTGGAAGCACTATGGTAAACGCGCTGCCCTTCCCGGGTGCGCTTTGCACCTCGATCCGCCCGCCATGAGCGGCGACCACATCGCGGCTGACCGTAAGCCCCAGTCCTGTTCCCTGGCCCACGTCGCGGGTGGTAAAAAACGGGTCGAAAATTCGCTCCAGCACGTCCTGCGCGATGCCGTGCCCCGTGTCGATGAATTCGATGCGAAGCTCGTCCCCCGCATGGCGGCTGCGGATACGAATCTCGCCCCGCGTATCCATGGCATGTGCCGCATTGAGCAGCAGACTGAGAAATACCTGGTTAAGGCGGCCTGCATGGCAGCGCAGCGGCGGCAACTCGCCCAGATCCATGATCACTCCCGCCTTGGGGCTGACCTGCGCATGGGCGACGTTGCAGACCGAATGCAGGCTGTCATTCAAATCAACGACTTCCACCTCGGCATGATCGACGTTGGAAAACCCCTTGAGGTCGGCAACAATGCGCGCCACCCGGTCGGTGCCATCAATGCTTTCCTTCAGCAATGCGCCAAAATCCTCGATCAGGAAATCCATGTCGGCCCGTTTCCAGTCCTCGGCCAGGGACGCATTGGCGCGGATCGCCGGCGCCAGCTGCTCCAGACGCCCGACGTAGCCGCGCGCCGTGCCCAGATTGCTGCGAATGAAACCGATCGGATTGTTGATCTCATGCGCCACGCCCGCCGCCAGTTGTCCTATCGAGGCCATTTTTTCCGCCTGGTACAGCTGGAGCTGGGTTGACTTGATCACCTCGACCTGTTGCCGGACCCGTTCCTCCAATTGCTGCGAAAGCGCCCGATAGCGCGCCTCGGAAGCCTGCAGTGCCGCATACTGGTCCTGCAGCGCCTCATAGTCCGCGCGAACGACTTCGATATGAAGCGCCGAGGCCATGTGATAGCGCGCGCCCTGATGCAGCAGCAATTCCAGCAGGGTCGCGGCTGCACGAACCTGATCCTCTCCGGCCACCGCTTCCAGCCATCCCAGGACTTCGAGATCGTGGCGCACCGCCACGCGCACCCCACCGGGAAGATCGTTCGTCGTTCCCGCCAGCACTTCGCCGGCGCTGGAAGACAAGCGGAAACCGGCGCCCAGAAGCGCCGCCAGCGCCTCACCCAGCCGTTTTTGCGATATTCCGCCGAGAAGCTCGCTCAGGGTGAATTCGCGGTCAAAGCTGCCGGGCAGGATTTCCATTGGTCAGGCTCCGGCGACAGCCCGGACGAAGGCGGCCTGGCTCATGCCATGCGCCTCGGTCAGGGAAAATTGCCTGTCGGCGTGAGGGTAGACCTGTTCCAGCAGCCGCACGAAGGTTTCCCGAACTCCCGCGCCGGTGAGGGCCGAGGCAAAGGTCAGCGGCCACGGCGCCTGCGCCCAGCGCGCCTCGATCTCCTCTTCCGAAAGAATCTGCGGCAGGTCGCGCTTGTTGAACTGCACCACCAGGGGCAGGCTGTCGAAATCCAGCCCCACGCGCCGCGCATTTTCCTCCAGGTTCTGAAACGACTCCGAGTTGTTCACACTCTGGGTACGCTGCGAATCCGCCACGAATACCATTCCGTCGGCGCGCGAGAGTACCGCCTTGCGCGTCGCGTCATGCACCACCTGGCCCGGAACGGTGTACAGCTTGAGCTTGATCAGCCAGCCCGTGGGCGTCTGAAAGCCCAACGGCAGAAGATCGAAAAACAGGGTGCGATCGTTCTGGGTTTCCAGCGTCAGAATATCGCCCTTGAGTTCCGGCGCGAGCAGGTCGTGCAGACGTATCAGATTGGTCGTCTTGCCGCTCATCGCGGGCCCGTAATACACCAGCTTGAGCGTGATCTTGCGGTTTGTTTCATCGATGTCTGCCATGGGGAAAGGGCGCTCAAAAATCCTCTTCGTACAGCAGCACGGCGCCATCCGGCCCCCATTTGACCTGCGTGATGCCCGGCGTTTCTTCTTCGAGCCGGCGCAATTCCAGTTCCTGCTGCGAAAGTTTTCCTTGCTGCACGCGAACCAGGTCGGCCAGGCGCTGGTTCTCAAGCAGCAGATTCTGGAACGCGAGTGCCTGTGTGAGCGTCGCACCGACCTCGTAGTCCTGCCAGGGCTTGTTGATGAAGCGGTATATCTGGGCCTCGTTGATGGCTCCGATTACCGCGCCCAGGTCGGCATAGCCACTGAGGATCAGCCGCACGGCGTTGGGCTGCTGGGCGCGGAAGGATTTCAGGAACGCCACGCCGTCCATGCCGGACATGCGGTAGTCCGACATCACCAGATCGAACTTCGTGTCATGGGCCCGTTCCAGCGCGGCTTCAGGCTGATCAAAGATTTCGACGCATATCTCAAACACATCGTGCCCATCCGTTACGCTCGTTCCGAGGGTGCGCCGCAACGCATTCAGGACATTCGGTTCGTCGTCGACCAGCATGATTCGATGCATGATTATTTCCGTCCTGGTTTGATGAAGAGGGTCAAGGGAGTGCCATCCGTTTTTTCGTAATTCTGGATTTGCGCGATCAGGCCCTCATCCAGCATGAATTCCTTCGACAGCAGCAGCACCCCGTCGCGCGTCACGATATCGCGGGCCAGCACCATACCCGGCCTGAGCTGTCCCGGGCTCACCGCCAGCTCAGGCCCTGGACTCTCGGCCGATGGCGCGGCCATTCCCGTGACACCGAAGAATGCGTCCACCACCTTCGGATCGTAGCGCTTGCCGCGATTTCCCTCGATGAAACTGCGAGTTTCCGCCGCACTCATGCGCTTGCTCGCCAGCGTGCCGATCTGCAGCGCGTCGTAGTCGTTGGCCAGCGCCAGAATGCGCGCGCCCGGCGGAATGGCAAGTCCGATCAGGCCGTCTGGGTAGCCCAGCCCATCGAAGCGCTCGTGGTGACTGCGTATCAGCCTGGCCGCTTCCTTCAGCTGCTCCAGTGCCATCAGCGCGGCCTGACCCAGCGCCGGGTGCTTGACCACTTCGGCTCGCTCCTCGGGGGTCAATGCGCCGAATGGCTTTTGCAGCAGCTTGTCCGGCAGGGCAAATTTGCCGATATCGTGCAGCAGGCCGGCGATGAGCACGTCCTGGGTCTCCGACTCGGATAAGCCCATGCGCTGCGCGATCTTGCGGGCGAGATCGGCCACGCGTCGGGAATGCCCGGCGGCCGCGCCTTCGCGCAACTCGATCAGATTGGAAAACACATGGATGGAAGTGAGAAAGCCATTTTTCAGCTTCTCATGGGCCAGATTGAGAAAGTCCATGGCCTGCCGCAACTCGGCCGTTCGATCCTGCACCTTCTGCTCCAGGCTGCTATTGAGTTGCTTGAGTTCCTCGTTCTGTCGCTGCGTCAGCGCATCCAGCCGCTTTTTCTCCTGCTCCAGCTCTTTGCGTTCAAGCGCCTGCCTAACCAGCAGGATCATGTCGTGGTCTTCCCACGGCTTGGAGATGTAGCGGTAGATCCGCCCCTTGTTGATGGCGTCGATGGTGGAGGTGATGTCGGCGTAACCGGTAAGCAGAATGCGCACGCTATCGGGCCACCTGGCGCGTGCCTGTTCGAGGAACTGCGCCCCGCTCATTTCCGGCATGCGCATGTCGGAAATGATCAGGTCGACCTTCTCCCGTTCCAGGATGTCCAATCCAGCCTTGCCGGATTCCGCCGTTAAAATGCGGTAGCCCGAGGGGTGGAACAGCCGCTTCAGGGCCGACAGGATATTGGCTTCATCGTCGACAAACAGGAGAGTTGCCTGTGCTTCCTGCGCTTCGGGTTGCATTGCGGTTTGTAGTATGCCTGTCATAGCCTTGTCTTATTGCCTTGTTGATGCGGATGGCCGGAGGACCGGAAAAAAAACAGCCCCGCTCCAGTTCTGCCATGTCCCCACCTGCCTCGGTTATTTCCTCGCCTCTCCGATTTCTTCCTGTTGAATCGGCAGCCATACCCGGAACGCCGTCCCCTTGCCCACTTCGCTGTTCACGTCGATGTGCCCGTTGTGCTTCTGCACGATGCTGTACGACAGCGACAGCCCCAACCCCGTGCCCTTGCCAACCGGTTTGGTGGTAAAGAACGGGTCGAAGATGCGCTTGAGGTGTTCTGCTTCAATTCCCTTGCCGTTATCGGCAATTTCCACCCACACCTGGTCGCCCTCCCGGCCGGTGCGGATGGTGATTACACCGCGCTCATCGATGGCGTGCGCGGCATTGACCAGCATGTTCATGAATACCTGGTTGAGTTCCGATGGCAGGCATTTGATGTCGGGTATGTCGCCGTATGTCTTGTTCACTTCGGCTTTGTATTTGATTTCATTCCACACGATGTTGAGGGTGGAGTCGATTCCCGAGTGCAGATTGGTCCATTGCAGTTCGTCCGAGGTGTCGACGTGGGAAAAATCCTTCAGGTTCTGCACGATCTTCTTCACCCGGCTGATGCCGTCCCTGGATTCGTTCATCAGGGCCGGAACGTCTTCTTTCAGGTAACCCATGTCCACCTTTTTCTTGAGCGCTTCCACCTCGGCCAGTTTGGCCGCATCTCCCTGCGCCTGTTCGTAGCCCTCCAATACCGCAAACAGGTCATTGAGGTATTTTTCCAGCGAGCCCAGATTGGAGTACACAAAACCGATCGGGTTGTTGATCTCGTGCGCCACACCCGCCGCCAAATGGCCGATCGAGGCCATTTTTTCCGATTGCAGCAATTGACCCTGCGTCTCCGCCAGCTTTTTGTTCATGTCCGACAATGCCCGGATGCGGGCCGCCTGCTCCTGGTGCAGGCGCGTGTTCTCGATAACGATGGAAACCATGTTGACCAGGACGCTGCCGTGTGCCATGTCCGCTTCGGTGAAAGGCGGGCTTCCCGCCTTGCGGTTCACGCACAACGCACCGATCAGGCGGTTTTCTTGCATAAGCGGCCAGCAGATGGCCGAGCCCGGCTCGGTCGATTCGCGGCGCGGTTCATAGTTCCGGAAACGTGGATCCTTGGCGGGGTCGTCTGTCAGCAGAACCGGTTCCGCATGTTCCAGCACCCAGCCGATTACGCCCCGTCCTTTCTTGATTTGCTTGCCGATGGCCTGCGGCGGCAAACCGATGTCGGCGGTGAGCACCAGTTCATCCTCGACGTCCGCGCGCACCGAGAGCGAGCCAGTATCCGCACCGATCCCCTGCACGATGTGCTCCAGAATCCGCCGCTGGACCTCGGCGGGTTTCTCGCGTAACGCGCTTTCCTGGCCCAGCCGGTAGAGGTCATAGATCCAGGAAAGTTTGGCCATGTTTTCGAACGGCATTGGTCTTCCCTTGTTACATTCAACACGTGTCTGGTGCCCGGCAGATCCCGTCTGGAACCTGTCAGGCTCGACTGCATGACTGTATAACGGCAGAGGAAGGAAAAAATTGACCGGCTCAGGTATCGCTAGCCGAGCACTTAATCTGTTGAAATTTCACGCTCACAGCAACACCATCCATTGATCCGGCACGAATTAAACATGACTACCGTTCGCCCTGAGCCTGTCGAAGGGCTGTGCTTCGACAGGCTCAGCACGAACGAACTCACGGATAAATCTGGCCGGATCGATAACGACTTGTGCGGTCGAGTCTTCGGTTTCCAGGCGATTTCGTTTTTCTTGCCCGGGTTTGTCGTCACTGGGGGCCAAGCACCCGAAGGATCTCATCCATGGTGGTTATGCCTTGCGCGACCTTTTCGCGCGCGTCGTCGAGCAGGGTCTTCATGCCCTTCGATTTCGCCATCTGGTTAATGTCCCGAATGCTGACGTCGCTGGTGATCAAATGCAGTAACTCTTCGTCCGGAATCAGCACTTCGTACAGGCCGACCCGGCCACGGTAGCCGGTATTGTAGCAGCGATTGCAGCCTTTGCCGTGGAAGGTCGGCAATTGACCCGAGGCAAACAGGCCGCTCAGCCGCTGGCGCTGTTCCGGCGTGGGCTGCACCGGCTCGCGGCAATGCTCGCAAATCTTGCGCACCAGCCGCTGCGCGACGATGCCTTCCAGCGCCGATGCGATGACGTAAGGCTTCAGTCCCAGGTCGAACAGGCGGGCGAGGGTCGCGATGGCCGAATTCGTATGCAGGGTGGAGTAAACCAGGTGTCCGGTGAGCGCTGCATGGAAGGCCACTTCTGCCGTTTCAAAATCGCGGATTTCCCCGATCAGCACGACGTCGGGATCCTGGCGCAGGATGGAGCGCATCACCACGGGAAACGACAGTCCGATCTTTTCCTTGATCAGCACCTGCCCCGCCATGTCCATGTAGTACTCGACGGGGTCTTCGATGGTCACGTAGTTCTTGGCAGGCGTTGCGTTGTGCTGCAACAGCGCATAAAGCGTTGTGGTTTTGCCGCTGCCGGTGGGGCCGGTTGTCAGGATGATGCCCTGCGGCTTGTCCACCAGGTTGAGAATCCGCGGCAGATCCTGGCCGGAAAATCCAAGCGTGTCCAGGTTCAGGATGGCGGAATTGCGATCCAGAACACGCATCACGATTTTTTCGCCGTTGATGGTTGGCAGCGTCGAGATGCGCAGGTCGACCATGCGCAACGAGGACTTGATGGTGATGCGGCCATCCTGGGGCCGGCGGCGCTCGCTGATGTCCAGTTCGGACATGATCTTCAGTCGCGACACCAGCGACTGGTGCAAATGGTGTGGAATATGAATTTTGTCTGCCAGCACGCCGTCAATGCGCAAACGCACCACCACGCTCTTGGTGCGCGGCTGGATATGAATATCGCTGGCACCGAGCCGGATCGCCTCCAGAATAATCGCATTGACCAGGCGGATCGCCGGCGGCTCTTCCGTTCCGCGCAGCAGCTCCTCCAGTGAGGCGTCCGCTTCATCTTCGATGACAATCTCGATGCCCTCGTAAGGGTCGACGCCCCCGACGATGGTTTCGAGATCGCGGAAGTCCATCGCTTCACGGGCGCCATAGATCTCGCCGAGCTTGGTCTGAATGGCCGACAGGTTGGCCATCACCGGCTGGATTTCCAGCCCCGACACGAAGCGCAGGTCGTCGAGCAGGCCCGCGTCCAGCGGATCCGCCATGGCCAGCAGCAGACGCCGCCCGTCGATACGCAGCGGCACCACCAGCTGTCGCTCGCAGAAACTCTGCGGGATGAGCGCGGATACGGCGGGGTCGACCTGAATCTCAGGCAGGGAAACCTCCTCGATCAGCAGGTCCTTGCGCAGGATGTCGCGGATTGCGCGCTCGGTTACCCAGTCGCGTTCGAGCAGAATCTTGATCAGCGGCTCCTTGCGCTGCTGCTGCAGGCGGTGCAGTTCTTGCACCTGCTGGCCATTCAGAAGATTGCGATTGCTCAGCATGATCGCGATCTGGCTGCGGTTGGTTACCGCCAGCTTTGACAGGGCTGCGATTTCCTTCGACTTGTGCGCGTTCTCCTGCTGCAGCGCCTTGTTCTTGCCAATCAATTCGTATTGCTCAAGCGCCAGGGCGACCGTCACCCGCAGGTCATCGTCGTTCCAGGGTTTGAGAATGAACTTGTAGACCGCGCCCTCGTTGATGGCCGCCATGATGGCGCCGGTGTCGGCATGCCCCGTCAGCATGATGCGGATCAGTTCCGGATGCAGCGCCTTTGCCTGGCGCAGCAGTTCGCCGCCGTTCATGACCGGCATCATGTAGTCGGAAATCATCAGGTGGAAGGTTTCGCGGCGCAGCAGATCAAGCGCCACCTGCCCGCTGCCGGCGGTGACCACCTGATAGTTTTCCTGGCGAAACACGCGCTGCAAGGCGTTCAGGACATTGGGTTCGTCATCCACCAGCAGGATGCGGTAGGGGCTGGAGGCTTTTTCGGGAAGCGGCTCTTCGCTCGCGTTACCGGTAAACAGAGCGGCGTATCGACTCATGATTTCGTGGGGGTGGGTTTTGCCGACATTTCGAAAAATAAACAGGGCATCAGGCGAGACCGCCCGCTGGAAGCACTATGGTAAACGCGCTGCCCTTCCCGGGTGCGCTTTGCACCTCGATCCGCCCGCCATGAGCGGCGACCACATCGCGGCTGACCGTAAGCCCCAGTCCTGTTCCCTGGCCCACGTCGCGGGTGGTAAAAAACGGGTCGAAAATTCGCTCCAGCACGTCCTGCGCGATGCCGTGCCCCGTGTCGATGAATTCGATGCGAAGCTCGTCCCCCGCATGGCGGCTGCGGATACGAATCTCGCCCCGCGTATCCATGGCATGTGCCGCATTGAGCAGCAGACTGAGAAATACCTGGTTAAGGCGGCCTGCATGGCAGCGCAGCGGCGGCAACTCGCCCAGATCCATGATCACTCCCGCCTTGGGGCTGACCTGCGCATGGGCGACGTTGCAGACCGAATGCAGGCTGTCATTCAAATCAACGACTTCCACCTCGGCATGATCGACGTTGGAAAACCCCTTGAGGTCGGCAACAATGCGCGCCACCCGGTCGGTGCCATCAATGCTTTCCTTCAGCAATGCGCCAAAATCCTCGATCAGGAAATCCATGTCGGCCCGTTTCCAGTCCTCGGCCAGGGACGCATTGGCGCGGATCGCCGGCGCCAGCTGCTCCAGACGCCCGACGTAGCCGCGCGCCGTGCCCAGATTGCTGCGAATGAAACCGATCGGATTGTTGATCTCATGCGCCACGCCCGCCGCCAGTTGTCCTATCGAGGCCATTTTTTCCGCCTGGTACAGCTGGAGCTGGGTTGACTTGATCACCTCGACCTGTTGCCGGACCCGTTCCTCCAATTGCTGCGAAAGCGCCCGATAGCGCGCCTCGGAAGCCTGCAGTGCCGCATACTGGTCCTGCAGCGCCTCATAGTCCGCGCGAACGACTTCGATATGAAGCGCCGAGGCCATGTGATAGCGCGCGCCCTGATGCAGCAGCAATTCCAGCAGGGTCGCGGCTGCACGAACCTGATCCTCTCCGGCCACCGCTTCCAGCCATCCCAGGACTTCGAGATCGTGGCGCACCGCCACGCGCACCCCACCGGGAAGATCGTTCGTCGTTCCCGCCAGCACTTCGCCGGCGCTGGAAGACAAGCGGAAACCGGCGCCCAGAAGCGCCGCCAGCGCCTCACCCAGCCGTTTTTGCGATATTCCGCCGAGAAGCTCGCTCAGGGTGAATTCGCGGTCAAAGCTGCCGGGCAGGATTTCCATTGGTCAGGCTCCGGCGACAGCCCGGACGAAGGCGGCCTGGCTCATGCCATGCGCCTCGGTCAGGGAAAATTGCCTGTCGGCGTGAGGGTAGACCTGTTCCAGCAGCCGCACGAAGGTTTCCCGAACTCCCGCGCCGGTGAGGGCCGAGGCAAAGGTCAGCGGCCACGGCGCCTGCGCCCAGCGCGCCTCGATCTCCTCTTCCGAAAGAATCTGCGGCAGGTCGCGCTTGTTGAACTGCACCACCAGGGGCAGGCTGTCGAAATCCAGCCCCACGCGCCGCGCATTTTCCTCCAGGTTCTGAAACGACTCCGAGTTGTTCACACTCTGGGTACGCTGCGAATCCGCCACGAATACCATTCCGTCGGCGCGCGAGAGTACCGCCTTGCGCGTCGCGTCATGCACCACCTGGCCCGGAACGGTGTACAGCTTGAGCTTGATCAGCCAGCCCGTGGGCGTCTGAAAGCCCAACGGCAGAAGATCGAAAAACAGGGTGCGATCGTTCTGGGTTTCCAGCGTCAGAATATCGCCCTTGAGTTCCGGCGCGAGCAGGTCGTGCAGACGTATCAGATTGGTCGTCTTGCCGCTCATCGCGGGCCCGTAATACACCAGCTTGAGCGTGATCTTGCGGTTTGTTTCATCGATGTCTGCCATGGGGAAAGGGCGCTCAAAAATCCTCTTCGTACAGCAGCACGGCGCCATCCGGCCCCCATTTGACCTGCGTGATGCCCGGCGTTTCTTCTTCGAGCCGGCGCAATTCCAGTTCCTGCTGCGAAAGTTTTCCTTGCTGCACGCGAACCAGGTCGGCCAGGCGCTGGTTCTCAAGCAGCAGATTCTGGAACGCGAGTGCCTGTGTGAGCGTCGCACCGACCTCGTAGTCCTGCCAGGGCTTGTTGATGAAGCGGTATATCTGGGCCTCGTTGATGGCTCCGATTACCGCGCCCAGGTCGGCATAGCCACTGAGGATCAGCCGCACGGCGTTGGGCTGCTGGGCGCGGAAGGATTTCAGGAACGCCACGCCGTCCATGCCGGACATGCGGTAGTCCGACATCACCAGATCGAACTTCGTGTCATGGGCCCGTTCCAGCGCGGCTTCAGGCTGATCAAAGATTTCGACGCATATCTCAAACACATCGTGCCCATCCGTTACGCTCGTTCCGAGGGTGCGCCGCAACGCATTCAGGACATTCGGTTCGTCGTCGACCAGCATGATTCGATGCATGATTATTTCCGTCCTGGTTTGATGAAGAGGGTCAAGGGAGTGCCATCCGTTTTTTCGTAATTCTGGATTTGCGCGATCAGGCCCTCATCCAGCATGAATTCCTTCGACAGCAGCAGCACCCCGTCGCGCGTCACGATATCGCGGGCCAGCACCATACCCGGCCTGAGCTGTCCCGGGCTCACCGCCAGCTCAGGCCCTGGACTCTCGGCCGATGGCGCGGCCATTCCCGTGACACCGAAGAATGCGTCCACCACCTTCGGATCGTAGCGCTTGCCGCGATTTCCCTCGATGAAACTGCGAGTTTCCGCCGCACTCATGCGCTTGCTCGCCAGCGTGCCGATCTGCAGCGCGTCGTAGTCGTTGGCCAGCGCCAGAATGCGCGCGCCCGGCGGAATGGCAAGTCCGATCAGGCCGTCTGGGTAGCCCAGCCCATCGAAGCGCTCGTGGTGACTGCGTATCAGCCTGGCCGCTTCCTTCAGCTGCTCCAGTGCCATCAGCGCGGCCTGACCCAGCGCCGGGTGCTTGACCACTTCGGCTCGCTCCTCGGGGGTCAATGCGCCGAATGGCTTTTGCAGCAGCTTGTCCGGCAGGGCAAATTTGCCGATATCGTGCAGCAGGCCGGCGATGAGCACGTCCTGGGTCTCCGACTCGGATAAGCCCATGCGCTGCGCGATCTTGCGGGCGAGATCGGCCACGCGTCGGGAATGCCCGGCGGCCGCGCCTTCGCGCAACTCGATCAGATTGGAAAACACATGGATGGAAGTGAGAAAGCCATTTTTCAGCTTCTCATGGGCCAGATTGAGAAAGTCCATGGCCTGCCGCAACTCGGCCGTTCGATCCTGCACCTTCTGCTCCAGGCTGCTATTGAGTTGCTTGAGTTCCTCGTTCTGTCGCTGCGTCAGCGCATCCAGCCGCTTTTTCTCCTGCTCCAGCTCTTTGCGTTCAAGCGCCTGCCTAACCAGCAGGATCATGTCGTGGTCTTCCCACGGCTTGGAGATGTAGCGGTAGATCCGCCCCTTGTTGATGGCGTCGATGGTGGAGGTGATGTCGGCGTAACCGGTAAGCAGAATGCGCACGCTATCGGGCCACCTGGCGCGTGCCTGTTCGAGGAACTGCGCCCCGCTCATTTCCGGCATGCGCATGTCGGAAATGATCAGGTCGACCTTCTCCCGTTCCAGGATGTCCAATCCAGCCTTGCCGGATTCCGCCGTTAAAATGCGGTAGCCCGAGGGGTGGAACAGCCGCTTCAGGGCCGACAGGATATTGGCTTCATCGTCGACAAACAGGAGAGTTGCCTGTGCTTCCTGCGCTTCGGGTTGCATTGCGGTTTGTAGTATGCCTGTCATAGCCTTGTCTTATTGCCTTGTTGATGCGGATGGCCGGAGGACCGGAAAAAAAACAGCCCCGCTCCAGTTCTGCCATGTCCCCACCTGCCTCGGTTATTTCCTCGCCTCTCCGATTTCTTCCTGTTGAATCGGCAGCCATACCCGGAACGCCGTCCCCTTGCCCACTTCGCTGTTCACGTCGATGTGCCCGTTGTGCTTCTGCACGATGCTGTACGACAGCGACAGCCCCAACCCCGTGCCCTTGCCAACCGGTTTGGTGGTAAAGAACGGGTCGAAGATGCGCTTGAGGTGTTCTGCTTCAATTCCCTTGCCGTTATCGGCAATTTCCACCCACACCTGGTCGCCCTCCCGGCCGGTGCGGATGGTGATTACACCGCGCTCATCGATGGCGTGCGCGGCATTGACCAGCATGTTCATGAATACCTGGTTGAGTTCCGATGGCAGGCATTTGATGTCGGGTATGTCGCCGTATGTCTTGTTCACTTCGGCTTTGTATTTGATTTCATTCCACACGATGTTGAGGGTGGAGTCGATTCCCGAGTGCAGATTGGTCCATTGCAGTTCGTCCGAGGTGTCGACGTGGGAAAAATCCTTCAGGTTCTGCACGATCTTCTTCACCCGGCTGATGCCGTCCCTGGATTCGTTCATCAGGGCCGGAACGTCTTCTTTCAGGTAACCCATGTCCACCTTTTTCTTGAGCGCTTCCACCTCGGCCAGTTTGGCCGCATCTCCCTGCGCCTGTTCGTAGCCCTCCAATACCGCAAACAGGTCATTGAGGTATTTTTCCAGCGAGCCCAGATTGGAGTACACAAAACCGATCGGGTTGTTGATCTCGTGCGCCACACCCGCCGCCAAATGGCCGATCGAGGCCATTTTTTCCGATTGCAGCAATTGACCCTGCGTCTCCGCCAGCTTTTTGTTCATGTCCGACAATGCCCGGATGCGGGCCGCCTGCTCCTGGTGCAGGCGCGTGTTCTCGATAACGATGGAAACCATGTTGACCAGGACGCTGCCGTGTGCCATGTCCGCTTCGGTGAAAGGCGGGCTTCCCGCCTTGCGGTTCACGCACAACGCACCGATCAGGCGGTTTTCTTGCATAAGCGGCCAGCAGATGGCCGAGCCCGGCTCGGTCGATTCGCGGCGCGGTTCATAGTTCCGGAAACGTGGATCCTTGGCGGGGTCGTCTGTCAGCAGAACCGGTTCCGCATGTTCCAGCACCCAGCCGATTACGCCCCGTCCTTTCTTGATTTGCTTGCCGATGGCCTGCGGCGGCAAACCGATGTCGGCGGTGAGCACCAGTTCATCCTCGACGTCCGCGCGCACCGAGAGCGAGCCAGTATCCGCACCGATCCCCTGCACGATGTGCTCCAGAATCCGCCGCTGGACCTCGGCGGGTTTCTCGCGTAACGCGCTTTCCTGGCCCAGCCGGTAGAGGTCATAGATCCAGGAAAGTTTGGCCATGTTTTCGAACGGCATTGGTCTTCCCTTGTTACATTCAACACGTGTCTGGTGCCCGGCAGATCCCGTCTGGAACCTGTCAGGCTCGACTGCATGACTGTATAACGGCAGAGGAAGGAAAAAATTGACCGGCTCAGGTATCGCTAGCCGAGCACTTAATCTGTTGAAATTTCACGCTCACAGCAACACCATCCATTGATCCGGCACGAATTAAACATGACTACCGTTCGCCCTGAGCCTGTCGAAGGGCTGTGCTTCGACAGGCTCAGCACGAACGAACTCACGGATAAATCTGGCCGGATCAATAGTTGACCAACCCGCCGGGGATCCAATGCGGTCCCCGGTAGTCTCATAAATGAATTCCAGGACGATCGGCATTGACACTGGAGGCGCCACAGAATACAGTCATATCATGACTGGATAGATTAACCGCGCCCATGGCCAGAGACCTGGAAGACGAAAAAAGAAAATACATTGAATCGATCATTGGGTTTGATGGAACTGAGTTTTTATTTGAGGAGGGCTACAAGATGACGATTAGGGTGAGATGTGAGGAGCAAAATCAAGACTGCCCTCATGGCTACCGCTATGAATTGAATTTGTTCGCTCCAGATCCCAATGGCAACGGCGTGATTCGAATTCTGGGCGCCGATAACGCCCACGCCCCCGCGGACGCCAAACACCCGCATGATCACTGGCACGAGCCGAAAATGAATCCAGCTGGACGCAAGCCCATTGGCGTGAAACCGGGAAAGGCCGTGAAAGTCGAATCAATCGAGGATCTCATCGGAAAGTTCTTTGCGGAAACGGAAAAGATTTTGCTCAGCCAGGGGTTGAGTAAGGATGTGTTAAAGATGAATCTCCCCCCCAAAAGAGCACGAAAAAATGAAGGCCAGGCAAGGTAAACAGAAAGGAGAATGCGATGACAACCGAATCAAATAAACGCCAGCATCAGGCGCCGGTCATGACGCTAGGCCAAGCGTTCAAGGCAATCCAATCCGTTGGTCGCGGCGAGGTGGATCTTCCAGGCTGGGCCGGTAAAAAAGTCTACATGGGCAAAGAGGCGAAACGCCACTGGGAAAAGGTCGGGCCGAAAAGCGAAAGCCTGGACTCGTTCTCAAAACTCTTTACGGACAATAAAGATTTGATCGCCACTATCGCGCGCGAAAATCCAGAGTCTGTCGCGGCCCTAGCGAGGATGGTTCACAGGGACGAGTCAAATGTTTCGAGAACATTAGGGAAGCTAGAGCGATTTGGCATTGTGGAACTGGTGTCGTCAGAGAGAGGCCGAACAAAACGACCAATCTTGTTGATGGAGAAGGTCCGCTTTGATCTTGATCTCTTGAGTGGACAAATGTCTTTAGCGGGGCTCCGAGTCCCTGCAGCAGCCTGATCGAATACGGAGAACGGGGTCGGCTCAGAGCCTTCCGGCTCCTGAGCCTCTCCGGAAGATTTCTTCCGCAAGGTCTCTGTCTAATAAACAAGGCGACAAGCCAATTCTAGGCCTGTCGCCTCCTTATTTGAACAGATTAAGTGCTCGGCTAGCAGGTCTCGGGCCGGTGCAGAGACAGGGAGGCATTGAATCATTCATTCCGTGCTTATCCGGTTGTTACCCACAGCCATGGCAGCCTGTCGTTGCGAGCACCCAGAGGGCATAAACTCGCGAAGCAATCCAGGATGCCAGTGGAATCGACGGACTCTGGGGCGCCACGGCCCTGCGGGCCTCGCGATGATGAAATAAATAACCGCTTCAGCTATTTCTTTTCTCCGCATGCATTTCCAGTTCGCGCTTGGCGCGGTTCAATTCCTCATTGATCGAGGCCATATCGTCGCCGAGCCGCAGGTTGTCCTGAATCAGATCGTGGTGCTGGAAGGCCTCCTGGATGTTGGCGCGCAGCAGTTCATCGTCCCACGGCTTGGTGAGGAACTTGTAGACTGCGCCTTCGTTGATCGCATCGGTCACGCTTTTCAGGTCGGTGTAGCCGGACAGCACCATGCGCACGGTGTCGGGGTAGAGGCGTTTGACACGGCGCAGGAACTCGACGCCATTCATTTCCGGCATGCGCTGATCGGAGACGATGACCCCGACCGGATGCGCCGCCAGTAGATCGAAGGCCGCGGCGGCGCTGGTTGCCTTGAGGATCTTGTAGCCATCGTGGCGCAGCAGACGCGTCAGCGAAGTCAGGATGTTTTCCTCATCATCGAGCAGCAGCAGGGTGCGCTGGCCAAGCCCTGCGACGCTGTCGTCCAGCGGCAGGCTGCTGCCTTCCCTGAGGAGATTTTCAAATTCTACTGCCGGCACAGGTCTGCTGAAAAAGTATCCCTGCATCTCGTCGCATCGGCGCAGGCGCAGGAAGGACTTTTGTGCCTCGGTTTCGACCCCTTCGGCGATCACCCTGAGCTGCATGTCGTGCGCCATGGAAATGATGGCCTTGGCGATCGCCGCGTCGTCCGGGTCGGTGGTGATGTCGCGCACGAAGGACTGGTCGATCTTCAGCGTGTCGATCGGGAAGCGTTTGAGATAGCTCAGGCTCGAATAGCCGGTGCCGAAATCGTCAACCGACAGCTTGAGGCCCATCGCCTTGAGCCGGCTCAGGGTGGCGATGGTTGCTTCGACGTCCTGCATGACCAGGCTCTCGGTCAGCTCCAGTTCGAGGCAGACGGGATCGAGCCCGGTTTCTCTGAGGATGGCGGCCACCATTTCGACCAGGTCGGGCTGCCTGAACTGCCGCGCCGAGAGGTTGACCGCAATGCTGATGGGCTTGAGCCCGGCGAGCTGCCATGCCTTGTTCTGCGCGCAGGCGGTGCGCAGCACCCACTCGCCGAGCGCGACGATCAGGCCGGAGTCTTCCGCCACCGGGATGAACATGGCGGGCGAAACCAGCCCCAGCTCCGGGTGCTGCCAGCGCACCAGCGCCTCCATGCCGGTAATCTCGCCGGTCTGCAGGTCGACCTGCGGCTGGTAGTGGAGCAGGAATTCGTCGCGTTCCAGCGCATGGTGAAGGCCGTTTTCCAGCACCAGCCGCTCCATCGCCCTGACGTTCATCTCGGCAGCGTAATACTGGGCGTTGTTGCGGCCCATTTCCTTGGCGCGATACATGGCGGCATTGGCATTTTTCAGCAGCGTCTGGCTGTCCTCGCCGTCCTTGGGATAGGACGCGATGCCGATGCTGCAGGTGATGTGCAGCTCGCGGCCCTTGATGTCGAAAGGCGCCGACATCGCCTTGAGGATTTTTTGCGCGACCACCTGCACATCGTCTTCTTCCCGGATTTCCGACAGGATCAGGACAAACTCGTCGCCTCCCTGGCGCGCCACGGTGTCGCCTTCGCGCACGTTGCCGACAAGACGGGCGGCAACCTGGGTCAGCAGCAGGTCGCCGGCATCGTGGCCGAGGCTGTCGTTGATGTGCTTGAAGTTGTCCAGGTCGATGAACAATACCGCCAGCCCGCGGTCATTGCGGCGCGCGGAGATCAGCGCCTGGCTCAGGCGATCCTGGAACAGGTTGCGGTTGGCAAGCCCGGTCAGCGCATCGTAGTTGGCCTGGCGCTCGAGCTGGCTTTCATAATGCTTGCGCTCAGTGATGTCGCGCACCGTGGCTTGCAACACCGGCTTGCCGTCCAGTTCCATGGCGGTCAGCGATACCTCGGCGGGAAACTCCGTGCCGTCGAGCCGGCAATGCGTCCATTCGAACTGATTGTTACCGTTCTTGAAAGCCGTGGAGATGCGCTCATTGGCCAGGCTCAACGAATCTTCACCACCGGGCTGGGTGGGCGGGGAAAACTGGGGTGGATGTTTGTTGATAAAATCATCGCGCGTGGGGCAGCCGAATATCCGCAGGGCAGTCTGGTTGCAGTCGAAAAATCCTTTCTCATCAAGCAGCATGATCGCATCGGAAGACGATTCATAGATGGTGCGGAATTTCATTGCCATGTTCTTCAGCGATTCTTCCGCACGCTTGCGCTCGGTGATGTCATTCAGGGCGCCGACAAAATGCGTGACGCAGCCAGCCTCGTCGCGTACCGGCGAAAAGAACAGTTCAAACCAGAACAAACCGCCATCCTTGCGATAGTTTCTCAACACTGCGCTGCCGTCATGTTGCTCGCGGATGGCCTGGTAGATATTCCCGATTTGCGGCTGGTTCAGCTCTCCGCTGTCTAGCAGGCGGCAACTCTTGCCGACCACTTCCTTGCTGGAATAGCCGGTGGTGCGTTCAAATGCGGAATTGACATAAAAGACGGGGAAATTCTCCTGCCTGGCATCGACAATGAAAATGGCGTTAACGCTGGACTCCATTGCACGCCCCCACAGCCGCAGGTTTTCCTCCGCCGCCTTGAGCTCGCTGATGTCGCTATAAATGGCGGCGTAGTGGGTGATTTGCCCCCGGTCATCGCGGATGGCACTGATCGCCATCCAGGCCGGGTAGATTTCCCCGTTCTTGCGCCTGTTCCAGATTTCGCCCTGCCAGTGGTCGGAGCTGTGGATGGCGTTCATCATGCTGCGGAAAAAATCCGCATCATGGCGCCCCGATTTCAGCAGGCTCGGGCTCTGACCGATCACCTCATCTGGAGGGTAGCCGGTGATATCGATGAAGGCCTGGTTGACCGAAACGATATGGTTTTGTGCATCGGTGATGAAAATGGCTTCCCGGCTGTCCTCGAACACCTGGGCGGCGAGGCGCAACTGCCGCTCGGCATGCTTGCGCTCGGCGATGTCCATGAAGGTGATGACCGCACCTTCGACCTGCCCTGCGTGGCGGATCGGATGGGACCAGTATTCGACGGGGAAAGCGCTGCCATCCTTGCGCCAGAACACCTCGTCGTCCACATGGATGACCTGGTTGTTTAAATAGGCCGCGTAGATACGACATTCTTCCACTGGATAGCGGGAGCCGTCTGGGTGGCTGTGATGGAACAGCTCGTGGCCGTGCCGGCCAAGCAGCTCGTCTTCACGCGCGTAGCCGAGCATGTGCAAACAGGCCGGGTTGGCGAAGGTGATCAATCCCTCCATGTTCACCCCGTAGATGGCCTCGGCGGCCGAGTCGAGAAGCAGGCGGGTTTGCCGTTCGCTGCGCTGCATCAGCGCCTGGTGCCTGAGTTTTTCCTCGTATTGTCTGGCCAGGAACTGCGCGCGCTGCTGGCGCCACCACAGTCCGGTGGCCACCCCCGCCACAATGATGAAGGCGAAAGTCAGAACCGCCACGATCCAGGCGGTTCTGTGGATCGGGGCGTAGAGTTCTTCCTTGTCCATTTTGGCGACCAGGAACCAGGGCGAATCCGGGATTTTTTTCGCCGCTGCAATTGATAGAATGCCCCGGTAATCATTGCCTTCTATCAGCCCCCCTTGCCCTCGTGCCATCATGGCGGCCAGCAACTTCCTTTCGCTTACCGGAAACCGCAGCTTCAGTGCCGTATCGTCGCGATGGCGCAGGTTGTTCAGGTACACGATCTCATCGCCCTCGCGCCGGGCCAGGAAGGCTTCGGCGCTCGGACTGGGCGTCGGCCAGGATTGCAGCAGAGGGAAAAGATAACGTTGCGGATCGATGCGGAAATAAATCCCCGCGATGGCCCGGTTGCGCGCATCACCGTGGGCGAAGATCGGCACCACCAGATCAAGCCGGACGCGCGGGGGCTCGGCGCCCGGATGCAGGTCGGTGAGAATGGCTTGCCGGGTGCGCATGGCCTCCATGACCAGTTGTACCCCATAGGCAGTGGGTGGCCTGGCATCCGGCGTAACCGGCAAGTCCCGCACGACGCCGCGCTCGTCCAGGATGAACACGCCCTGAAAATCATAGGCCTGCTGCACTGCTTTCAGGCGCTGAACGATCTGTAGCGCGCCTGGGTCAAGCGGCGTGCCGCGCTGCAGCCAGCGCTCGATTTCCATCGCCAGCAGGGGGTCGCTGGCTATCACCCCGGCGTTTTTCCTGTATGCCTCGCGCCATTCTGCCACCTGATTCACCCTCAGGTCGGCGATGGCACCCAGGGTGTCATGCGCTTCCTCTTTGACGCCTTCCTGGTGCCGATTGAAAACAAAATACCCGGTAGCGCCGATGGCGCAAGCCAGGAGTGTGAACACCAGCAAGGGAACCCAGGCAGACGACTTTGAGTGCGGGTTGGCTGGATGCAACTTGTTTGTCATCCATTGTCCTGTCAGATCATGAGCCAGATAATGTAATCACAACGAAAAATTCTGGCATCCGTAAAAATACGGTTAAAGAGATAAAAGGACTTAATCATCACGTTCCTCTGTCTTGAAATCCAGTGACATTCGTACCAGGTCGGACAGGGACTCTGCCTGCATCTTGGCCATGATGTTGGCCCGGTGCGTTTCCACCGTCCTCACGCTCACTCCGAGCAGATCGGCAATGGCTTTGTTGGGCTTGCCGGCAACCAGTATATCCATGACTTCGCGCTCGCGTGGGGTAAGCAGTGCCAGCCGGCTGCCAATCTGGCTGTGGCGATGGCGGCCAAGGCGGGCAGTGGCATCTATCTGAATAGCCTTTTGCAGACGGCTGAGCAGCACCTCGTTGTCAAACGGTTTTTCGAGGAAATCCAGCGCACCCAGTTTCATTGCGCTGACTGCCGCCGGCACGTTGCCGTAGCCGGTAAGGAAAATGATGGGGATATCGACTTGTTCAAGTTTGAGGCGCTGCTGCAATTCCAGCCCGCTCATGTGAGGCATCTGCACATCAAGCAGCAAACAGCCCGGGCGGTCGGAATGATAGGCACTGAGAAACTCCAGGGCGCTGACGAAAGATTCCGCTCTCATTCCACTCGACCGTACCAGCCGGCACAATGCGCTGCGCATCTCGGCATCGTCGTCCACAATGTAAATGATCGGCTCAAGTTTCATTTTTCCTTAATCCGAAATTTATTGCAGGGCGAAATGTTGATGGGCGAATCAATAAAAAGAGGGGTTCAGCCCTGAAAAGCCTTGCGGGTGCAATTCTGAGATCAGAGGGTGGGCATTCAGTCTCCATTTTCCTCGTTTGGTACAAACACCCACGCGTCCCTTCCGGCGCCCAGAATGTCACATTGCGGTCATTTTTCAAGCCGCTGGGTGCGGCGTTCGACGGACCCAGCGAGGCTTCGATTATGGCGGCGGGCAGCCGTTCAAAGCAAAGCATCCGACCAGCGGTTACTTTCCAACATCGAACAATTCATTCGCCCTTCTGTGCTGGCCGCCTGCAAATCCGTCTGGCCGGAACGAATATTGCCCTGCAAAATCGTCAAAATCATGTCCCGTCTCCCGTCGGGACAGTATTCCTTCTTTCATTGCGAGCGAAGCGAAGCAATCCAGAAGGTCGGCGGAATCAACGAACGCTGGATTGCCCTAAAGGACTCCGATCCACTATGGGCTGAAGCCCATGTGGAATCGTATGCCACGGCGCTGCGCTCCTCGCAATGACGGAATTAATCAGCGCTTCCCTAGGGCATTTCGCTGACAGTCCAATAGGCGTTGATCGTCCGCATGACTTCGACGAACTGCCGGTAATCCACCGGTTTGGCCATATAGCCGGCCACGCCCAGATTGAAACTGTTCACCTTGTCCTGTTGCTCCTCGGACGTGGTCAGCACGACCACCGGAATGGCTTTCAACTCGTTATCGTGCTTCGCCACCTGCATGAACTCGATGCCGTTCATGATGGGCATGTTGAGGTCGAGCAGAATGATGCACGGTTTCTCGCTGGTGGGGTCGCGCAGGTAATTCAGGGCGTCCTCTCCATTTTCCAGCGTGACAAGCGGATTCGTCACGTGGATCTCCTTCAGGGCGCGCGTGACTGTCATGACGTCCACCTGATCGTCTTCCACCAGGAGAATGGGTTTGTTGATGATCTTCAAGTTTCTTTTCCTCTGGTTGAGCTTGCGTTTGCTGCAGTGTTGGGGAGTGTAAAGAAAAAGGTGCTTCCCTCCCCGACTTTAGACTCGATCCAGACGCGGCCGCCGTACATTTCCACGATTTTCTTGACCAGCGCCAGGCCCACGCCGGTGCTTTCCACCCGGTCGCGCGGGGCGAGCGTCTGGAACAGCTGGAAGATTTTTTCGAAGTGGCGCGGCTCGAACCGTCGCGCGCCGCCCGGTACAGCTGCTCGACGGTCTGCACCTCAAGGTCGTGGTACAGCGCCTTGACCCGCTTCGGTCCAGGCCGGGAATCTGCAGCAGTTCGGTGACGGCGGGCGGCAGTTCGCGCCGCAGGCGGTCGAGCAGGCCGCAGCGGCCAGTGGTGACGATTTCGCGGATCTTGGCGGCACGGTCGTCGCCGATGCCGGGCAGCCGTGTCAGGTCCTCGCCTTTTTCCAGCAGCGCGCGCGCTTCCTGCGGCAGTTCGCCCAGCGTGCGCGCGGCATTGCGGTAGGCGCGGATGCGGAACGGATTGGCGTCCTGGATTTCGAGCCGGTCGGCGATTTCCTCGAAGACGGCGGTGGTGGTGAGAAAGATGGTGGGAATGGTCAGGCCGCGCGCGTTCAGCGCCGCCTGAACTTCAAGCCCGTTTATGCCCGGCATGGCCATGTCGAGCAGCAGGCAGCCCCGGCGGTTGGACTCAAAGGCCGCCAGGAAAGCGGGGCCGTCGGCATGGGCTTCCACCTGCAGGCCGGCCGTCTCCAGCAACTGGGCCAGCGCATCGCGCATCGCGGCGTCGTCGTCGACGACAAATACAGTCTGATTCATGGGGCGAAGGGCAGAACGAAATGAAAGATGCCGCCGGGGCTGTGGGGCTCGACCCACAGCCGGCCGCCGTGGGCCTCGATCAGGCTGCGGCTGATGCGCAGCCCCACCCCAAGTCCATATTCCTTGCGGCTGGAAAAAGGCTCGAACACCTTGTCGGCCATCGCTGCATCAATGCCTAGGCCGCTGTCGATGACGCTGACCTGGGCCATGTTTTCTACCCGGCGGGTTGTCATGGTGATGCTGCCGCTGGTCATGCCTGCGTCGCGAATGGCGTCGATGGCGTTGCGCAGCAGATTGAGCAGCACCTGCTCGATGTGTACATCCACCCCCATGACCGGCGGCAGGGCCTTGTCGAGGTCGAGCACGATGTCGATTCCCCGGGTACGTGCCTTCGGTGCCATCATGGCGCGGGTGCTGTGCACCACGGCATTCAGGTCCATCGGCACCGGGTCGAGCCTGCCCCGACCGACGAACGCGCGCATATGGCGGATGGCTTCGCCGGCACGCAAGGATTGCTGGCTGATCTGCTCCAGGTTGCGCGTCAGCTTGTCCTGCGCCAGCGGCGTCTGGCCCAGCAGTTGCAGGCCGGCCTCGGCATAGGTCGCGATGGCGGCGAGCGGCTGGTTGAGTTCGTGGGCGAGCAGGGTCGCCAGCTCGTTGGCGGTCTGCAGGCGCTGCAGGCGCGAGGCCTCTTCCAGCGTTTCCCGCGCCCGGAGCTCGGCCCGGCGCTGTTCCGTGATGTCGATGCCGGTGCCGATGATGTACTGAACCTGCCCCGCCTCGTCCCGCAGCACCGAATTGCACCAGCTGATCAGGCGCGGGGTGCCGTCGCGGTGAATCCAGTGGTTTTCATGCTGGATAGGGCCCTCGCCGGCCCGCAGCCTGTCGTTGACGCGGCGCACCCCGTCCTGTTCATCGGCAGGAATCAGGTTTTGCCATTTTGTATTGCCCTGGAATTCGGCAAAGTCATGGCCCGTCGTGGTGTTGCAAGCGGTGTTGAACCGAACCACGCGTTCTTCGGTGTCGATCACGAGAATCATGGCGCCCACCGTATTCAGGATGGCGTCGATGAAATTGCGCTCGTTTTGCAGTTGCGTACCGCCCTCGTTCACCCGCTGCGCGAGATGCGCCGTCAGATCGCGCAGCTCCAGCTCGGTCCGCTTGAGCACTGTAATGTCGGTCAGGCTCAGCACCACGCCGCTGATGCGATTGTCGGTGGTCCGGTAGGGGGTGATGCGGCGCAGAAACCATTGCTCGTCGTCGCGCGCCACTTCGCGCTCGCAGGGCGCCAGATCCTGCAGCACCCGCTCGATATCCCGCTTCAATTCCGGATCCTCGAAACGGGCGGTGATGTGGTCGATGGGACGGCCGACGTCGGTGGCGATCAGGTTGAACAGGCGGGTGGCGCTGGGCGTGAAGCGCTGGATGCTGCGGTCGACCCCAAAAAACAGGGTGGCGTTGTCGACGCTGGCCAGCAGGTTGGTCATGTCGTCGTTGGATTCTTCCAGTTCGTCCACCTTGTCGCGCAACTGGGAGTTGACCATGTTCAGTTCCTCGTTGAGCGACTGCAGTTCCTCCCTGGACGTCTCCAGTTCCTCGTTGGTGGACTGCAGTTCCTCGTTCATCGACATGACTTCCTCATTGGAAGCCTTGAGTTCCTCGTTGCTGCTTTCCAGTTCCTCGATGGTGCTCTGCAGTTCCTCGCGCGTGGTCTTCAGCTCGTATTCCAGCTGGTGCACCAGCTGTTCGTCGGTCCGGGCCCGCTCGTCGCCTGCGGCGGCTGCCTGGTCCGCCTTCGGCTCATCCTGGAAAACAACCAGCAACAGCCGCTCGTCAGCCAGCTTGCCCGGCAGCGGCTGAACCGACAGGCGCACCAGGACAAAATGCCCTGCGCGCTTGATGCGGATGCCGCCAACGTCAATCCGCGTTTCCCCGTTGATCGCCTTGATCGCCGCGGCGCGGATGCGCGGCCGCAACGCCGCAAGGGCCAGGGTCAGCAGATCGTGCGACGGCGGCCCGCCGGGCTGCTGCAGATAGAGTTGGGTCGGGCCTGAGTAATGCAGCACCTCGTAGTGCCGGTTGATCACCACGGCGGCAGGGGCGTACTCTTCCAGCAGGATCTTGCGGGTCAGCTCGGTCAGGTTTTTAGGCTGGACCGGCACCGCCGGCTGTGTGGGCTGCAGTTCGTTCGTCCGCTTGCCGGCCTGAACCGGAAAGCCGGCCCGGGCCAGGCGCTCTGTGTGCACGCGCTGGAAGATGCGCCACTTCTTGGAGACCGGGCGGAATAGCTCGGTCTGCCGGCCGATGCTCTCGGAGGGGCCGAGGATCAGGTAGCCGCCCTCGTTGAGGGCGAAATGGAACAACTGCAGCAATTTCTGCTGTACCTCCGGCTCCAGGTAGATCAGCAGATTGCGGCAGCTCACAAGATCCAGCTTGGAGAACGGGGCATCGGCCAGAATGTTCTGCGGCGCAAACAGCACGGTTTCCCGCAACTGCTTGCTCACCTGCCAGTGATGGGCATCGGCCCGGGTGAAAAATCGCTCCAGCTGCTGGCGCGAGAGGTCGGCCACCAGCGCATCCGGATAAATGCCGCGGCGGGCCACTTCGAGGGCGCCCTCGTCCACATCGGTGGCAAAGATCTGGATCGGGCAGGCCTTGCCCAGCGCGGCGATGCGCTCGATCAGCAGCATGGCGATCGAGTAGGCCTCCTCCCCGGTGACGCAGCCAGGCACCCACACCCGCACCGGGGCGTCCGTATCGCGCGCCTCGATCAGTTCGGGCAGCACCTGGGTCTCCAGCACCTGGAACATTTCGGGGTCGCGAAAAAAACAGGTGACGCTGATCAGCAGGTCCTTGCCGAGCTGAGCGAGTTCGTCAGGCTGTTCGCGCAACAATGCCAGATAGTCGGCGAGCCGCTCCAGGTGGTTGAGCCCCATGCGCCGTAGCACGCGGCGCATCAGCATGCGCTTGCGGTAGGCGCGGAAATCGAACTTGGTACGCGCCCGCAGCAGGGCAAGGATCTGCGCCAGATCGTTCTGGGCGGCGGCCGGTTCGGGCAGCGCGGCGGTTCCGGCAACAAAGTGCGACACGAATTTGAGCAGTTCTTCCGGCATCTGGCCGGGCGGCAGCACGTAGTCTGCAAGCCCGGTGTCGACGGCAGAGAGCGGCATGCGGTCGTACTCGGCGCTGGACGGCTCCTGCACCATGGCCATGCCGCCCTCGGCCTTGACCGCCTTGAGCCCCAGCGAGCCGTGGCTGCCGGTGCCGGACAGGATGATGCAGACGGCGCGTTCCTGCTGATCCACTGCCAGCGAGCGCAGGAAAGGATCGATCGCGGTCAGGCCGGCACCCCGGTCGGGAGGGGAGCTCAGATGGATAACGCCCTTGTGCAGGGTCAGGTAATGATTGGGCGGGATAACGTAGACATGGTCGGCTTCGAGGCGTTGGCCGTCCTCGGCTTCCGCCACCGGCATGGCGGTTTGCTTGCCCAGCAGCTGCGCCATCAGGCTTTCGTGCTTGGGGTCGAGATGGGGAATCAGCACGAAAGCGAGGCCGCTGTGCGCCGGCATCGCCTGGAAAAATTGCTTGAAAGCCTCCAGGCCGCCCGCCGAAGCGACCATGCCCACCACGGCCTGAAGCGGCTGCGCGGCGGGGTCTTTAGTCTGTGGCGATGATGCGGGCTTTCTGCGGTTGGCAACGGGCTTGGCGCGCTCAGCTTTGGCGGGCCCGGATTTTACGAGCGATGCAGCTTTTTTTACGGGCATCGATCAGTAAGCGAAATCACAAAACAACAAGATCATCAAATCTCCCAGGCAGCCCGTCTGATACAGATATTCGGCATCGTCATGAATAAGCTTTTTCAAGTGCAGGAATAGTACGCAAATAACCAGGCTGGGAGAAGTCTAAGTCTTCTCCAATGACACATGAGCCTGAGCAAGGTGCCGTAAATCCAAAGTGAGTTGAGCCTATAGGCGTGTGAATTGGGATCATGGAGACATGATCGT
>JGI24123J20310_1000296_pt1 | contig 35485 bp, 32 predicted proteins | sample SubbioCR12Aug_5A_FD_20310 | JGI IMG/M metagenome (IMG submission 20310)
TCGCATTCGTGAAAGGCGACTTCCCGGCCGGAAATCCGCTCGATCCGTCCAATCACCGCGCGGCTGCTGTTGCAAAGATTGTCCACCACCACCACTTCATGGCCGGCCTGCAGCAGCTCGACGCAGGTGTGGGAACCGATGTAGCCGGCGCCGCCCGTTACCAGCAATGTGCTTTTGGATTTCATTGCGATTGTTGCGGGCGATATTCCGGAACGATCTGCGCCAGGCGCCGCTTGACGGCCTGTTCATCCTGCGGCGCCCCCTGCAGCCACCCCAGCAACGCCGCCATCGCCTCCGCAGACAATGTCGCCTGCGCCTGCGCAATGCGCAGCTTCGGATGCGGCGTCGGCAGCGTATGCTCGCCGTCGGCGAGCAGCTCCTCGTAGAGCTTCTCGCCCGGACGCAAGCCGGTGAAGACGATGCGGACATCGTCCTCGGTAAAGCCGGACAGGCGGATCATGTCGCGCGCCAGGTCGACGATCTTCACCGGCTCGCCCATGTCGAGCACGAAGATCTCGCCGCCCTTCCCCATCAGGCCGGCCTGCAGCACCAGCTGCGCCGCCTCGGGGATCAGCATGAAATAGCGGATGATGTCCGGATGCGTCACCGTCACCGGCCCGCCGCGGGCGATCTGCTCGCGGAAGCGCGGGATCACGCTGCCGCTGCTGCCCAGCACGTTGCCGAAGCGGACCGTCACGAAGCGTGTGCCGCCGGGCTGCTGCAGCGCCTGGCAGACCATCTCCGCAACACGCTTGGTGGCGCCCATGACGTTCGTCGGGTTGACCGCCTTGTCGGTGGAAATGAAGACGAACTCCCCCGTGCCATGGCGCTGCGCCGCCTCCGCCACGCGCAGGGTGCCGAGCACGTTGTTGCGCACCGCCTCCCAGGCATTCTCGTTCTCCATCAGCGGCACATGCTTGTAGGCGGCGGCATGGAACACCACTTCCGGACGGAGCATCGCGAACACCGCCTCCACGCGCGCCGCATCCTTGACGTCTCCCACCAGCGTACTGACCGGCGTTCCCGGCATGAGCGAAGCGAACTCCTCCTCGATCCGGTAGAGCGCGAACTCGGAAAGCTCGAAGAGCACCAGCCGCTTCGGCCGGAAGCGCGCGATCTGCCGGGCCAGTTCGGAACCGATCGAACCGCCGGCTCCGGTCACCAGCACGGTTCGGCCGCACAGCAGCTGATGCAGCCCGTCGCTGTCGAGCTTCACCTCCTCCCGCCCGAGCAGATCCTCCAGTTCGACCTTGCGCAACTGCGATATGGAGACGCGTCCGGAGAGCAGATCGTCGATGGCGGGTACGGTCAGAACCGCCAGCCCGGCAGCAGCGGCCGCTTCGGCGGCGCGGCGACGGACGCCTGCCGCGGCGGCAGGCATGGCGATGATGACATTCTTCACCTGCAACCTTTCGGCATGACCGGCGACCTCGCCAAGCCCCCCCAGCACCGGCACCCCGTTGATGGACCTTCCGCGCTTCTCGGCCTCATCGTCAAGCAGGCCGACGACGCGCCACTCTTCGCTGCGCTTCAGTTCGCGCAGCAGCATCACGGCTGCATCGCCAGCGCCGAGGATCAGGACGGGTTCCCCTTCCATGTGGATGCGGCCATAGATCTGTTGCTCCCGCCAGGCACGATAGGCGAAGCGCGCGCCCCCCATTGCCATGATCAGCAGGATCGGCTGGAGGATCAGGACCGAACGGGGCACGTCGCCCAGCTGAAACATGAACACGCCGGCACCTACCAGCGCCGCCGCCAATGCCACCGCGAGCACGATCCGCTGGAGGTCCTTGACGCTGACATAGCGCCACATGCCGCGGTAAACGCCGAGGAAAAGGAAGACCGCCGCATGCAGCGGCACCACCCAGGCCAGTCCGGACAGCATGCCGCGAAGGTACTGGTCGGGAAGGTCGAGATTGAAGCGCAGCCAATACGCCAGCACCCAGGCCAGCGCCGCCGCCGCTAGATCGTAGGCGACAATGACGACATTGCGCAGCAGCATCTTCATCGAACGGCCGCCCGCATCACCTTGCCCACGGCAGCAACGGTGTCGTCCATCTCGGCTTCGCCCAGCGTGGGATGCACCATGAACATCAGACTGGTTTCGCCCAGGCGCTGCGCCGCCGGCAAGCGATCGGCGGGAACCCAGCCCCTTTCGACGAACGCGCGTTCGCAGTAGATCTCCGAACAACTGCCGGCAAAACAGGGGACGCCTTCGGCAAGAATGGCCTCCTGAATGCGAGTCGCATCCCAACCCGGCGTCAGCGCTTCCGCTTCGGCGAACACATAGTATTTGTAATAGGCGTGTCCGATCCCATCCGGCGGCCGAACGACGCGAAGGCCGGGAATGCCGGCAAAGCCGGCGTCGAGCAAGGCTGCATTTTGTCGCCTTGCCGCCAGCCACTGCGGTAGCTTGTCGAGCTGCCGCCGGCCGATGGCCGCCTGCATTTCCGTCATGCGGAAATTGCTGCCGAAGGATTCGTGAAGCCAGCGAAATCCCGGCGGGTGCTCGCGATTGAACACGGCATCGTAGCTTTTGCCGTGATCCTTGTACGCCCAGGCCTTCTCCCACAGCCCGGTGTCGTTCAGCACCAGCATGCCGCCTTCGCCGCCGGTGGTCATGATCTTGTCCTGGCAGAAGGAGAAGGCGGCACAATCGCCGAGACTGCCCACCGGCCGGCCCTTGTAGGTGGCGCCATGGGCCTGGGCACAGTCCTCGATGACCTTGATGCCGCGGCTGCGCGCCAGCGCCATGATCGGATCCATGTCGCAGGGCCAGCCGGCGAGGTGCACCGCGACAATGGCCCGCGTGCGCAAAGTCAGTGCCGCCAGCACGGCGTCCGCAGTCAGGTTCTGGCTGTTCGGATCGACATCGCACACGATCGGCACTGCGCCGCGCGCCACCGCGCAGCTCGCCGAGGCGATGAAGGTGCGCGCCGGCACGATCACCTCGTCGCCGGGCCCGATGCCGTGCATGTAGAGCGCCAGTTCCAGCGCCAGCGTGCCGTTCGCCAGGGAGATGGCATGGCGTGTGCCGCAGAGGGCGGCGAACGCCTCCTCGAAAGCGCGGCACTCCTCCCCTGTCCAGTAATTCACCCGCCCCGAGGCAAGCACCGCCCCTGCAGCGTCGATTTCGTCCTGCCCGAAGACCGGCCAGGGCGGAAACGGCCGGGTGCGCACGGGCTGCCCGCCATCGATCGCCAGACTTACCCGCTCAGCCCGCTTCAATCTTCCTTCTCCATGTTTCGCGCCGCCACCGTGCCGGCCTTGACCAGCAGCGCCGGCCCCACCTTCACCCCCGGCAGGACCACCGCGCCAGAACCGACGAGCGTGCCGGCGCCGACGGATGCGCCCCCGCACAGCACCGCCCCGGGTGCGACATGCACGCCTTCGCCGATCACGCAGTCGTGTTCGACAACTGCGCCGCTATTGATGATCGCATTGGCACCGATGTGCGCCTCGGCATTCACCACCGCACCCGGCATGACCAGCACGCCTGCGCCGATCGATGCCGAAGGCGCCACCGTCGCCGCAGGATGCACCACGCTCTGCAGGACAAAACCCTGCGCCTCAAGCCAGCCTGCCACCGCCATGCGTGTGCGGTTATCGCCGATGGCGACAATCACGCCATCGATTGAATCCTTGCGCGCCAGCAGTGCCTCGCGTCCGCCGGCAACCGGATGGCCGAGCACCGCCGTCCCCGGCTGCGGGCGGTCATCCACCACGCAGGCCACGGCAAGTCCGGCATTGCGCTCGATGGCATCGACAACCACCTTGCCGTGGCCGCCGGCGCCGAATACAGCAACTTTCCGCATGAAACTCAACCTCCTAAAACCTCTGCCGCCCTGCGCCAGCCGATGATCCTGGTCCCCTTGCGTTCATGATTCTCCTCCCCGCCGTAGATCAACACGGGCGAAACCGCGCGCTGTCCGGCCAGCGTCGACCAGCGCTCCAGACCGGCAAAGAAATCCCTGTTGATCGTCTGGCCGGCCTTGATTTCGATCGGCATCATACCTGTCCCAATGTCGGCAACGACATCGACTTCGTTGCCGTTGCTGTCCCGCCAGAAGTGAAATGCCGGCCGCTCGCCGCGGTTCAATCGCGACTTCACCAGTTCGGAAAGGACGAACGTCTCGAAGATATTGCCGCGCAGTGGATGCGTGGCAAGCTGGGCGGCATCCCGGATACCCAGCAGCCAGCACAACAAGCCTGTATCGTAAAAGTAGAGCTTGGGCGACTTGATCAGACGCTTGCTGAAATTTTCGTGGTGGGGGCGCAGCAGGAACAGGAGGTAGCTCGCTTCCAGGACCGAAATCCATGCCCTGGCGGTGTTATGAGTAATGCCGCAGTCCGTGGCGAGCGAAGCAAGATTAAGAATCTGGCCGCTGCGCCCGGCGCACAAACGGACGAAGCGCTGGAACATCTCGAGGTCCTGAACCTTGAGGAACTGGCGGACATCTCTTTCCACATAGGCCGTCACATAGGCCGGATACCATGTCCCGGGAAGCAGGCCGCGGTCGTACAGAGGCGGATACCCGCCCGCCACAAGCATCTCGTCGAGACCCGGGGGACGAATCCCTGCGCGTCCGAGTTCGCTCAGCGAAAAGGGCAGCAGTTCGATGAAGGCGGACCGTCCGGCCAGCGACTGGGTGATGCCGGACATCAGGCCGAATTGCTGTGAGCCGGTGAGCAGGAACAGCCCCATGCGACCATCGGCATCGACGCGTGTCTGCAAGTAGGACAGAAGCTCCGGCGCCCGCTGTATCTCGTCGAGCACGGCGCCATCCGGCAATCTGCCGAGGAAGGCACGCGGGTCCTCCAGCGCCATGCGGCGCACATCCGGATCCTCAAGAGAAAGATACGGCTTGCCGGCGAAAACGGCCCGCGCCAAGGTGGTTTTCCCCGACTGCCTCGGCCCCGTCAGCGTGACAACCGGGAACCCTTGCAGCAGGCTGCGAAGCGCCCCCTCGACATCCCTTTCGATCATGGGATCAACCTACGGGTATTTATGCAGTTTGTCAAAGTATTTATGATTTTGCATAAACAAAGGCTGGGTGGTCTGCTGGCGGCCACTCCGGTCACCGTCCGCTGCCGCGAAACTTCTCCGTCGTGGCGAACCCTTCCTTCGACACGCCCGATCCGGCGAAGACGCGGCCCGCCGTCCTGGCCAGTATCTTCAGGTCCAGCCAGAAAGAGTGGTGATCCACATACCACACGTCGAGCGCGAACTTGTCTTCCCACGATAGCGCATTGCGTCCGTTCACCTGGCTCCAGCCGGTAATTCCCGGGCGGACATCGTGCCGGCGCATCTGTTCCGCACTGTAAAGCGGCAGGTACTCCATCAACAGCGGGCGCGGACCGACCAGGCTCATGTCGCCCCTGAGCACATTGAACAACTGGGGCAGTTCGTCCAGGCTGAATCGGCGCAGGAGGACCCCCAGCGGCGTCAGGCGCGCTTCGTCCGGCAGCGGCTGGCCGTCCGCCCCCGCCACCTCCGCCATGGTGCGGAACTTGAGCACCTCGAAGGGCCGGCCGTGCAAACCCGGCCGCCGCTGCCGGAACAGCACCGGCAACCCCATGCGCCAGGCTACGGCGGCAGCCGTCGCTACAAACACCGGCGACAGCAGCAGGACAAGCATCAGGGCGGCAGAGAAGTCGAATGCACGCTTCAGCATCAAAGGGATTCTACGTCAGCCAGGCGACTTCCCATAAAAGCGAGGTCAGGCCTCTACAAATACCCCACAGGAACAGCGGTGACCTGGGAGGAAAGGGGGATATCGCGCTCGACAAAACAAAGCACAGCGCCAGACCCCACGGTCTTGCCCAGCTTTTCCAGCACGGCGAATTGCCTGGAAGCGCTGACGGAAGGCGAAGCTGTTTTTTTGAACTCGACCGGATGCAGCGTATCGCCGACCTCGATGATCATGTCCACCTCGCGCTGATCGGTATCCCGGTAGAAATACAGGCTGGCCTCCAGACCATTGTGCCAGTAGCTTTTCAGAATCTCGGCGACCAGCCAGGTTTCGAGCAGCGCGCCAGACATGCTGCCAGCCTCCAGCGAGGCGGCATCGGGCCATTTGGTCAGGCAGGCGGCCAGACCCGTATCGAGAAAATAGAGTTTCGGCGCCTTGACCAGACGTTTGGTCAGATTGTGGTGGTAGGGCTGCAACAGATAAACGAGGCCGGAGGTTTCGAGGATCGACAGCCAGGATTTGGCGGTTTTGTTGTCGATTTCCACAGCCCTGGCCAGACTCGCATAATTGAGCAACTGACCGGTCCTGGCCGCCACGGCGCCCAGGAAACGATTGAAGGCCAGTTGATCGGTAACCTTGAGCACATCCTGCACGTCCCGCTGGATATAGGTCTGAATGTAAGAACGATAGAACAGGTTGCGCGCCGCCGGCCCTTGTTCGATGAGGCGAGGATAGGACCCCAGCCAGATGCGCTGGTAAACATCCATCAATTGACCGCTGCCGCCCGTCGCCGATTGCCTGGCCTGCGCAATCCATTCCGGCGTCGGGACAAACGGGCGCGAAGATTCGGCGCGGCCCAGCATTTCGGCTTGCGAAAGCCCCAGCAGGTCGACGATGGCGACGCGACCGGCCAGGCTTTCGGTGATCCCCCGCATCAGGTGAAATTTCTGCGATCCGGTAAGCCAGAAAAGCCCGTTGCGCTTTTCTCGATCGACCATGGCCTTGATGGCGCTGAACAACTGCGGCGCATACTGGATCTCGTCGATGATCAGCGGCGGCTTCCAGGTCTGCAAGAAAAGGGCGGGGTCGCTCTGCGCCAGATTGCGCGCGTCCAGATCATCGAGCGTGACCTGCGCCCTTCTGCCTTGCGCGCACATTTCCAGCAACGTGGTCTTGCCCACCTGCCGAGCCCCGGTAAGCATGAGCACCGGGAAGCTCTCGCTGATGGTGTGGATGGTCTTGCCGAGAGTACGCTGATACATTGAACCGTTTATATTGGAATACTACTCCAATATAAACGGTTCAATCCATAATCGCAACTTCAGTTTCGACAGGTTTCTACGTCAGCCAAGCAACTCCCCATAAAAGCGAAGCCAGGCCTCCGTAACGACCTCCCCGGAAAACAGCCGGAGCGCACGCTCGCGGGCAGCGATGCCCATCGCCTGCCGGCGAGCCGCGTCATCCGACAGCGCGGCCATCTCCCTTGTCATTTCGGCCGCGTCGCCGGGCCGATGCAGCAGGCCGGTGACGCCTTCCTCCACCGCGTCGGTGACGCCGTAGATGCGGGAGGCAATTGCAGGAATCCCCGCCGCCGCCGCCTCGATGATCACCATGCCGAAACCCTCGCGATAGCTCGGCAGGCAGAAAACGTCAGCGGCCGCCATGAAGTCCTCCGGCCGGTCGGTGTAGCCGACGAAGCGCGTTCGCGCCAGCGCCGTGCCCAGGCGCGATTCCATGTCGCCGCGCAGGTCCGCCTCGTCCGGCCCGACGACGAGCAGCCAGGCAGCGGGATTGTCCAGGGCCGCAAAGGCCTCGGCCAAGTCCGGCACGCCCTTGTCCCGGTTCAGGCGCCCGAGGAACAGGAAAACGACAGCCTCCTCGGGAATGCCCTGCGCAAGCCGGACCTCGGCACGCCTGCCGGCGTCGGGACGAAAGCGCTCCCCGTCCGCGCCGCAAATCGATCCGTCCCCAAGCACCTGGATCTTCTCCGCAGGGGCGATTCCTTCCGCAATCATGAAGTCACGCTGGGACCGGCTGTCCGCCAGCACATGCGTAGCCAACCGGGCGATCAGGCGATCCGCGGCCTTCAGCAGCCAGCGCTTCCAGCCCGTGCGCGTCGCCCAGACCTGCCCGGTGAAAATGTGGGTTCGCAGCGGCACCCCGGCCATGGCGGCGGCCAGCATCGCCAGCATGCCGGCCTTCGGCGTGACCGAGCTGACGGCCGAGTAGCGTTCGCGGCGGAACAGCAGGCAAAGCCTGGCGAGGGCGGCCAGATCGGCCAGCGGGGCTACCTGGCGGCGAATCGGCACCCGCACGATCCGCGCGCGGGACGGAATCTGGCCCAGTTCGGCGAGATCGCCCGCGTCCACCGCAAGATCGATGGCATAGCGCTCGCCGAGCGCCGCGATGTGCCCGCTCAGGAATGCCCGCGCGGTCATCGGGCTGGCGACAACGAAGCACATTCGTGCCGGTTTCAAGTCGCTGCCGCTCCGCTTTCGCGCGGCCTGATCGCGAGCGCCCATTCACCCAGCACCAGGAAGGCGAAAGCCAGGCCGGCGGCAATCGCCCCCGGATAGCTGCCGTAATGCAGGCACACCGCCAGCGCCAGGAAAAGCATCCAGTTGGTCACGATGAACATCATGTCCACCCACGCCACATCGCCCAGCCGGCAAAACAGCAGCAGCATCAATCCCGCCGTCACCGCTGCCGCGAGCGTCATCGATAACGCGATGCCCGGCACGCCGATCCGGTTCATCAGCGCCATGTTGAGCAGGACCACGACGACCAGCCCAGCACCGGCGGCCATCATCACTCTTCCGGAGTGCCGGCTGGCGATGGCAAATTTCAGCAGCAGCACGTTGATCACGAAGAACGGCAACTGCAGGATACCGTAAGCCATCACCCGCGACACGACGCCCGCTTCCGCCGATCCGAAAGCACCGCCCTCGAAGACCAGCCGCACGAATGGCTCGGCGAGCAGGTGCAGCACCACCGTGACCGGAATCGAGATCACGGTTCCGGCGAGCAGCAGGAAGGACAGTTCGCGCCGCGCATCGAGCTGGCGGTTTTGTGCCATGTAGCGCGAGAAGTAAGGCAGCACCACTGAGGCGATCGCGGCGCCGACCAGTCCGGTGATGAAAAGCACGGCCTTGCTGCCCAACCCGAGCGCTGCCACGCTGCCCTCCGGCAGCACCGAGGCCATCGCCGTACTCACCGGAAGCGCCAGCTGCATGAACACTGCAGCCGCAACCAGCGGCAGATACTGCGAAACGAACAGTCCGGTTCCCGCCGACCCGGATTCACCAGCCCGCAGCAGCGATACGCCGCGCTGCGCAAGCACCCGATACACCAGAGCGAGGTTGACCAACTGACCGGCGAACATGGCCACTGCCACCACGATCGCACCTTGCGAACTGCCGAAAAACAGCAGGGCGGCAATGGCGACAACCGGCACGATTATCTGCGCAGCGGCCGGCACGACATACTGGCCGAGTGCATTGAGCAGGCCGTTGGCAAGCGTGACCAGCCCGCTGAAAACGAAGATCGCCAGCATCCACAACATGATCGCCTGCGTCCGGGCCGCCTTTTCCGGCATGGATGCCCAGCCTGCCGCTTCGAGCAGGCGCGGCCCCGCCATGGCCAGCAACCCGGCCAGCACCAGCGCCGCAGCGAGGAACAGCAAGCCCACCCGGCGCGCCAGCGCCTGCGCCGCCGGGGCAGAATGCCGTTCGTGTACGTCCAGAAAGACCGGCACGATGGCAGTGCCGAGCGGCACGCTCAGCACCGCCACAAGGAACATCGGCACCACGGACGCCGCCACGAAGGCGTCGAGCTCGCCACCCAGGCCGAACTGTCGCGCCATGACGATGTCGCGGATGAACAGCCCGAGAAACGTGACCGCTGTCACCGCTGCGACAGTTATGCCGGAACCGACCAGAACCGAACGCGCCTGGCGCAGGTCTTCACCCGCATGCGCTGCTTGCCTGCGCATTGTCCGGCCGCCGCCCACCTTCGGCAGCCAGCCGCGCCTATTGAATAGGCCCAGCCAGCCCGCCAAGCCGACAAGCATCAGCAGGAACAGAAAGAGGTAGCGGATGCGGTACAGCGTGCCAACATTCGCTATGGTGATGCCGTAAAACGTCAGCAAGGCCAACGCAAAGACCGCCACCGACAGCGCGCCGCGCGACCGCGCGAACCACAGGGCCAGCAGCAGCCCGGGGGCAATCAGGTACCAGATCACCGTCTCACCCACTGCCACCAGGCGCGTGATGCTGATTTTTTCGAACCATAGCGTGGGAAAGGGCGCGAACAGCGCGATTTGCAGCGCACGCGGCGCATAAGCCGCCACCTGCGGCGTGCTCGCCGGTACGGCATCGATGTCGTAGAGTGAGCCGGCCTGAACCTTAAGGCCCTCGTCGATCAGTCCGGCTCGCGTCCGAGCTATCACCTCGGCATAACGCTCGACAATTTGGGGCACCCAATCCGTAGACTGCCACTTCCATTCGGCGACCTTCCCACGCGTCCCCCATTTCCCGGATGCCATGCCCCAGTCCGCATATTTCTGGTTTTCCGCGCCAGCCCGAGGCGCGATTGCCGCGGCAGTGCCCACCAGGACGGCAAGCGCAATCTGCAGCGCCATGATTCGCCGCCACTCCGGCAATTTCCGATCACGCCAGAAAGCTGCAAAGCTGACAGTCAGCATCAGCAATACGCCGCCGAATACCAGCATCAGACTGTATGGGCGAACGAATGCAATCAACGCCAGTCCGGCAAGGGTTGTCGCAAGGATGGCGGCGGTCTTTTGGCGACCGGATTCCGCGGTTTCGGTACTCACCCAGGCAGTCAGCACCAGCATCGACCCCGCGATGGCAAAACCGTCCTTGTGGATCTGGCCGTACCAGTTGAGCGAAGAAGGGAAGACGACGTACAGAATGCCTGCGATCATTCCGGCCATCGTGCCGATGCGAGACGGCCACAGCATTCTGCCAACCAGCAAGAACAGCGTTCCGGTCAGCGCGTGAATGGCTGCATTAACCGGCACCATCAACGAAGGATCCTCGCCGAACAGCACATAGAGAACTGCCAGGAGGGCTACGTTGCCAGTCGCCCCTTCGCCAGGATAGACGCGCAATTCAGACCAGCCGACCAACCGAATACGGTCTGCCAGATCCACGGCAACAGCATGGAAATATGCGGAATCGCCTTCCACCAGACCCTGACCGTGGTGGGCGGTGCCCACCAATGGAAGCAGGAACTTCTGGAACAGCAACGCCGCTGCCGTCGCGTAACTGAAAAACAGCAGGAAAACGATCGACGAAGGAAGGGGCCGGTTGAAGCGTTCGGTCATATCACGCAACCAGGATAGGCTGCCGATGCCTCGGGCGGCATCACACTCGGCATCATGACATTATTATAACTTGATAAATGCATACGCTTCCGATGCCGGAGGAATCCATCACGGCTGCCCCTGTTCGGCACTGAAGCGCCCTCCTGCGAGATAGAGGATGATTTTCGCAGTCTCCAACAGCACATTGCGCGCGGCATCCTGCGAACGCCACCAGTCATCCGGGAAATGTTCATAAGGCGTGCTGGTCACCATGATCCGCGACTTGCCGCCGAAGGCATCACGAAATGCCATGGCCGCCCGCCTGACGTGATAGGGAGAGGTCACGACCAGAATACGCACCCCGCCGGAATCAAGCCTGGCAGCAAATGCCGCCGCCTCATCCGCCGTGCTGATCGCGTCAGCGGCAACCATTTCGATGCGATCGTCCGGCACGCCCTTGCGCCGCAGGATTTCCCTGTAGATCACCTCGGGCCTGGGATAAGCGATCCCGAGTTCCTCGAGTTTTACGAGGGAGCGTTCGGCCTTTGGCACACTGACCATGACTCTTGGCGCGACATTCTTTCCGTACAAATCGCCGGCATGCATCGAGCGCTCGAAGCTGCCCGCCAGGACAACGATCACATCCGCCGGCTCTTCCGATTGCCCTCCCTTCAGCCACCCCGCCGCCGCATGAAGGAAAGCAACCGCAAGCGCTGCCAGCAATGCCATGATCAGCGCCAATACCGCCAGGCACCGTCTAATGGCCGGCATGACGGCTGCCTCCAACCAACCCCGCAACACGACCGGCGGCGGCCGATACATCCAGAACTGCAGCCACAGGCACGGCCACCAGGATTGCCCACGGTGCCGCACCCCACCATGGTCGCCAGCCGCTGCGGCGCAGCGGGTCGGCAATCCCCCGCAGAAGCAGGTATGCCGCTATGCCACTCGCTCCCACGGTGGGCGCAGCAAACAACAGCCCATAGAGAATCAGCACGCCGAACAGAGCGGCAGCGCGCAACCCGCCGCCTATGCCTGCCATCGTCGCGCTGCGCTCGTAGCTGAACCACTTGTGCGCCGCTAGTGGCAACGTGGCCGGGAAATGCCGGTACTCGACCCTTGCCGCCAGGCAGGTTTCCATTGAAACACCCGCAGCAGCCAATGTCCGCTTCCACAAAATGTCCTCGCCAGACCTCAGATCGGGCGCGAAAAAACCAACCATTTCGAACAGGTCACGCCTGAAGAGCGAGGCTGGAAGAACCGGCTGGACATGACCGTAGCCGTAGGAAAGGGCGCACAGTATCCTGCCGAGTAGGCTATCGGAGACAAAGCGGCAAACACCGAACATCGCATCCTTCCCGGCCTGAGCGTTGCATGCCCAGAGTGCGGACAGCCAATCGTCCTCCGGGACGATGCCGGCATCGATAAAGGCGATCCATTCATGCGCCGCCGACTTCACCCCGGCGTTTCTGGCGGCACCCGGATACCCCCCGGGGAGATCTTCAACGCGAACATCGATGCCCGAACGCTCCGCCGTCTTGGCCCACGCCCTGGCTATTGCCGTACTGTTGTCGGTGGAACCGGTATCGACCAGAACTACCTCGGCGGGCCTGGCACTTTGCCGAAGCAAGGCCGCAAGAAGTTCGGGCAAGGTTCCGGCTTCGTTACGCACAGGAACCACTACGGATACCGGCAACGGAGTAGCTGGAAAAATCATGCGCGAAAATTACTATGCAGAAAGGCGCCGCCGCAGCCAGAGTGCTCCGGGCGCTGCCGAAGGTCCCTTGGCTGCAAGAATCGGAAACTTGGCTGCAACTGCGTCGAAATGATGGCGCGTCAAAAAATCGAGCGCGCCAATAATCTCGAACTCACTATTGCAGCTCAGAAAAGCCTCAAGCAGATATTGTTCATTCCAAAGGAGTACTTTTTCCTCAAGCCATTCCTCCGGGTAATCCCTTGGCGTAAACACGTCGTGAAAATGGACCAGAACACCGGGGTTCAGGATCGGCAATATTTCCAGGACTTCCTTCAATACGTCGCCCTGGGGCCTAATCACATGCGAAGAATCCACGAACAGGATATCGTTGGCCTGAAGCTCCCTGAATTGCTCCACGCCGATGTCTTCCAGTCTTGTACGCAAAACGGTTACCCCTTTGCTTTCCAGCCAGGGACGTTCATAAGGCTCGATACATACATGGGTACATAACGGGGCGCCTTCCTCCAGATTTCTCCGCAAAGCCTGTATCGCTGCAAGGGTGGAATAGCCACTGCCCACCTCGATGATGCGACGTGGTCTCATCAACCGGATGATCGAATAAAGGAATTCCGCATCGCCTGTCCCATACCAGCCGTTTTCATAGCAAAAAACGCCGTCTCCGGCAGGTAAAACGGGTAGTTCAGACAGTTCCGCTGCATAGTCGAACCGCTTCAGCAACTCCAGTTGACCTGCAACGTTCAGATCGACTCCGGGAAGCGAACGATCGTCGCCCAAGGGTTTCCCAAGTTGGCTGAAGTCAAACATGGGCTCGTAATAATGGGCGCGAACAGGAAACACGCCCATACGCCTGAGAAGTGAGCGGACCCTCGGCAGCCGCTCCATGCCTGCCCTTCTGGCGGCCTTCAAGATCCAGGCGGACGGCGCTATCAGCGGCAACAACAGGATGTCCGCTATCGCAAACAAAAGCGAGTGATGCCTGGGCATCCTACCTGCCTCTGCGCCAAACTCTAGCCAGGCGCAGCACCAGCCTGTCGAAGATGGAAAACCGGGTTCCATCCGGCTTGTCGTCGACGATCACCTTCGGTTCCCGTGCGTCGGAAGAGGCTCCAAGCTTGATCAAAAGTGCCGACTCTGCCGTTCCGGTTTCAGGCAGGTAGAGGTCTTTGGGGAGGTACCGGCCGTTGTGTCCTCCGAGCGGCTCGAAGCGGCGCGAAAGATATATTTTCTCCACTCTTTTGTCCTCCTGTAGCTTCCGCAGCAGTTCCTGAGTATTGAGAACAATGTATGGAACCCAATGCCCCCCGTAGTGGAATTGGCAGGACCGTTCGACGTCGAATACCGTATCACCGACCTCACGCGTGCGCAGTCTCACAACGAGAATGTCGCGCGCGAGCGCCAGGAGCCGGCCGAGAAATGCATAGGGATCCTCCTGATGCAATGCCACATCCCGGGAAAAAACAATGCTCCGGGGTTTCAGGCCATCAAGCGATCGGCCCGGCTCGCTAGCATCCAGAAGGACAAAGCGCTCCTGGCCGAATTTCTCGCGCGCTCGCCGGACGGCAGGCTCCGAAATATCGACGCCCAGATAATCCAGCTGCCGCACCGTCCCCTTCAGGTACCTGTACAATTCGCCGGTCGCGCAGCCGACCTCAAGAAAATCCTTCCTCTCAATCCCCGCTATCAATCCCATCATCAAGCGGATTTCATTGAAACTCTCGAAATGCTTCCGTAACAAATAGTCCGGAAAGGAGGCCATGTAATCGAAAACGCTTGCATGGGTAGTGTCCTGCCAGGCGGAATGGAGTCGGGATGTCATCTTGTTCCACAGCGCGGTGGGGGAAGCCCCGCGCTTGATATGATTCAGGTTATCGAAACTCCTATTTTATTCCAGATGCACCGACTTGCCTTCGTAGTCCCCACAAAGGATCGTCCGGACGATCTGCGAAAAATGCTGGAAAGCCTCGCAAGGCAGACCAGGGTTCCGGATCAGATTATCGTGGTCGATGGCAGCGAACCAGACATCCGTGATGTAGTTTCTGGCTTTCCAGCCCTGCCAATCGATTATGTGCGCGTCTTTCCCCCTTCACTGGCAAGGCAGCGTAATGCGGGCATGGCCGAACTACGCCCGGAAATCACGCTGGCCGGTTATCTGGATGACGACATAGTGCTGGAGCCCGGGGCCATAGCGGCCATGCTCGACTATTGGGAGCGTGCAGACGCGAGTCTCGGCGGCACGGCCTTTAACATCACCAATACGGCTCCGGCCAGGTGGACGCGGGTCAAGCGTCTGTTTGGCCTCGACCATCCAGTACCCGGCCGACTCATGAAAACCGGCTGCACCTCCATCTTGGGCAACCAGGAACTGGATATCGAAACAGATTGGCTTTGCGGAGGCGCAACAGTCTGGCGGAGGGATGTCATCGAGACATACTGCTACGACGAATGGTTTCGAGGCACCGGCTACCTTGAAGACGTAGATTACAGCTTCAACGTCCGAGGAAAGTATCGCCTAGCGTTGGTCGCAAAGGCCCGTCTGGCCCACTATAGCCCGCCGGTACGACGTGACCGCCATTATCTGCTTGGAAAATGGCAGATCATCAACCGTATGTATCTTGTCCGGAAATACCGCAAACGCGGCCTGTCACCCGCAGCGGCCTGGCTGGCAAACCTTGGATTGATCTCTCTTCACCTGGCCGCTGCTATCATCAAGGCTGACGGTACGCAGTGGGACCAGTTCCGCGGCAATGTTGCAGGCATACTGTCGGAACTGGCCGGCCGAAATGAACAAATTGAAGGTCACTTGAAGTAGTGCCTGCATCCCCGGAAATCGGAAGCATCCAGAAAGGCCAAGCAAGATTGGTGTGCGTCCTTTTCTGCAGTTCACTCCCGGCGTCGGTGGGAGAAAACGACTGCGTGATCGACCTGGTTGGGACAACCGGCCGTGCCACTGCCTCGCCGGTCGCTGATTCAGTGCTAGCGGCTGCCTACGAAGCGCACGGCGAGGAATGGAAGCACCAATTCATTGATTGGCTGGGGAGGGCAAACATTGCCAATGCCGGGCGAAACTGGTGGTCTTTCGCCTGCATTGCAAAGAACCTCCTTTCATCCCCGCTCGGCAACCGCTTTTTCCAGGTGTTGGCCCTGGATAACATCATTCGTTCAGCCCATTTCAGGACCCTATACGTCATCGGTGCCAGCCATGGACAGTATCAAGCGCTGAAGGGTTGCTTTCCGGAATTGGTAAGGCAGGAGGGGTCAGGCGGCGAGGGAGCACGCCCGCCTCGCTTTCACTTCAGTAGGCTCCGCAACACACTCATGGCGCTTGGCCTCCTCAGCCAGGTCATTGCCGGTCGTTGGAGAATGAGGGGATCAAGGCCGAATGCTCCAGATCTTTGGCTGTTCACCTACTACGGCAGTCGGTTGAATCCGGAATCCGACCTCTTCTACGGCTCGCTCAAGAACCTGCTTGGCCAGCTTGCTCCTGAGGTAAGAGTCGCTTACACCGGCTTCTCACATCTTCCGCTGCCCGCTCTCTGTAACCAGTTTCGCGACACGGCAACCCATGTACACTGGCCGCTCTATCTGGAGTTACGCGCCATCGATTTCGTAGCGGCCGCACTAAAGTCAGTCTGGCTGACACGGCGAAGCTACCGTGACGTGTTTCACCTCCCGCCGCTGGGAAACGGGCTGCCTGATACGACACGACTCCTCGATGAAGCTCTCGTCCATGACGCCACGTCAGGCAGCATGCTTCATCATTTCCTGATCTTCAGGGCAGCAAGGCGATTGGCCGCAAGACAACCGCAGGGGGCGATCATTTACCCGTTCGAGGCGAAGGCGCTTGAGCGCATGCTGATCGAAGGCATTCGAGGCTGCTCCGGTACATGGGAAGTTACCGGCTATCAGCACACGTCGATCACCCCGCGCCATCTCACTTTTTTCATGGCCAATGGCGAAGCTGATGCGACGCCATTGCCAGACCGGGTACTTACGGTAGGCAATATCACACGGCGTTTCCTTGAAGAAAATTGCAACTACCCTGAAGGCCTGTTTCGCACCGCCTGCGCCCTGCGTCAGGCATTGCCCGATGATGCTGTCGAGTCGCGCGAACCATCGGCTCCGCTCCGCATCCTGCTTGCACTGTCATCCAGCCGGGAAGAGCTGTTGCTTGGCATCGGCTTCATGAAAGCACTTCTCGACAAAAAGCCGGGGGCGTTCCGTCTGGGGATTCGACCGCATCCGGAATTTCCGCTTTCGCTGCTTCCGGACAGGCTGGCCGCATGGGTGGCAGAACAGGCGGATGACCTGAGCAATACCGACCTAGGAGATAATCTCGTCTGGTGCGACGTGGTCGGCTATGTCTCCTCCAGCGTGGCGCTAGAAGGCCTCATGGCTGGTAAGGGCGCCATCCATTTTTCAATCGGGGATCCAGTTGATCCCGACCCGGTGCTCGGCGCCTGCCCCAACCACTGGAGCGTCGCAAGCGCGGAGCGGTTCCTCGGCGTGCTGTTCGAGTACTCCCGAGTCGAATCACCCCAGAGGCGAGAAAACACCATGGCCGCCCGCCGCTACCTCGCCGATTACTTCGCGCCTGTTACCGCAGATGCCCTGCGGGCCTTCCTGCCGGCTCGCCTGCGGGAATCCGCTGAGTGCCCTACTTCTTCTGCTCTGGCTGCCGACCCACGTAGCGGCTGCTGAGCCGGTTTTCCTCCAGCTCCTTGCCCTCGGCAAGGTTATACAAATCGGTATTCGAGAGCTTGACCGCCTCCTCCGGAGGCAGGTTATGCCGGTTCGTGTAAATCAGCGCGTCGGCATGCGGCAGCAGTTGGTCGCATTGATCGCAATAAGGGAAGAGCCCGAACTCCCTCGACCGGTGAGCGTAGCGAAGGAGCCGGTACTTGGCGTTGTTCAGTATCTCCAGCACCGGCTGCTCAAAGGCATTGCCAAGAATGATCTGGTTGTTGTAATCGTAGCAGCAGGGAATGACCTCCCCATTCCATTGAATCTGCAGCGGCCCGTTCTCAGGCCGGCCGCAGCTTTCCTTGATGGGTGCGCCTGCTGCTCTTGTTCTGTAATCACGGCCGTCTCCGAAATTGTGCGGCTTCCATATCTCGATGGCATTGACCTTCGATTCCCAGAAATCCTTGAATGCCTGCGTGTCGCCCTTGTTTTCCTCCAGCTCGAGATAGGAGATCTGAACCCGGGTATGCGCACCCATCTCGTCTCTCATGCGCAGAAACTCGAGCAATCCCTTCATCGTCCTGTCGAAATCGAGGCCTTGCATGACCGCGTTGTAGGTTTCCGGACGCATGCCGTAGAAGCTGATGCGAATCTCATCCAGGCCTGCCTCGAGCAGGGAGCGGGCACGCTTGCTCGTCAGGGCCGAGCCGTTCGAGATGATATAGGTACCAAGGCCGCGTCCTCGGGCATAGCTGATCTTTTTCTCCAGCCGCTTGTCCAGCATCGGCTCGCCAAACCCAGTCAGCACAACCTTCCTCGCGCCGAGAGCAGCGACTTCGTCGATGCTTTTCTCGTAAGCCACCTGATCCATGATGCCATGCTCGCGCCCGTGTTCATGCTTGTCGCGCGGACACATGATGCAGCTCGCATTGCAGTTGTCTGTCACCTCATAGCGCACCTCGGGATGCAGAAGCCGGGTGATCGGTTGATCGACCGGAATCGCGGCGAGCTTCCCGCGGATATCCTGGCCGCCCAGTGCGACGCTCCCATCGGACAATAATGCCTCATCGCTATACCTGCCTGAGGAGCGTATCGGGATGACTTTCGAAGACATGGAATGTTTATACCCGGTTGGACGGAACGTCCGCAATTATACTGTCCAGCAAGGCTGCGGCCAGAGGCATCGTGGGCCGTTCCGTCGATAACACCTCTTTGAAGCGGGTCATTACCCGCTCCCTTTCCGCCAGATCATTCAAAGCGCCATTCAATACGGAGGACTGGGATCTATCCGTCACAAGAAACCCCGCACCTTCCTCGCAGATCGAAGGAATCAAATAGCCTTTCAGCTTTTTCAGGGTTCCCGCGCCGGCTTCGGGAAGCAATGCAAACAAGGCCGGAATGCCGTGAAAACCGCCCTCGATCGCAACCGACGAAAATTGCGTCACAGTCAGATCAATATGCCTGTGAAACGTTGCCGAAAGCGGCTCATCGGTTACATCTTCCCACGCCATACCGGCGCCCCGCAGAAGCGAACTGTATTGTCCGGCTTTCCAACCCGGATCCCTCGGATGCGCCCTGAACAACAGGCGGTATTGCTGACCTTGAAAGACCTCAAGCAACCAGCCCAGTGTAGCAATCGCATCGTCAGTCTCAGGCTGGCCGGCCCAGAGAATCGTAGCCGTTCCACTGGGCCTGGCGGTTTCTCTTGCGCTCCCCCTCAGATGATCGTATCTCACCGGCGGTATCACTCCCATCCTCGGCAAATGCCCGCCTCTAGAACGATATGCCTTTACGGAAAACTCGCTTTCCACGACCAGCCAATCGGCATCGGCGCCGTCCCAATGGATGTAATTCCCCGGAAAATCCTCGACGCATGCCAATCCAATGCCGACATCCTTTGCGGCGAGTCGCGCATCTCTTTCGGCCATGCTTCCGGCCTCGCTGCCCGACGTTCCGCAGACAAGCAAACGGACTCCTTCGACAATCAAAAACTCCCGCCATTCCCGTCTGGACAGAACGGATGCTGAAACCTGCTCCCCGTAATGCCTGGCCATGGGCGCCAAGGCCGCCTTGGGGCCATGATCACAGGCAAAAAACACGATCAGATGCGCACTTCCCATCCTATTCAGAACAGATTTTCTTCGCAGCCATCTTGATCAGTCTGTGCCGTATCGGCCCGTCGTAGGGAAGATAGCGCGGCGGCAGGAGCGTGTAGTAGTACTGATGCCACGGGCACAATTCGTCCACCAGCACACCGTCCTCTTCATGCCAGGGATACTCGGCAAATCTGACCATTGTTCCGTCGGAGAAAACCTTCTCTTCGCGGTTGCAGCAATAGAAGAAAGGTTCTCCTCCGGCAGAATCCCTCAACGCAGCAAAGTACTCCTTGATCACAGAGGGATTCATCTCCTGCATTGACGCAATGTTCACTGCCAAGTCGATTTTGGCCTCGCGAATGAACCGGTAGTCGTCCGCGCGAACTGCGATGACACTCGCTTCGCCATCGGCGATCGCGCTCCGCATCGACTCGACCGTGGTGGGAAGCGCCACCGTAACCCCTGAAAGCCCACGCTGAATAAAAATAAGATCGGCAAGTAAGGTCTTGGTCAGATTCACCAAAATGACTCGCAATCGCGGCTCGGCCATCAGCGCCAGCGACGACAGCGTGCCAAAGCCATCGCCTATGACAAGGAGAGTGGATCCCGGTGCCAGGCATCCGGGCAGGAAGTCCCTGAGACATGCCAGCGTGATCGCCTGTCTGAGCATGTCCAGGTCGTAAATTTTTCTCTGCGTCTTTGCAAGCTTTCCGGCCATGGCATCCCACTGCAAAAACTCGGGAAATGATTTTGCCATCTGTCGATAGGGGCGTTGCATGAGCCTATGTCCAACCCTGCGCAGCAGGCTGGATCGCGGAATGAAACCGCCAAATCCCTTCAGCCCATCGAGCCGGCCAGCCCGGTATTCAAACGCCTGGTGCATCTCAAGCCAGTGAGTCGATGCTCCGCGCTCGACCTCGTCCAGCTTTTCCGCAATGTAGGTTACCGCATCGACGTTCCTATAAATCGCCACCGCCCTCAGCCCCTTCTGCAAAACGCCTGAATCGCTCGTTAGTAGACATTAGCTCATCGTACTTCCCGCTGGACTCTACCGTTCCCCCAACCATGAAAAACAGGCGGTCGCAGTTCCTTACGGTCGTCAGACGGTGGGCAATCATGACCAGCGTTACCTGCCCCCCAATTCCCTCCAGCGTCTCGGCTATTTCCCGCTCCGTCTGATTGTCCAGCGCAGAGGTTGCTTCGTCGAAGACGAGGATTTCGGGGTGGTGATACAGGGCTCTGGCTATGCCGATGCGTTGCCGCTCCCCCCCCGAAAGCAGAATACCGCGCTCTCCGACCATAGAATTAATACCTTGGGGCAGGGTTGCGACCTTGCCATCGAGCCTGGCTTGCGCTAGTACCTTGACAACCCGCTCGTCATCGATCTCCGCTGGGGGCACCCCAAATGCGATGTTCTGACGGATGGTGTCGTCCAGGAGGTAAATGGATTGTGGAACGTATCCGATCGCACGCTGCCACGACGCATCAATCTCCTGCAGCGTTCGCCCATCCACGTGAATTTGCCCACTGTCCGGCTTCAGCAAGTTCAGCATCAGGTCGATCACCGTGCTTTTCCCGGCGCCGGATGGGCCGACAAAAGCCGAAGAGCGTCCTCGTGGAATGGAAAACGAAACACCTCTGAGCGCAGGCGCTAACGCACCCGGATATGTGAACCAAACATCTCTGAAAGTCAGTTCAGTACGAAACATATCCCCGGCAGCCATCCGCGTGCTCTGCCGCCGGACGTTTGCGTCGGCAGACACGCGATGGCGAGCAAGGTCCTCATAAACCGAATCGACAGCCTTGTGGAAATAGCGTATCTGATTGATCGCCGGAATAATCCGATTCAGTGAGGGGATGACACGCATGGCTGCCATGGCAAACAGGGTGAGAATCGGTAGAACCGACTGGAGGCTGTTCCCCTGACTTTGCGAAATCACCACAATCGACAGCATGATTGCAACAGCAACCGTTTCCATTACGAGACGAGGTGCCGCATTGACTACAGCCATGATCCGCCCGGCACGCACATACTCAAGACTGCTGCGGTGAAACGAATCAACAAAAAAACCCTCCCTCCCAGTTACCTTGGCCTCCTTGAGCGCACCCAGGCCCTGCTGAACCCATTTGATCCTCAATCCGCTGGCTGTGCGCCGGCGATTGCCCAGCGACACAGTGTGCCGCCTGACCAACATGCTGTAAGCAGCTGCCACAAAACCCATAACTCCCAGTGTCGAGATGGCCACTAGGGGATCCACCGCAACAAGCAGGGCGAGAATGAAGAGTAATACGATGAACTCTGCAAGCAGGGACAATGCCGGCATCAATACGCCAGTGAAGAAATGACTAACCTCCTGATTGATGTTTCGAAGCAGATCAGCCGTATTCCGTTCCATATGAAAGGTATAGGGAGTCTCCATGTAAGACTGAAAAAGTTGCCTGGACAACATGGCTTCCTTTTTTGAGAGAAAGCGCGCTTGAACATAAACTAAAAAACCAAGAAATACGTTCTTGAATATAAAGATGGCAAGAAGCACAATGCCGACCTTTTGTGCAAGACCGGAGCTGCCAACTAGCCCAAACACTGACATGAGCTTTTGGCCCAATACCGAGTTTTGAAGGATGGCTGGGTCGTTGAGCACGCCTATGAATGAAGCGATAAGGCCAATCCCCAGAACCTCCAACGCTGCCCCAAAAACCGTCAGCGCCACCAAGCCAACTAAACCTATCCGTTCCTGCGCCGAAAATAAGCCAATCAGCCGCCTGAGGAAGCGCAATCGTCCAAATGCCCACTCAATTAAACGAAATGTCATGTCTAGTGGTTACGGAAAAACGACCCTGCCTTTAGCAGGGTTTACAAGTTTGATCAAAGCTATTAGTTTAACCGACCGGCACACTTGAACCGTCTTGATTATGCGCATTGTCCTGATATCCACCCCTTCACGCACAAGCGTCCCAAACTACATCATTCCTAATGGAATTATTTCCCTTGCGGCATATATGGAGGAGCAAGGTCATGAGGTAAGGGTGGTAGACGCTGCGGCATTGCGCGAGCCAAATGGACAAATCATCGCTCGGGTTGCTGAATTCAGGCCCGACCTGATCGGGATAGGCGGCATCATCACAGCCTATTCCTATATCATTTCTCTCTCGAATGATATCCGGCAGGCAATGCCAAGCATTCCGATCGTACTTGGTGGCCAGGTTGCCATCAACAACATCGAGAACTGCTATCGTCACATGGCGATTGACTACATCGTTCATGGCTATGGCGAGATAGCGCTTGGAAAACTTGCTCAGCATCTGGAAGGCAAGCTCAATATTGAGGCGATACCCGGAGTATCGTATCTTGACAAGGGCTTTGCAGTTACCAATCCCGGGCGGGAGTTTTTTCCTGACATCAACCAAATGCCACTGCCTGCCTATCACCTTATTGACATGGAACATTACGCCACAGTCAATGGCCACAGATTGAACAAGTTGCAAAAATACCTCGACAAGTCCGGGAAAACAGCTGAAAACCACAGGTTCTGCACCGTTATGGGAACGCTTGGCTGCACAGATCGCTGTTCCTTTTGTGTTCATGAGCAAGAATTTGTCGGTCTCAAAATATTCTCGAACGAATATCTCGTGAATCATATCAGGCATCTCTACGAGAATTATGATATCCGGGTCTTTGCCATTGGTGAGGAAATGTTCCTGACGAAGGCAGCGAGAGCGCGAGAATTCAATACCCTAATGAAAGAGCAGTTCCCGGATGTTTATTGGAGCGCGTCAACTAGGGCTGACTTTGTTACACCGGAAATGATTGCCGAATTGGAGACGGGCAACTGCTTCTATGTTGCCTGGGGCTTCGAGTCGGGCAGTCAGCAAATGCTCGACATGATGAAGAAACGGATGACTCGCAAGCAGAATGTCACCGCGTATGTCACGACTGATAATTCCAAGCTGGTTCCTGCATGCTCGCTTATGGTAGGCAATGTCGGCGAAACAAACGAAACTATAAATGAAACCATTGAGGCGATACGGCTCGGACACATCGGCCGGTCTTCGGTTTTTTTTGCTTCAGCCTATCCTGGCGGCAGAACTTGGGATTGGGCTGTGGAGCGCGGTATTATTAAAAATACACACCGGTATTTGCTCGCCGCCTCGGATAAGGATGCTGCATCGCGCATCAACGTTAATCTGACGCCCTTTCCAAACTGGGTTCTCAAAGGCTGGCAGCAAATTCTGATCTGGGAATGCGAGAAGCAGGAAGTCAAAAAATCTGCGCAGTTGTTTTCCCATCAACCTCTATGGTCACGGGTGCGCCAGAAGATAAGATCAATCATTGGTCATTCCGGAATCCCGACTCCCTTGTACAAAATGCTGATTGACCTTTACTTTGTCTATTACTCCTTCACCCGAAAATTCTACCAAACAGCCAAGGACAAACAATGCAAATACAATCTGGATAAACAGGGAGCGCTGTTGCCGGAGAATCTGATCGTTGGGCACCCGCAGCATTACGTTTCATCCGAGAAAATCATACAACTTACTGGCCTGCCGAAGGTGCGGACAACCTTGTAATCAGCGCTGTTGCTCCCACTCAAGATTTATCTTCTCACAAAGCTCCATCAGCACCGTCGTGAGCTGTGCCCTCCCTGACACAAAGCGCAGACAGGGTTGACGCTCGTAAGTTGGAATTACCGCCCCAGTGGGATCATAATAAATAGATTGTTTGCCTAGTTCTGAGGCAATATATGCCGGAGATGAGTAAGGCATGATAATTACAATATCGCAGCTATTAATTAGCCCATATATGTTGGCGTCAGGAGGCACCTTTTCTATATCACCCGAGCGAGACAGGAAGTCAACGAAATCAATATAATTATCGTCACGCACGTCCGTATGAATTCGCTTGTGTTTTAATACAATATTAATTTTATGCAATACTAGTTTATCTAATTCATTTTTTGCCGCCACAATGTCTTGAATGAAATTCATTGCGGTTTCGTTACAGTAATAGTTCCATACTAAGCCTATCTTTTCACCGACAGATATGGGAAGCGGCGCCACATCAAAAACTGCTATTTTGATCGATTGGTTTTTTTTCCTTGGGACGCTTTCAGGTATCTGCCACACAATCGGTCCGACGACATGAAACTCCGCATTGCAACCTAGTCCAAACAGAAACTCCCTGAATCCCTCGGTCCAAACCCACATGTGATCAACATCAATATGCCGAAAGTTCGGGAGAGGCGCAGCAATCGGATCATGGGTAGAGATAATCGGAGCACTGTTTTGGGAATACCATACCATATGAGTTGAAAATTTCTTCTCCGGTCGTTTTCGCATCCATAGCGGCTGGGACATGTAGTTGGAATTTGTCTGAATGACATGACTGATAGATCCGTTCTGACTCAAAGCCCAAACCAAAGCATGCTGCGCCAAGTCGCGTCCGAGTAAGCACAAGGCCGGGTTGCGCCATAGCAAAATAATAAAGTCGAGCAAGACCCGACAATGAAGCAGGATAAATTGCCAACATATCTCGGGACTAAATCCATTCATCCGAGCGACTGCTTCTAACGGATCCTGCGCATAACACACATGGCCCGGGTGTGATGAAACAATTGGGCGTCCTGCCTGTACGACCAAGTACTCTGCTTCAGCCAATGGGGAAATTCTTCCTCTACGGCAATATTCGAGAAAGCAGCGATCACTCCCCTTTACAAACAGGCTGTCAGCAGCTACTCCGTATACCAATGCTGCCTTGTAAGGTGTTAAGGTGCGATTTGAACTCAATGTGCCTTTAATTGCTGCACTTAAGGCGCGCGCCCAGACCAGAAGAAATACAATAAAGTTCCGTGTGAACACGCTCAGTGTCAGGCCAACACTTCCATTCCCCAGCAAATGTGCTCCACCACAGTTCAGGCTTGCAGTTAAATCCGGCAACTTCCTATCATGCTTGTGCATTTCTATGCAGATCCGCATATATGCCGGCAGCGTTAGCTCAACGCAACGCTGAATAAACCGATGTACTACACAGGAGCGTGAGTACCCCGCTATCGAAGGCACAGCCCCCATTGCCCAGCGCTTCGTGTGGGCAATCCGTTGCTCGAATGCCTGATAACAGTCGTGAGTACGTAGCTTGGACACTCTGAACGGCTATCGTTATTGGGCAACTAACCGTCGCACAGTAGCCGGTTTGCCATCCAAGCAATACCCTTCATTCACATCCTCTACAACTGAGAACCCAGCCTTCACAAAGGCTTTCCATGAGGCAACATTGTCGATATAAGCACTTGCTTGAATTTTGTCCAGTTCTAGAACATTAAAAGCCCAATGAGTAACTGCTCTAATCGCCTCTGTCCCTACAGAGCGCCCCCATGCTTGTTTGTCGAAAATGCAAAGGCCAAGCATTGCTGTTCCTTCCTTCCTATCGATTTGATGCAAGCGAATCGTCCCACAATACAATGATTGTTCATCTATCCAAATGCCAAGCAAGGCAGCATCATCTGCAAACCAATTTGCTTCTATGTACTCCCGCACGGTCTTTTCATTTTGCGCATTTTCTCGTGTAGTCACCAGAAATCTGTTTACTTCTGGATCGTTCAATCCCTTGACATGCCCCATATGCATAGCATCAGGTTTTAGCGGTGCCAATATCCCTTGGGGAATTTTCAGCGGGAATAAGTGTTCAATATTTATCATCTCTTGCATCTGGAGAGGGTATTGCTACGCTAAGATATCCCAAGATAGCGGTGTCCCACGAAGGACCGCTCGATTCACAGATCGCCCAACGACGGCTGACCGATACTTTGGCGGAAGACCATCTCCTGGACGTAGTGCTTGTATATCTAGTGCAGTTATTGTCGCTCCCGCTGGCATATCTCGCACGAAGAACAGAGATCGCCGATAGCGTTTGATAGAGTTTTCCAGTTCACCCTGGACGTAGCAGACACGCCCCAGCGCCGCATGCGCCGTACGGCTCTCTTTAACGAGTTGGGCAAGTTCCGCAGGTTCTAGGGAAAAGGAGGAATCGACTCCACCATCGGCGCGCGACAACGTGAAATGCTTTTCTATGAATGCCGCCCCCATTGCAATCGCGGCAATGGAGACACCAGTACCCATGGTATGGTCGGAAAGGCCGGCGACCACGTCAAATGTCTCGGCCATGTGCGGAATGGTGCGTAAGTTGATCGCTTCCGGCGGAGCCGGATAGGCACTGGTACATTTAAGCAGAATCAGCCCCTGTGCGTGCGCCTCCCTCGCCGCCTGGACCGCTTCCGATATCTCAGCCAGCGAAGCCATTCCGGTAGACATAATGAGCGGCTTGCCTGTGGCTGCGCAGCACCGGATGAGATCGAGGTCCACCAGTTCGAAAGAGGCGATCTTGTAGGCCGGCGCACCGAGGGATTGCAACAGTTCGACGGCAGAGCGATCGAATGGCGAACTGAAGATAGTGATGCCCAGTTCGCGTCCATAGGCGAAAAGCCGCTCATGCCACTCCCAAGGCGTCATCGCCTTGCGGTAAAGGTCGAACAAATGCTCACCGTCCCACGGATTGCTGCCCTTTACCCGAAACCGTGGATGATCCACGTCCAGCGTCATGGTCTCGGCGGTGTAGGTCTGAAGCTTGACGGCATCGGCACCGGCCTCGTGGGCTGCGCGGATAATCTTCAGTGCGCGTTCGAAAGAGCCGTTATGGTTGGCCGACATCTCTGCAACGATGTAGGGCGGATGCTCGGCGCCAATGGGTCTTCCTGCAATCGATAAGGTAGCCATCATGCTTGCTCTAGGTCGTGGGGTTGATGATTACGGCACCCTGGGTTCGCACCCCGATCGTCCCGGGGGCGATACGCGGAATTGAAACAGGAGCACTTTCGGCTTCGTCGAGCGCCCAAAGCACGTCGGCAAAGCCCATTTTCTGACGCATCAGCGCAGTCGAGGAAAAGCGTGGATTAATCTCGAACACTCGCGGCCCATCTTCGGTATGCCTCAACTGCACATTCATGCTTCCCTGCAAATGGAGCCCTTCTGCGATGGCAATGCACATACGGGTGATATCCGGATCCTCGATAACCCTCGCCCAGCCGGTAAAACCGCCAGCCAGCCTGCGCAACAGTTGAAGGACGCCGACACGCCTGTCTCTGGTTCGATAGACGGCGCAGGTAACCTCACGATCCTCAGGCAGCAGCAACTCCTGGAAGATGGCCCCGGGATTGCGTGCCGAAAGATATTTCGCTTCTTCAGCATCGTTTACAAGGTGCTGATTCCTCGAGCCGGAGCCGAAGCGATTTTTTAGCATGCACGGATAAGTCTTGGGATAACCCTCACATACCGGGATGGTCCATGGCACCGGCAGGCCAAGGTCGGCCAACCGCCTTGCTGTCTCGAGTTTGTCGATGCCTGTAACGACGACTTCCATTCCGGACGTAATCCACCGAACCTTTGCGGGTACGGAAAACTGCGGCAGCAAGGCCGCCAACTCGGGCTCAGTCATCGGAATGACGATGTCTGTGCTTTCTTGCACGATGATTTCCTGAAGACGGGCCAAGTAACCGGGCGAACTGGCTGGCGGAACAATATGCAGGGCGTTTACAAAGAGTGCGCCAGCGTGCTGATCATGCAGGTCGGTCCCTACCAGCCGATATTGGGGCCGGTGCTCGCGTATGATTGCTGCCACGCTTTGCGCGATGTCACCGCCGATCCCGGTGATCAGAATCGTCTTCATGTTCTGACTAAGACTTCGGACAAGTAGGGAAGCTCTGGATGGCGAGCAGCCGCTTCCAACGCGACTGAATGAAAATCGTAATCTTCGCAGCAGAGCGTAACTTGCCGGGTGCTCGTATCAAGGATCGCCCACTGCGCCCCCGGCTGACGATTGCGTGGCTGGCCGACCGAACCCGGATTGATCAGTCTGACCGCGCCGCTGTCACGCACCATCTGATAGTGGGTGTGTCCCAACACTACACAATCGTGGCCTGGTACGGCACAGCGTTCGAGAAACGCCGGTTCGGCATCCGGATAGACGTATTGGTCCAGATCCCAAGGCGCTCCATGGCAAAGCAGAAGGCTGCAGCCGTCCAGCAGCGCTTCAAGCGGATGAGGCAGCGAGGCCAGCCAGTCCAACTGTGCTGCGGACAGGTTCTCCAATGCCAGGCGCAGGCCGCAACCGTAACGGCGCTCGATCTGCGCGAGGCGTTCAGAATCTTGCCGTGCTTCCGCCAGCATGAGTTCGTGGTTACCTCTCACGATTACCTTATCCCAAGGCTCCAACAGCTCCAGAACCCGCTCCGGCCAGAAGTAGTAGCCCACCAGGTCGCCGGTGATAAACAGCTTTTCCACGTTGGCGGTGCGGGCAGCATCCAACACCACCCGAAGAGCGAGGTAATTCCCGTGAATGTCTCCGAGCAGGCCGGCCTTCATCTGATCGAGGTGATATCGGCTAGCGTCAGATCGAAGGTTCTTGTGGCAGGCAGCAAGGACGAGAGTTCAATCCTCTGGTCCGTGATTCCAGACCTCTCCGCCTGTAACAAGAACACTAGTTTCATACGTGCGGGGCGTCCGAGATTTCAGCCACTACCATCACATCCCTGCCATAACCACCTGCTGCCAGGGTACTGTAGAAATGATCCAGCACATCTACCATTCCCGCCGCTTTGAGATTGTTCTCGAAAGTGACTCGGCGCTGATGGGCGATTGGTCCCAGTTCGGGATTGGCGATGTAATCTAAGTCCTGCAGCAGGAACAGTTCCAGCGGGTAAAGGGCAGACTGGTCAGCCACACGGAACCCGGTCTTTTCAAGCGCATCCCCGAGTGTCTTGAAGTCGAAGTAATTGAGATGGTCGGGCACGCACACGAACCAAGGCAAATGCCCCTTGATCTTCAGGAATGCCCGCTGCAAGGGGCTAAAATCGTTGGGGACCGTGACGCACAATTTTCCTTTCGCCGGCAATAACTGCCGAATGCGGCGCAGCAAATCCAAAGGCTCCGTAACATGCTCCAGAACGTTGACCATGACCAAGGCATCGGCCTCGATCCCGCCCCGCTTCTCTGCCTCGTCAAGGAAATCCCATACGCTGGCTCTGAAGAAGCGGCCGAACCCAAGGTTCTGCGCGCGCTCCAACCCCGGACTCTGGTCGAAGCCGATGAGGTTGGCAAAGCCAAGAGCGTACAACTCACGCAGGAACCCCCCGTCTCCACATCCCATGTCGACAACCGTAGCCAATCTATCCAGATTGCGCGCAAGCAACCGCGCCGTCTCTGCGAGATTGGCTTGAGCCGTTGGCATTTCATAGGATGTATAAAACTGCGCGAGATAGTCGGCATCCGGATAAGGATCGACGTGATAAAAACCGCAGATGTCGCAGAACCCCAGTCGGGTCCCTTCAATTGGCGCTGCCTGGTGCCAGAGGCCGGAAGGAATGGGATTAAGCACATACTCGGAAAAATGATGAGCAATTTTGGCCATTTGATATCTTTTCATTCAGTAACTGGAAGGTCCCTTCCGCGAAGAGCTTGGCTATCTGTCCGTTGCAGGAGGGCGGAAACTGCCTGGGGCTGGCTGTCATGCACGAAGTCCCTCATCACTTGCATTGCCCGATGACTCATCTCCACGTTCTCCTCAGGGTGGGAAATGGCATCATCAATGGCCTCGGCCAATTCCGAGATGCTCACGTTATCAGCCCAGCCGATGTAGCGTATCGCTCCGGTATCAGCCAAGTCGATGGTGGTCTGCTCCTGATTGTCTGCAAACACTACGGTCAGTGTCGGCAGGCCGAGGAGGCAACGCTCCCAAGTGGTCGCCCCACCAGCGCCTATGCTGAGGTCGGCCGACGCCATCAGAGCAGCCATATTTTCGACTTGTATATGAAGACGTGCATTCCTTCTCAGCGAACAAAGTGCTGCGATCTGCTCATGATGAGGGTTGGTGGAGCCGATCACCACATCTAGGGCGATTTCAGGGCGGCCCGTCAGGGCAATTGCCTCGATTACCTTCGATGTCACGTTCTGCGAATCGCCGCCGCCCAGAAAGACCAGAATTCTCCTGACGAGCCCATCCCGTTGGCGCAGATAGCGACGAGCCTCAAAAAACTCCGGTCGCAGCAGCGCATAGGTCGGTCCCAATAACTTCAGGCAACATTTAGGTACCAATCCTTCATAGCGGTGCTCCAGATTCTTGTAAAAGTTCTGATCCAGCAGCACATCGCAGTCATGCGGGCGGTCGGCGGTGTCGTCGATAACCATGATGCGCCTAGCGAATGGACGCATCGCTGATTCCCAGCTTCGGTCGAGGCCATAGTGATCCACGATCAACCAGTCGGCCTGGGCACTGTCTGCGAGAGCCGCTTTCGTCTGCGCCGCATCTTCCTGCCAGTCAATGGTAGCTAGTCCATCCTCGGGATTAGCCATGTGATGTACTTTGTAGCCTTTCATTTCAATTAAATCACAGAGATTCCCAGGCAACCTTCTGCAGGAGAAAGCAATTTCTCCGCCCGCTGCGCGCAAGCAATCTGCCAGAGTTAGGCAGCGCATAACATGGCCCGTGCCTAGAGCAATGGACGCATCGGCACGAAATAAGATTTTCAACACGTCGTATGCTGCGGCTGCACTCAACGTACCTTGAACAACGGTTCTAATGGCTTACAACGTAACCACTCATGCAGGCGGTGCTCGGTGACCGCATCCCTTAGCAAGGGAATAACTTCATCGTATGAGGACAGAAGAAGCGTGATGTCATTATCGGTGTGAGCAAATGACATATTATGGGAGCCGAGTGTAAGGATGCCTCTTGCAAACATCTCCTGGAGATAAAGAGTCTTAATTTCCCACTGGCTGTACGGAGATACGTCTTTGATGATGAAAAAACTCCAGACTGGATTTCCAGAAATGGAAAATAAATGTCCAGCGTCATGTTTAACCAGAAGTTCCTGCAAGCCAACGCGGACTTTGCTTCCTTGGGCGTACAGTCGGTCAATGACAGGCTGCGTTGTAAGCTTGTTGAGGGTAGCGCGAGCTGCCGCTAATGACAGAGTCTCGCCGCCAAAAGTGAAGGAAAAGAAGATATCCTCCATCAAATGCATGATTTCGGCTTTCCCTGCCACTGCTGAAATTGGATAGCCGTTAGCAAGGCCTTTCCCAAAAGTAGCCAAATCAGGTGTGATGCCAAATAATTCTTGCGCCCCGCCTTTGGCGAAGCGGAAACCGGTCACCGTCTCGTCAAAAATTAGCAGCGCACCCTCGCGATGAGCTAGTGTCTTGACAGCCTCTAGAAATCCATGAGCCGGTTCAGTGATGTTCATTGGCTCGAGGATAACTGCCGCTATACCACCATGTAGCTCTGCAAAGAGTTTTTCGAGTGAGAGCAAATCGTTGTACCAAAATGTATGCGTAAGTTTTCGGGTGGCCTCGGGCACCCCGCGATAACGCGCTGTAGACCCGATATACCAGTCCTGCCATCCATGGTATCCGCATACAGCAACATGCTCCCGCCCTGTATAGGCCCGGGCTAATCTAATTGCGCCAGCGGTAGCATCCGAGCCGTTCTTTCCAAACCTGACCATTTCTGCGCACGGAACCATGCTAACGATCTGCTCTGCTACCTCTACCTCTAGACGATGGGACAAAGAAAATATCGTGCCGGCGTCCAGTTGGGATTTCACTGCCAAAACAACATCCGGATCGTTGTAGCCAAGAGTAATAGCGGCAAGAGCGTTTACAAAATCGATAAACTCGTTGCCGTCCACATCCCAAACCCGTCCTCCCTGACCGCGCTCGACATACAGAGGCGAAACACCAAGAGGGTACTGCGTCACGCTTTTACTGAAAGTTTGGCAACCGAGTGGTACTGTCTGTAGTGCGCGCGCCAGCAACGCCTCTGATTTTCTATATCGCTCAGACATACTTAGTCCTTGTCTTCCAAGACATTAAGGGCATCGCCATCAATAGACTTAAGATAGCCTTCGTTTCGCCGTATGCCTGTGTTCAGCTTCATCAGATCAGGTCTTCTTTCCAGCAGATGAAGTATGTCTTCGGTCGTAAAGCTTGGATTGAGTACATATAACTCATCATAAATTCTGGAAATAAACTCGAAATCAGCAGGCTCGTCCACTGTCCATCTCATGTGGGAAAGATCGATGCTCCCCCTTAATACCCCGATCTTGTAACGTTCAGGTTGTTGGTAAATGAATGGGGTTACATGCTCACGCTGTGATGGGAGTTTTGCCTCTCGCCATGCCTCCGCGAGACATACGAAGCGAAATATCTCCGCATCTAGCCCATCAGGATAAGTCGGTTTCAGCGCGTTACTGGCATAGTCACAAGCGCCTTTGAGATAGTATTCAACCAAGCTGTCGATGAGCGCAGGATCCGTCAGCGGGCAATCGCCTGTCAGGCGTACTACATGCGTCGGTCTCATGACAAGTGCAGCTTGATAAAAGCGATCAAGAACGTCATTGAGCGAACCTCGAAAACATTCCACACCTTCAGCGCGACAAATAGCTTCGATAGCGTCATCGCTCTCATCGTCGCTCGTCGCAACAAGAAGTCGCTGGATGGATGTCGAACGCCGGATACGTTCAATTTGACGAGATAGCATAGCTTTGCCGCACAGCGGCATCAGCACTTTGCCAGGCAATCTGCTTGAAGAAACGCGCGCTTGCAAAATAGCGAGAATCATGGCGCCCGCACTAGTTACAGCGAAATAGGGAAGCGATTAATGCAGCTTCCATAAAGCTGGATTAACCATACTTTCATCCTCGATGGCAAAGGCAGCAAAATTTTCCCGCCTACCTTTAGCCCTTTCATGCGCAGACAGGACTTCAGCAAGCTCCTTTGAGCAGGCAACGCCAACAATCGCCACGTCCACCTCTGGGACGGCTGACACAAACGACAGGGCCGCCTCAATTCTAGACATACCAGTTTGTCTCAGGAATTCTGCGTACCTTTCCATATGCCCCCTAATTGGCTGAAAATACGCTGGGGCACTCTCCATCAACATAAGGCCCTGCAGGAAAACAGAGCGGACGTGTATCTCCATGCCACGCGACTTCAACATAGCTAAGTGCCCACTGCATAAAAGTCGCTGATCAAATATGCTTAGAGGAAGCTGCACCAAGTCGGGCGTAAAGACATTGAGCACTCCATCGATTTCCTCTGCCGTATAAACAGACACGCCAATTTTTTGGACCAAGCCATTTTCCACCAGTTCAAGCATGGCATCAGCGATACGCTGCCCTTCAGGGGTAAACAGGTCTGCAGATTGATGCAATAACAAGCCGTAAACACTGTCCTGCTTCATTCTACGCAACGATGTCTCAAATGTACTGCGAAGAATGTCAATACTCTCTCCCACAGTCCGCCCGCCACCTAAAACAGGGGTTTTGGTAACTATCGCGAAGTTATGGTGCGGCCCTAGGCTTTGCCCCAGTGTTGCTTCGGCCTCACCATAGGAAGTAGCCGTGTCCAATACGCTAACGCCAGCATTCTCTGCCATTAATAGAATTCTTTTCACCTCTGCTGCGTCTGGTTGTCCGTGCGTGTTTGATACTCCATAAGGAACGCCAAATTGGACTGTACCCAGGCCGAGTTTCATTGAAGTATCTCTTCCAAGACGCCTACGACCTCTTCTTGTTCTCTATCGGTTAGGTTGAAGTAGAGCGGCAGGCTAAGTGCTTCGTTGTAGTAGGCTTCCGCAGCGGGGCATGATCCTGGCTGATAGCCGAGGCTACTGTAATATGGATGCAAATAGACTGGAATGTAATGTACTTGAGTACCGATCCCGCGTTCGCGCAGCCTTATCATAAACTGCGAGCGTTTCATGCCAATCAGCGCAAAGTCGATACGAACAGGGTAGAGATGGTGTGCGCTACGGTTCCTTCCATCAGACTGTGCCGGTTTAATGGCGGCGATCCCGGTTAGTGCTCTGTCGTAACTCAGCACAATATCTCTACGTCGGGAGATAAATTTATCGAGTTTGCCCAGCTGAGAAAGAGCGAGCGCCGATTGGATGTCTGTAATGCGATAGTTGAAGCCCAGTTCCTGCATTTCGTAGTACCAAAGATTGAGTTCTCCATTTTCCTGGGCGGCTTTCGGATTCAACATGGGATCGTCACTCTTGTTAATGCCATGGCTGCGCAAGCGCAATAACCGTTTGTATAAAGCTACGTCATTCGTCGTAATCAAGCCGCCTTCGCCAGCGGCAATAGCCTTGACGGGATGAAAGGAAAAAACGGTCATCAGAGAACACTCGCAGTTGCCGACCTTGCCACCACCGGGATAAGTGGCGCCCAGCGCATGGGCTGCATCCTCGATTATGACCGCTCCCCATTTTTCAGACACAGAGTGTATGGCTGCCATGTCGCAGGGCAGGCCCGCGTAATGCACCGGAATGACGGCCTTGATTTTTGATTCCTGTTGGCCAATCTCCTTGAGCGACTCCGCCGACAAATTCAGTGTGACAGGATCGATATCTGCAAAAACCGGGCGCGCGCCCACGTATAGAGCGCAGTTGGCGCTGGCAACAAATGTTATCGGCGAAGTCGCCACAATATCGCCTGCACCTACGCCAGCCGCCAGACAGGCCAGATGCAATCCGGCCGTGCCGCTTGATACCGCTACCGCAAAACGCGCACCCACGTATGAAGCGATAGCCGCTTCAAAGTCTGCAATCTTGGGACCCTGGGTTAAGAAGCTACCGCGAAGGACGTCAGTAACGGCTGCTATATCCGCCTCGTCCAGGAAGTGCTTTCCGTAAGGAATCACAATTCCACCTGCTCGCGCTCAAGCAACGCCTGCAATTCCTCGTTCTTCATCCACTTGTCGTTGAGATCGCTGCTGTACTGGAAGCCTTCCGGCACTCCCTTACCGCCCGTCTCTTCAAGGAATTTTTTGGCATCCCACCATTGAGCAGCCGGCTGGATCACGTAGTAATCCCCGTACTCCGCGGTATTCCAGGAATCGTCCGGAGTAATCATGATTTCGTGCAGCT
>JGI24123J20310_1000326_pt1 | contig 33461 bp, 32 predicted proteins | sample SubbioCR12Aug_5A_FD_20310 | JGI IMG/M metagenome (IMG submission 20310)
CCTAAAACAAGCGCGAATATGAAGGTGAAATCACAGCCGACCTATCGGACCGAAAATGCGACGGAGGTCGCAATAAATTGATTAGCCTACCCCCACCTGAAGGCATACTTCTCCCTTCCATTGTTTGATTCCCTACGGAATGTGAGACACGGTTTAAGTCAAATCTCCTTTGTTGCGTATTGGTAAGAGGTGATGGTTACAAAAACAGCCCGATCCAGTTTTATTTCATTAAGTGACCCGACACATCTTAATCATTGAGAAGGCGCTGAGATAATCTTTCAGACAACGGTTATAACCCACCACCCGATAAGTAATCCGCCGTCCCGCCTTTACAATCAAGCAAGGAATCTTCATGAAGGTGTTGAGAAACCTTTTAAACTCCATGCGGACTATCCGCTTTCCCAGCATCTTGTTGGGCATCCATAATCCCACCCACGCCTTCAGACTCCAGGCCAGGGCAGCGATCACCATGTACGCCCAATTCGATACCAGATCGTCCGACGGCATCCGAAGAGCCTTGACCCCATTTTTCAATTGCTCAATGTCATTCTCATGGTCACACCGATCATTGGCAAAATAAACCACTTCAGCAGGACTCATCGTCATATCGTTGGTGATATAAAAGAAGTAGCGGATCTCATCGAATAAGGCCACCTCTCCCTTCTCGACCGTCAGGTTTTTCCGTAACACCACCATCCGGTAGGTCTTGGTGCATTTCCCTGGACGGTAGGCAAATTCAGCCACCTGCTCCGAAACCGTCCGAATATTCTTATACCCTCGCTCCCTCACAATTCTTTCCTTCACATTCTCCGGCCGCCTCCGCCCCTCCGTCTTGACCTCATACTTCGGCTTCCGCTCCAACTCCCCCCACTGCTCTTCCGATATCCCTTGGGCAAGGCCTACCAGGTTCCGATGCGCATCAAAACCCAATACAAATTTGCACCGCTTATCCCACCGATCCAAATGCTCCGTTAAACTGAAATCCGTATCCCCCCGTATCCACACCTCCTCAAATCGCCCTTCCACTAAGTCCAGACTCCGATCAATCCAAACAGGGGAATCCAGATGTGACGGCGCGTTGCCCGAACGATTGACCAGATACAATGGCTCTCGCGTCTGGGCCAACGAAATGATCAACGGCCCATAACCCCATATCCCCTTATGCGATATATCCATCCCCTCCTTGCATTCCCCCGTCGTCTCCGCAATCGTCCCATCCACATTGAGTATCGCTTTCTTAAAAAATTCCTTCGGCTGCCGATCCCATACCTTCTTCCTTCTCTCGTTGATCACCTCCATCAACGTCATCACATCTTCCCCTAAAAAACGCCGGACAAAATCCCCTTCCGTCGTCGGATCCGGGATAATCTCCGCCCCCAGGGCATCCATCCACGCCTCGTCCTGACGCAGTAACTCAATATCTTCGAACCCCTCTCCTCCTGCCAAAACGTTATAGGCCAGATTCAAAACATGGTCCGATTCATGGTAGGGAACATGCCGCTTGAGTAAATGCAACCGCTTGTCGATCTCTTTCACCAACCCGATTCGCTTTGCCAGGGTATGGATGACCCCAATCCCCCCACAGGCAATCCCTTTGTCTCGTCCATCCAGTTCATAGTGAATGTTGGAGCCCTTAAACATCGGCCTCTCTTGGTCCTCCCAGTTCCTCCGCTCTAACCTCTTCTCAATTTTCCTCTTGCGCTTTGATAGTATTTTGTGGTTTAATTTCTTCACTCGAAATGCTCCTTTCTGATTGGCTTTTGTTTTTTGATAAAACTATAATAGCCTTATCTGAAGGGCATTTCGAGTACTTTTTCACTTTCTCCCAAAATAATTATACTTGTTTAGGGACTAGGTCGATCGCGGGAATCCCTGCCTTGCCCGCTGTTGACGAGGCAACGATATTGTGTCTTTCTGATTGAAGAATGGCTTCCATCCGGGCGCGGTACTCGCTTGCAGCGTCCGGCAGGATGATTGGCGCTTCAGACTCTCCGCAACAGTACTGAGCTGGCCCAAAATACAGATGCTTCGGAATATCTTGGGCTGTTGGATGCCATAGCTGAAGGCATACATCAGTGAAGATGAGCGATAGGATGTAGTCCTTGAACTTGGGCGCATCCTTCGCGCCCCGAATGGAACAGGCGGCGTCCCAGATCCAGGATTCGAGGGATTTGTTGTTATTGTTAGTCATAGGTTGAGCAAAGTTCCTTCTTAAGTCGATGTCCTATGCGCCTGTTTCGCCTAACGGCTGAGCACAAACGAAGTTGAAAAATTTAGTAGTTAACCGTTTGTGCTCTGTTATCGGACGTGTGCCGAACGTTTTGGTTTTTCAAGCCGCCGACGCATTTCTTCCGTGGAAATTCCCCCCCCGGCTTTTTGCTTTGCTCGTGACCGCTCGATAAGCGCAATAAACTTTGGATGACTGCTCAAAGAAACGGTTTCAATATCAGCATTGGTGATGCTAACCAGGGCCGCCACAGGTTTGCCCTCCTTTGTAATAATAAACGGTTCCTTTTTAACCTTTTTTGTGTAATCTGACAGCGGCAGAGTTGCTTTGGCAAATTCAATAGTTTTCATAATTTTATCACCTCTTTTCCAATTCTAACATTGTTCCTCTCTTTGATTCCAATCGCTCGAATATAAACAACATACTCCGGATCATCTTCAATATCATAATAAACGCGCAGATTACCGATTCGCAATTCCCACGGAGCGATTGGGTTAGGGCGCATGGGTTTTCTATTTCTGGTTTCAACAGCTGGTTGATATTGGAGTTGTTCCTCCACTGTGTCCAGTATCGTCACCTGCTGGCGTGTTGTTAGCACATGAAAATGAACTTCGGTGTCTGGAGAATATTCAATTCGATATTTCAATTAAGATATCCTTTCAAATCGGTGGCGATTGTTCGGCACATGTACGATAACGTTTTCCATTAGCGAAACGGTCGCATTAGGATCAAATAAACCGATGATAGAGACCGGCTGTTTCCCGAAGGGCAAGAGCGCCAATGTCGTGTTAGTCGTCATTGTCCCTTTGTGTTCAAAAACAATCACGGCCCCTCCTCCGGTTCTGACTGATGTATTCGGATTCGACCAATTTCTACAATCCACAGTTTCTTCTCTATTGTCATTTGAGTGGATGCTTGTAGAAACTGTCGAACCAGTTGCTCCAGTAAAGTCAGGCTTGAATTTCTTGGAACCCGAATAACAACCACGCCGTTCGCCTGAGCTGGTGGAAAACGGGTCACATCCGCGAAATGTAAGTCCAGTGTTACCAGACATCGCCGTTCAGCACAACACGCTTCATAGAGGTGCTGGTCTGAACATCCCTGTAGCCTTTGGTCACGGATCGTTTGAACGTCGTGTCCGGCAGCGCGGAAAAGTTGCTGAGTTCGGGTTCCAAAGTTTTCATCGAGTTTGAACTTCATCCTATCGCCTCGCCTGGGAGTTCAACATATCGTTCTCGAGCCATCTCGGCTCCGTAGGCGATGGCAGCCCGAACATCCTCCTCCGTCAGTTGAGGATATTCTGCAAGAATCTCCTCAATCCCCATCCCGTTGGCCAGAAAGTCAAGAAGTAGGGATACCCAGATTCGAGTGCCACGAATACAGGGTTTGCCGAAGCAGACATTTGGGTCAATGGAAATACGTTGTAGAAGCGGATTCATCTTCATTTCTCCTCCTTCTCTTATACTCGTCGAATCGTACTCCAAATTTAGGGAGCGGCTAACGTTCAAGACCAAAAGAAGTGTGACAGCATTTGGATATAAATCTTTTGGCCGGTGTTAGGCGACGTGTCTTTTCAATTCAATTGAGAGCGGTTTCTGCTCCTTTAGTGCGCTGACTTTCAATATGGAGAAACCTATAATGTTCCCTTCACCATCGACTTTTTCCATCACTGCATCGTTCTCGGTCTCTTTGAAATAACCGGCCTTTCTTTCAAAGAGAACTTCAAGGTAGTCTCCTTCTTTGTCGTACCAAACTTTTATCGCCTCGGCCATAGTGTCTCACCTCTATTAAAGGGTTCCTCTGAAAATGTCTTTCCTGCGGAAGCAGGAATCCAGAAGGTTTTGAAATCACTGGACTCCCGCCTGCGCGGGAGTGAGGAACTGAGGATTATTAGAGGTACCCTAAAGAGTGTATTAAAATTTAAGGAAAGAAGTCAAGAATTTCTGACAATTTCTCCGGTTAACATTGTAATGACAACCATGCCGGGTTGAAGGAGAAATGATTGGGGCAGGAGTAAATTCGAAATGGAATAGAACGTAGCGTCGGTATTTATTGCCGATGTTTATTCGCCCCCCTGCCTACCGCAGGCAGGCAATAAATGGGGGCGCTACGTTGATTTTAACAAAAAAGGGAGGCGTGAGGGCCTCCCTTTTCATTTAAATCCATGGGGCAATAAAATTATCGTTTAGAGAACTGCGGCCTGCGCCTGGCTCCACGCAATCCGTACTTTTTTCGCTCTTTAATTCTTGAATCCCTTGTTAGAAGGCCGGCCCTTTTCAGGGCATCCTTGAACTCCGCATTGAACTGAAGCAGGGCTTTCGATATCCCATGACGGACAGCCTCGGATTGACCGGCGATCCCTCCTCCATGGACATTGGCTTTCACATCGAATTGATTCCTGGTCCCTGTCAGATCAAAGGGCTGCATGATGACCATCTCGCAGGTCTCCCGCCCGAAATACTCTTTCAGGGCCCTTTCATTGACCACGAACTTTCCCTCGCCAGGCTCCAACCATATCCTGGCAATGGAGGTTTTTCTCTTTCCTGTGGCATAAATGGGTTCTGGCACTGTTTTCTCCTTCTGTACGAATTATTCGTCAGCCTTAAATTTCAAGTGGAACGGGTTTTTGGGCTTCGTGAGGATGTTTTGCCCCGGCATAGATCTTCAATTTCTGGATCATCTGACGGCCCAGGCTGGTTTTAGGCAACATCCCCTTCACAGCGATCCGGATCATCTCGGTGGGTTTCTTGGTCAGCAACTTTTCAGCGCTCATCTCCCGAATTCCGCCCGGATAACCCGTATGACGATAGTAAGTCTTATCTTTCATCTTCTTACCGGTCAGGGCCACCTTTCCGGCATTGACGACAATGACAAAATCGCCTGTGTCCACATGGGGGGTATAAATCGGTTTGTTCTTTCCCCTCAATATCTTTGCCAGTTCAGTGGCTAATCTTCCCAGGACTTTTCCTTCGGCATCCACGAGATACCATTGATGTTCCACTTCTTCTTTTTTAGCCTGATAGGTCTTCATAGAACCACCTTAATTTAAAAAGATAAGATATTGTAGTAATGACTGTCAAGGATTTATCTTTCCCCCTCACCCTTGCCCTCTCCCACAAGGGGAGAGGGAGAAGAGATCAGCGTTTCTTTTTCTGTGTGAAATGTTTATTCCAGAGTAGAACAACAGGGCTTGCCACATAGATCGTTGAATAGGTTCCGGAAATGAGCCCCACGATCAGTGCAAAGGCAAAATCGTGGATGACCGGGCCTCCGAAGAAGAAGAGAATGAGGACCACCATCATGAGCGTTGCCGTGGTGAGAATCGTCCTTCCAAGGGTTTCGTTGATGCTTGTATTGAAGATGGTCTCAAGGTTCTCCTTCCTCATCTTCTTGATATTCTCCCGAACCCGGTCGAAGATAACGATCGTATCGTTGATCGAGAATCCGATGATCGTCAGGATGACCGCCATCAGGGGCAAAGAATATTCGAGACCCGCGATCGATATGGCGCCGTAAGTGATGATAATGTCGTGGACCAGGGCCGCAATCCCTCCGAGTCCGAAAGAGACCTGTTTGAATCGCCATGCCACAAAAACCAATATGGCCGCAAAGGAGAGTCCCACTGCCCAGAGGGCTTTTGTCTTCAAATCCTTCCCCACCTTGGGACCGACGACCTCCACCCTCCGGATTTCCAGAGTTTTGCCCTTGAAACGCTCCTGAATGGAAGCCTGAATCTTCTTGGACATTTCTTCCAGGTCTTCACCGGTCTTTTCCACCCGGATCAGAAATTCATTCTCTCCTCCAAAGTTCTGAACCATGGCATCCTTTGATCCCATCGCCTCCATGGCCTTTCGAACCTCTGAGATATCCACGACCTGGGAAAATCTGATCTGAATCAGAATCCCTCCGGCAAAATCAACCCCGTACTTCAACCCATTGTGAAGAAAAATGGATCCAAGGCTGAGGAGAATGGCGATGGTTGACACCCAGATGGTAAATTTCTTTTTTCCTATAAAGTCGTACTTAGTTCCCGGACGGATCAATTCCATAGTTTTAACTCAGCCTATCCTCTGCCCCGTCTGCCCAGAAGTGGCGCCGGGGATTAAATGCTCAACTTTTTGATCTTTATCTGCAGGGTGAGGAAATCGAAAGCCCACCGGGTCACATAGACCGCCGTAAAAATATTTGCAAGAATTCCAATGGACAGGGTGACCGCAAAGCCCCTCACCGGACCCGTGCCGAATTGATAGAGAAAAAGGGCGGCAATCAAAGTCGTCACATTCGAGTCCAGAATGGTGATGAAGGCCCTCCGATAACCCTCATCGATGGCGGCCCGGACCGTCTTTCCCCATCTCAACTCCTCCTTGATCCGCTCATGGATCAGGATGTTCGCATCCACTGCCATTCCAATCGAAAGGACGAGACCTGCAATCCCCGGAAGGGTGAGCGTGGCTCTGAAGATGGCGAGCGTTCCCATCACGAAGATAACATTGAGAATGAGTGCGATATCGGCCACCACCCCTGAAACCCGGTAGTAAAAGATCATAAAGAGCACCACCAGGGCCGCACTGATTAATGTGGAGATGATCCCCTGGCGGATCGAGTCCTGGCCGAGCGATGGCCCCACGCTTCTCTGCTCGAGGATCTTCACGGGCGCCGGCAAGGCGCCGGCCCTGAGAACGATCGCCAGGTCGCCAGCTTCCTTCATATCGAAACGGCCGGTGATCTGGGCTCTTCCACCGCCAATCCTCTCCTGAATGACCGGCGCGGAATAGACATTGTCATCCAGAATGATGGCCAATCGCTTCTTCACATTGGTTCCGGTGATTTGCTCGAAGAGCTTCCCCCCGATATCATCAAATTCCAGCGCCACATAGGGTTCATTGAACTGGGTATCGATGGCAACCCGGGCATCCTTTAACACCTCGCCCGTCATCAGGGTCTTCTCTCTCAGAAGAAAGGGAATCTTCTTCACCCCTCCGGTCTTCGGATCAACCTGCCTCTGATAGAGGATGACGCTCCCTTCCGGAGCATTGCCTTTCAACGCCTCATCGAGGTTGCCCTCCTCATCCACCAGCTTAAACTCCAACAGGGCAGTCTGTCCGATGAGATCGATGGCCCTCTGGGGGTCTTTGATCCCTGGAAGCTGGATCAATATGCGATCCGTCCCCTGAAGGGTGATCTCAGGCTCTGCCACACCAAACTGATCGATCCGGTTCCGGATGGTTTCCAATGCCTGATCAATGGCGCTCTTCCTGACCTGTTCGGCCTGCCGGCTGTCGAGGACAAGTACGATCTTCCATATCCCTTTATCAAGGGCGGTCGTGGAAAGCTCCTGCATCACAGCATAACGCTGGCTCAGGATCTTCTCCCATTTGTCCTTGTCGCCTGAAACCTCAAGAACAATCTGATTGCTCTTCTCTCTTTCTAATTTTCCGACGGGGATTCCCTTCTCCCGAAGGTCATCCTTCAGATTATTCTTAACCCTCTCCACATAACTCTCGACCGCTTTCTCCGCCTCCACTTCAAGGATGAGATGCATCCCACCCTGCAGATCGAGGCCGAGGTGAACCTTCTCCGTAGGAATGATTTTATAAAACCAGGCCGGCAACTCGGGAGTCAATGTGGGCAAAAAGAGGAGGACGGCAAAAAGAGTCACCGCCCCATAAATGATCAATCTCAACTTCAGGTTTCTCAGCATACGTATCAAACCCTCACAAAGAGATTTCTGAAAAAGTCAGGAAATCCCTATAAAATCTCTGTAATCATTTTTTAAAAAAGGATTTAGCGAATTACACTAATGATAACGAATTTCACGAATGGGGTCCTATTCGTGTCATTCGCTCTAATTCGTGCCATTCGTTTCTATTTTCTAAGCAATCAGAGAGCAAAAGGTAGTTTTCCAGAGCTCTCACAAAATGAAACCAAGGGTTTGAGAACCCTTGGATTTCAGAAACATAGCCTATCGTCAGGTATTTTTCAAGAGGAAAATGAAAAAAAGGCCCAGGTGAATCTCACCTGGGCCTTAAATCGTCCTACATCCGGTGACTACTTCATATCACTCCATTTCCCGTACTTTTCCCTCAAAATTCGGTGGAGGATCTTTCCGGTCGGGGTCATGGGCATCTCTTCATCCTTGATGAAATCGACGGACTTGGGAATTTTATACCCTGCGATCTTGCCTCTGCAGTGATCGATCAGTTCCTTATCCGTAACCGTCTTTCCCTGGTGGATGGTGACAATTGCCTTAATCGCCTCGCCCCATTTCGGGTCAGGAATACCAATCACTGCCACATATTTAACAGCAGGATGGGAACCCAACAAATTCTCCACCTCCGAAGGAAAAACATTTTCTCCGCCGGTAATGATCATATTCGCTTTTCGATCAACCAGGGTAAAATAGCCATCCTCATCCTGGCAGGCCATATCTCCTGCGGTGAACCATTCGCCCTGGAAAACCGATTTGGTCTTTTCAGGGTCTTTCCAGTACTCTTTAAAGACATGAGGGGTGCGCGAATAAAGCTCTCCCACCTCGCCTCTTTTGACTTCTTTTCCGCTCTCACCAAGAATCTTGATCCGGTCCGTGCCCCAGATCTCCCTTCCGATGGATCCGAGTTTCTTAAACTGCTCTTCGGGCCTGAGCAGAGTCACCAGCCCTGCCTCGGTTGAACCGTAAGCCTCCCAGAGCTCCGAATTTTTAAAATAGTCCATAATGGCCATCTTCGTGTCTTTTCGGGCCGGTGCGGAAGAAATAAGAAGCTGACGGATCGAACTGACATCAATGTTTTTCTTCACCTCATCGGGAAGTGAAAGCATCATAATATAATGGGTAGGAACGAGAGAGGTAAAAGTGATCTTCTCCTTTTCAATGGTCTTCAATAGGTCGACCGGGTCGAAACTGATCATATTGTAAACAAATACCCTTGCGCTGACATAAGTATAGGTGAAGGAATAGTAGATCGAATTGATATGGCACATGGGCATGACGAGCATCACACAATCATCCGGCCTCAAACCCATATTGATCCCGTTTAAGATATACTGGGACAGATTCCCCTCATGGGTTCTGACCACGCCTTTTGGTTTACCCGTTGTGCCGGAGGTATACATTATATTCCACATATCGTCCGCATCGACTTCCACGTCCGGCTCCTCCGGAGAGGCTTTCGCAAGAAGCGATTCATAGGATTGATATCCCTCGGGCGTCTGATTGTCTCCAAAATAGATATAATTCTCCGGCGGTATGTTGGGAAGCTTGCTTCGCATGGAATTGACTACCGGAACAAAATCCTTTGCTACGAAAAAGGCTTTGCAGTCGGAGTGTTTCACTACATATTCAATTTCAGGAGGCGCAAGCCGGAACATGACCGGAACAGTCACCTGCCCTCCCTTTGCAGAGCCTGCATAAAACTCCAGCCACTCCACACAGTTGTAAGCCAGGATGGCGAAGCGGTCTCCTTTCTTTACGCCCAATTTATTCAAGGCGTTGGCAAACCGGCAACTTCGATCATTCCACTCTTTAAACGTCATCTTCCGCACTTTATCAGCGGCCCCTGGCTTATCCGGATTTTGCTTGGCCATCATCTTAAGAACCGTTCCTGCGGTCATCCATTTGCTGATTGTCATAAAAATCCCTCCTTTTGATCCCCTGCATCCCGTAACAATCGGAAGCAGAGAGTTTTTAAAAGCTTGTGATATTTTTTACTTTCTTTACCATCATTGTATTTTTTTGTCAAGAACCAGTTTTTTCTTCTAATATTTCAATGAGTTAAATGTAAGCTGTAATTTCGGTTATCGGCCTTCGGTGTGAAGCTTTATCCGTTCGTGGTAAGTCCTTTTCTCGGACTTGCTCGGGAGATTCGGGAAAAACCCGTTCGTCCTGAGGCTCTCGAAGGATGAGCAGTGTTCGAAATGATTGAGATATTACATTGCGTGCGGTTTCTGGTTCGCCCGGTCTGCGATAACGGTGACAGAAGAGGTGAAGATGTGGAGGAGTTTGGAATGGGGAATGTAGACAAACCAGACAAGACAGGGAATGACATGTCCATACCAGAGAAAGTGAGGGTTGATCGTAATGTTCTTCAGGAAAAGCGATAAAAAATATCCGAAGAAAGAGATCCAGTTATTAGCGCTCGCGGGCGTGAAATCGGCCATATAAACCCGGCTGGCCGCAACTTCGGGATGGGCGATTCGATATCCCTCTATGAAGAAACCCGACGCTACCATATAGAGAATGAAGACCAGGGTCACAATATCCTCTTCTTCTGTTCTCAATTGATCCGGCCTGATGAAAAATCTCCGGATCATTGCCAGAATACAGCCGATCAGGATAAGAAAACTGAAGAATTCGAGAAAGAAGTCGAGAAAGGGGCGAATACTGCCTGTCTTAAAGACATGGGCAAAGGAAAATAAGGGAATGGAATGGCTCCATTCCACGAGATAGCCAGTTGTAAAACCCTTGATCATGTCAACGACAAATGTGGCGACAAAACCGACAACGAGCAGGGAATGGGTGAGCCATCGATAAAAGGATTCCCTGAAGAGCTTCTTATGAAAAATCACATCAGTGATGACGATTTTAAGATACCAGAGGGGCCTCTTCCAGAAACCCTGCCAGCCTCTGCCCAACAGGATGATCAACTTCCCCCACTGGGTCGTCTCCTCTGAGCCCTTCAAGGTGCCGCGAAGATAGAGGCTCACCCGGAACCACATTCCCCAGAAGAAGAGAATCATGGAAGGGATGAACATCGCATAAAAGATGAGGTGCTTATCCATATCGTTTTATTCTACTGCATATGTTTCAGAACAAACTCCGTGATATACATCACCTTTAGCGGAACCTTCATCCTTCTTGCAGTCGATTGGATGGTCCGGGTGCATTGCTGGCATGCGGAAATCACCATGTTTGTTCCGGTTGCCTCAATTTCTTTGATCTTCTCGCGGGCCAGAGAGATGGAAAGCTCGGGGTCCACCATTTCGAGCAGTCCGCCGCCTCCGCAGCATTTACTCTGTTCTCCATGGTGAGCCAGCTCCACCAGCTCCACCCCCGGGATCGATTGCAGTATTTTTCTCGGAGCGTCGTAGATGCCGCTCTGTCTCCCAAGGTCACAGGGATCATGGTAGGTGACCTTGATCCTCTCTTCTTGAAAGCGGATCTTTCCTTTCTGAATGAGATTTAAAACAAACTGCGTGGAATCAAAAAGATTCAAATCGGTATGATAATGCTCCTGCCAGGTATGGTAGCAGGAGGGACAGGAGAAGACAACCGTTCGAGCTCCCTTCGCCTTCACCCCCTCAATATTGTGACGGATGAAACCCTCAATCTCCCGTTTGAACCCTGCGCCGATGAGCGGAAACCCACAGCACCATTCCTCTCCTCCTAACAGGGTGAAATCAACCCAGCTCCGTTCCAGAATCTGTAAGAAACTCTGAGGGACCTTATGAGCCATGGGAAAATAGGCGGAGACACACCCGACAAAATAGACCACTTCCGCCTGGTCTTTCTGATACCGGTGGGGAGGAAGATTTTCAAATCTGTCCAGCCAATCTGTTCTTGAGCTATTAGAATCTCCTGATATGTTATATTTGGCCAGGACATTCTTCTTCATCACTCCAAGGTTTTTGGGATAATGGCCAAGCTCGACCAGCATTTCTTTAAACGCAAGCCAGAGGCTCCGTGAATCGATCGAGACCGGACACTGCACGCTGCATTCCCCGCAAAGGGTGCAGCGATAGGCCATCTCGGAAAATTTCTCCAATTCTGCCTCGTCTAACTTTTTTTTGCCGAAAACCCTCGCCCAGAGGCCGTATTGTCCCCGGAGAAATTTTTTCATTGCCTGGATCTTCCCTCTCGGGTTGATCGCTTCCTCCGTCCTTTGCGAATAAACCGGACAGAAACGCAGGCAGTCGCCGCAGCGGGTGCAGGCATCGATTTCGAGCAACTGTTTGGGGGATAATTTTGAAAGGTCCACGATGTTTGGGATGGCTCCGACAGGGTTTTGAGTTTTTAAGATCTCATCTGCCTAAGCCACATTCAACTGGAATCAATTTTTTATAACAAATAGGTCCCGGGTTGTCAACAAAGTTAAAAAGGTCTGACCAATTTACCGGCCATACCATAAACGATCTCTGAATAATAAAAAAGGGCGTCCAAATCGAACGCCCGATCATATTTCCATTGGTAATGCCTTTAAACTTTCAACTACCAGATGAACTTTTTTATTCCTTCGTCTTTTTCACCCGCTCGACTTCCGACTTAATGAAGTCTCCCAATGCATCCACCTTCATCAGGTTCTTGAGGTCTTCCTGAAGATTGGACGGACTCACCTTAAACATCCATCCTTTTTGATACGGGCTCTCATTGATCAGTTCGGGAGAATCCTCCAACTCCTCATTGGAGGACCCCACCTTTCCTGAAACGGGAGCATAGATCCTTCCGACCCACTTCCCGGATTCCAGTGAACCGCAGGGCTTTCCCTGCTCCACTACCTTGCCGATGGAGGGAAGTTCTACAAAGACGATATCGCCTGCCAATTTCTGGGCAAAGTCAGTCGTGCCCACAGTCACAACATCCCCTTCAACCTTCGCCCAGAAGTGCTCTTTGTGATAATAAAGATCATCAGGAAATTGGTAGCCTTCGATTTCCATCAAATTTCCTCCTTTCTTTTTCCAGGGGTTATACAATAAAATTTTCTTCTTAACAAGTCTTTTTTGATGGTCTCGTAAAAAATCTGAAAAGGAGATATTGTCGTTCCTGTACAAGTCCCGCTCTTACCGGGATATTTTGGATAGTTAGAATTCTCTGGATTCCCGTTCCTGCCGCAGGACGGGAATGACGACTTTTTACGATTCCATCTTTTTTTGGGTCTTAAAAGATTGGGTCTTAAAAGACTGTCTTAAAAGACTTGACCAAAAAGGATAAATCATATATATTAAACTCATTCAATTTAAGAAATTTTTCACATAGTCCCTTGCATTAACGGTTGCGATTTTCATAACATCTCATTAATATTAGACTTTTTTCTCTTTGACTTTTTTGCTTAAGTATTGCATTCTTAAAGTATGATTCATTCGAAAGACCTCGATCCCCATTTCAAGCTCCTGATCGCCAAAGAGCCCGGCGGTGAAAACATAAAAAAATGTTTCTCCTGTGGGACCTGTACGGCTGGATGCCCTGTCCGGGAGATTACAGACCGTTATAATCCGAGGAAAATTATCCGGATGGCCCTCCTCGGGATGAAGAAAGAGGTTCTCTCCAGCCAGTTCATCTGGTTATGCTCTTCCTGCTACACCTGTTACGAAAGATGTCCTCAAGATGTAAGAATCCCTGAGTTGATGAATGCCATAAAGAACATTGCCGTAAGAGAGGGTTACATCCCCTCGGCCATGAAAATCCAGATCGAGCTTCTCTCTGCGTTTGGCCGTCTCTTAGAGATTACCGAATTTGAAAATGACAAACGGAAAGAATTCGGCCTTCCCCTGATACAGGGCCGGACCGAAGAAGTGAAGAAGATTTTAAAAGAACTCGGGCTCCAGCATGAAGAAGAAAGAGGACCAGCCTAAAAACAATTCTTTTACCCTATTTCTCGGATGTACGGTTCCGGTCAGGGCCTTAAACTACGAGATTGCCTCAAGAAAGGTCGCCGAAGCCCTCGACATCCGCTTCAATGACATCCCGGACTTCAGTTGCTGCGGCTATCCTGTCAAATCGATCAGCCACCATGCCTATCTCCTGATGGCCGCAAGGAATTTAGCCCTGGCTGAAGCGAAAGGCCATCCAATCTGCACGCTCTGCAGTTCCTGTTGCGGCTCTCTTACGGAGGCCAACCACGAGCTTCAGGAGGATAAAAACCTCCGAAAACGAATCAACGAAGACCTCTACCGCTGGGTGGGAATGCGTTACGAAGGAGAGGTGCGGGTTCAGCACCTCACCCGAATTCTTCATCAAGAGATTGGAGTGAGAAAGATAAGCGAAAAAGTTCAGTCCGATCTCTCCTCCCTCCGGGTTGCGCCACATTATGGCTGCCACTATACTAAACCTTCGGCTATCTACGAAAAGTTGGAAGACCCGGAAAATCCAAAAAGCCTTGACGAATTGATCCGGGCAACCGGAGCCCAATCCCTCTCCTATGAGGATAAGCTCTCATGTTGCGGAGGCGGGGTGTTGGCGATTGATGAACAGGTCGCCCTTGGGATGGCGCAAAGGAAACTGGAACATATTCAGGCAAAAAAGGCGGACGCCATTGTGCTGATCTGCCCATTCTGCAGTGTGATGTATGAATCGAATCAGAAGAAGATCGAAAAGGTCTTTGAAAAGGAGTATAAGCTTCCGGTCCTCTACTATCCCCAGCTTCTCGGACTGGCCCTGGGAATTGAACCGGACGAATTAGGACTGAAAATGAATCGTATCAGGACAACAGACCTCGTCAAGAAAGTGGTGAGGAGACCGGCCTGAGATGAATCCTTCTTCCAAGAAGCCGATCGGGGCGGTGCTCGTCGTGGGCGGAGGAATCGGAGGAATCCAGACCTCCCTTGATCTTGCCGAGTCAGGGTTGAAAGTCTACCTCCTCGAAAAGAGCTTGAGCATCGGCGGGACCATGGCTCAGCTCGACAAGACCTTTCCCACCAACGATTGCTCCATGTGCATCATGTCTCCCAAGCTGGTGGACGCGGGCCGTCATCGGAACATCGAAATCCTCACGAATGCGAAAGTTGAAAGGGTTGAAGGAGAACCCGGAAATTTCAAAGTTTCAATTCATAAGAAGGCTCGCTATGTCACAATTGAAGACTGCAAGGCTTGCGGCGAATGTTCAAAGGTCTGCCCGGTTAAAATCCCCAATGATTATGAGCAGGGCCTCGTCACCCGCGCAGCCATCTATCAGCTCTTTGCCCAGGCCATGCCCAGCGCTTACGGCATTGAAAAAAAAGGAGACCCTCCCTGCCGGGCGGCCTGCCCTATCCATGTCAATGCGCAGGGCTATATCGCCCTGATCTCGGCAGGCAAGTTTGAAGAAGCCCTGGCCCTGGTGAGAATAAAAAATCCCTTTCCCGGAATCACCGGCCGCATCTGCACACATCCCTGCGAATCGGCCTGCAGAAGGAAAGAGATCGAACAGCCCATTGCCATCGATGGCCTGAAGCGATTCGTCTCGGATTTTGAGAAAGAGGACAAGACTGACCTCTCCGTTGTTCCTGAAAATGGAAAGAGAGTGGCGATCGTGGGTTCGGGCCCGGCAGGCCTTCTTGCGGCCTGGGACCTGAGAAAGATGGGCTATGGAGCGACCATCTTCGAAGCCCTTCCTGTTGCAGGAGGAATGCTGGCAGTAGGGATCCCCGAATACCGCCTTCCCCGTTCTGTGCTTCATAAAGAGATCGATTACCTGCGGCAGATGGGAGTCCAGATCAGGCTCAACACCCCTGTGGGCAAAGACCTCTCTCTTCAGGCCCTGAAGAATCAGGGTTACGATGCCATCTTCATTGCCACAGGCGCACACCTGAGCAGAAAACTTGGTCTCGAAGGAGAAGAGGCTTCCGGCATCCTCCATGCCGTTGACTTTCTCCGAAAAGTGGCTCTCAGCCAACCCCTGACATTGGGCGAGAAAGTAGTGGTCATCGGCGGAGGCAATGCGGCCATTGATGCAGCGAGAACAGCTTATCGGTTAGGGGCAAAAGAGGTGACCATTGCCTATCGACGGACCCGAAATGAGATGCCTGCCCAGGCAGAGGAGATCGAAGAGGCAGAACACGAAGGAATTAAAATTGAATATCTAACCGCACCGATTAAACTCCTCCTCGAAAATGGAAATATCCGCGGAGTTCAATGTCAACGGATGGCGCTCGGCGACCCTGATGAATCCGGCAGGCCCAGACCCATCCCCATCTCCGGGTCAGAATTCCTGATTGAAGCTGACACCCTTATCCCGGCTGTCAGCCAGGAATCTGACCTATCGTTTCTAAATGAGCATGACGGGATTCGAATCAATCGCTGGGGAAATATCGAAGCCGATCCGCTCACGCTTGAGACCTCTGTCCATAGCATCTTCGCCGGAGGGGATGCGGTGACCGGCCCCCAGACCTACATCGACGCCATGGCCGCAGGAAGAAAAGCGGCTATCTCCATTGACCGATGGCTGAGGGGAGAAGACCTGAGAACAGGCCGGGAAGAAGAAGGCGCTCAGAAGGAATACATTCTCGTTGATACGGAAGGCGTCGAATACCGTCCGAGAGCGCCCATGGTTTCCCTCCCCATCGAGCAGAGGAGGAGTTTCGATGAGGCCGGCCTCGGACTCAGGCAAGAGGATGTGATCGAAGAGGCAAAACGCTGTCTCCAGTGCGCGGGTTGCTCAGAGTGTCTTGAATGTGTCAAGGCCTGTGAGGCAAAAGCCATTGACCACCGGATGAAGGATGAGCAGGTCGAGATCGGGGTGGGCGCCATCATCCTCTCTCCCGGCTTTGATGAGTTTGACCCCTCGATCAAGAGCGAATACGGCTATAAAAGGTTCCCCAATGTCGTCTCGAGCATCGAATTCGAACGTTTTCTTTCCGCATCCGGGCCTTTCAGGGGAGAGGTTTGCAGGCCATCCGATGGAAAGCATCCCCAAAGGGTAGCCTGGATTCAGTGTGTGGGCTCAAGAGATCCTCACATCGGGAAAGGTTACTGTTCTTCGGTCTGCTGTATGTACGCCACCAAGGAAGCGGTCATTGCCAAAGAACATGGACCGGGGATGGAGGCAACCATCTTCTTTATGGATATGAGGGCCTACGGAAAGGATTTTGACAAATACATCGAGAGGGCAAAAAACGACTACGGCGTTCGATATATCCGATCCCGCATCTCTCATCTCAAAGAATCTCCGGACACAAATAATTTAATCATCCACTATGAGACCGAAGAGGGAGAGATGGTCTCCGAAGAGTTTGATCTCGTCGTCCTCTCGGTCGGCCTCGAACCGGTGAGAGAACATCGTGAGATAGCGGAAATTTTCGGCGTCGATCTTAATCCCTACGGGTTTATAAAGACCGATACCTTTCATCCCCTTCAGACGTCCAGATCCGGAATCTTTGTGAGCGGCGCTTTCTCGGGACCCAAAGATGTTCCGGAAACCGTGGCACAGGCATCCGCCGCTGCGGCAGAGGCTTCCTCCATTCTTTCTTCTGCCAGAGGCGAACTGGTCACTGAGGAAGAATATGTTCCCGAGAGGAATGTCGATTATGAGGGGCCCCGCATCGGAGCCTTCATCTGCCACTGCGGAATCAACATCGGAGGCGTGGTCAATGTTCCGTCCGTGGCTGAATATGCCCGAACCCTGCCCCATGTCGTCTATGTGGCGGAAAATATCTATACCTGTTCTCAGGACACGCAGGAAGCGATGAAGAAGGTCATCGATGAACACCGGTTGAACCGGATCGTTGTGGCCTCCTGCACGCCGAGAACCCATGAGCCCCTCTTCCAGGATACCATTCGTGAGGCAGGGCTCAACCGTTACCTCTTTGAGATGGCCAACATCCGGGATCAGTGCAGTTGGGTCCACATGCATCAACCCGCAGAGGCAACGGAAAAGGCAAAGGACCTGGTGAGAATGGCCATTGCCAAAGCCGCTCTCCTCGAACCCCTTCCCACTCAGATGGTTGAGATGAATCATAAGGCCCTGGTCATCGGCGGGGGGCTATCAGGAATGGCCGCGGCCCGGAAGATCTCAGAGGCTGGATTCGAAGTCTATCTCATTGAGAAAGAGTCCCGGTTGGGCGGCAAGGCGAGAAAGATTCACTACCTCCTCGATCGAGACGGCGTCCAATTCCATCTCGAGAAGATGATCAAGGAGGTGGAAAAAGACCCTCGCATTCACCTTCTCAAAGGGACGACCATTGAAAAGATCAATGGTTTCGTCGGGAATTTCAAAACGCAGGTCGTAAATGGCGATGGGAAAAAAGAGATTGACCATGGAGTGATTGTGGTGGCAACCGGCGCGGAGGAATACCGGCCACAGGAATTCCTCTACGGCCAGGACACCCGGGTTCTGACGCAGAAAGAACTCGAGGAGAAGGCCGCTCTTCAGCCCGGATCTTTAAAAGGCCTGAAGAATGTTGTCATGATCCAGTGCGTGGGATCAAGGAATGAAGAAAGGCCCTATTGCAGCAGGGTTTGTTGTTCCGATGCGATCAAGAATGCCTTAAAACTGAAATCGATCCATCCGGAGATCAATCTCTACATTCTCTATCGGGACATTCGAACCTACGGGTTCAAAGAGGACTACTACGAGAAGGCGAGGGAGATGGGAATTCTCTTCATTCGTTACGATCCTGAAAGAGAGCCCCGGGTCGAAAAGGGAGAAGAGGGCCTCCGGGTCATCATCCACGAGCCCATCCTTCATGACGATCTCCTCATCGAGACTGATCTTCTCATATTAAGCCCGGGCATGGTCGCTCCACGTGAGGAGAACGAGCGTCTTTCGAAGATGCTCAAGGTTCCACTAAATCCGGATGGCTTTTTCCTTGAAGCTCACATGAAACTGAGGCCTGTTGATTTCGCCACGGAGGGAATCTTTCTTGCCGGGCTGGCTCATAGCCCCAAATCGATCGATGAGAGCCTCTCCCAGGCCAATGCCGCTGTCTCCCGGGCGCTGACCCTGTTGACGAAGAAACAGCTTGAGACCGTTGGTACTGTCTCCGAGGTCAACGAAAAGACCTGCGCAGGGTGCGGCCTCTGCGAAAGCCTCTGCCCTTATCAGGCGATCGAAGTCGTGTTGAAGAGAACAACCGTCGGCGAAAAGCTGGTGGCTCAGGTCAACAAGGTTCTTTGTAAAGGGTGCGGTGTCTGCACCGCCTCCTGCCGTTCCGGTTCAATAGACCTGAAAGGCTTCAGCACAGAGGAGATTGTCTCACAGATTACTCAACTGGCGATGAGTTGAATTAATGGAAAATAGGAAATGAGAAATGGGAAGTGAAGAACACTGGGAACCCAAAATCTTAGCTTTTCTCTGCAACTGGTGTTCTTATGCCGGAGCAGACCTTGCTGGAACATCGAGGGTGCAGTATTCTCCCAATATCCGGGTCATCCGTGTCCCCTGCTCCGGAAGGATCAACCCCCTCTTCATCCTGAAAGCCCTTCAGGGCGGAGTGGATGGGGTTCTGGTTTCAGGCTGTCACCCGGGAGACTGTCACTATCTCTCTGGAAACTATGCCGGGAGAAGGAAGTCCGCCACCCTGAAGCGTTTCCTCGAATTCCTCGGCATTGAGCAGGGTCGCATTCAGTTCTCCTGGGTCTCGGCTGCCGAAGGGGTGAAGTTTTCCCAGGTCGTTGATGAAGTTACAAAGGATATTAGAAGATTGGGGCCGTTGAAGAAATTTAAAAAAAGTTCGGCGTTCGGAGTTCAGAGTTCGGAGTCTTAGACTTTTTACGATTCTACTCCGAACTACGAACTCATAACTCCGAACTTCCTTAAAAGCTATGGTCCAGCAACAACTCAGAGAAAAGGCAAAAGAACTCCTTTCCAACAAGACCGTGGATCTCATCATCGGCTTTGGTGAATGGACCCTGCCTCTCAGGACGACCCCTGTTTTCATCAGGACGCCTGAGGGAGCGAAAAGTCTGGTTTGGAACTCCTTTTGCGAGAACAATCTGACCGCCTACCTCCATAAATTCAGCCGTTTAAAAGTCGGCCTCGTTGTGAAAGGCTGTGATGCCCGCTCTGTGACCGCTTTAAGTCTTGAGAAGAGATTTCCGAATCACCCTCCTCTTCTCATCGGGATACCCTGCCAGAGGCTGGTGGATCGGAAAAAAGTGAAGAAAGCCGTAAAGGGAGAAATCCTTCAGGCCGTTGAGCAGGGAGACCTCCTCCTGGTCAAGGGAGAAAACTTTGAAGTCTCTCTCAAACGGGAAGACTTTCTCTATGCCTCCTGCCGGAGCTGCGCCCATCGAACGCCACATCAGGCTCATATCCTGATTGGAGATCCCGTGGAAGAAGTCTCTCTCGTCGATGCACATCCGGAGGTCAGCAAATTGGAGGGAATGTCTCCTGAAGAACGATGGAGCTTTTTTGAGAAGGAGACCAGTCGCTGTATCCGGTGCTACGCCTGCAGGGAAGCCTGCCCCATGTGTTACTGCGCGGAATGCTTTGTGGACAGCTCCCGTCCCAGGTGGATCGAAAAGAGTCTCTCCCCGTCAGATCTCGCATTCTATCATATCGTTAGGGCTTTCCATCAGACAGGAAGATGTTCGGGCTGCGGCGCCTGTGAGCGGGCCTGTCCCATGGATATTCGGCTTACCTTTCTGACACAGAAATTAAATCAGGAGGTCAAGGACCTCTATGGATTTGAAACGGGAATCCAACCGGAGGCCGCTCCTCCTCTTTCGACGTTCGATCCGGAGGACGAACAGGAATTTATCAAATGATGTTCAATCTGGATAAAAAAGATTTTGATCATTTTCTGAAAGATTTGCTGGAGACCCACGATCTCTTCGCCCCTGTTCAGCTGACCGAAGGGGTTTCTGTGTTTAAAAAGATTGATAACCCCGGGGAGGTCAGCCTGTCCCAGCTGGTTCCCCAGAAATCGGCGAAAGAGGTCTTCTTCCCCCAATCTGAAGTGATGTTCCGCTATCAGATAGCGGGAAATCAGGGGCCCACCGTCTCCGAGCAAAAGATCGAGAGAGAGAGGATCCTTCTGGGGGCCCGGCCCTGCGATATTGAGGCGATCTCCATCATTGAAAAGGTCTTTACTGGGGAAGACTATACCGATGTCTATTTTGCCGAAAAGAGAAAGAGGACGACCATCATTGGTCTGGGTTGTAATCATCCCCTCTCCACCTGCTTCTGTTCTTCAACAGGAGGGGGGCCTTTCAATAGGGCCGGATCCGATCTCTTCTTCACCGACCTTGGCGACGCCTACTTTGTTGAACTGCTCACTGAAAAGGGAATGGCTTTCCGCGTGAACAAATTCTTTAAGGAGGCCGATTCAGAAGATTTAGGCTTGATGAAAGAGATTGAAGATAAGGCTTCTCAAAAAGTTGACCGAACGGTCCCCGTGGAGGGAATAGAAAAAAGGCTGGACCTCATGGTTGAGAGTCCATTCTGGGACAGGGCTCACGAGAAATGCATCGGCTGTGGAGTTTGCACCTTTCTCTGCCCTACCTGCCACTGTTTCGACATAACCGATGAGGCCGTCAACCAAAAGGGACAGCGGGTCAGAAACTGGGATTCCTGCCTCTTCCCGATCTATTCGCTTGAAACCTCCGGCCATAATCCCCGTCCCACGGGCAGGGAACGAACCCGGCAGAGATTAATGCACAAGTTTAACTATTATCCAAAGAACTTTGGCAGGGTCGCCTGTGTGGGTTGCGGACGATGCATTCTTTATTGTCCGGTTCAATTTGACATCCGTGAGGCGCTCGTTTACGCCTCTGCAAAGAGGGGAAAAGGACGGAAAGGAAAGTTCAAATAGCAGATCCATGAAGAACCCATACCTTCCCATTCCAATGATTTTGAAAAAAGCCGAGATCGAGACGAGCGACCGATTGCTTCGGACCCTCGAATTGGGCTTTAAAAATAAGGAGGATGAAGAATCTTTCAGGTTCATTCCAGGGCAATTCTGTGAGCTTTCCATCCTGGGGAAAGGGGAAGCCCCCTTCGGAATCGCGTCCTCTCCCATCGAAAAAACCGCTTTGAAATTTACGATCAATAAAGCCGGTGTCGTTACGACAGCGCTTCATCAAATCGAGGCAGGCTCCGAGATCGGAATCCGCGGTCCCCTTGGCAATGGATACCCGATCGACTTTTTTGAAGGAAAGAACCTTCTGGTAATCGGCGGCGGATTTGCCTTCACCACCCTCCGGTCGCTGGTCGCCTATTATCTCCATCCGGAGAACCGGACAAAGGTGAAGCAGATCACGGTCGTCTATGGGGCGAGGATGCCGGGCCTCCTGCTCTATAAGGATGAACTCCTTGAATGGGAGAAGAGAGATGATATAAAATTGGTGACGACAGTGGATTGGGGAGACAAAGACTGGAAGGGAAAGGTAGGGCTCGTTCCCAATGTCCTCGAAGAGATTGCCCCCTCTTCGGAAAACACCTGCGCCGTGATCTGCGGCCCGCCCATCATGATCAAATTCACCTTTCCCAAACTGGTTGCCCTCCGCTTTCCCAATGAGCGGATCTTCACCTCATTGGAGAAGCGGATGAAATGCGGAATTGGAAAGTGCGGCCGCTGCAACATCGGTCATCTCTATGTTTGCAAGGACGGCCCTGTCTTCAGTTATGCGCAGTTAGAAAAATTACCAAAGGACTATTGATCACGGAATATCGGAAGAGTGGAAAAATGGAAGGGTGGGCAACCCATTATTCCAACATTCCATTATTGATGGTCTCGTAAAAAGTCTCTTTAGGCCAGGTTTTGTCATTCCGGCGAAAGCCGGAATCCAGTGTTTTCAATTGGTTAGGTATTGCCTGGACTCCGGTTTTCACCGGAGTGACGACTTTTTACGAATTCATCATTATTCCAGAGGTGCAAAAAAAGGGTGTAGAAACACTAATACATTTTCTAAGGAGAGAGACAATGGATTATATTAAAGATTTGACCCAAATCGTAGGTGAAAAAAATGTCAAGACCGATGAAATCGAGAGACTTTGTTACTCCAGGGATCTCTCGGTCCACGAGGCCGTTCCGGATGTCATTGCCTTCGCCAAGACGACAGAAGAAGTTTCAAAAATTATGTCTTTGGCTCAACTTGGAAAAATTCCTGTGACCCCCAGAGGATCGGGGACAAGCGCTGTGGGGAGTGCCTTGGCAGCCAAAGGAGGCATTTTACTCGACCTGAGCAGGATGAATCGCATTCTCGAGATCGACAAGGAGAACGGATATGTGGTGGTTGAACCTGGCGTCATATGCAACCAGCTCAATACGGCCATTGCCCCCACCCATTTTTTCCCCCCTGACCCTGGAAGTGCGAACCTCGCCTCCCTGGGAGGAATGGTCTCAACCAATGCCAGCGGAAATCGAGCGTTGAAGTATGGAACAACGAAAAACTATGTCTTGGGGCTGGAAGTGGTGTTGTCCGACGGTCGAATCATTAATACAGGGTCGGTCTTGGGCAAGACTTCGTCCGGATATGATCTAACCCAGCTCTTCACCCAGGCCGAGGGGACGCTGGGGGTGATCACCCGGATCATTCTAAGAATTCTCCCCGTCCCGGAATATATTGCCTTTGCAGAAGCCCGATTTCCCTCTACCCTGGATGCTGGAAAGGCGGTTCGGGAGATCTTGACCTCGGGGATTGCCCTCTCTTCCTGTGAGATTTTGGATAAAGTGACGATTGATGTGGTGAATAAAGCAATGGGCCTCAATATTCCCGATCATGTGGGATGTCTTCTTTTTATCGAAATTGACGGAAATAAAAAAGCAGTTCAGGAAAACATAGAAAAAATTAATAAAATTTGTGAGGCCAATAATGGAATTGAAAATAAATGGGAGGATGATCCTGCGAAACGTCTTAAGATGTGGGCTGCTCGCCAAGGAGTGGTTGCCTCTCTGTCGAAGGTCAAGAGAGGATCGAGGATGCAATCGATTATGGATGACCCGGGAATACCGATCACTAAAATCCCGGAAGCCATTATGGAAATCAACAAAATCTCGCAGAAGCACCGTCTCCCCATCAATACCTTTGGCCACATCGGGGATGGGAACATTCACCCCATCATCATCTCGGATCCCAGAAACAAGGAGCAATGGAATACCATCAAAGAAGTAGCCAAAGACTTAATAGACCTCACGATCCGGCTTCGGGGGACGCTCACCGCAGAGCATGGAACAGGAATGGCGAAATCGCCTTATATCAAGAAGGAGCTTGGGGAAACTCTCGAAGTCATGAAGGAAATCAAAAAAGCCCTTGACCCCAACAATATACTCAATCCTGGAAAGATGGGATTCGATGACTCCATTAAAGACATTTATGAAAATTTTGCCTTTCTTCCCCTTATGGAAAGGGCTGGTGAGATTCAAACCTTTGGTGAAGCGCTGGATAATGAGATCATGGCCTGTATCATGTGCGGATTCTGTCGAGCCGGTTGTCCCACATATACGGAGACTTCCCTCGAATCCATCAATGCGCGTGGAAGAGTGATATTGGCCTATCACCTGCTTACCGGGAGACTGAAGCCCTCAAAAGAGCTGGCGGAAAGATTTTACAAGTGCACCACCTGCTTGAACTGTAATGCCGTCTGCCCCGCAGGAGTCAAGGTTCCCGATATTATCCAGGCGGCCCGACTGAGATTGGTGGAGGCAGGATATCTTCCGCCCATCCACCGAACGCTCATGGAATCCATTGAAGAAAAAGGAAATCCTTTCGGGGAAGCAAGAGAAAAAAGGCGAGATATCTATCCCACGGAGTTCAAGCCTAAAGAAAAAGCCACCACCCTTATTTTTTTCGGGTGCGTGGCTTCCTATCAAGATATCAATGTCATTCCAAGCACCTTGAAGATAATGGACAAGGCGAAGATCGACTACACGACGTTGGGGACGGAGGAGCATTGCTGTGGATATATCTCTTATCTGGTGGGGGATCAAAAAGAATTCGAAAAATGTATCAAGAATAATAAACATCAATTCGAGCGGATGGGTTTCAAAGAAATGGTGACCACATGCGCAGGATGCTATCGAACCTTTAAAGACCTCTACCCAAAACACGATGGGTCTCTCGGCATTCCGGTTTACCATACGGTAGAATATTTGGGAAAACTCATCACAGACGGCAAGCTCATTTTCAAGAATGGGGCCAAAATGAAAGTAGCTTATCACGATCCATGTGACATTGGGCGGCATATGGATATCTATGATCCACCCCGAAATGTGATCCGGGCGATCCCGTCGGTAGAATTGATTGAATTTCCTCAGAGCAGGAATCTTGCCAAATGCTGTGGCGGGGGCGGGGGAATGAAGGCCTTCGATACCGACATGAGTTTAGAAATATCTTACAAGCGCGTTCAGCAGGTCTCCGGTATCGGAGTTGACCTCATTGTCTCTGCGTGCCCCTCCTGTAAGTCAAACTTACAAGTCGCCGCCGCAAGGCTCCGAAAGGAGAAAAAGGGCAAGATCAAGGTAATGGACATCACGGAATTGGTGGCTGAAGCCCTGGCCTAATCGCATGAAACAGGTTGAGGTTCAGGTTGAGGTTGAGTTTAAAGACTTAACCTTAGCCTCAGCCTTAACCTTTTAGGGTAACAGGTACTCCTCCCAGATCTCTTCCATCCGGTCGACCATTTCTCTGAATTCGTAGAGGAAGGTAATCTCGTCAAGGTATTCTTCAAGGGAACGGGCGGTGGAGGTCTCAACAAATCTCCGGCAGGTTTTTCTCAGGGCCGGACGAAGCTGATCGCATCCGAACGCCTTGGTGAGTTTTTCATCAAGAGGCAGGTTGGAATAGGGTGTCTCCGACCGGTCATAAAATCTCCCATGGATACAGCGAAGGCATCTATTCTTTCTTAACTGAATCGCCCGATCGATCTCCTCATCTACTGCCTGTTGAATCGTCTTTTTGAGGAGGGAGACCCTCTCTTTATGACTCATGGTCCTTGTCAACAGGACGATCTCCCTCTTCGTTTCCTCAATCGACCGGGAAATCCCGCCTTTTATAACCTCCGGAGTAAGGACCCGCTCCATCCGGATCAATCTGACCTCCTGGAGCAGCAGTGCTTTGACCCCATATCTAAGAACCTTCCTCGATTCCTTATCCAATGGCATAGAAGTCTATTACCAAAAAAAAGATTTCTTGGCAATACTTAAAAACACTCTTCTTTTTGGAAATTGCCATAATTTCTGGTTTTTGGTATATTAGGGCAACGTCACAGAGGGGTGATTCACGTTATTTATGAAAAGCTTTTTTAACATCGCTGAAGATAGGGCCATTTTAGAACACTTGTCTTGTATAAGGGGGAAGGGACGTCCATAAAAATATAAAATTCCTATTCCCCCGGCAAAACCTTCCTCTAACTCAAACAGCGTGATATCGAGAGTCTCGTATAGGACTGATCTCTCGCAGACGGAGGATAAATCATTCTCTTAACGTGGGGAGGGAGAGGAGGTAGATCGTTACGCCTATAGCGATCACAATCAAAATGATTCTAACGATGAGGGGATGGACGACAAAAATAACCGACGAGAAAATGGTCAACCATATGAGGGAAATGGATAAGGCTTTTGCTTTTACTGGAATCCCCTTCCCTTCTTGATATGTTCTGATATATTTTCCAAACCACCGGTGATTCAGAAGCCAGCGGTAAAACCTTTCTGAACTCCGGGCATAGCAGGCCGCGGCCAGCAGGAGAAAGGGAGTGGTAGGCAAAATGGGCAAAAATATTCCAACAATCCCCAGCCCAACAAAAAGTGTTCCGGCGACAATCAACACCTTCCTGATCAGGCTATTTCTATGAACCCTGTTGGATCCCCGGTTCCTTTGCACTTCGATCAACCCCCTCCTGAGAAAAATCTAATAAATATTTATGAAAAAGGCAATGCCTGCCCTGTCTGTCATACACTAATACAAACGCAGAATATAATTTGACATGTAGGGCAAGGCTTTAGCCTTGCCTAAAGCAACCCTGAAGGGTTGCCCTACAAAATATTTAATGCGTTTGTATTAATTGAAAAAGACTGAAGAAGAGTTTAGAATGATGGGTAATGCATCTTCCAACCGCCATCCTTGAAAGAAAAAGGATTCAGAGAGTCATCTTCTCCATCCGGTCTTCCTCTCGTCAGAACATCTATCCCCTGATGGAGAGGGTCTATGAGATGGGAGGCTGGTGTTTTGATCTTCCGACGACCAAACATCTCGAATCTTTTAAAACACTGAGGGAGTCAACAGGAAATGAGGGCTTAACGGGGTTTGGCCATCTTGAAGCGGAGTCTGGCGTCTCTCTCACGGGAAAACCTCTTCATCAGTTCGAATCGAAAGTGGTCTCAACGATCATAAGAAGTGTCATCCCCCCGGATTCAGTCTGGAAACTTTTTCCTTCCCGCCCTTACGGTGAAGTATTGACACAGAAAGAGATTGACCGGATGACGTTTGACCCATCTCGCTTTGACCAGGCCCTCTCCCCTTTTCAACTTAAGGAAACTCCATTTCTCCTGATCGGGGGGAAGTATGGCGACTGGCTATTGGGTCTGGGGAGAGGTGATCTTTTAAAGGAGATGGTATCGGAGGCAAGAAAGAAAGGATTCATCCCCATCTTCTCCGGCCAGTGGGCCACCTTTGTCCTGCCAAAGGCAAAACCCCTCGATGTGGCGGGGTATGCCATTCCTGTCAATAAGAAAAAGAGTCTGTTCGATCTGGAGCAGGCATGCAAAATGATCAAAAAATTTGATAAGCCCATCATCAGCCTCGACCCATTATCAGAGGGAGACCTTTTAGAGAAAGCGGAGGAGGCTTTCTCATTTCTTTTTGATGAGTTGAAAATACATTCCGCGATTGCAGAAATTAACTCGGAAGATGAAGTCAAGAGCCTCTTCAGGGGGATGGAAAAAGTTCCCTCCCTCATCCCGTTCCGAAAAACATGATGGTTCCCGCTGTCAGAGGGATGGTGAGGTTATCGTCCAGAGGAATGGGAAGCGCCTCAATTAACGCTGCCCCTAATGCGGCAAAACTTCCTGATAGCCGGTCCAGGCCGGGATAGATCCAGACGATGAGAAGGGATGATAAGAAGAAGGCCATCGTCCCTTCAAGCGTCTTCCTGAAGATCGGAACCCTTCCAAAACCCTTCCCTATAAGAGCTGCCGCCGTATCCGAGACAATGAGGATCAGCAAACTTGCAATGGCAATCGGCTTGGGAAAGAGTAGGATCGTCAGAATCGAAGCAAAGAGGAAATAGGTCGAACCCATCAGGGTCGGCGCCTCTTTTTCCCGGAGCACCCTTCCGAAAAAATGCTTCCGGAATAAGGAGGCCAATCCCGGGTGAAAATGGCGAAGAAGATCGACCACAAGATACAACAAAAAGAAAGGGATGAGAAAAGTTAGAATGGCTGTATCAGAGGTAAGGCCATAGCCAATGGGAATGACCAGCGTAGCCAGATGAACCGTCTTTCTCTTAATTTCAATGCCGGTAATCATTTCCCTCGTCTTTCATGTTTTACTGATCACTGCCTTCTGCCCTTTCTCGTCCTTCGTCCATCGTCTCTCTTCCCTCGTCTATCATCTATCGTCTATCGTCTCGCAGGCTAACGGCTATTAGTTCGGTTTATAAAATTTCCTCTCCGAACTCCCTGCCCGTCCGGCAGGCGGGCGAACTCCCGACTCCGAACAGATTTGTTTAAGCTTCTCCATCTCCTCATCGGTAAGAGAACGCAACTGGCCGACGGCAAGGTTTCCCAGCCTGACCGGTCCGAACCCCACCCGTTTTAACTTGAGAACGGGATGACCAATGGCTGAAAACATCCTCTTCACCAGATGGTTTCTTCCCTCTGTGACAACGGCTTCCACCCAGCTATGCTTCTCCATCTGACGGAGGATATGGGTAGAGACAACTCTCGCTTCTCCATCCTCGAGCATCACTCCCCTCTTCAAACGCATCAACTCCTTCTTTTCAGGAACTCCTTCCACTTTGGCCCAGTATGTCCTGGGGATGGAAAACTTCGGATGGGAGAGATGATAGGCAAGATCGCCGTCATTGGTCAGAAGGAGAAGTCCCTCCGCATCGAAATCGAGGCGCCCTAACGGATAGACCCTCCATCTTATCCCTTTGAGGAGGTCCATCACCGTGGGCCTTCCTGCTGGGTCTTTCACTGTGGAGAGATAACCTTTCGGTTTATTCAAAAGGAGTGTGACCTTGGGCTCAGGCCGGAATAACCTTTTCCCATCCACCTTGATATGATCTTTCAGGGGATCGGCTTTGAAACCGAGTTGATCGGCCACCTTGCCGTTGACCCATACTCTTCCTTCAAGCATCATCCTCTCTGCTTCCCGTCTTGAGGCGATCCCAGCCCTGGCTAATATTTTCTGAATACGTTCCATATTAATTTTCTCATCCCTTGGCAGGAGACTGGGGCATAATCCCTTTTTGTCACTCTGAATTTATTGATTCACATACGTTCATCACTTCGTGTCAGGATCTCGTAATTGGTTGAATTATGAGCAGTCTCACAATAATGACGACATTGATTTGTAAAATCCCTCCCCACCTCCCTTTTCCAAAGGGAGGGATTACCCCTCTTTGGCAAAGAGGGGCGAGGGGAGATTCCCCGATGTCTGTGTCAATTCAATTTTGAGACCCTTAATAATTAGATCCTGAACCAAGTTCAGGATGACATTTTTATCAATTCCCCTATTCTGACACAGTCTCCGGAGGAGGCTCGATCTCCTTAAGAGTGGGAAGATCGGAGAGGGTGTTGAGGTTGAAGAGTTCAAGAAAGGTTTTGGTGGTCCCATAGATGAGAGGCCGTCCCGGAATTTCTTTCCTGCCCACGACCCGGATCAGTCCCTTCTCCAGCAGTGAGCGGATCACCCATCCCGAATCCACGCCTCGAATCATCTCAATCGTCGGCCGAATCACGGGCTGCCGATAGGCAATGATGGCCAGCGTCTCGAGTGCGGATTGGCTTAACTTCACCGGCTTCGCTTTCTTCAACCGGTTGACCCATTGGGCCCATTGAGGTTTTGTCCGAAACTGGTATCCTCCTGCCACTTCCACCAGCTCTAACCCTCTGCACCCCTCCTCACAACCCTTCCTGAGCTGCTCAAGCCCATTTAAAATGGCTGTCTCATCCCATTCGGGAAGGACCTCTGTCAGGGTATCGAGTTTGACCGGAGACTCAGAGACAAATACAATGCTCTCGATTATTGGTTTAATATCAATTTCATTCATTTCCTTATCCTATTTCTGTTCGTATAGTTCTACCCTCTCACCCGTGGTAATCGAGGAGATGGCGTGTTTGTAAATCAATTCATCCCCCTTGCTTCGAAGGATGAGGCAGAAGTTGTCAAAACTTTGGACGACCCCTTCAAGCTTACGGCCGGTGGTCAGCTCTACGACAACATGGCTCCGATCCCTCCGAATCCGGTTAAGAAACTGATCCTGAACATTGATCTGATTCTTCATCATCGCCATTTACCCTCCCTCCCAAAGGATTTCTGAAAAGAAATCTGTTTAATCTTTTTTAAAATCTGTGTAATCAAGAGAGTCCAGGCATTTTTCTCAGGGCTCTCTCAAAAAAGACCTGACCTCCGAAAATATCTTCTCCCGGTCAGCAGATTCGTCGTGCCAGCAAACCTCTCCGTCCGCCTTAAACCATGTCCATTGACGCTTGGCATAATGGCGGGTCTCTCTCTTCATCTGCCGCACCGCTTCATCCCATCCGAAATCATTCGAAAGGAATTGTGCCATCTGTTTATAACCCAGACTCTGCATCGGCTTCAATCCCGGGCCATAGCCCATCTGGAGCAATCCTTCCACTTCCTTAAGAAATCCTCTCTTGATCATCCGGTCCACTCTCTCTTCAATCCGGCGGTAAAGCTTGTCGCGATCCATTCCCAGGCCAATCTTAAAAGTGAGATAGGGCCGATCGCCAAAGCGATGCTGATCCCTGAAGAAGGAGATCGGAATACCGGTGGATTCAAAAACCTCCAACGCCCTGATCGTTCGGAAAAGGTCGTTGGAATGGATTCGGGACGCCGCTTCCGGGTCTACCCCTTTCAATCTCTGATGAAGGGATTCCCTCCCCTTCTGCTCTGCCTCCTGCTTCAATTTTTCACGAACCAGGGGATGGATCTTGGGACTGGTGAAAAGCCCCTGCGTAAGGGCTTTGATATAGAGACCGGTTCCTCCCACGACAAAGATCGGCGTCCCTTTTTGATGTAAGGAATCAATAATCCTTCTTCCAAGTGTCCGATAGAGGTCTGCATGAAAGGGCTGATCTGGAGTGACCAGGTCAATCAGATGGTGCTTGATCCTCTGCCGCTCCTCTGGCGTCGGTTTGGCAGTGCCGATATCCATATAACGATAGACCTGCATCGAATCGGCATTGAGGACTTCACCCCCAAACGCTTCCGCCAGTTCGATGGCCAGGCCTGACTTTCCTGCTCCGGTTGGCCCGAGCAGAATGACCAACTGGGGTTTCACCCTTTCTATGACTTCGGCCATACGGAGTGCATTTTAATGAATTCACCGATAGACTGCAAGCGTAAAGTCACTCCTTTAAAATTCTCTTGAAATCTGAATCCAGTTTGATTAAATTGAGTTGGTAATTTTACTACAAAGGGACACTATTTCTAACGGGGTGAAGATTTCATAAACCTCAGGAGCCAAAAATGTCCTCATCATTCTTTGCCAACCCACGAACCAACCCCGAATTGAGAAGCCTCTATGAAATATCCCTGCTTTCACCCCAGCCCCAGCTCCAAGAGTATTTTCTTGGAGTAATAACCACGCTCTCACATTTTTTTCCTGTCGATTATGCCGCCCTTATCCTTAGCGACGCCAAGAAGGACTCTCTTCATATGGAAGCCCTTTATGGAATCGAAATGGAAAACCACCCCCATCATGGTCAAAGTGGAAAAGGGATCATTGGCGAGGCCCTTCAATCCCGGTTACCGATGACCATTCAGAATATCAGCCAGGAACCTTTTTATGAAGGAGCCATCAAGAATCCGAAACAGATGGATAAAATCCGGCCGCCGTTGCTCTGCATCCCTCTCATGGTCGAGAGTGAACCCATCGGCGTCATGAACATCAACCCTCTTTATGGATCCAGGAGTGACTTCACCGAAGACTTTCATTTCCTTTCTATTCTTTCGGCAATTCTCTCCCCAACGATCAAAAATTATCACCTGAAGAAAGAGGAGCATCACGCGGGATCGAGAAAATCTAAATTGAAAACTTCGTTATTGGAAGAGATACTTGAAGAAAGACTGACAGAGGTCTTAAACAGGATCGATCCCTATGTGGAGTCGAAAAGCAGGACCGGCCTTCTTGACGATATTATTTCGCTTGTGGAAAAAATCCTGATCAAATCGGCAATGGAAAAAGTAGGCCATGTTCAGACCTCCGCCGCTCAGCTTCTGGGAATCAATCGCAACACCCTCCGCACGAAGCTGAAAGATTTAAAAATAAAATCCCGCTGAATATTTCTCCCCTTCCCTCTTTCCTCCCCCCATGGAGGCCGTGTCGTAAGACCATCCATGGTTCGACAGGCTCACCATGAATGGACTACAGCACATCAATAACAATTACTTAACCGTTCGCCCTGAGGCTCTCGAAGGGTGAACGGCAAAATGCAATACAGTCTTAAGGGGAAGGTAGAAATCAGATGCCTCTTGCAATAAATCCTACGGGAAGTCACAATGCACTCTATGAGAAACCCGGCGGAAAATGTTGAAGAGATAAAAACCCTCTGCCGCCAGTGGGGTGGTTCCCTCTTTGGGGTTGCCGATCTTAGTCTTGTAAAAAAAGAAGACATCCTTCTTCCCTCCAGCGCCATCGACCACCTCCCTTTTGCCGTCTCTGTAGGGTATCATCTCTCCGATTCTATTCTCGAAGGAATTGAAGACGCTCCCACGCCTCATTACTTTCATCACTATCAGAGGGTCAACATCCTCCTCGATACGATCAGCCTCAACGTTTCTTCAGCCATTCAGGAAAAAGGATACCGGGCCATGCCCATTGCAGCCTCACAGATCGTGGACTGGAAAAGCCAGAAAGGCCATCTCTCACACAAACATATCGCCCTTGCGGCCGGGTTGGGGTGGATCGGCAGGAATAATCTCCTCGTCAATGAAAAGTTTGGTTCCAGGATTCGCCTCGTCACCGTTCTTACTGACCTTCCTCTGGAGATCGATTCTCCATCTGCAAAAGACTGTGGTTCCTGCCGGGCCTGTATAAAAGTCTGCCCAGCGGAAGCCATTAAAGAGAGACCGGAAGATTTCGATCATCTCCGATGCTATGAACAACTGAAGGTCTTTTCCAAAGCTCTCCATTTCAGCCATCATATCTGTGGCATCTGTGTCAAAGCGTGTAAAGGCCCTAAATAGCATAGAGCATGGATCATAGCGAATAACCAAAACCAATGATCAGACCTTTTTAGTTATTGGTGATTGGTATTACCTTGAAAATAACTTCTTTAAATCCCTCCCAACCTCCCTTTGCCAAAGGGAGGAGTAATTATCCCCCTTTGTAAAACTGATCCTTACCCATAACCTGGGTTGCTGGACACAAGGGGGAAAGAAGAGGGATGGGAGATAGGTGTTGTGGTCAACAGTTTCCAC
>JGI24123J20310_1000343_pt1 | contig 32254 bp, 19 predicted proteins | sample SubbioCR12Aug_5A_FD_20310 | JGI IMG/M metagenome (IMG submission 20310)
TCCCGGCTGAATCTTCGGCTTTATTCCCCCTTAACAAAGGGGGTGCAGGGGGTTGTTTTGATCTATTTTCATTGTCTGGGGAATAACAACCCCCTTTATCCTCCGCTTGTTCGTCATTGCGAGCGACCGGAGGGAGCGCGGCAATCTCGTCGTTTGAGTCAGGGAGAGATTGCGACGTAGTTTCGGTCCCCACAATGACAGCATTCCCCTTTTCACTTGGACCCTTGACCCCTTGACCCCTTGAATCCCTCTCTTTTGAGTCTCCACCTCTCTCCTTCCTCCTAAACCCCTCTATCAGGTAGATAAGCAGAAACGAGAACAGGAACGAAAAGAGCTGGGGCCTCTCACCGGTATACGTCCGGAGTATCATGACTAAGGGCACGATAAGAATTATGGACGGCACAAACCCGAAGCCCTCCCTCCTGACAGCACTGTAAGTAAAAAATACAAGCAGAGTCAGCAGCAAAGCCCTCAAGAAAATAATGCCCCCGAAACTGAAATAATCGTAAATTCTGTAAAAAATAACCTGGGAAAGCCAGTACTGCGAAAGAATAAACTTTATCCTTTTCGATTCAGGGTTTATAGGGTCCTTCGGCAAAGAAGTGTATGCAAAAGGGTCGGTCGCGGGAATAGAGCCTGTCTCTGAGATCAGCTGACCTGTTCTAAGATGCCACCAGAAATCCGGGTCACGGATCTCAACAGAAAAGATTCCGAAGATAAGGGTGAATGAGAGGGTTAACAGGATAACCTTAAAAATATTGAAAAGGTTTAAGGATTCAAGGATTCGAGGATTCAAGTGATTATTCTCCCAAAAAAAATAAGTCAGCGATTAAAGCATTCAAGGATTAGATCTGCTTTCCAAGGATTTAATAAGCCGGTCATAAGTATGGCGACATAGTTTCATTATTCATTCACCGGCTCGACCGGTCTACAGCTTGACCAAGGGATCCACCCCTCGACAAGCTCAGGGTGACTGTCATGGTGATGAGCGTTCGACTGAGCTCATGCTGAAGCGCTCTCGAATGTCATGGTGAGCTTGTCGAACCATGTATTTTGTGCTGTTATCCCGAATTTTTCTTCATTCGGGAAACGTTGAGTAATCCTGTAAAGTTCTAAACAAAGATGATAAGACTTCTGCCAAACGAGCAGGTCCTTATATGTCTTAAGCATTATATTATTCTTTTTAGCCCTCTGTTTCCCTCGAATCCTTGGACCCTTGAATCCTGGACCCCTTCCCCTCCAGTTCCCTCATCACCATCTTTATCAATGTCGGCACCCTTTTTTCGATGGTCGGGGTCATTTCGAGTCCTTCCTCGATGCTTTCGGGTTCGATACCGATGAAGACGATATCTTCGGGTTTCGTACCCAGCATCTTTGCGGTCCTGACTACATCGGTGAAATCGACGCCGTGGGCGGTTCTCAGCATCGGTTTGTTATCGGCAAGGCTCTCGTCGGTAAAGCGGTAGATTGTGCCGGGGTGATCCCCGGTTATTACAGTATCAATGACGATCACCTTTTTTCTGTCCTCAATATAAAAAAGGAGGTTCATCCCCATAGTCCCGCCATCCATAAGTTCAATGTCAGGCGGAAGGTCCATCTCCATCATTTTTTTGACTGTATGGACGCCGACGCCTTCGTCCTTCAGAAGGATGTTGCCGATGCCGAGGATGAGGATGGGTTTGGGGTCTTGCATGACTCATATATTAACATGCATATGGATGAGATTGCTCCGTCGCTTTGCTCCTCGCAATGACAAAAGAAGGCACCTACGGAGAGATTGCCACGGGCTGCGCCCTCGCAATGACGAATGGACAAACTTCCTCGCAATGACATGCTGTAGTTCGTTGTCATCGCGAGCGAAACGCGTGGAGCCTTATTTAATCAACAATGAAAGACTTTAAATTCACTTCATCAGGCAGCGTTGTCAGATCCATGTTGAAAAATGTGAGGTTTTGTCTCATTTTTTCTTCGGTCCAGTCCCACCATTGTATCTCAAGAAGTTGTCTGATGATATTATCATTGAACCTCATGCGTATCTGTTTTGCCGGACTGCCGGCCACAACGGCAAACGGTTCAACCTGTTTTGTGACTATCGAACCCGCGCCGACGACAGCGCCGTCGCCTATCATTACCCCCGACAGGATAATGGCGGAATCCCCGATCCATACATTATTTCCGATCACCACATCTCCTCTGCTGGCAGGTATTGGGTTCCCGCCGATTCGGTCCTGCAACCTCGCCTGTAGATTCGGCATGTTCAGGATGTGTTCAGCAGTCAAAATTTTCACGTCAGGCCCTATGGCGCAGTATTTGCCGATGCTGGTGGCGGAAATGCCCATGACCGAGATTTTGCCGTTGATGTAGGTGCCATAGCCGATGGTGCAAGGGCTTATTATAACCGAGTCGGGATGGACGTATATTTTATTTTTTTTCAGGTCAAGTTCAGTCATTCAGGGACTTTCTTTTATTAAGAATCGTGAATTACGACTTAGTATAGCATGCCTAAAGACAGATTGCCGCGGGCTACGCCATCGCAATGACGTAAGGGGGAGTCCTCGCAATGACGGAGAAAAACATAAAAAAAGAGGCGCCCGAAGGCGCCTCTTTTGAACTCGAAAATGAGCGTGAGAACGTTTAGATCTCAGCGTCGTGCGGCAACTTGGTTACTCTTCCGTCGGTCTCCATCTTGAATTTAGCGATGGTAGAGCCGTCGGGTCTCACCATGTGAACTGCGCAGGCGATGCAGAAGTCGTAGGTGTGCATGACACGGAGTGCCGTGATGATGAGGTCATCGGTGCCATTGTTGACTAACGGTGCAGCCACAGCACCCAATCCGACCATGACCTGCTCGGCTGGTCCGCGGACTCCGGCAGTGTCCTTCGGAGAATGGTTCCATGTGGACGGGACGACGCACTGGTAGTTCTTGATGCGCTTGTTCTCGATCGTGATCCAGTGGCCGAGAGCGCCTCTCGGGGCCTCAGCCCATCCGGCGCCGGATTTCGGCTTGGTCGGGAGCTTCGCATACACGTAAACAGGTGACGTCAAGCCGTTTGTCTGCAGTTCCTGCAACCATGCAACCGGCGCTGCTGTCTCTGCCATGGCGTCGGCAACGAACTTGCACTCCAGTGCACGGGTTGCGTGCCTTCCGAGTATGCTGACCAGAGAAGCAGGGTAAACGAATGGAGCAGCGAGAAGACTTCCTGCTATCGTCGCAAGATTTGTGATGTTGTAGTTGCCTGCTAAGGCCGGGTGTAAGGCGGTAACTGGAACAGACGATGATGTACACTTCGCCCCGGATACTGTTGCAGGGTTTGCTAACAGAGCACTTGCGATTACGCGGGCTATCGGGCCGACTTCACAGACTGCTGTGCCGAATCTCGGCGCTTTCAGCCATGAGTACTCCTGACCTGCACCGGTGACCTTGGAAACAGCCGGTAAGGTCACGCCGTTTCCGGGATACAGATTGTCATTCTGTCCGAGCGCTCCGGCGTCATAGTAAGAATAGCCGACAAACTCCCTGATGTTTGACAGGAAGGATGTCGGGCCGCCGGTTACGGTAACGGCAAGACCCTGTACAAGGCCTCTGCTGAGAAGCAGGGCTTCTGCTGCAGTTCCTGCCTGGATCGGGAACTCACCGTATGACAGGAGGTTGCCCGGCTGGGTGCCCAATAACCAGTATGTGGTGTAAGCATTGGCAACGGTTACGACGTCAGGGATGTAAGCGGTGTTTATGAAGTTCCTGACTGTGTCGAGCAGGTCGGCGAATACAACGACATCAGACGCGGTCGGTAGGGTTGTGACACCGCCCGGCACGATTGCATGAGTGATCGGCTGCCTTCCGCTGAAGACTGCGTCCGCCGAATGCATCTTCCTTCTCATGGTCAGCGCTTCGACGTAGTTGCTCACGACCGTTGCAGCACCGTTCGACATTGGTCCAAAGCTTCCCGGTAGGAGTCCAGTGAGTCCGGCTGAAGTTGAATATGTCGGGGAGAACGGGGCGCCCAGCGACGAGGCATCGACAAAGTCGAGCGCCGCAAGGTGATAGAAATGTGTGATGTGCGACATGACCGTGTCAGCGCCGTGCATCAGGTTCCGGAGGATCCTTCCGTTGTCCGGGATGTGGGTCCTTCCGTCATCGTTCGTGATCTTGGCCTGCGGGAGTCCGGAGGCCGCAAAGACATTAGCGGGGACTTCCAGAGCATTGTCAAGGCTTCTAACTGAAGCCATAGCATGCCCGGTGGGTCAGACGCCGCATATTCTCGATGTTATAACCGGGGCATCCCTCGGGTCTCTCCTCATCAGGATGTTCTCGAATCCTCTGAACATGGTGCCTTCAGCCTTGGCATCTGTGATACCATTGGTTGAGTCGGCCGTTATAACCCATTTTGAATGTCCTTCTATCCTTGTTAAGGGATCAATAATAATAGTTGGCATTAATTTACACCTCCTTTCCTAAGCAAAATTAAAGAATCTCCCGACTTTGTCGGGGAATGTGGGTTCTGTGCATCCTTTGCAGCCTGAACCTCCCATTACGCACCAGCCAGTGCCATATCCGCCCGTCTGATCTGCGTTCCATCTCCTGAGGGAGCAGTCTGCCTTTGTCTTCCTGCCCTTGCAGCCAATAGCGCCGAGACAGCCCACAGCCCTCTGTCCAAGTGTTGCGGTCTCTGTCGAGTTGCCCCATTTGAACTTGTAGAGCTTGGCGCTGTCGACAAACGAATTGGCCGGGATTCCATATCCACCTCCGATAGCCGTAAGCGGGCCTTTCGGGTTGGCGTACGGGGCTGTTTCATCAGCTATCGTGTAGCCCTGGTTGTAACGCCATTCGCAAGGTCCTGCGTTGCACTGGTACTGGCCGTAATAGTCCATCGGACGGCCATATGCCTCAAGCGCAGGCAGCTGGAAGTTTGTTGCCAGAAGATAAGCGATGGTGCCGACGATCCAGTCGGAATGCGGCGGGCAACCACCTATATTGATGGTCTTTCCGGCAAACTCATTCAATACGCCGTTGAACTTGCCGGCCTTTCTGTAACCCTTGTAAAGGGCACCTGATGCGCCGGTCCTGTTTCCTGCAGCTGCCGGGATTCCGCCGAATGAAGAGCATGTCCCGATGCAGAGAATGGCTGCTGAGCTTGTGCCAAAGAGTTTGCACTCATGCAGCATGGTCTTGTCTGCCTCGGCAGTTCCACCGAAGAATCCACCCGTAAGCGGCGGCAGGGTAACAGCGCCCTTCAGGAATATCTCCTGTGAACCGGCTAATGAGAACGATCCTGCCAATACGTTTGCTTCGGCAGTAGTACCGTAACCGGAGAACAATGTGGCGATACCTGAATCTGTGATAAACGCAGTCTGATCAGTTCCGTTGGGAACGCGTGTGCCGGTTTTAAGCTGGGAACCTGCAGCAATTGTGCTGCCTGCTGCGAGAATGAACGGGCCGCTTACTGCCCTACCCGTTGTGCCGGGCCATGAGCCTGTAATCGTAATAGGCCCATTGCTTAACGCCCAACTAAAGCCTGAACCAAGGTATGTCCACGTCGCTGCGACATTCGTGTTAACCGGAGCACCTAAAGTGTCAACCTCAGAAAGCCACTGGCGGTCGAACGAGCTCTCTGCAATGGTTCCGTTAGTCAGTATTGTATTTTGAGCCAGTACGCTGCCCTGTACTACTGTCTGGCCGTTTGAATTTGATCCGTCGGTACCACCGGTAATCGTAACGGTACCTGCTAATGGACCTACAGCTCCAGCGAGGGTGATGTTTGTATTTGTGAGGTCTATTCCATAGGAGCTTCCTCCTGCTGAGGTGAAGCTTGCACCCAAGGCTGTCATGGCAGCCCTGTCAGCAGCATCCGCTACGATTGTGGCAGCGGGAAGTGTTGTGCCTGCAACCAGCTCACTGCCGCCGGCGATAACATCATTGGCAGCAAGTGCAACAGGTCCGGCGCCTACGAGTCTCCCGTTTGATGCTGCAGCAGGAACTGCTGCAACACTTGATCCTGCAGCCAGAATGCCTCCGGTACGGGACCATATGGTGCAGAAGTGTTCGTCACCGCCGGTTGCTGCTGACGGTATTGCGCCCTCTATTGCGAGAACGGTTGTTTTTCCAATAGCGCTGACTGCGGCTTCAACTGCCAGTGCGCCAGCAGCTGCACATAGCTGTTCATTGTAATCGAGATCGATGTCAAACAGTAACAGAGAAGCAACATCCGTCTCTTTAATGCTGTTTGCAAGCGACATGGTGCAGCCTGTGCATGCCTGACCCGGAATCCAGACAACGTGCGGCCCGCCATTGCCGATCTTCGCGAAGGACTCTTCGATTTTCAGAAGGTCTGTAGCCGTAAGACCGAGAGCGCCTGCAGCCACCGAGCAGTACTTCAAGAATTCTCTACGAGAAATTCTCATATCTTTATTCCCTCCTTTCTACTTGTCAATAACTTTTTTTAACAGGGAATTCTTCCCTGTGCTTCGTGAAAAGAATTTCTTTGCTGCTTCCTGGCAGGAAAGCTTCGTCTCTTCCTTCTTCTTCTCCTCATTGAATCCCTTCCATGCCCGGACCACATCCTTAAGCATATCTTTGGATCCCGAAGTGAAGAAGTCTCTCCTGCTGTACTCTTTCAAGATTTCTCCTGTCTTACCATCTGTTGACATGGCAGTCATTGCACATCTCAGAGCCGGCATTGCTCGACCTCAGGAAGAATACCTGGGAGCCGACTGATTTGCCGCCCACCATCTGTTTGCCCGGATAGGCAATGGTGTCGTGCACTGAATGGCATGTGGAGCACTCAAACTGATCAGCTGCCGAGCCGCTTCCATAAAGAGGATAGGTCAGCTGGCCCTGATCTCCGGGAACCCATAACCTCCAGGGAGCGGTCGGACACGGCTGTGCAGCCGGGAAACCGTTGTTGTCCTGGTTGTTATCTTTGGTCGGGTCGTAAGTAAAGCTGATCGGATGCTCGTTTGTAAGGTCGGTGTCGAGCATTGCCCAGAAAGTCGGGTTCATCTGATAATCGTAATTCTCGTTTGTGTGAGAGCCCGGTCCGGGATAGTTGACCAATGAGCTGAATACGCCGTTATGGCAGACCAGACAGAGCGAAGACGGGGCATTGGGCTGATTGTTTTCGTTCATGTCATAAGACGGGCTGTCATAAAGAGTGTATGTCTGTGCAGCCTGATCCCTGTTCCAGAGAGGATAGTCTCCTGTTCCGGAGTGAGGGCTGTGGCACATTGCACAAGGTTCGAGATCTGCTTCACCGGTCATCACGGCAACATCATGCGGAGTGTCCTTGATACCGGGCTGGCCGCTTTCCCTCGCCCACAGGAATGTGGAAAGGCTAACTATAAGCGCCAGCACTAATAACAACAAAAAACCTTTCTTCATTGTTTCACCTCCATTCTGAATTTGTTAATCATGTACTTCCCTTTGTTTCCTGCTGCCATAAAACGCTTTTCCCCACCTCCTTTCCTGATTTTAATCAAGAGACAGATCCCCTCCGAATGCATTCCCCGTATGCCATTGCATGAAGCTGCCGGATGTAAAAACTGGAAAGGCTTTGATGATGGAAATGGTATCTACGGGGTGTCTCTTCGATAAGGTATGACGCTCTGTCTCTCATTCTTTGAGCCCCTCCTCAGGAGTCCCGGGTGCTTCATGCTACCCTTTATTGCTCAAATTCAAAAATACTATCAATGTTATAGATTTCTATAAGAGGTGAACTACTTATAGATAGTTTAGTGGTTTATAAAGACTATTTTCAATGAGAAAAAGGTATTAAAGTTAGAGAAAAAAGGTTTAAGGAAAATTAATACTAAAGTTGCAATATCGGTTCTGTCCGTTCATCGCGAGTGACAACAGCATTCCTTATGGAACAGAGAGATTGCCACGTCGTCCGGCGATTTGCCGGACTCCTCGCAATGACGGGAAGGGAAACCTCCTCGCAATGACAAAAAAGATATAAGGCCTGCCTCTTAACCATCAGGGAATATCCTGTGCGAATAAAGGGCGAGCTGGAGCCTGCCTGATACACCAAGCTTCCTGTAAATACGGTTACAGTGGGACTTAACCGTCTGTTCGCTGATATGCAGTTTCTGTGCGATCTCCTTGTTCCTTAACCCCTGGCAGACATTCGATATAATCTCTCTTTCTCTCGATGCCAGGCGCACATTCCCCGCAGACTGTTTGATGCCGGCTATCAATTTCATGAGGGTTGGACGGTCAAGCCATAACTCGCCAATAAAAATCGCTTTAAGGGCTTTTTTCAGCAGATCTGCATCTGCGCTGGGCGGCAGGATACCGACAACGCCTTTTGCTACAAGGTGGTGCAGGCTTTTATTAATTAGGTATTTAACGCTGCTGTTGCCGAGCATCAGAATTTTGACATGGCCGGGCGCGAAAAAATCATCCGGGATACTGAGAAGCATATTAAGATCAATATTCGAATCAAACAGCAGAATGTCAGGTCGCAGTTCCCGGGCCTCATTAAGTTCATTAAGCAGGTTTCTGCCGTGATAGGCCCCAATAACCTCTATGCCGGTTTCTTTCGCGAGCAGGTTTTGGAGTCCCTCTGCGTATATCCTGTTGCTGCAGCATATGACAATTCGTAGTTGCATGGTTTAATTACCTGAATTCAATGCGCTTGAGGAATGATTGCCACTTCGTCCCGCAATTTGCGGGACTCCTCGCAATGACGGCTGCATTTCATTTGTCATCGCGAGCGAAGCGCGGCGATCCCGTCGTTGGCTAAGGAACAGAGAGATTGCCGCGTCGCTTCGCTCCTCGCAATGACGGGAAGGAAAACCTCCTTGCAATGACGGCTGCATTTTATTTGTCATCGCGAGCAAAGCGCGGCGATCCCGTCGTTGGGTCAGACTGTATCATTGCGATCGAAGTGAAGCAATCCCGCTGTTCTGTTTTTACATTCATCATTAATAGCTAAACGCGATCCAACACTGCTATTGAATTGTAACCCTCAGGTCGAACAGCAGTGCATTAATTTCCTGCGTCTGCTCCTGAATCGCATCGTTAAGGTCAAAGGCATTGTCGAGTGCAGCCTCGTTGACTTCCTTCTTTTCAAGAGCGGCAAGAAAAGAATCTGCGAGGCTCTTGATCTCGGTAAGATAGGGTTTAATACTGTCTTTTATTTCCTGCTGCTTAATCCGGCTTTCATCAATTTTTTCCTGCTCTGCCATATGCTGCCTCCTTAATAAAATTGTCTAAAACTTATACATTAATATTATATCCCAAATATTATATCCCAAAAAGGGATGAAAGTTTCTATAGAGAGAAGACTTCTGTAATTGCGGGGGTGCAGCCCGTGGTAATCTCTCTATTTCTGACCCAACAGCGAGATCGCCGCGCTCCCGTTGGTCGCTCGCGATGACGAAAAAAGAGCTTACATTGCGGTAAGCCCCATTCCGTCATTGCGAGGAGCGAAGCGACGCGGCAATCTATCATTTCCTCAGCCAACGACGAGATTGCTTCGTTTCACTCGCAATGACCCATTGAGGCTGAACGACGAGATTGCTTCGTTTCACTCGCAATGACCCATTGAGGCTGAACGACGAGATTGCTTCGTTTCACTCGCAATGACCCATCGAAGCTGAACGACGAGATTGCTTCACTTTGCTCGCAATGACGGAAGCAGGAGTCTGTCATTGCGAGGAGCGAAGTGACGTGGCAATCTATCCGTTGGTTTCCCATCCATCGGTGACTTTCAGAACGCATCAAGAGGATATCGCCAATGTCATATATTATAGTACCTCGCGATTACAAACAGGGGGCGCCCTTGGCAAAAGGCGGGAATACATGCAATTCCCCCTTAACAAAGGGGGATAAAGGGGGTTGTTCCTGATGAATATATTTTTTCTTATAATCATTTCGTACGATTTTTAAAAAATATTTATTGGAAAAAAAACCACCAATCAGTGATAATGAAACACTATGAATACAGGCGAAAAAATCAACCTTGCATTCAAGCACTTCCAGGAAGGCAGCATTGAACAGGCGGAGAAGGACTGTATTGAGATTCTTTCCGAAGATCCTGAAAATGCTGAAGTGCTTCATCTGTATGGGATTACCTCTTATCACCTTGGAGCGCTCGACCGGGCTGTCGAATATCTTAAGAAGGCTATAGAGATGGATGATCAGAATGCGGATTATCTGTACGATCTTGGAAATGTTTACCAGGATATGGCAAATCCGGATGAGGCGCTTAATGCTTATCAGAGGGCTCTCGATATCGAGCCTGAACATCCGGATGCCCATACCAATATCGGTATGGTGTTGCACGACATCGGACGTCTCGAAGAAGCCATTTCACATTATCAGAAGGCCCTTGAACTGACTCCTCAAAGCCATATTATCCATAACAATATTGCCCTTGCCTATGATGAGAACAATGAGAACGAGAAGGCAATCGCGCATTTCGGAAGGGCAATACAGATTGACCCGAATTATGCCGATGCACATCTAAATATTGGCAATATGTTCATGAAGGAGGATAATCCCGACACAGCCTATGCATATTACTTTAAATCTGTTCAGCTTAACCCGAATCTTACAGAGGCTTACTTTGCCATGGCACAGATCCTTCTGATGAAATCAAGGTATGCCGAGGCCATCCCGCTTCTGAGCAGATTATTGATGTCCTATCCAGACTCTGCGGAGATTCACAATTATCTTGGCAGTGCCCTGAATGCTGTCTGGCAGCTTGATGAAGCGATCCCGCACCTTGAGAGGGCTCTGGAACTTATGCCGGATTATGCGGAAGCGCACGCAGATCTCGGAGACACGCTGACCAAATTGGGCAGGCTTGATGAGGCTCTTGAACATGCAGATAAGGCGCTCCTTATCAACCCGGAAATGGTCGAAGCCCTTAACACGCTCGGAAATATTTATATGGAAAAGGGGCAGGCCAGCGAGGCTGTTGCCGTTTTCCGCAAGGCATTAAGCCTTGAACCGGATAATGCAGAGTCGCATCTGATGCTCGGACTTGCAGAGCTGTACCTGGGTAATTTCAGTGAAGGCTGGAATGAATACGAGTGGCGTTTAAAACTAGGTAATGCGCAGGAGAGAGGCCTTACCCAACCCTTATGGGAAGGTTCCTCATTGCAGGGCAAGAAACTTTTTGTATATCCGGAGCAGCGTGTTGGGGATGAAATCATGTTCGCATCGTGCCTGCCTGAAGTTATCGGGCGTGCTGAACAATGCATAATCGAATGCGATGAAAGGCTTCTGCTGCTTTATCAGAGGTCTTTTCCGGACGCGACGATCGTAAAGAGAATAAGTGATAGCGGATATCCTCAGGAGCTTCCGCCGGCAGATTTCTGTATTCCAATCGGCAGTCTGCCCCGTTTCCTCAGGCCCGATATTTCGAGTTTCCCGAAACAGAAGAATTATCTCCTTCCGGATGAGAATAAGGTTGAAGAATGGAAAGCCCGATATAAGGGCTTAGGTGAAGGATTAAAGGTTGGGATATCGTGGCGCGGTGGCGGCAGACCTGATGAAATCCGGAAGCGTTCCTCCGTACTTGATAAATGGAATAAACTTTTATCTGTATCAGGAGTCTGCTTTGTCAACCTGCAATATGGAGACTCTTCTGAAGAGCTGAACAGGTTGGAACAAGAGACCGGAGTGAAAATTTACGACTGGGCGGATGCGGACCCGCTGAAAGACCTTGACGCGTTTGCTGCCAAGATTGCGGCGCTCGACCTTGTGATATCAGTTGACAATCCCACAGTGCATATGGCCGGGGCGCTGAGAATTCCTGCCTGGGTGCTGCTGCCCTCTGTTTGCGACTGGAGGTGGATGCAGGATTACGAAGATACGCCATGGTATGAGAGCGTGCGCCTGTTCCGGCAGGAAAGAATGGGAGAATGGGATGGAGTTTTTCAGAGGGTCCTGGGAAAACTGAATGAATGTGCAACCGAGGGAAAAGTTAATGATGTCAATATATCCAAATCTTATAAGACACGTGTCCGGAAATAATGTTCAATGCATCTGCTTACTTTGTCGTTGAGAGCCTGCGGTGGTAAGCCTGTCGTGGTGAGCCTGTTGAACCATGATCCTTCGACAAGCTCAGGATGACAGAGTATTAATGAATGCCTTTGCACATATGATAAATTGTCGTGGTGAGCTTGTCGAACCATGATATCCTTAATCAATGAAAAGCTACTTTGTTTATATCCTTCAATGTTGCGACAATAGTTATTATGTTGGTGTAACGAATGATGTGGAAAAGCGTTTGTATGAGCATCAGGAAGGGCTCATAGAAGGATGTTATACAAGCGATAGACGACCGGTTACATTGATGCACGTTGAAGAATATGGAGATATTATCGATGCGATATCCAGAGAAAAGCAGATAAAAGGTTGGTCAAGGGCCAAGAAGAGGGCTTTGATCGATGAGGATTATGTAATGTTAGTAAAATTGTCCAAGGGTAGCCCTTTAAAATGAAGAGGTTTTTCACAAGTGGATACACGACCTTATGGTTCGACAGGCTCACCATGACAGCGGAGTGAAGGGTTTATGGTTCAAAAGGCTCGCCTATGTCATCCTGAGCTTGTCGAAGGATGATACGTTACTAAGGGTAGGCCTATCGAAGGCTCACCATTACACGTGAGAACATTCTTCTTACGATAATGATGCCTGTTTGAAAAAATAAGCATCCCATGAACATACAACATGAAGTCCAAAGGGCCCTTCAGCATTTCCAGTCAGGTGACCTGCCGCAGGCAAAAGAAATCTGCAAAAGGATACTTAAGAAACAGCCTGATAACTGGGAGGTGCTTTACTTTCTTGGGCTGATATACTCCCAGCTCGGCAATCACGAGCTCGCCGTCCAAACCCTTAAACAGTCGGTAAAGCATTACCCTAATAATCCTGAAGCTTATCATCTGATCGGCATATCTTTTCAGGAGCAGGGAAAGGCCAACGAAGCGATTGAGTATTACCGGAAGACAATACAGTTTAATCCCTTATATGCCGAGGCCCACAATAATCTTGCCAATCTGTTAAAGGAGATAGGGCAGACCGAGGAGGCGATCGGGCATTATCAGAAGGCGGTGGATCTGAAGCCCGACCTTGCGACCGCATATTACAATCTCGGGGTTATATATCACGAGAAAAAGAACCATTACGAAGCGATCAGCAACCTAAAAAAAGCTCTCCGCTATGATCCGTCAAACTATGCTATGCAGACTTTCCTTGGGATGGTTCTGTATACAAAAGGGCAGGTCATCGGTGATATGTCCTCCTTGCAGGAATCGGAAAAGGTGTACAGACAGATAGCGGAGATTTACCCCAACGATTTTGGTGCATGGTGCAGCCTCGGGAGTGTATTGCATCTGCAGGGGAAGATGGAAGAGGCGATGAGCCATTATCGGAAGGCAATTGAAATGAAGCCCGATTTTGCCGATGCATATTATAATTTGGCGCTTGTTCTCCAGGCGAGCGGGCGCGCTGATGATGCAATACAGTATTATCAGAGAACGATTGAGCTCGATCCGAACTATTCGGAGACCTACAATAATCTGGGGGTTATATTCCAGGGGAAAAACCAGTTTGATGATGCACTGTACTATTTTCAAAAGGCCCTTGCGTGTGATAATAACCTCATACGAACTTTAAACAACATCGGTAATATTTATACAGAGATGGGTAAAATAGATGAGGCCGAAAACCACTACAGACGTTTGTTAGGGATGAATCCTTCCGTTCCCTATATTCACAGCAACCTCCTCCTGGCTATGAATTATTACCCCCTACATGATATGGACGCTCTTTTCTCCGAGCACCAGCGATATGCAAGACAGCATGCAGATCCCCTTTTCTCAAATGTCTTCTTTGAGAATGATAAACAGGTTCATCGCCTCCTGAGAATCGGGTATGTCTCGCCGGATTTCAGAGAACATCCGGTCTCCTATTTTATTGAACCTGTCCTTTCCGCACATAATCGCGAATATTTCGAACTGTTCTGTTACTCGAACCTTGCAGGAAAGGATGTGGTGACTGAACGCATTGAGGGGCTCGCAGACCGATGGCGTCCAATCAGCGGACTGAGCGATGAACAGGCAGCGCATCTTATCCATGAAGACCGGATTGATATCCTCATTGATCTTGCCGGACATTCCGGACAGAACAGCCTGCTGGTCTTCGCGCGTCAACCTGCTCCGGTGCAGGTAAGCTGGATAGGATACCCGGCCACAACCGGACTATCAGCAATTGACTATAAGATCGTTGACCGGTATACCGATCCGCCCGGCATGACGGAAGAATACTACACCGAAAAACTTGTTCGGATGCCGGAATCCTTTCTCTGTTATCTGCCTGAGCGGGACGCGCCTGCTGTTAATGACCTGCCGGCTTCGAAAAATGAATGCATTACTTTCGGCTGCTTTAATAATTTTGCGAAAGTCTCACGTGAAATTCTCCTTATCTGGTCACAAATATTGCTTAAGTTGCCGGGCTCCCACCTTATCATGAAATCCAAAGGCCTTTCGAGTGCAGACGTGCGCAATGATGTCATACATTTTTTCCGGCAGCAGGGAATCGATGCAGGACGTATTGACCTGCTCTCCTGGACACCAACAGTCAGGGAGCATCTCGCCCTGTATCACAATATAGATATAGCCCTTGATACGTTTCCCTATCATGGAACAACGACGACATGTGAAGCACTTTTGATGGGTGTGCCGGTTGTTACTCTGGAGGGGAAAACGTATGCTTCACGGGCGGGGTTGAGTCTGTTATCGAATGCGGGGCTTACAGAGCTGATAGGGCATAGTCCTGATGAATATGTGCAGATCGCGGTACGCCTTGCGAATGATATACCTGGCCTGGCTAACCTCCGGTTGCGGCTGAGGGATACTCTCTTGAACTCACCGCTGACCGATGCGAAACGTTTTACCGCAAATCTTGAGAAGGCGTATCGGGAGATGTGGAAGCGTTGGTGCGAAGAAGAATAGGGTTCAAGGATTCAAGGATTCAAGGGACAGGAAGGGCAGGGGTCAAGGATTCAAGGGTTCGAGGGGCCGAGTGGGTATTGTGGTCATTGCGAGCGACCAACGGGCGTGCGGCAATCCCGTCGTTAAGCCAGAATGTGTCATTGCGAGCGAAGCGCGGCAATCTCGTCGTTGGCTAAGGAACAGAGAGATTGCCGCGTCGTCCGTCGATTTGCCGGACTCCTCGCAATGACGGAAAGGGGTGGAACTCCTCGCAATGACAATACCTATATGAAAAACATCAACCAACGCGATACTTCAGCTCATCCGCAGCTTCGATAAGCCGCTGAGCTTCAACCGTTCTCTCCTGAGCTGACAGGAGCTGCGCAAATTCCATTAGATAACCGACCATGCCCGATTGAGTATCAAGCAATTTCCTGCAATACTCCATACCTTTTTCGTGGCTACCACCTGCCAAATATGCCGCTGCAAGCAGGAATAAAGCCTTTCCATTTGCCGGATCACTTTTCAAGAAAGCTTCCAGTCCTTTTATAGCATACAATGAATTCCCTGCAATGATCTCACACTGTGCAGCCAGCAAAAGGGCGTCGCGTGATGAAGGATCAAGCTCTAATGCCTTAGTATATGACGCAAGGGCCTGATCATACTGTCTGAGGTTGTAGCAGGCATTTCCCAGACTTTCATGCACCTTCGCGAACCCCGGGTTCAGGGCAATTGCCTGCTGAAAATATTCGAGCGCCTCATTGAACCTTCCGATTCCCGAAGCCTGCACGGCAAGGTCGTATATTGCCCTGAAGTCTTGTCTGCCTTTCTCTGCCAGCCTTTTCTTTCCCAGTTCATAGTAGTATTCATTCTTTGCGCGAATCTTTTCCTCGTCAAGCATGCCGTAATGATGGATTGGGATAATAGACTGCTTTATACTGATGCCTGTTTTTTCTAAGGATGGTTCAATACGCTCATGCACAGGATTTTCGAATCGTATGCTTTTGTCGTTCGGAAATAACCGCACTTTTTCCCCCCGGAACCAACCCGTACCGGCCTCTTCCGCAGGATACTTCCCGTCATTAGATACCCATCCCGCGACATTAGTTGGTTTTACATAGTTTCTGGTGGTGAAGAGGTAAGCGATCTTGAAATCCGAGACTGATGGAGACTGATTGAGACTTGTTGAGACTTTTGAATCTCCAGGAGTCTCTGTGGTTTTAGTCTCAATTGAGTCTCCATGAGTCTCAACAGAATCTCTGCGAATCATTTTCCTCAATTCCTCATGGTCCAATGGCGATATCACCTCGTCCGCATCAAGAATTAGTATCCAGTCGGAAGTCGCCTTTGAGATCGCAAAATTCCTTGCATCGGCGAAGCTGTCCGTCCATGCAAAATCGTATACCTTTGCCCCCATTTCCTCAGCAATCTTTTTTGTCCTGTCGGTAGAACCCGTATCAACGACAATCATCTCGTCGACAACCGGTTTGATGCTTTCCAGCGCACGCCGGATGTTCTGTTCTTCGTTCTTGACGATCATGCAGAGAGAAAGAGTTGCTTGCATTCGTTGCGCTTGTTGGGTTTGTTGTGTTGAACTGGATTCTTCTTGTCTGTCATTGCGAGCGACCTGAGAGAGCGCGGCAATCTCGTCATTACCTGAAACACTGAGAGATTGCGGAGCCTGTTCCGAGCGAAGCGAGGAATCACCACTCCTCGCAATGACGTGCTCGCCCTCTGTCATCGCGAGCGGAGCGTGGCGATCCCGCTGTTCAGGGAGAGATTGCCGCGTCGCTTCGCTCCTCGCAATGACATTATTCTTTTCATCACTTGAATCCTCGACCCCTTGACCCCTTGCCCCCTGTTCTTCTTCCCCCATCCTCCTCTCGCATTCCGCGATCAGTTCTGCGATCCGTGTCGGCATCCTGCCGAGTTTTCTTGCCATATTGAGCAGCGCAACCGCAGGCGCAACTCTCTGCTCGGACAGGTGCATTTCAGCAAAATAGGCAAGGTAAGGTGTGCCGTCAAAATTCGATTTCTCAAGCTGATCAAGGTACGCTTTTCCTTTTTCAATATCTCCGGCGCAGGCATGTGCAATAGAAAGGAGCAATAAAGCCATCGGATACTCAGGGTCTTTTCTTAGCAGTTGCTCAAGGTAATCGATGCAATCCATGGGCTTCCCGGCCCCGATTGCCGCATGTGCCAGCAGAGTGACGGCGTCTCTCCATTCGACTTCGTCCTGTGCGAGGGAAGCAGATTGGCTGAATGCTTTAAAGGCTTCCTCGTAGTGTTTCAGACTGTAATGGGCATATCCGAGGCCATAGAATGCCTTTGGATAATCGGGCATCAGCGATATGAATCTGTTCCACTGAATAAGCGCATCTTCGTAACGTCCGAGTTCAGATGCCTGCAATGCAAGCTCATATATTGCAAGCAGATCGCTGTCGCTTCTGAATTTAGCCTTACCCAGCTCATAATATTGCCGGCCTTTTTCAGTCACCTTTGCTATATTGAGCTTTCCGTAATGATGAACCGGCACATCACATTTCTGTATTGGAATCCCTGCGGCTTTCAATGAATTCTCGACAAGCTCATGCACAGGCTCTTCGAACCGTATCCGGGGGTCATTCGGGAAGAGGCGAACTTTATTGCTCGGTGTCCAGCCGGTTCCAGCCTCATGCTCAAGATAGGTGCCGTCATTCCCCGTCCAACCGGTTGTATTCATCGATACGACATAGTTGCGCGAGACGAGGGAGTATGCGACAAGGGCAGGGTTCAAGGGGTTTTTGTGGTCATTGCGAGCTACCGGAGGGAGCGCGGCAATCTCGTCGTTATCTGAATCACTGAGAGATTGCGGAGCCTGTTCCGAGCGAAGCGAGGAATCACCGCTCCTCGCAATAACGTGCTCGCCCTCTGTCATCGCGAGCGGAGCGTGGCGATCCCGCTGTTCACTGAAAGATTGCCGCGTCGTTTCACTCCTCGCAATGACGGAAGGGGCGGGACTCCCCGCAATGACAGCATTTGTCTTTTCACTCGAATTTTCGACCCCTCGACCCCTGGGACCCTGTTCTTTCGTCCCCTTCTTTATCAGCTCCCTTATCTTCCCAAAGTCTTCCGGTGCTATAACCTCATCGGCATCTAGAATGAGAATCCAGTCCCCCGATGCCTTTGAAATGGAATAATTCCGGGCATCTGAAAAACTGTTCGTCCATTCGAATTCAAACACTTTCGCCCCGAACACTTTTGCGATCTCTTTTGTCCTGTCAGTCGATCCTGTATCAACGACAATCATCTCATCGGCAAGGGGTTTGATGCTCCGCAGGCACTTGCCTATGTTCTTCTCCTCATCCTTCACGATTATGCAAATTGAAAGGGTAGGGTTCGAGGATTCAAGGGTTCTAGGGATAAGAACGGCAGAGCTCAAGGATTCAAGGGGTCGAGGGGTCGAGTGAGTAGTATTGTAGTTATTGCGAGCGACCGGGGTCTTATCTGTCATCGCGAGCGGAGCGTGGCGATCCCGCTGTTCACTGAGAGATTGCCGCGTCGTTTCACTCCTCGCAATGACGGAAGGGGCGGGACTCCCCGCAATGACAGCATTTGTCTTTTCACTCGAATCCTGTTCCTCCAAATCCTCTCCTATCGCCCCTATCTTCTCCCTCAATGCTCCCGCAAGGGTGAGGGAATCATCATCTATACCAAATGCAAGCAATGCCTCTTCTATAACATCCATGGCTTCCTGATACTGCTCCTGCTGGAGGAGCAGGTCAGCAAGCATATATTTCAGCTTTTTGTGCAATGGGTGAAGTGACGCGGCTTCCCTGAAAATGAACGTCGCCCTCTCAACCCGGGATAGTGCGACGGAGGCAGCATGATAATTGACGGCGATTTCCTCTGCGGTTGGGGAGAGAATAAAAGCCTTCTCCATGAGGGCAAAAGCAGACTCATGATTCTTTGCGCTCCATTGTATAGCCCCAAGGTTTGCGTATGCCTCTCCAAACCCCGGATCGGAGTCGATAGCTTTTTGAAAATATCGTTCAGCCTCTGAATGGTTCGCCTGCCGATATGTCTTCATACCTATCAGGTTAAGCGCGACGGGAGATTGCCTGTTCAGATCCAGAAGTTGTTCGGCACAGGCGTAAGCGTCATCATATTCCTGCTGGCCGTCTTTGCAGACGCATTTAAGTTCAAGCCATCTGACGGTCTGCTTCAATGAATCGGGCATCGCCTCAAGCACATCGAGTGCCTCCCTGAATCTGCGCTGCCGAATCAATAATTCAACAACAGCATGATGCAGTCTTTTGTCATCAGGAGAGGAAGCAAGGCCATCTATAAGTATGGACAGAGCTTTATTCGCATCTCCCTTGTCGCAGATTTCATATGATGCCATCAGAGCGTTCACTGCATGCAACTTCTGACTGTCCAGGCTTTCACTATCAACAACCGACCACTTGCTGACGAAACTTCTTTTTTCCCTGAAGAGCTCCCTTTTCTTTTCAACAGTAAGCTGCTCCCTGGAATATGAGAGAAGCACGTCCCCTGCAATGAAGTTGTTGAAACCCGCTATCGCAGCTCTCAGACAGTAATCTTCGACGGCCAATTCAGGGGAACGGAACCTGTCATCAAAGGGCCCTATCGTGTCGGCCAGAGTATGCCGGAATAGAATACATGCATCCTTAAGCCTTCCAGCAACTGCCCCGCGGTGTTTGTTTCTCTCAATGAATTCCTTTGCATACTTCTGAATCACTTCGGGATTCAAGGATTCGAGTATTCGAGTATTCGAGTGGGTTTTGCAGTCATTGCGAGCGACCGGGGTGTTATCTGTCATCGCGAGCGGAGCGTGGCGATCTTTCCGTTCTGCATGAGATTGCGGAGCCTGTTCCGAGCGAAGCGAGGAATCTTCACGCCTCGCAATGACAGCACTTGATGTTTCCCTTGACCCCTTCGCCCCTTGTCCCCCTGATCCCTGTATTTGAATTCCCTGCTGCCCGTCCAGATTCGTCATCATCGGCCCGACGATTCCGGCATTATCCGCCCTGCGAAGACAATCAAGCATGCCGGAGAGCCAGCCTTCCGTGACGATGACCCCATCATTGACTATAAGGATATATTCGCCACGAGACTCGGCGACTCCGGCATTGCATGCCTCAGAAAAGGTGATGCACTGATTACTGGATTTTCCTTTGATCCGGGTTATTAAGTCATTGGTTGATTTTTTGTTCTTCAGATTGTCATTCCCGCCTGCCTGCCCGCCATCTTTTTGGAGGGTCGGGAATCTGTCTGATTCCCCTCTATCAAGAGGGGATAAAGGGGTGTGTCTAAGGAATGATTCCGGATCGGCCGGAATGACAGGCTTGTTGCTGTGCAATGAATCACGGATTGGCGTAACCAAGCGGTAATTCGGCCTCTCCTTCAACAGCTTCGTCATCCACTTCGGAGGATCGAATGAAGGATCAAGAGGCACAAATAGTATCTCATGCGGGTCAGGGGTATGTTTACGTATGCTCCTCAGGCATCTTCTTGTTGAATCCAACTCCCCATGAACAAGCAGAATGATCGAAACCATATCAGATAGGTATTTATTCTGCGTCTGAATGTGCACTTTTTCAGCGGGAGTAATACTCTCTTTTGCAGGAACAATAGTGTAGATCAAACTTTCAATTTCAGAGCGCAGTGGCATAGGGATATAGTGTTTTTTGGGGTCGAAAGGCTGGGAAATAATTTTGGAGAAAATTTCAACGGGACAGGGCGTATCATATTTTAAGTCTTTAGGAAAACCCCATTTTTCCTTATAACGCTCCCATGTCTGTATAAGAAGCAGGTTATAGTGCAGATCCCCGTGACCTTGGGGGCCTCCTTTGTGATGGATAAACACATCATTTGCAATGAGTGCCTTGAACCCTGCTATCATTGCACGCAATGTATAATCGTCATCCTCAAACCCGAATTTCCCGAAAGATGCGTCGATATTTCCTATCTTGTCGATTACCTCTCTTCTGATAAACATACAGAAGCCGACTAATCTGCCCGTAGGCGTTAATTTGCCGCTATTTTTTTGAGCAAAATCTCCGGCAAATTCTTCAAGTTCAGTTGTATCTCTATACTTAATATTTGCAACCTGTTGGATGCCCGAGACATGGTTAGATCGTGGTCCCAAAATTCCTATAGTCTTATCCGCCTCAGCGTGGGCAATAAATTTTGTAACCCACCCATTTGTGACAATCGTATCGTTGTCGAGAAGAATTACGTAGTCTCCTTTTGCGAGAGACAAGGCCTGTGCTCTTGCCGGCGGGCATCCTATGTTGGTCGGATTCTCTATAAGTGTTATATACTCTAATGTACGCAAATATTCACGCGACCCGTCTGTCGATGCATTATCAACAACTATAATTTCATGCTTCTCCGGGGTGTTTCTTCTGATTGAATCAAGGCAAAGCTTCAGGTCGTCCATGCGGTTGTAATTCAGGATAATAATGGAGATAAGCAGATGCGTTTCGTCAGAATGACTGAAGGACTTATCTTGGTTACTATCGGTAAAGTGCAATTCGACCTCCTGATGGCAGGCATTGGGGACAAAACTATTGAATGCTGAAACATCGATTCTGAAGCCTTCTCCAAAGAGTTTCGCTAGGTTTTCAGGGCTATAGTCCATTCTTCCGCTGATACGATTTGTCCAGGCTGACTGCACGATGTTGACGGGAGCACAGAATGTAACCGACTGCTCATAGCAGGCAAGGTACGGCTTTGCTGCCTGAAAGATTGCCTTATTATTGTCCATGAGCGCTTCAAGTGTATTCGGATTCTTGAATGGAAGTTGAGAGAAAAAAGTAAGGATATCTTCAACTCTGTATATTGAGCTGGAAAGCTCCAGAGGATAACCGAAATCATATTCAGCAGTTGTCCATTGATGTTTGAGGATTCCCTGACCCAGCGGCTCAAATTCAGGGAAACGCTGATTATTGTTCAGAGTATAGCAATATTGTGTGTTCTTTCCGAGGCGAAGCGAAAAACCTATGATATCAAGATGTTTTTCAAGAATACCAACGGCATCAGAGAGGGAAAAATCACGTACAAAGATATTATCATCAACAAGAAACAGGACATAGTCGTACGGAGCCAAAAGGGCAAGTGTATCACTCCGGAAATCCTCCTCATGGACGAATTGGAAGGATGAATGCTTTTTGTATTCTTTTAAAAGTTGAGCATATTGTTTTGCATGAAACTCGTCTGAAGTTGTATATAAAACACGCACCTGAACTGAATCGATATCCCTACAATGGAGAAAAAAAGATCGAATGGTGGCATCAAGCTGGAGGGCACGGTTCCGGCTAAAGATTAACGTAAGACAGGAAAAATTCATACCGTATAATAAATGATTTAGACCGGCTATGTCACTGAGGCAGTTTGTCCCAAAGTGATTTTGCTGCCGCGTTTTCTGGGTCAAGGGCTAATGCGGCAATGAGAAATTTTTTGGCTTTTTTGAAATTTGACCGATTAATTTCTATTTCAGTAATGCGAATTAAAGCGGAAACATCCTTGAAATTAATTTTCAGTGATTCTAAAAGACATGCTTCTTCGGAAAGTTTTTGTACCGCTGACGGTTTAACCATTTCTACATGATAGCCAATGGTAAATTGATCAATAAAACATTTTTCATCAAGATCAAAGAGATAACGGGGCAATAACTCATTAAACAGTCTATAGATATTTTCTGCATGCTTGCCGTGCAGCTGCCGATGGTTGTTGAAAGTCCAGGCAACGCGGGCGCATTCCTGTGAGAGCAGCTTGAAAAACCCGCCGTTTGGAGTGATCTCTATAACACGCAGATTGAACTTTTTTGCGGCAAGCTTATACCATTCAGGGGTAAACCCGCCATAAAAATGATAAGGGAGCTGATGCAACCCGGAACCTAGCGGTGCGGTAAGAAACATGCGACCGCCCGGCTTAAGGATGCGAACCATCTCCTGTACAGCTTTCAATGGCTCCTCAGCATGTTCAAGCACTTCCGTGCACAGAATAGCATCGAAGGAACTGTCCGGAACCGGGATGTCAATGATATCCGACTCATAATCTATCGTGCCGTACTCAGTCGTGCCGCCAAGTTTTTCACCGGTATATTTCTTAAAATCATGAGTCTTGTAGTCACAGTGTGAGAATAAAGAGCGATAGGGACAGGTACCGGCGCCGACATCCAGCAAGCGTGCTCCGGCAGAAACTGATCTGGCCTTTTCCTGAACCCAGCGGTCGCGCGTAAGCTGGTTAGAAGCATGGATATCAATGAGTGGTGAAGTAGGAGGAGACTGTGATAGCATCTTAGCTGCTTGCATCATGGTATCCATCTGAGGCCCTTGAAAAGACTCAGCTTGTGCCGTATTTAAAACTATTCCACGGAGCTGTCTGCACCAGACTTCATATATAGGCTTTTCATTAGGAGAAACCGTGCTTTCCCAAAGAAGCTCCTCTGAAGCATGTAACAATCTCTCTGTTGAAAGCTCTTGGGCTTTCGTTGCTATTGCGTGAACACTTGATAAATAAGGCTCCTGCTGCCATGAAACCGAATGTGTTTCCACTGGATCAAACCCAAATTTCTTAAGAGTATGTTCAAATCGGTCAGGAAACCACTGATCAATATGGTAAGCCCATGAATCAGCTTGATCTCCTGTTAAATGTCTGACAACGCCTGTTTTTACACGCCAAGGAAACTTTGAAAGAAGTGTTTTTGCACTACCAATAATATCTGGTGTCTCTATCCATAACTTGCCACCAAGCTTCAGCCACTGATGCCAACGTATTAACAGTGCCAATGCCGTTACACGGTTAAAATGTTCAAATACATGATGCAACCGAATTTCATCAACAGAACCGGAAGGAAAGTCTAGTTCTGTAATGTCGGCAAAGGCATCTGCTTTGACCTCCATAACATTGTGTTCAGTCGGAGGGTAGTCAATATTCACATAGCCATCGATATGCTGCTCGCCGCAGCCAAGGTGAAGCTTAAGGGACGTGCCCTTTGCCCATATCCCGGCCTGAAGAAGCTGAGAGATTAAATCAATTTTCGGATTGAGTGAAATTTGTTTTGTCACAATTCAGACCTCCAATATCTAACCGCTCTATTTTTCACGCTCCATGAGAGCGGGCCACAATTATGTTATGAAAAATTATTTGCCGGTTTCAGAATAACCTGGTGCCTATTACGAATAGAGGGGAGTCTGTTGGCAATCTCACAAAGCATGGCGAAGAGATTATATTTATTGAGAACAAGAAGGCGTGATTTGCTGATTGCGGTTATCGATTTTTCATAAGTCGATTCTTCAAATATTTTCTTTTCAATCATTCCAATCGCTTTCGACGGCTGCAAAATATCTATTGGTGTAAGGGAATCTTCATCAAAATATTCAGCATAAGGAACTAGGGGTCAATTCTTTCATATTGACAGACTTTCCTCTATCTTCCTTACCAGTATCCTCAAAGCTTTGTCATTTTGAATCTTTTCTCTCAAGCGCTTTCTACCTTGACTTACTGTGCTGTAATCTACGTTCATTGTCTTGCCGATTTCCACACCTTTTAAACCGCCAATCCTGTAGAGAAGATCCATAGCTATCCATCTTATATTACCTTTTTCTTCCTTTATCTGTCCTATTCCTTTACCTGTCTCTTTTTCAATAACCGCTATAATTTCATCCTTTGCCTTATATCTGTTTATTGCTCTCAATGCAGGACATTCCCTGTCAATTTTCCCTTTTAAGTATGTTTCCTTTATCCACTCAATAAATTTATCACTTCCCAAAATGCTCTGCCCTATTATTTTATCTTTTATTTCAATAGGTTTAGCGATATCAGAGGAAATCCTTTTCCGGTATGCTTTTCTTCCTCCAATGTCATTGCCGCCATACTCTTGCAGTACCATGGAATAATCTATGAATTCCTCAGTCTTTTTATAGTCTATATATCCAGGCAAACTGCTCCATAAATAGTTCTCCAGGTATTCTATTTTTTCTCTTTCTGTTTTTTTATCCATTACTTCAGTCCTTATCGGGTTCAGGTGGATGTATCTCGAGAGTAAAGATAAATATGATTCCTTGTCCACTAAAATGCTTTTATATCTGCCCTGAAACAAATGCCCAACTCTCTTATGTCTCCTATTAAAGCCGGATGTGTATTTTATGTTGAAGTGGCGCATGAATTCCCCGATATTTCCTAAAGGTGTCTCTGCAAGCAGGTGAAAATGGTTATCCATAAGAACATAACAGAACAATTTTACATTATAAATTTTTGCAGACTGGCCTAATATATCAAGAAATGTTTTCCTATCGCTGTAATTTGTGAATATATTTTTTCTTTCATTACCCCTGCACGTAATATGATAGACAGCTCCTGGATATTGTATCCTTAATGGCCTTGCCATGCCATTTTATATCATTCCTGTATTGCTTGTGTCAATAATAAAGAATTGACCCCTAGATCTCCCTGAAGCTATATCATGGGCAGGTTGCAAAGTTTCTTGATGTAATCGGAGGGTTTGCTTTTAAACGCCAAAGCATCAATCTCGATATTTCCACAACCAACATATATTACAGGGAATCCGCATTCATTAAGAATCTTGGTCAGGGATTTTGGTGAAAAACCCGTCTTATGAGCAAAGAAGTCATTCCCACTTCGTTCTATCTCAACCCCGTATCCATAAATTACATCTCTCACTGTTATTGGACCAGCCGCTGACTGATAAAGAAAGTCATCGATATCCATCTTTTTTTCTACTACTATTTTCATTAATGCATCGATATCTGGCACACGCACATGTACAAAACCCTCACTTTTCAGGATATGATTAAAACCGAGAAGAACTTTTCGCACATCGTGCCGATAGTAATGTTCGAGATTGTGTGAACAATAAACTGCATCATATTCCTTTTCATTCAAACTCATCAATTCGCGTGCATCACAAACAATATCAGGGTTCCCTCTTGGATCGATGTCCAAGAGGATATGTTGCCAGCCATTATATTGACTCGGTATCTGAATTTCCTTGTGACTACCACCCACATTGAGCACTGTTCTTAGGTATTGTCCTGCCATATTACAGATTCCGATATGGAGTCAAAGAATTATTTTTCAGGAAGATTCGCACCAGGTTTTCCAAATGTCAAGATAACAAATTTCTAAATCTGCTGTAAATCGCTTTTCATCACACAACAGTGAATGCATCATCATATCCCTTAGCTTTTCACGTAATGACTTTAGCCTTCTCAAATCCTCGGCAAGATTAAAAGCAATCTCTATGTATTCATCGGTTGTCACGGCAATTAATTCTTTAAGTCCAACATTTGAAAGAAGGCTTACCCCTGCGCGGGATGCGTACGCAGTGCCCGCAAGACTAACAACCGGAACTCCCATCCACATTGCTTCACATGTCGTGGTTAGTCCGTTATATGGAAATGTATCCAGCCCTATATCGACCAGGTTGTATGCTTCCATGTGCCCGGGCGGTGAATCCCATGGGGTTAGGATAATTCGATCCATACCGATACCTCGTTCTTTAAACATATTCATTGCATATTCACGGGCTGTTTTATCATCAAAGTTCCTATCCTTCAATAGCAACCGAGAGTGCGGAAGTCTGTTCATTATTTCCGCCCAGACTCTAAAAACTTCAGGTGTTATTTTTGCAATAAAATTAAAAGAACCAAAAGTAATATGTCCTGCCTGAGCTGCCGGTAAAGGGCCAACGTCAGGACTGTCTTCATCAGGCATATAACATACAAAACTATTTGGCAATCGCATCAGTTCTTCTGAGTAGAACTGTTCTGTTGTTCCGGGTGGATCTGTGAAGTGATCAACGATTTTATAATCTATTGTCTGAAGGCCGGTAGTAGCAGGATACCCTATCCATGTCAGCTGAATCGGTGCAGGCTTACGCGCAAATAAAAGCATGCGGTTATTGGCAGTGTGTCCAGCAAGATCTATAAGAATATCAATTTCATCGCTTCGAATTATTTCGACGGCTTTTTCGTCGGAGACGCCTACTAAATTGCACCATCGATCAGAATGCTTCTGCATGCGTCTTGTGAATGCATCCGGGACTGATACATCTGAATAACAAGAAACTGTGAAAGCGTCCCTGTTGTGTGACATTATTGCTGGTTCGACAAAAAAAGAAACCGGATGCCTCCTGAAATCAGGTGAAAGATACCCTACGTTAAGTTTTCGGTCAGCATCACAGTTTTTTGCATAAGTTTTCATGGCAGGCGCAAAGTGTTCTGCACATTGCTTGGAGAAATTGAGATGCTCAAAGTAAATCGCTTGGGGATTGTGGCGCGCACTGCAAAGCATGGTAAAAAGCAAATTGCCGTAAGCGTTTGAATATGGATCAATTTGAATGGCATTTCTGAAGCATTCTTCTGCCTTATCAACCTGTCCTGTCTCCCTATAGATAATCCCCAGATTATTATATGCATAAACAAAGTCCGGCTTAAGACGCAAGCCTTTCTGATAATTCGTCATGGCATCGTTGAGCAATCTTTTCTCTCTGTAAAAATTCCCCAAATTGTAATACGCTTCAGGAAGAATAGGATTGATCTCCAATGTTTTCTGATAATAGGTTAGCGCTTGTTCATGATTTCCTTTGTCGTGAAAAGAGATCGCCATATTAAGAATTGCTTTAGCCAGATTATTTCGGGCATCAACGAATTGAGGATTAAGCTGGAGAGCCTTCTCAAAGCAGCTTATTGCCTTATCAGGCTGTCCATCATCGATGAAAGCAATTCCAAGGTTGTTGTATGCCTTGTCATAATTGGGATCTGCCCTCAATGCTCTCTGGAAATAAGTTATTGCTTCTTTATGCTGTCCTTTGGCTTTAAAAACAGACCCAAGGTTATTGCAGATATCGGCAGAGGCTGGGTCAAGTTCTAAGGCCCTTTGATAATTACTTATAGCATCATCAAAGAGACCTTTACTGTATAGTATTCCTGCTATATTAAAATATGCATCTGCAAGGTTAGGATTGATCTTGAGAGTCTCTTTATAATAGAAAACTGCTTCATCTGATCGTTGCTGGTCCTGACAGATGATTCCCAAATTGTAATAAATGGTTGTATTATCCGGCTGGACTTTCAATATCTCCTTATAAATGGATTCTGCCTGATCTAACTTGCCTTGATTTTGAAATTCATAAGCCAATTTTATTGATCTGTCAATATCCATCCCTTTATCTCATTTAATGCGAGAGGCCTTAATTGTAAATCCCGAATCAGCCCTGAAAAAACTATTCCAATTTATCCAGGAACCCTGGGATCCGATAGTCTTAAATTATTATCATTTTAAAAGAGATCTTGCCGGCGAAAGCAGCTCTCATTGCCAATACGGTCAATAAAAACAGCCGAATCTATGCATTAAGCTGCCTTTTGCTGTAGCACTCAGCGAGGAGGGCAGAAGATTCTGAGGACGCCTTGCCGTGATCATTTACAGCCCCAAGCAGAGAAATAGCATATTGATAATTTTGGGCAGACATTACAATCCCTGAACAATCAGTAAATAATTTTTCAAAGCCGACATTCATCTCTTTCATTTTTTTTATGCACTCTGATCCTTCATCCTTGCGGCCGGAACAGATGTATGCCATAGCAAGATTTGAGATCGCCACAGGATGAAGCGGCTCTTTTTCGAGGACTTTCTTCAGGCAGGCAATCGCATTTTCAGCGTGACCGGTATAGATTTCGCAGCTCGAATAGAGAAGAATATTATCCCTTGAATCCGGGGCAAGCTCCATCGCTTTTTTCAATGAAATGCAGGCCTCATCATACCTTTCAAGGTGGAAATAACTGTATCCCATGCCGTAGTGTGCCTCCGGCAGATCCGGCTTCAGCGCAATTGCCTCTCCCCAATATTCGAGAGCCTTCTCATGGAGTCCGATTTCGGCTGATTGACGCGCCATTTCAGCGATGGCAACTATATTTTTTCCATCATCCACTGAAAGGGCTCTTTCCTGCAGCGCATAATAATCCCTGCCCTTATCGGTCACTTTTTCTGCATTCAGCTTTCCGTAATGGTGCACGGGTATTTCACTTTTTCTGATTTTAAAGCCGAGCTTTATCAGAGAAGGCTCCACGAGCTCATGTATAGGCTTCTCGAATTTAATGCGTTCGCTATTCGGAAACAACCTCACCTTATTGCTCGGAAACCAGCCTGTGCCGGCTTCCAGGTCTCTGTATTTCCCATCGTGCGCTGTCCATCCGACAGTATTTACCGGCATAACGTAGTTTCTGGAAGTAAAATCATAGGCAACAGGCTTCGAGCCGGTTTTTTTTACTAATTTTCTTATTGAATACAGATCAGAAGAAGCAATCACTTCATCGGCATCAAGCACGAGTATCCACCTGCCGGATGCCTTTGACAAGGAGTAATTCCGTGCATCCGAAAAATTATTCGTCCATTCGAAATCATAGACCTTTGCTCCGAAGACCTTCGCTATGTCTTTTGTACGATCATGAGAGCCGGTGTCAACGACTATAATCTCATCAACAACAGTTTTTACACTCGTGAGACACTTTACGAGATTATTCTCCTCATTTTTAACGATCATGCACAAAGAGATACTGCCTGTTGAAAGTTTGTCAACCTCCTTAACCCCCACCTTATCCCTCAAAGCAAGCCCGACGGAAAGGGCATCATCGTCCACACCGGTCACGGCCATGGACTCCTCCATAAGGTCCATTGCCTCATTGAATTTATTCTGCTGCAGGAGGTTGTCCATCAAGACAAATTTCAGCCTCCTGTTGTTGGGATAAAGAGATATCGCTTCTTTAAAGACTTTTTCAGCCCTTGCCAGAAGCGACAGGGAGACAGCGGCGCGGTAGTAATTGGTAACAACGTCCTCAAGGGTAGGGGACAGGATAAAACCGGTCTCAAAGAGTTTTAATGCGTCCTCCTTATTGCCGGCATTCCATTTTAATGCCCCGAGATTCGAATAGGGCTCTCCAAATCCCATGTCAGATTCAATAGCCTTATTAAAGAAACCTTCTGCATCTGCGTTCAGACCCTTTCTGAAGGCGTTGACACCCTTCATATTCCAGGCCCTTGCAGATGAATTGTCTAAGAAGAGAGCTTCATCGGCATATTTTTCAGCATCTTCATAAAGGTTCATAGATTCTTTGCAGAGGGCAGCGAGTTCGAGACTCCTCAGGTCTGATCGCATCTCTTCAGGCATATTCAGAATTATTTCCATGGCCTCTCCGGACTTTTTGTTTAAGATCAGCAAGTCGGCAAGGGCCAGGTGCAGCCGGATATCACCGGGGGAATGTCTCAGAGCTTCACGAAGATTTGCTTCTGCGCTTTCAGGCTGACCTTTCTGGAACAGTTCATCCGAAACGTTTAAGGCATTAAGGGCTATGAATTTTTTCCACAATAGACTTGATTTATCAATATCACGCCATTTATCCACCAGTATTTTTTTGTCTTTCTCGAATGAAGAAGAATAACTGACCCTGCTGCCTGCGGAGGTTTTGCTATTGTGAATATATACATCAGCAGAAATAATATTCCTGAACCCGTCCAGTGCAGCCCTGAGGCAAAAATCAGGGTCGGCAAAGATATCCAGCCCGAAACGCTCGTCGAACAACCCTATCTTTTCCAGTAAATCATACCTGAAGAGCATGCAGAAACCATCCAGATTATCTGCTAAAGCTCTGCGGTATCTATTCTTCTCCCGGAATATTTCCGCAAAATTATCAGGATCGTCAACTGGTTCATTCTCTGCAGACCTGATCTGCTGGCGGCCTTCAACATTGACGGTCATTGGACCTGCAATCCCGGCCCCGGGCATGCTATCCAGGCATTCCCGCATACCGGTGAGCCATCCTTTGGTCACAATCGTCGAATCCTTCAACAGAACAATGAACTCCCCTGACGACCCGGCTATGCCTCTGTTACATGCACTTGAATAACCGGCGGTTGAGTTGCTTTCGACGAACCTGTACAGAGGGTTTCTTTTTACGAGTTTTCTGACCCATTTTGACGTGTTGTGCGAAGAGCCGATATCGAGAAATATGATTTCATGAGGTTCGGGAGTATGCTTTATGATGCTTTCTGCGCACTTCTGTGTATATTCCAGCTGGTTCGAAATAATAAGAATAATGGATGTCAAACCGCATGACCGCTCTTTTGCATCAACCTCACCGCGTGACCGATCATCCACCTGATATCTTTCCCTTGCCGCAGGCTGAGGCCTTCTCTTATCTTTCTGCCCGGTATCTTCCCACCAGCGGTTTTCCAGATCAGCTGCATGGCCGGACTGCAGGTCAGGAAGGGGAACATAAAGACTCACGTTGTCAGGCAGATCAGAAGGCACCCAATAGCGTTCAAGAGGAGTATCCTCCGGAATGCCCCACTTGGCCTTATACATTTTCCAGTTGCGCGCCATCTTCGCGTCATGATCGATGCCGGCGGCCTTGAAGGTCTGCCCCCCTTCATGGTGAATAAATACGTCCTGCGCGATACGTATATCAAACCCTGCCAGCAGGGCCCTGCTGCAGAAGTCATCATCTTCAAAATTTCCGCTGCCGAACTGCTCATCAAGCCCGCCGATCGCATCAACAACTTCTCTCTTAACAAAAAGACAGAAGCCGGATGCCTTTGTCGTCGAAAAGCTCTGCCCCTCATGATCCCTCGCCCACTGACGGGCAAAGTCCTCGATGCCGCCTCTGCCCTTGTACCCGACATTATCTGCAAGCTGCGGACGCGTGACATGATTCGACATCGGACCCGCGATTCCCGTTTTAGGATAGCTTTTAAATACCCCCTTCAGCCGTCCGAGCCAGCCCGGTGTGACGATTGTATCGTTGTTCAGCAGCACTATATAATCTCCGCGTGCAATCGAAATCCCCTGGTTATTGCCCGCAGCATAACCCCTGTTCGTAGTATTGTGAATTACCCTGAGGCCGGATGCAGATATGACACCCTCCCCTTTGTCCCCTCCCGTCGAGGGAGGGGATGGCCCTTTATGCTTTTTACCTGTGGGTGACGGGGCAGACATTATTCCCTCTCCCCCGAGAGATGACGGTCCGGGTATTATTCCCTCTCCCCCGAGAGATGACGGTCCGGGTATTATTCCCTCTCCCCCGAGAGATGACGTGGTCCGGACATTATTCCCTCTCCCCCGAGAGATGATGGTCCGGACACTATTCCCTCTCCCCCGAGAGATGACGGTCCGGGTATTATTCCCTCTCCCCCGAGAGATGACGGTCCGGACACTATTCCCTCTCCCCCGAGAGATGACGGTCCGGACACTATTCCCTCTCCCCTGGCGGGAGAGGGTAAGGGTGAGGGGGG
>JGI24123J20310_1000377_pt1 | contig 30361 bp, 34 predicted proteins | sample SubbioCR12Aug_5A_FD_20310 | JGI IMG/M metagenome (IMG submission 20310)
ATAGGCACTTCCAGCACTTCCGCTGCGGCCGGTTCGAAGGCCAATGGCGCTTGTTCAGCTACATGGGACGACACGATCTCCGGTACCGGAATCGGCTTCACTGCCCCGGCCAGGACCTGTACAGCCTCGGCTTCCTGCCCCTCCGGACGCCGTTCGGTGCGATCGCGGCCACGACCGCGACGACCGCGACGGCCCCGGCGTTCTTCCTGCTGTTCCACAGGTGCGCCGGGGGTAGGGGACTCCAAAGCGCCTGTTATCGGGGCCAAGAGCGACTCGTCCGACTTCGGCGGACGCTGTTCCTGCTGGCGGGGCTGCCGAGGCTGACGTGGTTCCTGCACCTGCGGCTCTGTCCGCTCGCCACGTTCCTGTCGGTCAGGGCGCTCCTGACGCGGACGGCGTTCGCCACGTGCTTCGGATTCAGGACGAGGCGTTTGCTGACTCCGTGGACGCGGCTCCTGACGGCTACGCTCCTGACGATCCCGGCCACGCCCACGTTCACCACGACCTTCGCGATTCTGTTCTCGGCGCGCTGGCGGCTCAACTTTTGCGACGGGTGCTGGTTCGGCCTTTCGGTTGCCGCGAAACCAGCCAAATATCTTGTCGATAATACCGGGCTGAGTTATCGCGTCCGGTCGGGAGGACTGAATCGCTTTTGCACTGGTCTTGGGCTCGACTATAGGGGCCGGCTGGGTCGGGGTGATGCCCCTGACGGCGGCTTCTGGACGTGTGGGCCGCGCATCAGTCTGAGCCGAAGGGGGCTGATAGGCTTGGGTCGGGGGTGCCTCGACCATCTTGTAACTCGGAACGGCCTGGTCTTCTTGATTCAGTTGGTCGTGACGCAGACGGACGATTTCGTGGGCCGGTGTCTCGAGGTGAATGTTCGGGATCAGGACGATATTGACCTTGTGGCGTAATTCAATGGTCCGGATGTCGTCGCGCTTCTCGTTGAGCAGGAAAGTGGCGACATCGACCGGAATCTGCACATGAACGGCTCCGGTGTTCTCTTTCATTGTCTCTTCTTCGAGGATGCGCAGGATATGCAGTGCAGCCGACTCGGTGCTGCGGATATGTCCTGTTCCTGTGCAGCGCGGGCAGGGAATGTAGGTCATTTCGGCGAGTGCCGGACGCAGGCGCTGGCGTGAAAGTTCCAGAAGGCCAAAACGCGAAATCTTGCCGGTTTGGACGCGGGCACGGTCGAAATGCAATGCATCGCGGAGGCGGTTCTCCACCTCGCGTTGCGCGCGCGGACTTTCCATGTCGATGAAGTCGATGACGATCAGGCCTCCCAAGTCGCGCAGACGCAGTTGGCGGGCTATTTCGTCGGCTGCTTCGAGATTGGTGCGCAGCGCGGTTTCCTCGATGTCGGCGCCCCGTGTGGCGCGGCCGGAGTTGACGTCGACGGACACCAGCGCTTCTGTGTGATCGACGACAATGGCGCCGCCAGAGGGCAGGGTGACCTGGCGACCGAAGGCCGTCTCGATCTGATGCTCGATCTGGAAACGCGAGAATAGCGGGACGTCGTCGCTGTAGCGTTTCACGCGTGCCACGTTGCCCGGCATGACATGGCTCATGAATTGCTGTGCCTGCTCGAAGATGTCATCGGTGTCGATGAGTATCTCACCGATGTCGGGCTGGAAATAATCGCGGATGGCGCGGATAACCAAACTACCTTCCTGATAGATAAGGAAGGGTCCCTTTTGGCCACCTGCGGCGCCATCGATGGCACGCCACAATTGCATCAGGTAGTTGAGGTCCCACTGGAGTTCCTCGGCATTGCGGCCAATACCGGCAGTGCGGGCGATCAGGCTCATGCCCTGTGGCACGTCCAGTTGATCCATGGCCTCGCGAAGTTCGTTGCGATCCTCGCCCTCAATGCGGCGCGAGACGCCGCCCCCGCGTGGGTTGTTCGGCATCAGGACCAGATAGCGCCCTGCGAGTGAAATGAAGGTGGTAAGTGCCGCGCCCTTGTTGCCTCGTTCGTCCTTGTCGACCTGGACGATGAGTTCCTGGCCCTCCTTGAGGGCTTCCTTGATGGTTGCGCGGTTCGGATCGACGCCTTCCCGGAAAAAAGCGCGCGATACTTCCTTGAAGGGGAGAAAACCATGACGTTCAGCGCCGTAATCGACAAAAGCCGCTTCGAGGCTGGGCTCGATGCGGGTGATCACGGCCTTGTATATATTGCTCTTTCGTTGTTCCTTGGCGGCTGATTCGATGTCGAGGTCAATAAGCTTCTGGCCATCAACGATCGCGACGCGGAGTTCCTCAGCCTGCGTCGCATTGAACAGCATGCGTTTCATTGTTTTATTCTCCCGCGCGCAAACACGGGGAGACAAACCGCATCCGATTCAGGCGGATTTTGTTAGTTTGGCTGGTTTGAGATCATCAAAGGCGTCAAGGGCAAACTAATTTTCGGGTTTGTCTTTTCGTCCTGAGTGGATTTCAGGACGGTGGGTTCCGTTGTTTGTGGTGTGCTAAGTGCGCGCAATTCAAGTAGTATCGCTGCTTGCGGTGAGCGAATTAACCTTTGTGTGGTTTGCTTGGGCCGAACCAAACCGGCTGCATCCAGGCGCGCCGTCCAATGCCACTTCGGGTCATGGGGCGCACATCCGGAACCAACCTGAATTATTCTTCGTGGTGGGCTCCCAAAGACGGGCAAACCAGCCGGCAGTATATTCAAAATGAAGGAGTTAAGCAAAGCTTCCGTTACCCGCCGGCGAATTGGCGAGGAGGCGGAGGGGCAGCGTATTGACAACTACCTCCTGCGCATCTGCAAGGGCGTGCCGAAAAGTCACGTCTATCGCATACTCAGAAGCGGAGAAGTCCGGGTCAATAGCAGGCGGATTGGTCCGGAATACCGGCTGCAGTCGGGCGACGAGGTACGGGTGCCTCCCTTGCAACTCGGCGTGGAGAAAAGCACGGCTGTACCGGTTGGACGCGAGTACAGCGTTGCCCATGAAGACGATGGTTTGCTGGTTGTCGACAAGCCGTCTGGCATGGCAGTGCATGGGGGCAGCGGCGTCAGTTTCGGCATCATCGAGCAGCTTCGCCGGCAAAGGCCGCAGGCGCGCTTTCTCGAACTGGCCCACCGGCTCGATCGGGAAACCTCGGGGCTGCTGCTGGTTGCCAAGAGACGCGCTGTGTTGACAGCCCTGCATGAAATGTTTCGTTCTGGGCGCATCAGAAAGCGCTACCTGGCGCTCGTCAAGGGTGGCTGGCATGAGCCGCTGAAGCACGTCAGGTTTTCCCTGCACAAGTATCTGACTGATGAGGGTGAACGCCGGGTCAGCGTCTCACATGAAGGCAAGGCGGCGCATAGCATCGTGCGCCTGCTTGTCCGGTGGGAAAACTTCAGCCTGGTCGAAGTGGAACTTGAAACCGGGCGGACGCACCAGATACGCGTGCATCTCGCCCATCTTGGCTTCCCGCTTTGCGGCGATGACAAGTACGGCGACTTTGCCTTGAACAAAGCCTTGCAGAAACAGGGTCTTGGCCGCATGTTTCTGCATGCGGCGAAACTGGCATTCAATCATCCATCGACGGGCGAGGATATCGAGCTGGAGTCGGCGCTGCCGGATGATTTGCAGGCTTTTTTGCGGCGTATTGAAGAAAACGAGAAGCGGGGCTATGGGACGGAAATACCGATTGGTGGTATTTGACTGGGACGGTACGCTGATGGATTCGGCGGGAGCAATTGTCGCCTGCATGCAGGCGGCAGCTGCCGACCTCGGACTCAAGCCGCCTGACGAGAAAACCGCACGGCAGGTCATCGGCTTGGGTTTGCACGATGCCTTATCCCTTGCCTTGCCTGGAGTGCCTGCTCAAGAATACCAACGCGTTGCAGAGCGTTACCGGCATCACTACCTTGGGCAGGATCATGAGATCACCTTGTTTTCAGGCGCTCAGATGCTGGTTGAAGAACTCTCGGAGGCAGGATTTCTGTTGGCGGTAGCTACGGCAAGAGCCGGCTCGGATTGCGCCGGGCACTGGACTCTTCCGGCCTCGGGGGATACTTCAATGCCACGCGCTGCGCTGATGAGTGCAGTTCGAAACCAGCACCTGACATGTTGTTGGAGATCATGGACGAATTGGAGACTTCCCCTGATCAGACCCTGATGATCGGCGACACGACGCATGACCTGCAGATGGCAAGAAATGCCGGAGTCGATGCACTGGCAGTCGGCTATGGCGCGCATACGCGGGAAGCACTACAGGCAGAGCGGCCCCTTCGACTGTTTGATGAGTTTCCGCAATTGACGGAATGGCTGAGACGGCACGGATGATTTGTGCCAGCACCGCGCTGGCCGATGGCGGAAAGGGCATTCGCTTCGAGATTCAGACAGAATCGGGCCCCCTGTCAGCCTTTGTTGTACGCTTTGATGGGCGGGTGTTTGGCTACCTAAACCGCTGTGCGCATATAGGCATTGAAATGGACTGGCAGCCCGGAGAGTTCTTTGATGATTCCGGGCTATACTTGGTTTGCGCGACGCACGGGGCGACTTATCTGCCTGACAGCGGCAGGTGCATCGCAGGGCCTTGCCGCGGCGCTCGCCTGACCCAGCTTGAGATCTTCGAGCAGGACAGCGCCGTCTACCTGAAATAGAGACCGAAACGACATGCCAGACACACCAGACAGCAACGACCCGGCCTGGGAGCGCAAGATCATCGAGAAACTGGCGTTGGAGACGTTGGCTGAACAAAAACGCCGGCGCCGCTGGGGCATTTTCTTCAAGATCCTCGGTTTTGCATATCTGACTTTTCTGATCCTTGCACTGGGAGATTGGGGAGATACTGCCGGCAAACTGGGAGACGGCAAGAAACATACGGCGCTAATCCAGTTGAACGGTGTCATAAAGCCGACCGGGGAGGGCAGTGCCGAGAAGATCACGGAGGCGTTACAGGCGGCTTACAAGGATCGCGGCACGCTTGGGGTGATCCTGCGCATCAACAGTCCGGGGGGCAGCCCGGTACAGTCGGGCATCATTTACGATGAGATTCGCCGCCTGCGTGCCAAGCATCCGAGCGTTCCGCTGTATGCCGTTGTGGAGGATGTCTGCGCTTCGGGCGGCTACTACGTTGCATCCGCAGCCGATAAGATTTTTGTGGACAAGGCCAGCGTGGTCGGTTCCATTGGCGTGCTGATGGATGGTTTCGGTTTTACCGGAACGATGGACAAGCTGGGGGTTGAGCGGCGCTTGCTGACAGCAGGTCAAAACAAGGGATTCCTTGATCCCTTTTCACCGCAGGATGATCAACACAAGCAGCACGCTCAGGTTCTGCTGGACGATATCCACAAGCAGTTTATCGACGTTGTGCGCAAGGGCCGAGGCAAACGCCTCAAGGAGTCACCCGAACTGTTCAGCGGCCTCATGTGGACTGGAGCAAAGAGCATCGAGCTCGGTCTGGCTGACGAGTTGGGCAGCGTGGAGTATGTGGCGCGCGAAGTGATCAAGGCCGAGAACATCCTTGATTACACGATGCGGGCCAGCCTGACGGAACGCCTGACCAGGCAATTTGGCACTGACATGGCTGAAGGCGTTACAAATGTCGTCGGCAAATTCTGGTTGAGATAATCCGGAAGGCAGCAGAAGTCCGTTCTGCTTATCTGCGCAGAGGCGGAACGAGGCTTGGTCTGCCCGCCTGTATTAGGGAACATGCATTCCCTCGACGCGCAACATCTCGCATAGCGCAATCAGTGGCAGACCGATGAGGGCATTGGGATCATCGCCTCGCATGCTGGAGAGCAGGGTGATGCCCAGCCCTTCGGATTTTGCACTACCGGCGCAATGATACGGTTGCTCTTTATCCAGGTAACGCTCGATTTCTGCGTCGCTCAACTGTCGAAAAGCCACTTCGGTGGGTACGCCACAAACCTGGCCGCGGCCGGTTGCGCTGTTATACAGGCATAGCCCGGTATGAAAAGTCACTATTTTCCCCCGCATTGCCTGCAATTGCTCGATAGCCCGCTCTCTTGTCAAGGGCTTGCCGAAGCGCTGGCCGTCGACGAACGCGACTTGGTCACTTCCAATAACCAAGGTGTCAGGAAATTGGCTGGCAACGGATTTGGCTTTGGCGACGGCTAGTCTTTCGGCAGTAGTTGCGGGGCTTTCACCCGGCAATGCGGATTCATCGGTCTGTGGATCGGCAATCTCGAACGGAATCTGCAATCGGGCCAGCAATTCACGTCGAAAAACAGAAGTTGAAGCCAAAATGAGACGAGCCATCGGTTGTGTCCTGATTCCGGAGGTTATTCTTTTGACAGGGAAAGTCGTGAAATGATATCATTTAAGGCTTATGTCGCATCGGGGCATGGCCATAGTCATAGACAGCCTTGAGTTTGCAAGACGGCACGAAATGCTTTCAGGCCACCTTCAACTCAGTACCCTGCCAAGGCTGGGCGAAGTGCTTTTTGATGCTTCAGGCAGTTTGATCTACACAGTCTCTGGTGAAACTCTAGGGAAGAAGGAAGCATTCCTGACCCTGAAACTGGATGCCCCATTGCGGTTGACCTGCCAGCGTTGCTTGGGCAGTTTGGAATTTGCGCTAAGTGTATGTAGCCGGGTAATGCTGGTTGATCAGGGGATGCCTTGGCCTGATGACGGCCAAGTCGGCGGGTTGGAGGATGAGGCCTGCGATGCGATTGAGGCATCGCGCGAATTGGATCTTGCCCCATTATTCGAGGATGAGATTCTGTTGGCATTGCCGATCGCACCGCGGCACGAGCATTGCGAGCCACCTGAGGCAGAAGCGACCCTGAAAGAGAATAAGGCTTCGCCATTTACGAAGTTGGCCCGCCTTAAGCGCAACTAGTTTTTTTTGATTATGTTTTTTAGGAGTACATCATGGCTGTCCAACAGAATAAGAAGTCGCCTTCGAAGCGTGGCATGCGCCGCGCACATGACTTCCTGACCAATCCGCCGCTTGCGGTCGAGCCGACCACCGGGGAGACCCATCTGCGCCATCACATCAGCCAAGGTGGGTATTACCGAGGCAAGAAAGTCGTCAATACCAAGGGCGAGTAATTCCTGGCCGGCAACGCCCTAAGACTTTGTGGTGTTGCCGCTGACTACCTCCACTTGAACCAATAGCGCGTCGATGGATGTCACCATCGCGGTAGACTGCATGGGGGGTGATTTCGGGCCATCCGTGACGTTGCCCGCTGTTATCCGGTTTCTGCAGGATGACCGTTTGGCGAAGGTAATCCTGGTCGGCCTGCCTGCTTTGGTCGAGGGATTTGTAGAGAAGGAGAAGCAGCACTTTGGCGACAGGTTGCGCTTCCGTGCTGCCAGCGAGGTGGTGGGGATGAACGACCCGATTGCCACCGCGTTACGCGTCAAAAAGAATTCCTCGATGCGTGTGACGGTCGACCTGGTCAAGGCTGGCGAAGCTCAGGCTGCAGTCTCGGCAGGAAATACGGGCGCGCTCATGGCGATCTCACGCTTTGTGCTCAAGACGTTGCCGGGCATCGACAGGCCGGCCATCGCCAGCATTCTGCCGACCATGCGTGGATATACCTATGTCCTCGATCTGGGGGCCAACGTGGATTGTGAACCGCAGCATCTTCTTCAATTTGGCATCATGGCGGATCTGCTGGTGTCTTCAGTGGAACACAAGGAACACCCCACAGTCGGTCTGCTCAATATCGGTGAAGAGGATATCAAGGGCAGTGAAGTGGTGAAGCAGGCTGGAGAATTGCTCAAGGTAAGCGGCCTCAATTTCTATGGCAATATCGAAGGCAACGATATTTACAAGGGGACCACGGATATCGTTGTTTGCGACGGCTTCGTTGGCAATGTTCTGCTGAAAGCCTCCGAAGGGCTTGCCCATATGGTAGCCACTTTCCTGCGCGAGGAGTTCAGCCGTAACCTCTTCAGAAAAATTGCCGCGCTGCTCGCCTTGCCGGCCCTCAACGGCTTCAAGAAGCGTGTTGATCCTCGCCGCTACAACGGCGCCAGTTTGCTCGGGTTGCGTGGCATAGTCGTCAAGAGTCATGGCTCAGCCGACCAAATGGCCTTTACCAAGGCCATCGAGCGGGCGGCTGAGGCTGCCCGCAATAGGCTTGTTGAACGCATCAGCGAACGCATGATGCGGAATGCTCCGCAAACAGTACAGTAAATGCATTCGCGCATAACCGGTACCGGCAGCTATCTGCCCCCGTTGGCGTTGTCCAATAACGATCTGGTGGCGCGCGGCGTCGATACGTCGGACGAATGGATTGTTGAGCGAACTGGCATTCGCAACAGACACATCGCCGATGACGGTCAGATGGCAAGCGATTTGGCGATGGAAGCCAGTCTGAAGGCAATCGCCGCAGCCGGCATCACAGCCAGTAAAATCGACCTCATCATCCTTGCCACTTCCACTCCGGATTACATCTTTCCGAGCACGGCCTGCCTGCTTCAGTCCAAACTGGGGGTGCGCGGTGCTGCTGCGTTTGATGTGCAAGCTGTCTGCAGCGGTTTTGCCTATGCGTTGACTATTGCGGAAAAGTTCATTCATTCCGGCAGCCACCGCTGTGCCCTGGTGGTCGGCACGGAAGTGTTTTCGCGAATTCTCGACTGGAATGATAGGGGAACTTGCGTGCTATTCGGGGATGGCGCGGGAGCAGTCATTCTTGAGGCAAGTGATCAACCGGGCATTCTCGCCAGTGCGTTGCATGCAGATGGTTCGCATCATGGCATCCTTGAGGTGCCGGGGAATGTTTGCGGCGGCAAGATTGTGGGACAGCCTTTCGTTAAAATGGATGGCCCAGCGGTGTTCAAGTTTGCGGTCAAGGTGCTGGCTGAAGTCGCCCGGGAAGTGCTTGATCTGGCCGGGATTGATGCTGCGGAAATCGACTGGCTGATTCCGCATCAGGCCAACATACGGATCATCCAATCTACTGCGAAGAAACTCGGTCTGCCGATGGAAAAGGTTATAACCACGGTGGATCTTCACGGAAATACTTCGGCAGCTTCGATCCCCTTGGCGCTGGATACAGCCGTGAAGGATGGCCGCATCAAGCGTGGTGACACCCTGATGCTGGAAGGCGTTGGTGGCGGTTTCACATGGGGCGCGGTTATCCTCAAGTACTGATTGCTTTAGACCCGATATGAAATTTGCACTCGTATTCCCTGGGCAAGGATCCCAGTCCATTGGGATGATGGCGGGCTATGGGGGTAGTTCTATTATCCGCGCCACTTTCGACGAAGCGTCTGAAGTGCTGGGACGTGATTTATGGCATCTGGTCACGGAAGGACCAGCCGATGCGCTCAATCAAACCGTCAATACTCAGCCACTGATGCTGACATCGGGCATCGCGGTCTATCGTTTGTGGCGTGAGATGGGCGGCAACGTGCCAGCTATGGTCGCGGGACATAGTCTGGGCGAATATTCGGCGCTCGTTGTCGCAGGTACGTTGCGCTTCCGCGATGCAGTGCTGCTTGTCGAGTTCAGAGCCCAAGCCATGCAGGAGGCCGTGCCGGCTGGGGAAGGCGCTATGGCAGCCATTCTCGGTCTTGATCAAGCCGTTGTGAAAGAGGTCTGTGAAGAAAGTGCGCAGGGCCTTGTGGTGGAAGCTGTCAATTTCAATACCCCGGAACAGATTGTCATTGCCGGCCATGCCGCAGCGGTGCTGCGCGCCGCCGAGGGTGCGAAGGCAAGGGGGGCCAAACGTGCCGTCATGTTGCCGGTTTCGGCGCCGTTTCATTGTTCGCTGATGAAGCCAGCTGCGGAGCGCCTGGGTAAAAGGCTGGCCGACTTGACCTTGCTGCCGCCGCAGATCCCGTTTGTGAATAACGTGGACGTGGCGTTCCTGTCGGATCCGTTAAAGATCAAGGATGCGCTGATGCGTCAAGCCGCGTTCCCGGTTCGGTGGGTTGAAACCATGCAGGCTATGGCGGCGCAAGGTGTTACCCATGTCTATGAATGCGGACCGGGCAAGGTGCTAGCGGGATTGGTTAAACGCTGTGCCGATGGAGTCGTCGGCGGTGCCATGGCCGATCTGGCAGGTATGGAAGCCGCTCTGGCTGTGACGAACGCATAGGGGGAGGCATGCTTAAGGGACAAATTGTACTTGTGACGGGCGCTTCGCGTGGCATCGGGCGTACCATTGCGATGGATTTTGGCAGGGAAGGCGCTACGGTGGTTGGCACCGCCACAACCGTGGAGGGGGCGGCCGGCATCCAGAAGGCGCTGGATGCAGCGCATATCAATGGCTGGGGGGCTGTACTGAATGTCACCGATGTGTCTGCCTGCGATGCACTGATAGGCGAGATAGAAAGGAGATTTGGTGCCGTTTCCATATTGGTGAACAATGCTGGAATCACACGCGACAATCTTGCCATGCGCATGAAGGATGATGAGTGGGATGCCGTGATCGACACCAATCTCAAGGCGGTCTTCCGCCTCTCCAAGGCTGTCATGCGAGGCATGATGAAGGCGCGCTATGGCCGCATCGTCAACATCACATCCGTGGTCGGTAGTTCGGGAAATCCAGGCCAAGCGAACTATGCGGCAGCCAAAGCCGGCGTGGCTGGCATGAGTCGCGCTTTGGCACGCGAACTGGGCAGTCGCAACATTACGGTGAATTGCGTGGCACCAGGCTTCATTGATACCGACATGACCAAGGCCTTGCCGGATGCTCAGCGCGATGCGCTGCTTGGGCAAATACCACTTGGCCGGTTCGGCCATGCTGAAGAAGTTGCCGCTGCGGTGGTTTTTCTTGCTTCCCAGCGAGCAGGTTATATCACCGGCACGACATTGCATGTCAATGGAGGCATGTACATGGATTGACTCCGGTATAGGCCGGTCTAGTCATATCCGTTTCTGTTAAAATGACTCGTTTTTTTCTCGTCATACTCGCACATAAGGGAAGGAGCAATACACATGGAGAACATAGAACAACGCGTCAAGAAGATCGTTGCCGAGCAACTTGGCGTCAACGAATCCGAGATCAAAATAGAATCTTCTTTTGTAGACGATCTTGGCGCTGATTCCCTTGATACAGTTGAACTGGTGATGGCCCTGGAGGAGGAATTTGAATGCGAGATTCCTGATGAGGAAGCCGAGAAAATCACGACTGTCCAGCAGGCGATAGACTACATCAACGCTCACCTCAAGAAGTAAGACTTTTCATTTCCCCCTGCAGGAATTGAACGAGTGGCACGCCATAGGGTAGTGGTCACCGGCTTGGGCATCATCTCGCCTGTCGGCAACACGGTCAGGGAATCCTGGGACAACATCGTTGCAGGCAAGAGTGGTATTGGCCCAATAACCCGTTTTGACGCATCGAATTTCAAGTCGCGCATTGCCGGCGAAGTGAAAGGGTTCGACGTGACGGCCTATCTCCCCCCCAAGGAGGCGCGGCGCATGGATGTCTTCATCCATTACGGCATGGCGGCGGGAGCGCAGGCAATCCAGGATTCCGGCTTGACCGTCACAACGGAGAATGCCACTCGGATTGGGGTCAATATAGGGTCGGGTATCGGTGGTCTGCCGATGATCGAGGAGACGCACAACGATTTCCTTAATGGGGGGGCGCGCAAGATCTCGCCTTTCTTCATTCCAGGCACCATCATTAACATGATTTCCGGCAACCTTTCGATCATGTTTGGACTGAAGGGACCTAATCTTGCTGTGGTGACGGCATGTACGACGGGCCTGCATGCCATTGGCACTGGCTTCCGCATGATCCAGTATGGCGATGCCGATGTGATGGTGTGTGGTGGCGCGGAATCCACGGTGACACCGCTGGCCATAGGGGGGTTTTCCTCAGCGCAGGCCTTGTCGACCCGAAATGACGACCCGGTGACTGCAAGCCGCCCCTGGGACAAGGGGCGCGATGGATTCGTTCTTGGCGAAGGTGCGGGTGTGCTGGTTCTTGAAGAGTACGAGCATGCCAAAAAACGTGGCGCCAGGATCTATGCCGAAATTGCGGGATTTGGCATGAGCGGAGACGCGTTTCACATGACGGCGCCTGACACTGACGGACCCCGCCGCAGCATGATCAATGCCCTCCAGGACGCAGGTATCAATCCGGATCAGGTCCAGTACCTGAATGCCCATGGGACATCGACCCCGCTGGGTGACAAGAACGAGACAGATGCCATTAAACTGGCATTCGGCGATGTTGCAAGAAGTCTGGTGGTAAATTCGACGAAATCCATGACGGGTCATCTGCTTGGTGGTGCGGGTGGTTTGGAGTCGGCGCTGACAGTTCTGGCAGTGCATCACCAGGTTTCGCCGCCTACCATCAATATCTTCGATCAGGATCCGGAGTGCGACCTTGATTATTGTGCCAATGCTGCACGCCAGATGAAAATCGATGTGGCGCTGAAGAACAACTTCGGATTCGGTGGCACCAACGGCACGCTGGCTTTCCGCCGAGTCTGATTCAGGCAATCATTCAGTCGGATGCTTCTCCCGCATCGGCTTGTACTGCGTTCCTCCAGATACTTGACAGTAACGCTAGCCCTGCTGCATCTGGCAGCACTGGCCAGCTTGGTGCTGCTTCCGTTCCCCGTTTGGCTCAGGTTTGGCCTGGCCACCACGATCGTAGTTTCTTCTTTCATTTCCATTCATCGCCATGCGATGCGTCGCGCAGCAGCATCAATTCGCGTGCTTGTATTGAATGATGATGGCACGATCCACGGAGTGAAGAACGACGGCGGTAGATTTGACGCGAAGGTCGCCGGGCAATCGACTGTTTTCCACTGGATGGTTGTGATACTGCTTGAACTGCCTGGCTCGCGACGTTTCCACCCCCTGATAATTCTGCCCGATGCATTACCGACAGAAGATGGACGGATCTTGCGCGCCTGGATGCGCTGGAAACTTACCTGAGGCGGTTCCGCAAAACGGTATTTCGCGCGAAAGGGATGGTCTTCGGGTAGTCGCGGCTTGAATGCAGGCCACGACTTTCCCGGCGCCTCTGGGCGCAACGCACGATAAGGTCGGCGGTCAGAACGAGATTGCGCAATTCAATCAAGTCATTCGTGACGCGGAAATTGGCGTAATACTCGTCTATCTCACGCTCCAGAAGACGGATGCGGTGGCGAGCCCGTTCAAGGCGTTTGATGGTACGTACAATGCCGACGTAATCCCACATGAAACGACGTAGCTCGTCCCAGTTGTGCGAGAGGACGATTTCCTCGTCGGCATCAGTAACGCGGCTTTCGTCCCATTGCGGCAGACCGGATAAAGGACGTCGTTCCGACTGGAGAATATCCTCTGCAGCTGCGGCGGAAAATACCAGGCATTCGAGCAGGGAGTTGCTGGCAAGCCGGTTGGCCCCATGGAGGCCGGTGAAGGCGGTTTCCCCTACTGCGTAGAGACCCGGCAGGGCTGTGCGGGCGGAGAAGTCTGTGACGATGCCTCCACAGGCATAATGCGCCGCCGGTACGACCGGGATAGGCTGGCGTGTAATGTCTATGCCCAGTTCAATACAGCGTGCATGGATGTTCGGGAAATGCTCGGTCAGGAAGTCGGCTGGCTTGTGGGTCATGTCCAGATAGACGCAGTCGAGGCCACGCTTCTTCATTTCAAGGTCAATGGCGCGAGCGACAATATCGCGGGGAGCCAATTCAGCGCGTGGATCGTGCTCAGGCATAAAGCGTTCGCCATCCGGCAAACGCAAAATGCCGCCTTCTCCACGCATGGCTTCCGTGATCAGAAAGGTCTTGGCATGGGGGTGATAAAGGCAGGTTGGATGGAACTGGATGAATTCCATGTTGGCCACTCTGCAGCCAGCGCGCCAGGCCATGGCCACTCCGTCCCCGGTCGCCGTATCGGGGTTGGTGGTGTAAAGGTATACCTTGCCGGTACCGCCGGTTGCCAGCACTGTGTGCGGCGCGGCAAAAGTTTCCACATGATCCGACTGCTTGTTGAGAACATAGGCGCCGTGGCAGCCGCTATCCGGCAGGCCGAATTTGGCCCCTGTGATGAGGTCAATGGCGATGTGGTTCTCGAAAACAGAGATGTTCGGATGGGCACGCAGCTTTTGCGTCAGGGCATCCTGCACTGCCGAGCCGGTGGCATCCGCTACATGGATGACACGGCGATGGCTATGTCCGCCCTCGCGGGTGAGGTGATAGCCGGAGCCGGAGGCATCGCGGGTAAATGGCACACCTTGACTGACGAGCCAGTCGATGGCCTCCTTGCCCCGCTCCACGACGTAACGGGTTGTTCGTGGATTGCATAATCCTGCGCCGGCTACCAAGGTGTCCTTGATATGGGCTTCGATGGAGTCTGCATCGTCCAGTGCAGCGGCGATGCCTCCCTGGGCACGGCTGCTGGCGCTGTCTTCAAGCATCCGTTTGGTGACCAGAGCAACCCGCTTGCGCGATGCCAGGTGCAGCGCAAGGGACTGGCCGGCCAGGCCGCTGCCGATGATCAGGACGTCGAAAGACTGCACTGGGGGAATGATCTGATTGAAGGCCCGAAACTATACCATTCCGCAGGACCGCAACGAAGATAGGTCACCCCAGGCAATGAACTATTTCACCAGTACACGGCCTCCATTTTCGCTGCATTACCGTACTGAAAGCGTCGGCTATACTTGTGGCTTCCGGACCAGGACTTCCCCGTCCGAATGAACTTTCAAAAATACAGCCGATCAAATGGGAGAACGTGAAGTAGACCAGCAGTTGGTTGTGCGTGCGCAGCACGGCGACCAGCAGGCCTTTGGCCTGCTTGTGTCGAAGTATCAGCGCAAGCTGGCCCGTTTGCTGTCGCGGCTGATCCGGGATCCGGCCGAAGTTGAGGACGTTGCTCAGGAAACCTTCATCAAGGCATATCGTGCCTTGGGTAATTTCCGTGGCGACAGCGCCTTCTACACGTGGTTGTACCGTATCGGGATCAATACTGCGAAGAATTTTCTGGTTTCACAAGGCAGGCGGGTACCAACGCGGACGGATTTCGACTCGGAGGAGGCGGAAAATTTCGATGGTGGCGATTTTCTGCGAGACAACAATACACCGGAACGCTTGCTCCACTCAAAGCAGATCGGTGAAACAGTGAATTCGGCGATGGAAGCGTTGCCAGAGGAACTGCGTACGGCTATTACGCTGCGTGAAATCGAGGGAATGAGCTACGAGGATATCGCGAAGATGATGGACTGCCCGATTGGCACGGTAAGATCAAGAATTTTCCGGGCGCGCGAGGCGGTTGCCGAAAAACTCAGGCCGTTGTTGGAAACGGCGCCGGACAAGAGGTGGTAGGGATGAAACCTGATATTTCCGCATTGTTGGATGATGAATTGGGACAGACCGAAGCCAGTCGTGCGATCGACGCCTTGAGGCGCGACAAGGACTTGCAGGAGGCATGGGACACTTATCATCTGATTGGCGACGCATTGCGTCGTACCACGGATTGCTCACCGGATTATTCCAGGAGGGTAATGGCACGATTGGAGGAGGGGCCTGTGTTGTTCGTGCCGTCGGCCCAGCCGAAGCGTATCCCATTGCGATTTGCGCTCCCTCTTGCAGCAGCGGTCATGGGCATGGCCGCGGTAGGCTGGGTGGCCTTGTCGCTGAACACCGTGCAGCCGGTAGACATGGCCGCCAAACCGCGTCCTTCCAGTGAGTTGGCAGCTTCTGCTGTCATTGACAAGACTTCTTCCGGCACCCTGAAAGAGTACCTCGTTGCGCACCAAGCGCATTCACCGAGCGGCGGCATCCAGGGGGTGGCGCCCTACGTCCGCACTGTCTCCGAGATCCGTCAGGGCAGCAGGCCATGAGGCGAGCGCTGGTGCTGTTCGCTGTGGTTGGCGTGCTTGCAACATCCGCCCATGGCGACCAGCATGGCGATTCCCTGACATGGTTGCAGAACATGGCGGCGGCGGCGAAGAAGCTCAATTACACAGGTGTTTTTATCTATCAGAACGGGACCAGTGCCGAGACCTCCCGAATTACGCATTTGGTGGATACCGGGGGAGAACATGAAAAGCTTGAGGTGCTGGATGGCAGTCCTCGAGAAGTGGTGCGCAGCAACGACGAGGTCAGGTGCTTCCTCCCCGATGACAAAGTCATTATTGTCGAGAAGCGCGGGCAGATCAAGGCCTTCCCGGCACTTCTGCCGAAATCGGTCAGCAGCCTGGGGGACCATTACCTGATTCGGAAAGGGGACGTTTCGCGAATTGCCGGATTCGACAGCCAACTCATCGTACTCGAGCCGAAAGACAACCTGCGTTACGGCCACCAGCTTTGGGCAGACTTGAATTCCGGATTGATTCTGAAGGCGCGCACCGTCAACGAGCGCAATGAAACCATTGAGCAATTTGCCTTTACCCAGCTCCAGATCGGCGGCCCTATCGATCGGGAAACGCTTAAGCCCAAGTTTGGCAAGGAGGGCAAAGCCTGGCGGATATACAATTCGAGGGCTTCGCAAAGCCTTTCAGCCGGAAGTGATTGGCTGTTTAAAGCGTCACTTCCCGGATTCAATAAAACTGCTGGCATGAAACGGCAGACTTCCCGTGGAAGCAGCACTGAAACGACGCATTTTGTTTTCACGGATGGCTTGGCTTCCATCTCGGTTTTCATTGAACCTCTGGGAGACCAGAAGGTGGAGAATGCGACTTATTCGGTGGGTTCGACCAACGTATATAAGCGTGTGACCGGCAAGCATCTGCTGACGGTCCTCGGCGAGGTTCCGGCAATTACCCTTGTGCACCTGGGTGACGGGATGGAGCCAAGGAGGAAATGATGGATCAGGAAGCCATCGTTGTCCTCGTCGAGGAAAATCAAGCGTATGTTGAAGTGGGAGGGGCTAGCGTCGGCTGCGGCCGTTGCCATGAGACGGGGGGGTGCCAGAGCAGCATACTGGGACAGATGTTCCGGTCCAAGCCGCGGCGATTCCGCATCGCCAATGACATTGGCGCCTTCCCGGGCGATCGCGTCGTCGTGCGTGTGGCCAATGGGGCAGCCCTGCGCGCTGCAGTGTTGATTTATGTCTTGCCTGTTTTGTTGTTGCTCCTCGGCGCTTTGATGGGAGCCGGCTACGGCGGGGGCGACAACAAGGATTTAGCGGCCGCGCTTGGGGCGCTGCTTGGACTTGGGTTTGGCATTTTTTCAGCGGTAATGTTGCGACGCAGCCCAATGGCAAGGGTGGCGAAACCCTTTCTTGTCCGTCGCAGTTCTACTTTCTGCATTTCGAAGGAAGCCAGTTAATGAGCACTAGAATTTTTTTCGCGATGCTGCTGTCGCTGTTCTCTTTAAGCGTCACGGCGCAAGGCAGGGAACTGCCTGACTTTACCGAGTTGGCAGAAAAGCATGGGCCGGCCGTTGTCAATGTCAGCACGACCCAGACCATTCGCGGTAATCGAGCATTCCCGCAATTTCCGGATATCGACGAAGACGACCCGATGTTCGAGTTTTTCAAGCGTTTCATTCCGCGGCAGCCGGGAATGCCGCGGGAGTTCCAGAACAAGTCTCTGGGGTCCGGCTTCATCATCAGCCCGGAAGGGTTCATCCTGACAAATGCCCATGTTGTGGAATCGGCCGATGAAATTTCGGTGAAACTTACGGATAAGCGGGAGTTCAAGGCCAAGGTGATAGGCGCCGACAAACGGACTGACGTGGCGTTGATCAAAATTGAGGCAAGCGGCTTGCCAGCCGTGAAACTGGGCGACCCCGCCAGGTTGCGTGTAGGCGAATGGGTGGTGGCCATAGGCTCACCATTCGGATTCGAAAGCTCGGTTACAGCGGGCATCGTCAGTGCCAAGGGACGCTCCCTGCCGCAGGAGAATTTTGTTCCCTTCATACAGACTGACGTTGCGATCAACCCGGGGAATTCGGGCGGTCCGCTATTCAACATGAAGGGCGAAGTGGTAGGCATCAATTCGCAGATTTACAGCCGCACCGGGGGCTACATGGGATTGGCCTTCGCCATTCCCATCGACGTGGCGATGGAAGTGCAAAACCAGTTGCGTGTCAGCGGACGCGTCAGCCGGGGACGTATTGGCGTGGTGATCCAGGAAGTGACCAAAGAACTGGCCGATTCCTTCGGCCTAGCCAGGCCAACCGGTGCTTTGGTGAATGCCATTGAAAAGGGAGGGCCGGCGGACAAGGCCGGCGTTGAGGACGGCGACATCATTCTCAAGTTCGATAACAAGGCGGTTAACGCATCGAGCGATCTTCCGCGGATTGTTGGCGCCACCCGGCCGGGGAGCAAAGTCCCGCTGCAGGTCTGGCGCAAGGGCGGGGTGAAGGACCTGACGGTGGCGGTTGGGGAGATTCCCGAAGAAAAAATGGCCCAGCGAAGCACCAAACGGGCAAAACCCGCCGAGGCAGTGGTCAACAGGCTGGGATTGGTGTTGAGCGAGCTTTCTTCGGAGCAGAAGCGCGAACTGAAAATTGCCAATGGCCTGGTTGTTGAGGAGGTTCGCGACAATAACGGTCGAACCGAGTTGCGCCCGGGCGACATCATTCTGGCCGTGGTACACAAGGGAACAAATATGGAAGCGAAGACCGTGGATCAGTTCAACAAACTGCTATCCCAATTCGACAAGTCTTCGACCGTTACCCTCCTCGTGAAGCGCGGCGAGCAGCAGACCTACATTTCCATCAAGGGCAGTGGTGACAAATAGGAGGCTGGGACAGGCGCGCCTGACAGTCTATAGCCGCGCTTGGTGCCACCTGTGTGACGATCTTTTGAGCGCGCTGAGGCCGATCTGCGATGAGATGTGCGCCGACATTCAGGTGGTTGACGTCGACAGCCATCCGGAATTCGAGGCGCTCTATGGCGAACGCGTGCCGGTGGTTGTGGCTGGAGATATCGAACTTTGCCAGCACTTCCTCGACGTTCCGGCGGTTCGTGCTTATTTACTGAATTTCCGGTAAAATCCCGCGCTTTCGTGTGCCTCCGAAAGGGTGCTTTGCAGCACCCTTTCGCCTCTGATGGATCAAATCCGCAATTTCTCGATCATCGCCCATATCGACCATGGCAAGTCGACCCTGGCCGACCGCATCATCCAGCTTTGCGGCGGCCTTTCCGAGCGGGAGATGGAAGAGCAGGTGCTCGATTCGATGGATATCGAACGTGAGCGCGGCATCACCATCAAGGCACAGACCGTAGCGTTGCAATACAAGGCGCGCGACGGGCGCATTTACAGCCTGAACCTGATCGACACCCCGGGACATGTCGATTTCTCCTACGAAGTATCGCGTTCTCTGTCTGCATGTGAGGGCGCTCTGCTGGTGGTCGACGCCTCTCAGGGGGTCGAGGCGCAGACCGTCGCCAACTGCTACACGGCCTTGGAGCAGGGCGTCGAGGTCGTTCCGGTGCTCAACAAGATCGACTTGCCGGCCGCGGATCCGGAGCGGGCGCGGGAGGAAATCGAAGATGTCATTGGGATTGATGCAACCGATGCCGTGCTGGCCAGCGCCAAGACCGGGCTGGGGGTGGAAGACATCATCGAGTCGATCATCGTCCGGATCCCGGCGCCCAAGGGGGATCCCTCGGCGCCTCTGAAGGCGCTCATCATCGATTCATGGTTCGACAACTACGTCGGCGTGGTCATGTTGGTACGTGTCATGGAGGGCACACTGCGCCCGAAGGACAGGATTCTCCTGATGTCGACTGACACGCAGCACCTGTGCGAGCAGGTCGGCGTATTCACGCCGAAATCCCAGACGCGCAGCGTGCTGTCGGCCGGCGAGGTCGGCTTCATCATCGCCGGCATCAAGGAACTCAAGGCCGCCCAGGTCGGCGATACGGTCACACTGGCCGACCGCCGTGCCGCCGGGGCGCTTCCCGGCTTCAAGGAAATCAAGCCGCAAGTCTTCGCCGGGCTCTATCCCGTGGAGGCCAACCAGTACGATGCCCTGCGCGAAGCGCTGGAAAAACTCAAGCTGAACGACGCATCCCTTCAGTACGAGCCGGAAGTCTCGCAGGCCCTGGGCTTTGGCTTCCGTTGCGGTTTCCTGGGGCTCTTGCACATGGAAATCGTGCAGGAGCGCCTCGAGCGCGAATATGACATGGACCTCATCACCACCGCGCCGACGGTGGTCTACGAGGTGCTGATGCGCGACGGATCGGTGTTGTCCGTTGAGAACCCCTCAAAACTGCCCGACCTCTCCAAGGTCGAGGAAATCCGTGAGCCGATCATCACGACCAAGATATTCGTGCCGCAGGATTATCTCGGTGCTGTAATCACGCTGTGCGAGCAAAAGCGCGGTGCCCAGGTGAACATGCAGTACCACGGCCGCCAGGTCATGCTGACCTACGATATGCCCATGGCCGAGGTCGTGATGGATTTCTTCGACAAGCTGAAATCCGTTTCGCGCGGGTACGCCTCGCTCGATTATGAGTTCAAGGAATACCGCCCGGCGGATGTCGTGAAGCTCGACATTCTGATCAACGGCGACCGGGTCGACGCTCTGTCTGTCATCGCGCATCGCGCCAACGCCCAGTATCGAGGACGCGAACTGGCCTCGAAGATGCGGGAACTGATCCCCCGTCAGATGTACGACGTGGCGATTCAGGCGGCCATCGGTTCAACCATCATCTCCCGCGAGAACATCAAGGCCCTGCGCAAGAACGTCCTGGCGAAATGTTATGGCGGAGATATTTCCCGCAAGCGCAAGCTGCTGGAAAAGCAGAAGGCAGGCAAGAAGCGCATGAAACAGGTCGGCAGCGTGGAGATTCCGCAAGAGGCCTTCCTGGCCGTGCTGCGGGTCGATTCAAAATAAAGGGGATGCACTTGAATTTCGCCCTGATCCTTTTTCTGCTCACGGTTGCCACCGGCGCCATATGGCTGCTCGACGTGCTGGTGATGAGGAAGCGCCGCAGCTCTGAAGCCGGTGAGCCTTGGTGGGTGGAGTATGGCGCGAGTTTCTTTCCAGTAATCCTCGTGGTATTCCTCCTGAGATCCTTCCTGGTCGAGCCATTCAAGATTCCTTCCGGCTCCATGATCCCGACCCTGCTGGTGGGGGACTTCATACTGGTCAACAAGTATACTTACGGCATCCGTCTGCCGGTCATCAACAAGAAAGTGATGGATCTGAACACGCCTGAGCGCGGCGATGTCATGGTTTTCCGCTGGCCAGAGGATCCGTCACTGGATTACATCAAGCGTGTGGTTGGCCTGCCCGGCGACAAGGTGGCCTGGCAGAACAAGCGCCTGTTCATCAATGGAGAAGAGGTGCGGGTGACCAGGCAGAACGATTACCTGCATCCCGACCGGCTGTATTATTCCACCCGGTTTCAGGAGAAACTGGGCAGGATCGAACACAGCGTCATCCTGGACAAGGATGCACCTGCCTTTGTCACCCAGGTCATGCAGTTCCCAGGTCGAGACAAATGCATCTACAATAGTTCCGGCGTGATGTGCGAGGTGCCCGCAGGCCATTACTTCGTCATGGGGGACAATCGCGACGCCAGCAGCGACAGCCGGGTTTGGGGATTCGTGCCGGATCAGAACATCGTCGGCAAGGCGTTCCTGATCTGGTTCAATTTCGGCGATTTGAAACGCATCGGCGGCTTCCACTGAAGGAGCGCAGAATGAAAAAGCAAAAGGGGTTGAGCCTGATCGGGATGCTGCTGGTCAGCGCTGCACTGATTGGCGTAGCTGTTGTCGGCATGAAAGTCGTGCCTTCGGTGATGGAGTACTACACCATCCTCAAGCACGTCAAGACGATTGCCGGTAGCGGCGCCAGCACGGTCGCCGAGGTGCGGAGCGCCTTTGATCGGCATGCGAACATAGACGATACCTCAAGCATTACCGGGGCAGATCTGGACATCACCAAGGAAGGCAATCAGATTGTCATCTACTTCGAGTACGCGAAAAAAATCCACATAGCAGGCAACGTCAGCATCCTCATCGATTACGCGGGCAGCAGTTCCGGCAGCAAGCGTCCTATCGAGTGAGCGCCTCTGGTGAGTGATGTGCCCGGATTCGAACGTTCAATTGGTTACGTTTTCCATAGCCGGGATCTCCTGAAGCAGGCGCTGACGCATCGCAGTCATGGGGCTTCCCATAACGAGCGCCTGGAATTCCTCGGCGACAGCATACTCAACTGCGTCATCGCCCAGGCCTTGTATGAACGTTTTCTCGAGGTGCGGGAAGGCGATCTGTCGCGGCTTCGCGCCAATCTGGTGCGCCAGGAAACCCTCGCCGAGATCGCACAGCGGCTTGGCCTCGGCGAACAGTTGCGCCTGGGCGAAGGCGAGCTGAAAAGCGGAGGCTTCCGCCGGCCTTCGATCCTGGCCGATGGGCTGGAGGCCGTCTTCGGCGCGGTATTCATCGATGGCGGCTTCGAGCGGGCCCGCGAAACGGTGCTGCGACTTTATGCGCCGTATCTGTCGGGTCTCGATCCGCAGCATTCCGGCAAGGACGCCAAGACAGCCCTGCAAGAATTCCTGCAGGGACGCCGACTGGCGCTGCCGCAGTACCAGTTGCGCGCCACGCGGGGCGAGGCGCACGCCCAGGAATTCGAGGTCGAGTGTCAGATACCCGAACTCGGCATCACCACGACCGGCTGCGGTCCGAGCCGGCGTGCGGCTGAACAGGAAGCCGCCAAACGGGCCTTCGAACTGACGGGTGCGCTATGAAAGCGCCGGACGGATTCCACTGCGGACATCTGGCCATTGTCGGCAGGCCGAATGTGGGCAAGTCGACCTTGCTCAACCGCCTGATCGGGCAGAAGATCAGCATCGTCTCGCGCAAGGCGCAGACCACACGCCATCGCATCACCGGTGTCCTCACCCGGCCCGGGCAGCAGTTCATCTTCGTCGATACGCCGGGGTTCCAGACGAAGCACAAGAATGCGCTGAACCGCATGATGAACCGGGGCGTGACCCAGGCGCTGAATGAGGTCGACGTCATCCTGCTGGTGATCGAGGCGGGCCGCTTCACGGATGAGGACAAACGCATCCTCACGCTGATTCCAGAGGACAAAAAGGTGCTGCTGGTGATCAACAAGATCGACCGCCTCGCAGACAAGAAAAAGAAATGTCGAAAGCGTTTGCCTTTGCCGAGATTGTGCCGGTCAGCGCTGCGAGCGGCTCGGGCGGGGATGTGCTGATCGATGCGGCGGGCCGCTACCTGCCGGAATCCGCGCCGCTCTTCGCCGAGGACGACCTGACGGACCGCAGCGAACGCTTTCTGGCGGCCGAGTTCCTGCGCGAGAAACTGTTTCGCCGCCTGGGCGAGGAACTGCCCTATGGCATGACCGTCGAGATCGAGCGCTTCGAAACGGAAGGGTCGTTGCGGCGGATCAACGCCGCCATCATCGTGGACCGGTCCGCCCACAAGGCCATCGTCATCGGCAAGGGCGGCGAGCAGTTGAAGGCCATCGCCAGCGACGCGCGGCGCGATCTGGAGGCGCTCTACGGCGGCAAGGTGTTTCTCGAAGTCTGGGTCAAGGTCAAGGGCGGTTGGGCCGACGACGAGCGGGCGCTGAAGAGCCTCGGCTACGAATGAACAGTGCGGCCAGGGGGAGGGTCGATGGCGAGGCGACGTTCGTCCTGCACACCTATCCCTTCCGCGAGACCAGTTTGATTGTCGAAGCCTTCAGCCGGGATCACGGTCGGGTGGCGCTGGTCGCTCGCGGCGCCCGCCGGCCGCGTTCCGTGATGCGTGGCCTGCTGATGGCCTTCCAGCCGCTCGAACTCGACTGGTTTGGCCACGGCGAAATGCGCACCCTGGCCAAGGTCGAATGGATCGGCGGCCAGCCCTTGCTGCAGGCGCAGGCCCTCATATTAGGCTATTACATGAACGAGCTGCTGCTCAAGCTGATGCCGCGCGACGACGCGCACCCGGCGCTGTTCCAGGCCTATGCGGAAGCCGTGCACGCACTGGCGACGGGCGAGGCGAGTCAGGCGTCGCTGCGGCGCTTCGAGAAGACGTTGCTGAAGGAGCTGGGCTACGGCCTGACACTCGACCGCGAAGCGGAAAGCGGCCGGCCGGTAGACCCGCAAAAACGCTACGCTTACGTTCTGGAGCGAGGGCCGGTCCTTGAGGACGGAAGCGAAGCGGAATCCTTTTCAGGAAGGGCCTTGCTGGCCATGGCAAACGACGACTTCAGCGAGCCCGAGACCCTCGCGCAGGCAAAGCAGCTGATGCGTACCCTGATCCACCATTACCTCGGCGGCCAGCGACTGAGTTCGCGCCGCGTTTTCATGGAGCTGCAGGAATTGTGACTAACAGGAATCCCCGTGGGATGAGTAAAGGAATTTCCGGTGGATTGATCGAGCTCGGCGTCAATATCGATCACGTGGCGACCCTGCGCCAGGCGCGCGGCACCAACTACCCCGATCCCGTCCGCGCCGCCCTGCTGGCCGAGGAGAGCGGAGCGGACCTCATCACCCTGCACCTGCGGGAAGACCGCCGCCACATCCAGGATCGCGATGTCGAGGTCCTGCGCGGCAAGCTGCGCACGCGCATGAACCTCGAAGCGGCTGTCACCGACGAGATGGTGGCCTTCGCCCTGCACATCCGGCCGCAGGATGTCTGCTTCGTGCCGGAGCGGCGGCAGGAACTGACGACCGAAGGCGGTCTCGACGTGGCGGGGAGCTTCGAGCGCGTCAAGGCCGCCTGCCAGGCGGCGAGCGACGCCGGCATCCGGGTCTCCCTCTTCATCGACGCCGACACCGCCCAGATCGACGCCGCCCGGGCCTGCGGCGTGCCGGCCATCGAGATCCACACCGGCCGCTACGCCGAAGCCGAAGGCCCGGCGCAACGTGAAGCACTCGAACGCGTCGCCGCAGCGGCACGGTACGCGCACCAGCTTGGCTTCAAGGTGAATGCCGGCCACGGGCTGCACTACGGGAATGTCAAGCCGATGGCTGCCATCCGCGAGATCGTCGAACTGAACATCGGCCATGCCATCGTCGCCGAGGCCGTCTTCAGCGGCTGGCAGGAGGCGGTGCGCCGCATGAAGCAGTTGATGCTGGAGGCGCGGGCGTGATCCATGGCGTCGGCACCGACATCGTCGCCATCGCGCGCATCGAGCGGATGATCGCCGATCACGGCGAGCGCACCGCCGAGAAGCTGCTGGTGCCCGCCGAAATGGCCCGCTACCGCGAGGCGGCCAGGCCGGCGGCTTATCTCGCCAAGCGCTTTGCCGCCAAGGAGGCCCTCGGCAAGGCCCTCGGCCTCGGCCTGCGCGATCCGGCCACGCTGCACAACATCGCCGTGGTCAGCGACGGCATCGGCCGGCCGAGCTTCGAATACGCGCCGCCGCTGGCGGATTGGCTGCAGGAACGGCGGCTGCGGGCCCATCTCAGCCTGAGCGACGAAACCGACACCGCCATGGCTTTCGTCGTGGTGGAAACAGAGGATCGACAATGACGATTTCTCTCCCCCTCGGCCCGCTCATGCTCGACGTCGAGGGGCCGCGCCTGAGCGCGGAGGAACGCGAGCTTCTGCTGCATCCGCTCGTCGGCGGGATCATCCTGTTCAAGCGCAACTTCGAATCGCTCGCCGTGCTGCAGGAGCTGACTTTCGAGATTCACGCGCTGCGGAATCCGCCGCTGCTGATTGCCATCGACCACGAGGGCGGCCGCGTGCAGCGCTTCCGCCACGGCTTCACCGTGCTGCCGCCGATGGGCGCGATCGGCGCGCTGTGGGACAGCGACCCCGCCCGCGCCCTGGCAACGGCGTCGGCTGCGGGCTATGTCCTGGCCGCCGAATTGCGCGCCTGCGGCGTCGACCTCAGCTTCACGCCGGTGCTCGACCTCGACTACGGCAGCAGCGAAATCATCGGCAATCGCGCCTTCCATCGCGATCCTGCCGTGGTGGCGGCGCTCGCCGGTGCGCTGAATGCCGGCCTGCGCCGCGCCGGCATGGCCAACGTCGGCAAGCATTTTCCCGGCCACGGTTTCGTCGTCGCCGACTCGCACCTGGCCATACCGGTCGATGAACGGCCGGTGCCGGCCCTGTACGCGGATTTCTCGCCGTACCGCGAACACCGCCAGATGGACCTGGCCGCCGTCATGCCGGCGCATGTCATCTACGAACACCTCGACCCCAACCCGGCCGGCTTCTCGTCCTACTGGCTGCGCTACGTGCTGCGCGGCGAGCTCGGCTTCGACGGCGTGATCTTCAGCGACGATCTGTCGATGGAGGGCGCCAGCTTCGCCGGCGGCTTCGTCGAGCGGGCGAACGCCGCGCTGGATGCCGGCTGCGACATGGTGCTGGTGTGCAACAACCCCGACGCGGCGCGGCTGCTGCTGCGGGAATGGCAGCCCGCTGTCGATCCCGCTTCCGCGCGCCGCCTGCAGGCGCTGGTGCCGACCCGGCCGGCGCTGGAGCGGGCGGCCTTGCAGTCGCAGGCGGACTACCAGGCTGCGCTCAAGCTGCTCGAAGCGGTGGCGGCGTAAACCATGCGGGCCCCGCAGACCCTGCTCCTCGAATGCCGCGCCTGCCCGCGCCTGGCGGCCTTCCTCGACGATTGCCGGCGCGACAAGCCGGGCTATCACGCGCGGCCGGTGGAACCCTTCGGCGATCCGCAGGCGCGGCTGCTCATCGTCGGCCTCGCGCCCGGCTACCACGGCGCCAACCGCACGGGTCGCCCTTTCACGGGAGACTACGCCGGCGTGCTGCTGTATGCCACCCTGCATCGCTTCGGCTTCGCCAGCCGGCCGCAATCCGTCTCGGCCGACGACGGGCTGCAACTCATCGATTGCCGCATCACCAACGCCGTCAAATGCGTGCCGCCGGAGAACAAGCCGGAAACGGGTGAAATCAGAACCTGCAACCACTACCTGGCAAGCGAGCTGGCGGCGGCGCCCGAGGCGCGCATCCTCCTCGCCCTCGGCCTCGTGGCCCACCACGCCGTGCTGCAGGCACTGACTTTGCAGCGCAGTGCCTTCAAGTTCGCCCACAACGCCCGCCATGTCCTGCCGGACGGGCGCATCCTCCACGACAGCTATCACTGCAGCCGCTACAACACGCAGACCCGGCGGCTGACCGAGGCGGCCTTCCACGCCGTCTTTGACGCCATCCGCGCCGATCTTTAAAACTGACCATGTTCGACAGCAAGGCCCTGATCCGTTCCCTGCCCGAGGAACCCGGGGTCTACCGCATGCTCGACGCCGCCGGCCAGGTGCTTTACGTCGGCAAGGCCAAGGCCCTGAAGAAGCGCGTCGCCTCCTATTTCCAGAAAACCAATCTGAGTCCGCGCATCCGGCTCATGGTCGGGCAGGTGGCCAGCGTCGAGGTCACCGCCACCCGCTCCGAGGCCGAGGCACTGATCCTCGAGAACAACCTCATCAAGAGCCTGGCGCCGAAGTTCAACATCCTCTTCCGCGACGACAAGTCCTATCCCTACATCGAACTGTCGGCCGATGCCGCGTCGCGCATCGCCTTCCATCGCGGCAGTTTCGGCAAGGGCGCGCGCTATTTCGGCCCGTTTCCCAACGCCCAGGCGGTGCGCGAGAGCATCCACCTCCTGCAGCGCGTCTTCCTGCTGCGCACCTGCGAGAACCCGGTGTACCAGAACCGCTCGCGCCCCTGCCTGCTGCACCAGATCCGCCGCTGCAGCGCGCCCTGCGTCGGCCTGATTTCCGCCGTCGACTATGCCGCCGACGTGCGCCTGGCCGAACTGTTCCTCAAGGGCCGCCACGGCGAAGTCGTCGACCGCCTCACCGAGGCCATGCAGGCCGAGGCGGATCAGCTCCGCTTCGAAAAGGCGGCGGCGCTGCGCGACCAGATCCGCTCGCTGCAGAACGTGCTGCACAAGCAGTTCGTCGAGAGCGCGCGGGATGAGGATGTCGACATCGTGGCTGCCGTGGCGGAACGCGGCATGCTCGTCATCAACCACGCCATGGTGCGTGGCGGGCGTCACCTCGGCGACAAGGCGCACTTCCCGCAAAACGCCCAGGAATGCGCGCCGGAAGACGCCCTGCAGGCCTTCCTCGAGCAGCATTTCGCCGATCATCCGGCGCCGCCGCGCATCATTCTCAACCTGGAGGTGCCGGGCGACTGCGCAGCGACGCTGGCGCTGGCGGCCGGCCATGCGGTGTTCCTGCAGCGGCCGCGCAACGAGATGGAGCGCGCCTGGCTGGCCATGGCCGAGCGCAATGCCCGCCACGCCGTTGCGGCGCAGGCCATGCAGAAGTCCAATGCCGAAGGACGGCTGGAGCGACTGCGCGAGGCGCTGGGCGCCAGCGAGACGCTGCACCGCATCGAATGCTTCGACATCAGCCACACCATGGGGGAGGCCACCGTCGCCTCCTGCGTGATCTGCGTCGACGGCACCATGAAGAATGGCGAGTACCGCCGCTACAACATCGCCGGCATCACGCCCGGCGACGACTACGCGGCCATGCGCCAGGCGCTGATGCGACGCTACGAGAAAGTCGCCGCCGGGGAGGGCGTCCGTCCCGACCTGATCCTCATCGACGGCGGCAAGGGGCAGGTCGGCGCTGCCCGCGAAGTACTCGCCGAACTGGGCCTGGCCGACCTGCCGGCGGTCGGCGTGGCCAAGGGCGAGGAACGCAAGCCCGGGCTGGAGACGCTGCTCTTGCCCGATACCCAGGAACCGCTGAATCTGCCGGCCAACGATCCGGCCCTGCACCTCATCCAGCAGATCCGCGACGAAGCCCACCGCTTCGCCATTGCCGGGCATCGCGCCCGCCGCGCCAAGGCGCGCAATCGCTCCACCCTGGAGGACATTCCCGGTGTCGGCCCGGCCAGGCGCAAGCGGCTGCTGGCGCAGTTCGGCGGCCTGCAGGGCGTCCGCGGTGCGACCGTGGAAGATTTGTGCCGCGTTGAAGGCGTCAGCCGCAAACTGGCCGAACAGATTTACAATCAGTTGCATTGACCGCACAACAACAATGCCGCTGAACATACCCAACCTGCTGACCTGGGGTCGCATCCTTCTCATCCCGCTCTTCGTCGGCGTGTTCTACGCCCCGCACGACTGGCTGACCCCGCGTGAGCAGAATCTGCTGGCGACGATCATTTTCGTCGCCGCCGCCATCACCGACTGGCTCGACGGCTATCTCGCTCGCGTCCTGCAGCAGACCTCCGCCTTCGGCGCCTTCCTCGACCCGGTGGCGGACAAGCTGATGGTGGCCGCGGCGCTGATCATGCTGGTGCAGCTCGACCGGACCGACACCGTCATCGCCTTCATCATCATCGGCCGGGAAATCACCATCTCCGCCCTGCGCGAGTGGATGGCCAAGATCGGCGCTGCCCGCAGCGTGGCCGTCTCCTTCCTGGGCAAGGTGAAGACTGTCAGCCAGATGGTGGCCATCCCGATGCTGCTCTATCACGACCCCCTGCCGCTCTTCGACCCCTTGCCGACCTTTAACCCGCAAGTGGTCGGCACCTGGCTGATTTACCTGGCGGCGCTGCTCACGCTGTGGTCGATGATTTATTACCTGCGGATGGCCCAGCCGCACATTGCGGAAAAGAGCTGAGGGCCGGGTAGGGGCTTGACGAGTGTCCGTTCGGACACTAGACTGGTGTTCGATAGGACACCAGTCACGAACGGAGCCTGCCATGCCTGCCCCCGATACCGAACGCGACGCCGAATACCTCGGCCGCCTGCGCGACTACTTCGCCGACGCCAGGCGCATCCCTTCGCACCAGCGCATCGCCGCCCTGATGGGCTTCGCCTCCAAGACGGCGGCGAAAAAGCTCCTTGATCGCCTCGAACAGGCCGGTTTCCTCGAACGCACGCCCGACAACGACGCCTGGATGCCGGCAAAACGCTTCTTCGAGCGCCCCCTGGCCGGCACGTCCGTGCGCGCCGGCGCCCCCGACATGGTCGAAGGCGCCGCGGGCGAACCCTTCCTCGTCGACGACTACCTGGTGCGCACGCCCTCCCGCACGGTGATGGTGCCCGTCAAGGGCGACTCCATGATCGAGGCCGGCATCCACGACGGCGACATCGTCGTCGTCGAGCGCAGCAAGGCCGCCCGCAGCGGCGACATCGTCATCGCCATCGTCGACAACGAGTTTACCCTCAAGGAACTCGGCACGGAGCGGGGGCGCTTCGTCCTCAAGCCCCGCAACAAGGCCTACCCGGTGATCCGACCCAAGGGTGAACTCGAACTTTTCGGCGTCGTCACCGGCCTCGTCAGGCGTTACCAGGGCTGAGATGAACAGCCCCCACGCTCGCTTCGTTCGCGGAGGGCCGGCTTTCCCTCGCCCGCCGCCGATCGCTTCGAGGAATGCCTGAGCCTCGACGCGCATCTCGTCGAGCACCGCGAGGCCACCTTCTTTGCGCGCGTGGCGGGCGACTCCATGACCGGCTTCGGCATCCACGACGGCGACCTGCTGGTCGTCGACCGCGCCCGCGAAGCCGCCGACCGCAGCGTCGTCATCGCCGTCGTCGACGGCGAATTCACCGTCAAGCAGCTCTGCCGCCTGCCCGAGGGCGTCCTCCTGCGCGCCTGTGGCCAGGGCCATGGCGACATCCTCGTCACCGCAGAGCAG
>JGI24123J20310_1000401_pt1 | contig 29264 bp, 28 predicted proteins | sample SubbioCR12Aug_5A_FD_20310 | JGI IMG/M metagenome (IMG submission 20310)
TCAAGTCCTGGAGAAGCAACTGGCCGCGCATCATCCCGTTCTTCGACTACCCGCCGGAAATCAGAAGGATCATCTACACCACCAATGCCATTGAGTCGGTGAATATGAGCCTGCGCAAGATTACCAAGAACCGGGGATCATTCCCCAGCGATGAAGCGTTACTGAAATTGTTCTATCTTGCGCTGATGAACATCAGCCGGAAATGGACGATGCCGTTACAAAACTGGAAAGGGGCATTGAACCGGTTTACTATCATGTTTGAGGAGCGGATGCCTATCCGTTAACTGAAAACCCGTTTACACAAAATTCAGGACACCCTCTTGAATTGGTAAACATCACAGGAAAACTATTAACCGGATTACACAAGAAATTGAGTACATCATGACTTTGAAGCTACTGACCACTGACCACTGACCACTGACCACTGACCACTGACCACTGACCACTGACCACTGACCACTGACCACTGACCACTGACCACTGACCACTGACCACTCACTACTACCTACTCACCATTCACTATTGCCTACTCACAAACAATCATGACCCACTCCCCACTCGCTACTCGCCACTCCCCACTTGCCACTCCCCACTCACCACTCACGAGAAAAGGCATCATACTCGCCGGCGGTGCCGGCACCCGTTTGCATCCAGCTACGCTGGCACTCAGCAAGCAGCTGTTGCCGGTCTACGACAAGCCGATGATCTACTACCCGCTTAGCACGCTGATGCTGGCAGGCATACGCGAGATTCTGATTATCAGCACGCCGCGCGATCTGCCGAGTTTTCAGCAATTGCTGGGCGATGGTTCGCAATGGGGCATTCATCTGGAATATGCTGTCCAGCCCAGCCCGGACGGGTTGGCGCAGGCGTTCATTATCGGTGAAAAGTTCATCGGCGATTCGCCTAGCGCATTGGTGCTGGGCGATAACATTTTCTACGGGCATGATCTTTCCATCCTGCTTGCTCAGGCAGACCAGCAATCGTCCGGCGGTACCGTGTTTGCCTATCATGTGCAGGACCCCGAGCGCTACGGCGTGGTTGAGTTCGACAAGGCTGGTAAAGCCATCAGCATCGAGGAAAAGCCCGTCAAGCCAAAGAGCAATTACGCCGTCACCGGCCTCTATTTCTACGATAATCAGGTGGTCGATATCGCTAAATCGGTCAAACCCAGTGCGCGTGGCGAGCTGGAAATCACCACGGTCAACCAGACCTATCTGCAACAGGGCAAGCTTGATGTGCAAATCCTCAAGCGCGGCTATGCCTGGCTGGATACCGGCACGCACGAAAGCCTGCTCGATGCCAGCCAGTTCATCGCCACGCTGGAAAACCGGCAGGGCCTCAAGATCGCCTGCCCGGAGGAAATTGCCTGGCGTAACGGATTTATTGATGCCAGCCAGTTTGAAGCCTTGGCGCAACCCCTTGCAAAGAACGGCTACGGGCAATACATGTTGCGGCTATTGAAAGAAAGTGTCTGAGGCTATGCGCGTTATCCCTACAGCTATTCCCGATATTTTAATTATTGAACCCAAAGTGTTTGGCGACGCACGCGGGTTTTTCTTCGAGAGTTTTAATCAGCGCGCATTCAATGAAGCAACAGGCCTCGATGTGCAATTCGTGCAGGACAATCATTCCCGCTCTGCCAAAGGCGTATTGCGCGGATTGCATTACCAGATAGAGCACCCGCAGGGTAAGCTGGTCCGTGTCGTGCAGGGAGCAGTGTTCGACGTCGCCGTGGACATCCGCAAATCATCGCCGACTTTCGGCAAGTGGGTCGGCGTTGAACTGACCGCTGAGAATTTCAGGCAGGTGTGGGTGCCGCCAGGTTTTGCCCATGGATTTCTTGTGCTCAGCGAAAGCGCGGATTTTCTTTACAAGACTACCGAGTATTACGCCCCGCAATATGATCGCGGGATACTATGGAATGATGGTGACATCGGCATAGTGTGGCCTTTTGATTCTGAGCCACTACTGTCCGATAAAGATAAAAACACTAAACGGCTGAAGGCTGCGGAAGTATTTGATTGATTAAGCGTACAAGTCTGGTGCTGTAGCACTACGCTGAGTGAATTTTCGATCAGCATAAAATGCCTTGCGGCATATGATATCTACTTGAGTTCGTTTATTATCATAGGACCTTACAGGCAAGGTGTTATTGATGAATTATCAAGAAACGGAAAACATAGACAGCAAGATTTGCACAGCCCTCGGTAAATTCCCGGATGTCAGGTTGCTGCTTGTCTTTGGCTCTGTTGCTACAGGCAAAGCAACACCAGAGAGTGATCTGGATATCGCCATGCTGGCAAATGGACCAATCACTGTTGATATGAAGATTGAAATAATCCGCGCACTGGCTGACTCCGTTGGTCGCCCTGTAGATCTCGTCGATCTGAGTCAGGTCGGCGAGCCTTTGCTTGGCCAGATTTTACAACATGGCAGAAAACTGTTTGGTGATAATCAATCCTATGCCAAATTGTTAAGTCAACATCTGATAGATCAGTCAGACTTCGTTCCCTACCAAAGCAGAATCCTTCGTGAAAGGCGCGAAGCGTGGATAGGCCGGTAATCGAGCAGAAGCTTGAATCCTTGCGCAGATGCATAGAAAGAATTCAGCAAAAATGTCCAGCCATAGCGCAAGCGTTGGCAGTGGATGTCGATCTACAGGACATCATCGCCCTCAACCTGAGTCGGGCTGTTCAAATCTCGGTCGATATTGGCGCACATCTGATCTCTGAAACCGATCTGCCGACACCTGCTACCATGGGTCAAACTTTCGACATATTAGCTCAGGCCAATATACTGGATACAGCACTGGCCTTAAATCTGAAGAAGGCAGTCGGATTCAGAAACATCGCTGTGCATAACTACGAAGCGATCAATTGGTTGATCGTGCATCGAATTGCTCATGATCATTTGTCCGATTTCAAAGATTTTGCGATACAAATTGCAAGCCATCTGAATCGTTAGGGAAGCGCTGATTAAATGATTGAGCGGGATGAAGTGCAACCGCAAGGGTCGTGTCCGTCAAGACGGCTGCCAAGGCAGCTCGGCTTGACGCCACAAGGCGCACGGAACGCAGCAGCCGAGATAGTATGCGTTATACAGCGAGGTTGTGAGTACTGCGCAACGCAGCAATTCGCCCGCGTAGCCATTTAATCAGCGCTTCCTTAGCTGTCTTCGATAGCTTTAATCCGGTATTTTTCTGTAGTGCGCAAGATTATGTTACCAGGCACAGGTAGCAATCTTGCAGGCATTGCTGTCTCCTGATAACATGCGTTCAATTAATGAACAAATGTTATCTATTCATGTCATGCTGACTGACGAATATCGCTACAAAATCCTTAAGCTTGTTCAATCCAAGCCTGATATCAGTCAGCGCGAACTTGCGCAACAACTTGGTATTAGTCTTGGTAAGGTCAATTTCTGTCTGAAAGCATTGATAAACGTCGGCTTGGTTAAGGTCAGCAACTTCCGCAACAGCAAGAAGAAAACGGCTTATATGTACCTTCTGACGCCTAGAGGAATTGAGGAAAAGGCTGCAATCACGATGCGATTTTTAAAATCAAAAACAGAAGAATATCAAGCGTTGCAAGCCATGATCGCTGAATTGAAATCAGAAGTATCGAAAAAAATAAGTAGTTGAATTGTAGAAAGTGAAATTTAGACTTTATATTCGAAAGAGTGAGGGACGGTGAAATTTCAATGAATCTGAACAATAAAAAAATTGCGATCATTGGTTTGGGGTATGTAGGTTTGCCTCTGGCGGTGGAGTTTGGAAAAACTAGGTCAGTGATAGGTTTTGATATCAATAAAAAGCGTATTGCTGAGTTATGTGATGGTGAGGACCATACGCTGGAAGTGACCTCGGATGATCTGAAATCTGCGGAGATGCTGTCTTATACTGACGATATTGAAGTGCTGAAATCCGCTTCCATATTTATCGTGACCGTACCAACACCAATCGATCAAGCGAATCGTCCCGACTTAACCCCGTTGATAAAGGCAAGTGAAACTGTAGGCAAGGTTCTCAAAAAGGGAGATATCGTTATCTATGAGTCTACGGTCTACCCTGGGTGCACTGAGGAAGATTGTGTGCCTGTCCTAGAAAAATTCTCTAGCCTGAAATTCAATGTGGATTTCTTTTGTGGGTATAGTCCAGAGCGGATTAATCCAGGTGACAAAGTTAACACGCTTACCAAAATCAAGAAGATCACTAGTGGCTCAACACCTGAGTCAGCAGATGCGGTAAACAATTTGTATGCCTCCATCATTACTGCCGGTACGCATAAAGCCTCAAGTATCAAGGTGGCAGAAGCTGCGAAAGTCATCGAAAACACTCAACGTGATTTGAATATTGCATTAGTCAATGAATTATCGGTGCTTTTTGATCGATTGAATATCGATACTATTGAAGTGTTGGAAGCTGCAGGCACGAAATGGAACTTCCTGCCTTTCCGTCCTGGCATGGTCGGCGGCCATTGTATCGGGGTGGACCCGTACTATCTGACACATAAAGCAGAAGAAGTTGGGTATCACCCTCAAATCATTGCATCTGGTCGACGCATGAACGACAACATGGCCAGATATGCCGCGAGAAATGTCATCAAATTGATGCTACGTAATGGGATTGATGTTGCGAGAAGCACAGTCGGCGTGATGGGTATTACCTTCAAAGAGGATTGTCCTGATATTCGTAACAGCAAAGTGATTGATCTAATTAAAGAATTCAAAAATTGGGGTGTGCGTGTCGTCGTTGCAGACCCATATGCGAGTGCCGCAGAAGTTCAGGCAGAGTATGGTGTTGAGTTGAACACGATGAATGATTTAGCCTCAGTTGACGCCCTGATCGTTGCGGTTGGCCATAAAGCCTACCGAAATATGAGTCTGGATCAACTTAAAAGAATGTTGAAGTCAGAAAAGCCAGTCCTTGCTGATTTGAAAGCGCTTTACGATAGACATGCTGCAGCTGCAATGGGCATGACAGTGTTTAGGTTCTAATTTCATCCATCACATCTATAGGCGAATAGACCAAATGTATCATTTTCTACCACCAATTACTGACCGCAAGATTCGGTTTGCACTTGTGGGCTGTGGGCGCATCGCACAGAATCACTTTGCAGCAATTAAACATCACGCAGAGAGAGCAGAAATTGTAGGTGTATGCGATGTTGATCCTACTGCGCTTGCGGGAGCGGAAAAGACTACAGGTGCGAAGTCTTATGGTTCTCTGACAGAGATGCTTGCTAAATGTGATGCTGATGCATATATCCTCACTACACCATCTGGACTTCATTCAGCTCAGGCGATACAAATAGCCAAGGCTGGAAAGCATGTGGTGACTGAGAAACCAATGGCGACCCGTTGGGAAGATGGAAAGAAAATGGTCACTGCCTGTGATGAAGCTGGTGTGCGTTTGTTTGTGGTTAAGCAGAATCGTAGAAACGCGACCCTTCAATTACTGAAAAGCGCAATCGAAAAAAAGCGTTTTGGCCAGATCTATATGGTCAATCTCAACGTCTTTTGGACTCGTCCGCAGTCATATTACGACCAAGGCAAGTGGCGTGGCAAATGGGAATATGACGGTGGTGCCTTTATGAACCAAGCGAGCCATTATGTGGATTTGATTGATTGGTTGATTGGCCCTTTAGAGAGCCTTCATGCCTATACGGCAACGCTTGAGCGTGATATCGAAGCCGAAGATACAGGTGTCGTTAGCCTGAAATGGCGGAGCGGGGCTTTGGGTTCAATGAACGTGACTATGCTGACCTATCCAAAGAATCTTGAAGGTAGCATTACCATTCTGGGCGAAAAGGGCACTGTGCGTATTGGCGGTATGGCAGTCAATGAGGTTCAGCATTGGGAGTTCGATGAACCGCATGCAGATGATGAGAAGATCAAGGAAGTCAGCTATGAAACCACATCTGTTTACGGCTTTGGACATCCACTCTATTACGACAATGTCATTAGAGTCTTGAAGGGCGAATCAGATCCAGAAACGGATGGTCGTGAAGGACTTAAGTCACTCGAAACCATCATTGCGATCTATCTCTCCGCACGAGATGGTAAACAAGTCGCGCTGCCTTTGGATTACTAGTCAATGAAGGCAACCATTCACCCAACCGCCATCGTCGATGATGGGGCGCAAATTGGAGAGGGCACCAGAGTCTGGCATTGGGTGCATGTCTGTGGTGGAGCTGTCATTGGCAAAGCATGCTCACTAGGACAAAACGTCTTTATTGGCAATAAAGTCGTTATTGGTGACAACGTCAAAATTCAGAACAATGTCTCGGTGTATGACAATGTTACCTTAGAGTCAGACGTATTCTGTGGCCCCAGCATGGTATTCACCAATGTCTATAATCCGCGTTCAGCCGTACCGCGCAAGGACGAGTATCGCAACACACTGGTTAAGCGCGGTGCCACCATGGGAGCCAATAGCACGATTGTTTGCGGCATCACCATAGGTGAGTACGCATTCATCGGCGCTGGTTCAGTAGTCAATCGTGATGTTCCCGACTATGCACTAATGGTTGGCGTGCCTGCAAAGCAAATTGGTTGGATGAGTCGCAATGGCGCACGGCTGGATTTACCACTCAAAGGCGAAGGAATAGCCAAATGTCCCGAAACGGGCGACCAATATAAGTTGTTAAATAATCGATGTATTTTTTCTGAGTAAACCATGGCTGACTCCATTCCATTCATCGATCTTAAATCTCAATATCAAGCACTCGAAGACAGCATCAAAAGCAGAATCAACAGAGTGCTCGACCATGGCCAATACATCATGGGTCCTGAGGTGCGTGAACTAGAGGAAAAGCTAGAGGCTTATACAGGTGCCAAGCACTGTATCACTGTGGCATCTGGCACCGAGGCATTGCTGATCTCGCTGATGGCAATCGGTATCAAACCCGGTGATGAAGTCATCACAACACCATTCACCTTCGTGGCGACAGCCGAAGTGATTGTTTTGCTGGGCGCCAAGCCTGTGTTTGTCGATATTGAGCCAGACACCTGCAATATTGATGTCAGCAAGATTGAAGCCGCCATTACCTCAAATACCAAAGCCATCATGCCAGTCAGCCTGTATGGGCAAGTAGCGGATATGGACGAGATCAATGCGATTGCAGCAAAACACCAACTGACCGTGATTGAAGATGCCGCACAAAGCTTCGGTGCAGATTACAAAGGCAGAAAGAGTTGCAATGTGTCCAAAATTGGTTGTACCAGCTTTTTCCCAAGCAAACCACTAGGCTGCTATGGCGATGGCGGCGCCATTTTCACTGAAGATGATGCCATTGCCCAAGCTTGTCGTGAAATTCGCGTGCATGGGCAAAGCAAGCGATATGTTCACACGCGTGTGGGTGTGGGTGGCCGGATGGATACCATACAATGCGCTATCGTTCTGGCCAAACTTGAACGGTTCGAATGGGAAGTTGAACAACGCAAGAAGAACGGTGCGACTTACAACAGTTTGATGGATCAAATTGGTCAGTCGCGCGTACAGCAGAAACCCGATCGAACAAGCGTTTATGCGCAGTACACGATATTCGTCAAAGATCGCGAACAATTACAGGAGCGGTTGAAACAAGCTGGCATTCCCACAGCTGTCCATTACCCTGTGCCTTTAAACGAACAGCCTGCCTATGCTCACTTGTGTTGTGCTGACTGCACACCAATTGCCAGTGACGTTGCTAAGCGTGTTATGAGTCTGCCTATGAGTGCTGACCTTGATCCGTCTTCACTGGCTTACATTGTAGATTCATTGAAGAATGCGACTGTGTCTTGAAGCAGCCTGATTTCCTGATTATCGGTGCAGGCATCGTTGGCATTGCAATTGCCAAAGAGCTTAAGACTCGCCACCCAGATCTGCATGTGATGGTCCTAGAAAAGGAACCTAAGCCAGGGTTGCATTCCAGCGGACGGAATAGCGGTGTGCTGCATAGTGGTATTTATTACCCGCCGAATTCCCTTAAAGCACAAGTTTGCTCACAAGGTGCAAGAGAAATGGCTGCCTATTGCCAAGATCGTGGTTTGCCACTGAATAGAATAGGTAAAGTGTTGTTGCCAGTTAATCCTGAAGATAACACCCAGCTCAATCTGCTAGAAGACAGAGCCAAGGCGAATGGCGTAGTGGCCGAACGGCTGGATAGGCAAAGCTTGAAGGAGTTGGAGCCTGAAGCAGAGTCTGCCACAGGCGAAGCACTATGGGTTCCCTCGACTGCGGTCGGTGACTCGGCAGCAGTAATGAAGTCCATGGTTAATGATATACAGAACCTAGGTGTGGAGCTTGTAACAGATGCATTGATAGTTGGTGTGGATAGTGCAGCTCGGCGTTTGCTATTGCAGAATGGCAGAGAGATAACCTACGGGCATGCCATTAATAGTGCAGGCCTTCATGCTGATAGCGTGGCTCATAAATTTGACATTGGTAGGCGCTATACACTTTTGCCGTTTAAAGGCATTTACTGGAAATTGGCTCCTGACTCTGGCTTAGATATCCGGCATTTGATTTATCCGGTGCCTGATTTACGGGTACCGTTTCTTGGCGTGCATACCACAACGACGACAGACGGCTCGATCTATCTTGGCCCTACAGCAGTACCCGCTTTTGGCCGTGAAAATTATCGTGGATTCAAGAACATCACCTTGAAGGATCTAGGACGTATCAGCACTTTACTGATCCAGCAGACCCTCGCAGGGCGTGATGGCTTCAGACGACTTGCATGGCAAGAAGGGCGGAGATACTTCAAACCATGGTTTGCAGATGCGGCTAGGGCCATATTGCCGCGGTTAAAGAATGAGCATTTGTTACCTTGTGAAAAGGTAGGCATACGAGCGCAGATGTTTGATAAGCAAGAGGGCAGGTTGGTCACAGATTTTTTAGTTGAGCGTGGCCCCTCATCGACGCATATTTTGAACGCGATCAGCCCAGCATGGACCAGTGCTTTTCCATTTGCACGGTTTGTTATTGATAATTACATTGTTAGAGAAAGATAATCATGGATATTAAAGGTAAGCGACTAGTCGTAATTGGTGGCGCTGGTCTGATTGGATCACACACGATAGACCAACTTTTGCTCGAAGACGTCAAAGAAGTTGTTGTCTACGATAACTTCGTTCGCGGCCGGGTTGAGAATCTCAATAACGCGCTAAAAGATCCACGCGTAAAAATATTCGATATCGGCGGGGATATCCTACAAACAGACATTCTAGATGCCGCATTGAAAGGTGCAGATGGCGTATTCCATTTGGCTGCACTCTGGTTATTACAGTGCCACGAATTCCCCCGTAGCGCATTTGACGTCAACGTGCGTGGTACTTTCAATGTCATGGAGTCCTGCGTTAAGAACAACGTAGGCCGGTTGGTTTACTCTTCCTCTGCTTCGGTATATGGCGATGCGGTTGAAGAGCCAATGACTGAAAATCACCCATTCAATAACCAAAACTTCTACGGTGCAACCAAGATTTGTGGTGAGGCGATGCTACGTTCTTTCCATCATCGCTATAAGCTTGATTTTGTTGGCCTACGCTACATGAATGTCTATGGCCCACGCCAAGATTATCATGGAGCCTATATTGCTGTGATTATGAAGATGCTGGACGCGATTGACCGCGGCGAAGGGCCGACAATTCTGGGAGATGGTAGCGAAGCATTCGACTTCGTTGCAGTTGAAGATTGTGGCCGTGCAAACGTTGCTGCGATGAAGGCAAGCGTCACCGATAGTTTTTACAACGTAGGTACGGGTAAGCGTACTTCACTAAAAGAATTGGCAGAGATGCTGATTGACATCACTGGCTGCAAATTGCCGATTAATTACGCACCACGTAGTCAAGCAACTCTGGTACGAAATCGTATTGGATCCCCCAAGAAAGCAACGGAGGAGATCAACTTCACTGCAAAGCTTGATCTCACAGAAGGCTTAAAACGTCTTATTGAATGGCGTGCCAACCACAAAGCCGAAGTGGAATCACGCCGTCGTGCGGTAGGACTTTAGGATAATTAAAGATGATCAATGAAAAAAGAACAGTACAAATCTCTTTACCCTCAACTGGTGAAGAAGAATGGTTAGCTACCAAAGACTCTTTGATGAGTGGCTGGCTAACACAAGGCCCCAAAGTTGCAGCTTTCGAAAAGGCTTTTGCAGAAAGGCATAATGTAAAGCACGCACTTGCGACCACAAGTTGCACAACAGGCTTACATCTGATTTTGGCAGCTATGAATATTGGCCCGGGCGATGAGGTGTTAGTGCCTGCCTTTACTTGGGTGGCAACTGCAAATGTAGTTCTCTATTGCGGTGCGACACCGATTTTGGTTGATGTAGATAGAAAGACATACAACATTGATACAGCAGACCTCGCACGTAAGCTAAGTCCAAAAACAAAAGCAGTAATAGTCGTGCACTTATTCGGCTTATGTGCCGATATGGATTCGATCCGTGCGGTCATTCCGAAAAGTGTCAAAATTATTGAGGATGGCGCATGCGCAACTGGGGCAAGCTATAAGGGAGTAGCTGCAGGTGGTTTGGGTGATGCAGCCTCGTTCTCATTTCATCCACGCAAGTCAATCACCACAGGCGAAGGCGGCATGGTCACCACTAATGATGATGAGCTTGCTGAGGTTGCCAATATGTTGCGTAACCATGGTGCAGCCATATCTGAAGAACAAAGGCATAAAGGCCCGAGACCCTATCTACTGCCTGAGTTTAATTTGTTAGGTTTTAATTACCGTATGACAGACTTGCAAGGTTCGGTTGGCTTGGTTCAATTAGGAAAATTAGACCAGTTCATTTCTGAACGACAACATTGGGCAGAGTTTTACCGCTCAGAACTTGCCAATTTAAATTGGCTGCACATGCCAGTATTCCCAGAGAATGGCACCCATGCATGGCAGGCATTTGTCACGTATGTCGACCCAGAAACTGCACCCTTGCCACGTAATGAAATAATGGAGCGATTGCAAGCGCTAGGTGTATCTACACGGCCTGGTACACACGCAGTGCATATGTTGGGCTATTACCAAGAGCGGTTTGGCTTGAAAGCAGATGATTTTCCCGGTGCGCGTGATTGTGACCAAAACACTATGGCAATCCCACTGCATAATCGTATGACTGCCGAAGATTACCATTATGTTGTTAAATGTTTAATTGAGTTGGCTTAATCTATGTGCGGTATAGCCGGTATCATCAACATTGATGGTGAACCAGTATCCCCAGTTATTCTGAAAGCTATGACTGATGCCATTGCTCACAGAGGCCCGGACGGTGAAGGGCAATGGATTGAAGGCAATGTTGGAATAGGCCATCGTCGTTTGGCGATTATTGACCTTTCTTCAGCAGGCCATCAGCCCATGATGGCGGCTGATAACCGCTATGTATTTTCCTACAATGGCGAGATATACAACTTCAAGGAACTACGCTTACAACTTGAAGCTATTGGCTACCAGTTTCGCTCGCATACAGATACAGAAGTAGTGATGACAGCACTCATCCACTGGGGCGAGAACGCCTTGAGTCGCTTTAACGGTATGTTTGCCTTCGCCTTGTGGGATCGGAAAGAAAAAACACTCCTATTAGCACGTGACCGTTATGGTATTAAACCGCTGTATTACACCCAACAGGGCAAGATGCTAGCGTTCGGTTCGGAGCAAAAAGCAATCACGGTAATTCCCGCGTTTCAGCGCAATCTGGATAAAGAAGCACTACTAGAATATTTCACATTTCAGAATATATTCACTGACAAGACGCTACTTCAAGACATCAAGCTGCTACCCGCAGGACATTACGCCAAAATTGACTTCAATAAGCACCAACCATTTCTGAAATTCACCCAATACTGGGATTTTGATTTCAGAGAACCAGCTAAGCCTGCGCCAGATGAAGAATATCGCGAAGAGCTAGATAGATTGTTTCAGCAGGCAGTTAAAAGACAGCTAGTAACAGACGTAGAACTTGGTAGTTATCTTAGCGGCGGGATGGACTCAGGATCGATTACAGCAATAGCAGCTAAGTCTTATCCTTATATGAAGACCTTCACGTGCGGGTTTGATCTCAACTCAGTATCAGGTCTTGAACTCGCCTCTGATGAGCGTAGCAAGGCAGAGTATATGTCTTATCACTTCAAGACTGAGCATTACGAAATGGTGCTCAAGGCTGGTGATATGGAGCGAATTATGCCAAAGCTCGCATGGCATTTAGAAGAGCCGCGAGTAGGGCAGAGCTACCCAAATTATTATGCAGCCAAACTTGCTTCCAAATTCGTAAAGGTTGTGATGTCCGGGGCGGGCGGAGACGAGCTTTTCGGTGGTTACCCCTGGCGCTATTATCGGGCTGTGGTGAATGATGACTTTGAACACTACATCGATAAGTACTACAAGTTCTGGCATAGATTAATCCCCAACAGCGAGCTAAAACAGGTGTTCTCGCCAATTTGGCAAGATGTAGAGCATGTATGGACCCGGGATATTTTCCGAGATGTATTCAAACATCATGCCGATAAACTTTACACGCCAGAAGAGTACATAAATCACTCGCTATACTTTGAAGCCAAGACCTTTCTGCATGGCTTGCTAGTGGTAGAAGACAAGCTCAGTATGGCGCACGGACTCGAAAGCCGCGTGCCGTTTCTCGACAACGACCTTGTTGATTTTGCGATGAGATGCCCTGTGCACTTAAAGTTAAATAACCTTTCCGAGGTGGTTCGTCTTAACGAAAACGAACCCGGTGATAAGACAGCTAAATACTTTGATAAAACACGAGATGGTAAACAGATACTCCGTGATGTGATGCAAAGATATATTCCCGAAGACATCACCAAAGCTGAAAAGCAAGGATTCTCCGCCCCAGATGCAAGTTGGTTTAAGGGGGAAAGCATTGAGTTTGTGAAAACTCAATTGCTTCAGAAAAATGCCAAGATTTATGATTATCTTGATCACAAAGTGGTATCTAATTTAATTAAGCAACATTTGGAAGGTAAGGAAAATAGGCGTTTATTGATATGGTCCTTACTGAATGTCGAGACATGGTTAGGCCAAGTAATTAGCGAGGCAAATTAATTGAATAGTCATAATCAACCTCTTAATAAAGCTGCTCTTATTGAACAATATCAAGAGGCATTCGCTAAACATGGTGATTCACCCGCAGCTGTGCTATGGCCGAGAGGACGACAGAGCATTCGTTTTGAAGCGCTTACAGCCCACATCAAAAATGATGGCTTCTCCATCCTTGATTATGGGTGTGGCCTGGGTCATCTTAAGGATTATCTTGATCAGCGTTTTAATGCTTACAAGTATTTTGGTGTTGACCTAGTACCTGAGTTCGTAAGCAGTTTAAGTACAAAGCATCCTGATGCTATTGTGCAAGAAATTGCTTCTCATGAAGAGTTCACGAACACGGTCGACCACGTGATTGTGTCAGGTACTTTCAGTATTATCCAAGGTAATGACCCCGCGGCATATCTCAAATACGTGCAGGGCGTACTGACTTATTTATTTGAATTGTGCAATGTTTCATTGGCGGTCAATTTCATGACTGATCGCGTTGATTTCAAACAAGCCCAAGCACATCATGTAAATCCACAAGATATGTGTCGATTTTTTTGTGATCAGTTGTCCCCGAGATTGGTATTGAATCAAAGTTACATGCCGTATGAATTTACCTTAGTGGCTTTCAAGGATCATACAATTGTTCGGCCAGATAATATTTATGGAGTTTTGCCTTGAGAGTTACAGCGCTGACCGCTGGACTCGTCGATGCCTATGATAAGTTTCTCTTGGCTATGCCTGAGACATTGCTGTATCAGTCTTCGCGCTATATGGCTTTCTTGGAGGAATTACTCGGGTGTGAACAGCAAACACTAACTGCTCTGGATAATCAGGACCGGGTCATTGGTGCACTGCCTCTGATGGCTATGAATGGCCCGTTAGGGAAGGTGATTAACTCGCTACCTTATTATGGGAGCAATGGAGGAGTAATTGCTAAAAATGCAAGTGATCAGAGAGCTCTGATCTTGGCATATAACGAGTTAGTTAGCGCTAAAGATGTTGCTGCCTCAACACTAATTGAAAATCCATTATTTGATGTGGATTATTCGTCCTTGGATAGCGAACTACAGGATGAACGTATTGGGCAATTCACATCAATCTCACATTCGGACAATCATGCGGATGCGTTAATGGCACATTTTCACTATAAAACTCGGAACATGATCAGGAAAGCTGAAAAAACTGGCGTCACTATACAAGTTGAAAACGACCAAATGGAATTCCTCATCCATACTCATGAGGTGAACATGATGGAAATCGGTGGCTTGGCCAAAACGCGCAATTTTTTTTATCTCATCCCTAAGCATTTCCGAGCTAATCAGGACTACAAGATATATGTCGCCAGATTAGAAGGAAAACCGGTCGCAGCCTTACTCGTATTCTACTTTAACCGAACAGCGGAATACTATACCCCAGTAGTTTTGAAGGATTACAGAGAAACCCAAGCGCTCAGCGCTACTATTTTCAAGGCAATGACTGAGGCATCGATGGAAGGATTTGCTTGGTGGAATTGGGGCGGCACATGGCTGACCCAAGATGGTGTTTACAGGTTTAAAAGTCGTTGGGGAACTGAGGATAAGTCATATCGATATTTCATTAAGGTAAATAACAAAAATCTGTTGAATGCAGATCGCCAAGAATTGCTGGCTGGGTATCCATCATTCTTCACTCTACCATTTTCTGCTCTTCAGGAAAAAGACGATGCAAAATATTGATGTGGTTGTAGGAGGCGGTATCGCAGGGTTATTGGCAGCGCTGTTATTAGCGGAGCGCGATGGCCGAAAGGTAATTTTGGTCGAAAGAGAAGCTGATCTTGGTGGCCTATTACGTTTTTTCGATTACGGCAGCTATGGCAGATTCGATTACGGAATGCACAATATGTATGAAACAGGGATACCACCACTTGATGACATATTGTTCGGGTTGTTGCCAGAAAGTCATTGGCAATTGTTAGAAGGTTCGAAGCGGGATTTGGCAGGTCTTTACCTGAACGGGACACTTCAAGAAAATTCCCCTTTCCCAGATATCCGTCGACTGTCTGCAGAGAATTGGAATGCAAACATATTAAGTTTCTTCCGCCAAATCCAATCAGATGAACCATACAACGGAGCGAATGCTTATGAAGATGCACGCACAAGGCTAGGCGTTGCTATAGCAGACTCAGTTATTGATCCTGCTGTGCGAAAGCAGTTCGGTAAACCCGCAACAGAAATGGCTGCCTTTTCTACCCGATTAACGACATTAAGTCGCGTGGTGCTTTTTGACGAAAAGCCATTCTCGGATCTGATGGCATCTGATTATCTGCGTGATCGCTTGGCTTATCCTGAGCAGCGAAGCCTACCAGAGAAATGGACTTCAGGCCGTAAAGCATATTATCCGAAGGCCTATGGAATCTATAGAGTCATAGAGGCAATGGTTTCTCGCATTAAAGCGGCAGGAGTAGAAATCCTTAGTTCTGCCAGCGTTAAATCGATCAATGTCGTCGAAGGAGAAGTAAGCTCCGTACAGGTCGGCACTCAGAACGGTGATCGAGAAGTGAAAGTGGGGAAATTAATATGGACATCTGGCTTGCCTGTGATAGCTGGGCTTTCTAATATTGATTTGATGCAATATAAATTCGACCCACCAAGGAAAACAATAGTAGTGAATTTATTGTTGAAGAACCCTCCCATCATGGGGGATCTTTTCTATTTTTATTGCTATGAACCAGGCTTCTATACATTCCGTGTTACTAACTTCGGTGCCTATTGTGATGGCGCTGTTCGGGAGCAGGGGCATCCAATCGCGGTTGAGTTGCTAATGGATGAACCCTTGCCAGACAAGGAAGCGATAGCCGCTATTGCTATGAAAGAGTTATTGAAGATTGGGGTGATAAAAACCTCAGAAGACATCGCTTTCCAAGCGGTAGAAATACTAACAACTGGGTTTCCTATGCCGACCACCAATAATTTTAGTGTTCTCTCGGATATTCGGAGCAAGTTGCAAGAAAAATCTATCTCCAATCTTGTCCTTTTAGGTGTCATGTCGGAAGAAAATATTTTTTTCCAACGTGATGTACTTTCACAAACCTATACAAAATTGAGTGCGCATTTATTATGAGTAACAAAATTCTGGATTTGGGTCTTGTGCCTTTTTATTGGCGCACAAAATCTTCTATCGATCAGGCACCTCAAGATATTCCTACCGTGCTGCCATTCTCATTTACCTTTAATGAGAAGTTGCAGTTGATTATCCAGAAGCGTAATCCAGAAGTTCTAGATGCGCTGGAGCGTGTATACACCGAAAATGCCAATGTAGGCTATCTTCAGGAAGGACATGCACTTGCCCAATCATACGGAGGTGAGTTCATCGAATTCTTTGAACGTGCAACATCAAGTCTATCGACTCCCCCGAAATCTGTCGCAGACATCGGTTGTGGTGGGGTATATCTACTGCAAGAACTAAAAAAACGTGGCTTGAGTGTAAAAGGTATAGACCCTAGCCCCGTTACTGTAGAGGCTGGCCGGCGAGCGGGCATCGAGATTGTTCCTGATTTTTACCCATCGGATTCGTTAACTCAGCGCTTTGACGTACTGATCCACTATGACGTACTAGAGCATGTGGAGGATCCTGTGGCTTTCCTGCGATCCCATCATTCGAATATGTTATCTACTGGTGGCATTATTTTCGCAGTTCCGGATTGCACTGAGCACATTGCGTTAGGCGATATTTCCATGATGTTGCATGAGCATCTTAATTACTACGACGAAGAGTCACTGACGAATGTCGTACGTGCGGCTGGCTTTGAGCCTCGTATGTTACAAGCTGCAAAGCATGGCGGTGTGTTACTTTGTTTTGCAACACCACAGGAAGTTAATAACGATAGTAAAAACATAGAAAATTCAGGTTGCGAGAAGTTTGATCGATTCCATGAAAACGCAAAGACCTCGATGCAGCGTTTCATGAGATTGGCTAATTCATGCGGTGATGGAACATTGGGTTTGTATGTGCCATTACGCGCATTTCCTTACTTAGGTGCATTCAACAATACATTTCATTTACGTTTCTTTGACGATGATCCAGGGCTCCATGGGAGGTTATATGACGGATTCGATGTGTCCGTAGAGAATTTCTCAGATTTGGTAGGCAATCCGCCACCAAATTTAATGATATGCAGTCTTGCCTTTGGGGATCGTATAGCTGAGAAGTTAACTCGGGAATCATTGCCCTTCATCAAAGTAACTCGATGGAGAGAATTGTTTGATTAGTTGGCAAATTGCAAGTGAATATCAGTATGTGCACTAAAAAAAGTTTAAGAAATTAATGGGATAGATGAGATGGTTAAGTCTCATTAGCGTTTTATCAAATGTAATTTAGGGTGTTATGAGTTTTCTGAATAGGATGTAAATGAGGATTTTTTTAGGCTTAACCGAAGTATCAGGCTATTACTCCAATTTAATGAAAGGTTTTGATGATCTTGGCGTAGATGCTGAATACGTTTCTTTACATTCGCATCCATTTAACTATGGTGAAACAGATGAGCAATCTTTTCTTCCAAAATTTGCTCGTTACTGTGTAAATCGTAGGGTTAGCTTGGCGCCCGGTTCATGGATGGGGTTCTTCTGGTTAATAATGGTTTTGGTAGCAAGAGTTCCTTTGTTTATCTGGGCGCTAGTGAAGTTTGATATTTTCATTATGGGAGGCGGGTCTTCATTCTTTCGCTACTATGAATTTCCAATCATCCGTTTATTCGGAAAAAAAATAATTTACATGTTTCACGGCACAGACTCTAGACCTGCATATATAGATGGGTTCTGTGAGGGAATTGCAGATCAATCCAATCAAACATCAAGCAAGATTTCGCTGAGCGAAATTGATACATACACTAAAGTTGCAAAAAAAAGAAAAAAATGCGTTTCGATGATTGAGAAATATGCAAATGTAGTAATTGGGCACTCTGCGTATGCGCATTTTTTTAGGTACCCCATAATCGCTGGATTAATAGTTGGTGTTCCGTTAAAAATAAAGAATGGGCTAACTCAAGAAATTCCCAAAGAAGCGGATTGCATTCAGATATTACATAGCCCCTCGCAGCGTGAGGGCAAAGGCACAAAAAGAATCCGCCTAGCCATCTCTAATCTGGAGGCAAGAGGATACAAAATCAATTTTGTAGAGATTTCTGGCCGACCTAATTCTGAAGTGCTCGAAGAAATCCAAAAGTGTGATTTTGTGGTTGATCAAGTTTATTCAGATACAGCAATGGCAGGTTTTGCTGCTGAGGCGGCATTTTATGGCAAACCTGCGATACTTGGAGGGTATTACTGCGAGCAGATACTAGAAGACCTACCAGCAGAATACCTTCCTCCTACAATCTATTGCCATCCTGAAAAGATAGAATCAGCAATTGAGAAGTTAATCACGGATAGAGACCTACGTTTGAGTTTAGGACAAAGAGCAAAAGACTTTGTTGAACGAAATTGCACTGCGGAGCAGGTTGCTAGCCGTTATTTGAGAATTATTAAAGGCGACATACCAGATAACTGGATATTTGATCCATACCAAACAAGATATCTTCATGGATGTGGGATGGACGAGGCGAGAGCAAGGCATGTGGTGAAGTCGGTTATAGAGCAATACGGCCGCGAAGCACTGCAACTTTCGCATAATCCACAACTTGAAGAAATGTTCGTTGATTTCGCGAATTCTTCGGATACAAAGTGATAGCACAATTTTTCAGAAATAGTGCTGTTTATGGAATTGCCGGTATTCTCTCCCGCGGCATTAATGTCATCCTTGTACCAATCTATACCCGATATCTTTCTCCTCATGATTACGGTGCACTAGACATTTTGATAGTTTTTGCCACGCTGGCTAACTATGTCGTGGCGATGGAAATATCTCAAGGTGTTGCACGGTTTTATTCAGAAGCAAAAGATAAAAAAAATAAGGCTGAATTTGCTTCAACAGCCCTATGGTTTGCTGCTCTAGCCTACACGATATTTGTGATAATTAGCCTCAATTTTTCTGCGGTTTTGAGCGATTGGATCATTGGTGTAGATGGCTTTCAGGAAGTCTTCCAGATTTCTGTAGTTGCTATTGCAATGAATGGTATCTTTTATCTATTGCAAGACTTGCTGCGGTGGCAGTTTCAGCCTTTTCGCTACAGTATAGCGAGCCTGGTTTACACGATATCTGGGGCATTAATAGCAATATATTTGGTTACTGTTCAAGAAATGGGCGTTGCGGGCATTTTCTATGGGCAGGTTATTGGTGCAATCGTTGGCATCATATACAGCATATTTTCCGCAACTGAAGCATATGGCCGGGTATTTAGCTGGGATAAATGCAAGGTAATGCTGGGTTACTCTTTTCCACTTGTATTTACTAGCATTGCTTACTATTTTTCTGTGTATGTGGATCGCGTGGCGATTAAAGAATTGATGACACTAAGCGATGTAGGGGTATATGGGGTGGGTGCAAGGATAGCCTCTGTATCTGGCTTGTTGATGATAGGTTTTCAGAGTGCATTGACACCACTCATTTATCATAATTACGAAAAGCAATCGACACCTTCCGATTTGGCAAGAATTTTCAAATATTTCTTGGCAATTGCATTGCCTTTTATTTTGGGCGTGAGTCTCTTTTCTAAAGAGTTAGTGTGGATATTTACCACACCTGAATACTATCTAGCATGGACGGTTATACCAATTCTAAGCTGCAGCATACTGCTGGCAACTATGTATATATTTGCGCCAGGTTTATTTATCAGAAAAAAAACTATGCAAGTTGCCTTAATTCACCTTGTGGCATTGGTGATAAACGTAGGGCTTAACCTACTTTTTATCCCAATCTTAGGGATTGTTGGTGCGGCAGTTGCCACACTGATTTCTACCGCAGTAACCTTTCTAATCTACATGTGGTTGAGCCAGAGCCTTTATAACGTGCCGCATAACTGGAAAACTATAGCGCTTGCCTTGGCTATTTTTATAGCAACGATTTTTGCGGTGCAAATAAATAGCACGTTGGTTGTTCAGCTTGAATTGAGGAGTTTGTTTTTACACGGATTAATATTGCTAATCTCAGCCTGCGCAATTGTTTATACTCTTTTAGGGCGCGGCGAAATTTTAGCTTTATTCAATAAAATTAGATCAAAATTAAGCATTCACTAAAAATTACCGGGAAAGAAGCTTTCAATGGCAATAGAAAATAAAAGAATATTTATAACTGGCGGCGCTGGCTTTATTGGATCCACCCTTGCCTCAATGCTTTGTGAAAATAATCAGGTTATCCTTTTTGATAATTTGACCCGAGATACCATACGTCATACTGGTTTAGCACAAAATCCAAATATCGAACTGGTTAACGGAGATGTACTGGATGTTAGTGGGTTAGAAAAGGCTATGCAGGGTAGCGATATAGTCGTTCATGCAGCAGCGATTGCCGGTATTGATACGGTAATTAAATCGCCTATAAAAACTATGGAAGTCAATATGATAGGCACTGCAAATGTGCTTAAAGCTGCGCACAAGAATCAGGTTAAAGATCGTGTTATTGAATTCTCCACCTCAGAGGTGTTCGGCTCGATGGCATACCGTGTTAGTGAGACTATGCAGACTGTTTCGGGATCTGCTGGTGAGGCGCGTTGGGTGTACGCGGTAAGTAAACTTGCTGGGGAGCATCTTACACATGCTTACTATAAAGAACATGGATTACCTGCAGTTACCATCAGGCCATTCAATGTGTATGGCCCTGGACAAACAGGTGAAGGGGCGATTCAAATATTTATCCGTCGTGCACTCAAAAATGAACCGATATTTATCTATGGTGATGGCACTCAAATTCGTGCTTGGTGTTATGTGGACGATATGATTGAGGGGTTAATGCGGGCTATCGAAAATCCTAGAGCGATTGGTGAGTCATTTAATATTGGAAATGCACGTGCTGTTACAACAATTTTTGGTTTGGCAGAAGCAGTGTGTCGCGTATTAAATTCAAAGTCGGAAATAGTGTTTAAAGAGGCATTGTCTGCAGATATCGAACTTCGCATTCCAGAGACCAAAAAGGCAGAGGAATTGCTGGGATTCAAGGCAAAAGTAGATTTGGAAGAGGGTGTTTTGCGCACAGCTAAATGGTACAAAGAGAAAGATATTTCGCAGTAGTTTATTCATCAAGCTTATTTGTCGAATGCACAGTCTTTCAATATGAAAAAAATTATTATTCTCGGTACCGGTGGCAACTGTATTGATATTTACGACGCCATTCAGGATATTAACGATAAGCAGGATAAACCGCTTTTCGAATGTATTGGGTTCTTGGATGACAATTCCGCATTATGGAAAACGAATATACAAGGCCTTCCAGTGCATGGTGGCCTAGATATCGCTAATACTTTCCCCAAGGATGTTTTCTTTGTTAATGGAATTGGAAGTAGTGCTAATTTTGGAATCAAGCAAAAGATTATTGCTAGAACCGGTATTAATCTTGATAGATTTCAGACTGTCATACACCCCTCTGCAAGTGTTTCGCGATTAGCAACTTTAGGTAAGGGTTGCGTAGTACTTCAGAACACAGTAATCGCCTCAAATGTGAATATTGGTAGCCATGTCATGATTTTGCCACTCAGTGTGATTAGCCATAATGCATTATTGGGTGATTACACTATTGTGGCTGGTGGGGCATCTATTTCAGGTGGCGTAGAGATAGGTAAAAGCTGTTATATAGGAAGCAATTCTGCTATTCGTGAGAATCTACGTGTTGGTGATAATGCGTTAATTGGAATGGGTGCAGTAGTAATAAATAATGTGCTGAGTGCCAATGTTATGGTGGGTAATCCAGCAAAGAAAATCCGCACCATAGAATAACCAACTAGAGCATATATTGAATATATTAATTGTTACTGCGATGTTCCCACCGATACAGACGGGAACATCCTTTTATTCCAAAAATGTCGCCGAAGCACTTACTGCCAGAAATCATCAAGTAACAGTGCTTACTCTGGGGGATATGGAACACGAAAAAGCCGGCTATTCATTTGATGTAAAGCGCATGCCGGCACTTCGTTTTCCATTAAAAAACTATTTCAAACACTTGAGAGTTAGTTCGTTTTTTCCTCAAAATTACAGCAAGGTGTATCGCGTTGCACGTGACACAAATGCAGATGTAATCCTGCTGGTTAATCATTATTTGGATATTGTTTTCCCAGCAATTTATGCGGCAAAACGTAATTCAATCCCCTTGGTATGCTCTGTTGGCACACAGTTGCAGTCATCTAATCCATTAAGAAATAAGATACTGAACATTTTGGATAGGCTGATATGCGGTGGGCTAGTCTTTCCGTTTTGTGATCGTATTATTTCTTGGGATACACAAATACTTAAATATTTGCGCGATATCCACGGACCTAAAATAACTGAGAAGTGCTCAATTATCAATTATGGCGTCAATGGAGACATCAATACATTTACAGAACATAATCAGACTTACCAATTACACAATCAAATAATTGGTGTTGGTGCCGTAAGTGAACAGCGAAATTTTCTAGGCATCATCAAGGCTTTCCATTTGGTTTCGAGTGATTTTCCAGATTTGCGTCTAAAGATTATTGGTCATGTCTACTATGATGCTGCAGTGAAAATGGCAGCCGAACTTGGTATCGAAAATAGAGTGATTTTTACTGGTGAATTGACTCACGCTGAGGTTCTTAAGGAACTTGCGAATAGTGATCTCTATTACTCTTCTTTATCTGGAAAATATCTGGGCCTTGGTACCGCAACAATAGAATCTATGTTGATGGGGTTGCCAACAATGGCTAACGTTCCGCTTGATTTATTGGGAGGTTCGTTACTACTTGAAGATATGCACCACATTGCCTACGTGGACGCAACTTCACCCCAGCAGATTGCGGAGAAAATCCGATTACTACTAGCAGATAGCAAGCTTAGAGAAAAAATCGGCCAAGAGGGTAAGAACTTCATTCTAAAACACATGCGTTGGGAAGATGTGGCAGAAAAAATGGAAAGCTTATTCGCTTCTTTAAAGCGCAACCAGTAAATCCAATGCCTGAAAAAAAATCACATAAAGTTAAAACTATCATTGGCCTTCTGGTTAGTGTTGCCTTCCTTGTATGGATTGGCTACTCATTTGATTTAAAAGAGATTAAACATTCAGTCCAGTCGGCTAATTTTTTATACCTCATTCCGATTTCTATCATATTCGTTTTCAATTTTGTTATTAGGGCAGTGCGCTGGAAATCATTATTTCCTGAATCAACTCCGGTGAAGTTTAAGCATGCATTCCGCTGCCTGATGATTGGATATCTCTTTAATAATCTTTTACCTGCAAGGGCGGGGGAATTTATTAAAATTCATATGTTGGGTAGAGTGGCGCAACTATCGCGAAGCACTGTGCTGGGTAGTGTACTGATTGAAAAGGTGGCAGATCTTCTGATTATGTTAGCCATACTCTCCTTAATATTGGTTTTCTATCCGGTGCCTATCTGGACTAGACAAGCTGGTTTATTTGTTGGCTTGATTGGGTTTTCAGCCTTAATGGGCTTGGTAGTTATCAGATTGGTAGGAGAAAAACTCACTACAAGCATATTGACTAGGCTAAAGTTTTTATCAGATAAATTAATCAAGAGGATAGAGTCAGTTTCAAGTTCTTTTTTACAGGGTATATCTGGACTATTTCACTCTGCACATTTTTTTAGATTTATTTTTTATTCTGTTTGCATATGGACGCTTGAAGTGGCGGTGGTCTATTTAGTAGCCCAGGGGTTTCATTTGCCTGTTGGATTTTGGGATTCACTTTTGATTTTGGTGGTTATATCAATTGGCACTATGGTGCCATCGTCACCTGGTTATGTGGGTACTTATGAATTTTTTGGTGTTGCAGCATTAGCGCTTTTGAATATAACAGGAGCCGAGGCTTTAGCATTTGTTGTTAGTCTGCACGCGTTGATGCTCATATCCTCAAGCACTATTGGATGGGTTTGTTTAATCACGCGGCCAGTGAAGGAAAAATTAGCCTATCAGGATGATATTGATGAGACTGATACATTAACTAGCATCCCAGAAGCCTACGAATCTGAACCTATCAGTAAGAAAATTAGCCATGAAAAGACATGAATTAACAATTAAAGCTTTTCTTGTTCTGTGGATGTTATTGAATGCATCTATCTACTTTCTTGTACTGCTTCCCCCCGAAGGAAAATTAGCATCGCTTATGCCGGAGATTGTATTGCAAGCACGTGCATTTATTTATCCTTGGTTTTCTGATGTGGCTAACGTAAGTTAATCAAATGCTATCCGTACTTCTTGTTCTGTTGTATTGCATATCTTGTATCGGTGCAGGGCTTCTTCTCATGCGCCTATTGGTAAAGCTAATTACAGTTACTCACCAAAGTAACGATGTTATCAGCTTATTCACAGCATTTATTCTTGGCCAAGCATTGCTTACAAGTGTTTGGATTTTCTTAGGTTTAAGCTCTTTGCTTTTACCCATAGTGGTCAGTTCAATCTTATTTTTGTTACTTGGTGTCGGGGTATGGTTAGGAAAGTCGAGTTTAGGCAATCTAATACCAGCAGTGCGCGATCAGTTCAAATGGTTGCAACAAGAGTCTCTTGTATTTAAGTTAATCTTGCTACTACTCATCCTACTGATTCTGCTATTTGGGGTGGGTGCCTATCTCAATCCTCCTATAGGTGATGCAGAAGCCTTTTATCTCACCTACTCAAAAATTATTGCTGACTCCCATCGCTTATTGCCAATGCATGGTTTGTATTCAACATTTTCACAGATTGGGCTAGCTGGGGAAATGCATTTTGCCGTTCTGATGATGTTGGGTGGCGCAAATGCAGCCAAGTTTTTCATGTGGCCTGTTGCAATCACAATTGCAGTGATGCTCTTGGGCATATGTTCAAAATTGGGTGTTGGCCCTCGTGGTAAATGGATTGCCCTGATTATCCTTTTTACTTCTACTAGTTTTACTCACTATATTATTGATGGGAAAGTAGATCTGTTCGCAGCAGCACTTGGAATGGCAGCGTTCTATTGGATACTCAATATTTCAACAACAGCATTAATAAAATTTACGATACCTCTAGTGGGTCTTTTATCAGGTTTTGCTGTTGTAGCTAAATTTTCGTATCTTGCTGCGTTTGTACCAGTGGCAATCATTCTAATTGCGTGGCGTTGCTATCTATTGTTCAAGGATGAGGGCAAAAACAACCGGGACATTCTTAAGTCACTAATCTTTATCTTTGTTAAGCTCGGATTATGGGCACTGCTAGCAACTCTGCCTCATCTTATTAAAAATGGTGTTCTTTTTGGCGCACCATTTGCACCTTTTTTTGGAGTTTCAGAGGCTGGGAAATGGCATGAGCAAGTCTGGTTTGCCCCAGAAGTTACAAGATGGATAGTAATGACATATCCATTTGCCCTTGCTTTTGGGCGCTACCCTATGCAGGGCGGCAATATATCTTTCTTGATTCTAGCTTTTCTTCCATTAGTCTGGTTTCTAACGCGCCCAAAGAATTTTCTTCGTAATCCATACTTTCAAGTTACATTTGCCGCCCTTATAGGGCTGATACTCTGGGTAATCGTTCGACCTTCGGTCATTGCGCCACGATACATTTTGGCAACACTGTTCTTATTCATTCCACTTATCGCATATGCTACTGAATATGTTTATGACCACGAGTTGAAACCACGGATACTTGAATTCGGCATTAATGTATGCATTGTTTTTGCTTTGGCAATATCACTTTATCCATATGCCAATCTACCTGTTAAGGTATTCAAGCATGTGAATGACAGCCTTCATGAGTGTGATATGGCCAGCCCCTATTGCCTACCGTTAACTGGAATCAGTGAGAGTGCTGGAACTGGAGATCGTATTTATTATGTAGGGTATTACACATATTGGCTGAGAACTGATTTATTACAATGCATTAATAACGGTGATGATGATGCATTGTTGGAAGCTGAGGAATCCAGTTCTAACTCCATACTTGCACTTAGTAAACTGGGTTTTAGCTACTTAGTAGTCGAAAAATCTCATAGTAATGCTGAAAGATTTATGGCAAGTGCTAATCAGGAACAAGCTCCCGGTTTTGAGTTGGAAACCGTACTTGATAATCCTGATATGGCAGTGTTCAGAATAAAGTCGCTAAATGATCCAGAGCCAAAGTTGACCGAATGTCGGCAAGATAGTCAGGCGGGCTGGCACATAGTAAGGAAGCAGTAACAATGCCTGATCAAGCAACAGAGAAGCCTTTGGTTTCAATTGTCATTCCCGCTTATAACCACGCTGAATTCCTAGATGAGGCTATTCAGAGCGTGCTGGCTCAGGACTACAAAAATATTGAGCTGATTGTGCTGGATGATGGGTCGACAGATCATACAGCTGAGATACTCAAGAAGTATGGCACTTCATTTTATTGGGAAACTCACACTAACATGGGCCAAGCCAATACTCTCAATAAGGGTTGGAAAATTTCGAAAGGTAGTATTCTTGGATATTTGAGTGCCGATGATTTTCTGCTACCGGACGCGGTAAGTAAATCAGTTGCAAAGCTTATTGAGGAACCTGACGCTGTTCTGACATATTGTGATTTTAATTTGGTTGATCTTAAATCTTCGATTGTACGTAGAGTCGAATCACCAGTGATGACTTACCAGGAGATGATAGTCCGACTGATATGTCCTCCTGGACCAGGTGCTTTCTTTAGAAGAAATGCCTATGAACTAGCTGGCCCATGGGACTCAAATCTTAAACAGATGCCAGATTATGATTATTGGCTGCGTCTAGGTATGCATGGCAGGTTTGCTCACATTCCCGAGGTGCTGGCCGGCTTTCGAGTGCATGAAGCATCTCAATCTTTTGCTAAGCCCTCAATTGAAAAAGCTAATGAGCCAATTCTAATTATCTCTAGATTTTTCAAATCCAATACATCACCTGACTTGGCTAAGCTCAGGAGCAAAGCGTTAGCCAGTGCTGAGTTAGTAAGTGCTCAACTGCATTTCCGGGCCGATCGCTATGCAGATGGCTTTGCGAGCATTAAACGTTCATTCTCACTTGCGCCAAGAGGCCTTCTAGCTGCGCGTACATACAGAGTGCTATTTAATGCTTTATTGAACAGGATTGGGCACAAGATTCTTTGGCGTGCCAAAGCAATTCTGAGAAAATCCTTAAACTAGACTTCAAATCCCGGGCACGATTACTTTAGGTACGAGATGGTTGCTAAAAATAAAATATACGAGCGTTACTTGACCAATGAATATTTGGAGAAAAATCCCTCCTGGGACATGGAGGACTCTCCATGGAAGGCTGACCAAGTTCTAAAAATTGTAAATGCTCAGGGATTGCTGCCTGCCAGTATAGTAGAGGTTGGCTGCGGCGCAGGTGGCGTTATTGCTGAAATGAGAGACGCATTCCCTGCAGCCAAGCTCTACGGATTTGACATTGCACCTGCTGCAATGGATTACTGGAAGCGGTTTAGCGATAAAAAAATTGAATTTGTACAAGGAGACTTTTTTCAGCTAAATCAGCATCATTATGATTTGATGATGGTGCTGGATGTGGTTGAGCATGTTTCTGATCCAACTGAGTTTTTAACTAACCTACAGGGCGCTGCAGATTATTACGTATTTCATTTTCCTCTAGATCTCTCGGCTATTAGCGTTCTTCGTGAGTCTCCTTTAATTTACGTTCGGGAAAAAGTGGGACACATTCATTACTTTACCAAAGGTTTAGCTTTAAAGCTGCTTGCCGAGAATGGATATGAGATTATGCATTGGAGCTATACGGGCGCTGCATTTACAGCGCCACAAAAAAAATGGAAAACTCGTTTGGCAGGAGTTGTTCGACGAATTGCTTACACAATTAATAAAGATATTGGTGTGCGTTTGCTTGGGGGAGAGACGCTAATGGTGCTGGCCAAATCTCAGAGACTTATATGAGTTTAATCATACATGCACCCAATATTCATCAAGGTGGCGGACTTACCTTGCTGTTAGGTATTCTGAAAGAACTAAAAAATTATCACGAATTTAAAGTAATTGTTGATGAACGGCTTGCTATCCCGAATTATCTTAATGAGAACAATATTTTATTGCGCGTAAAACCTACCATGTTTGGCCGTTTATATGCTGAGTTAAAATTGCGTAGCTTAGCAAAAGCCAATTCAGTCGTTTTGTGTTTTGGTAATCTCCCTCCATTGTTTAGATTAAATGCGTATGTGATTCTGTTTATTCAAAATATGTATTTAGTCAGTGAAGCTTCATTAAGTGGTTTCTCAGGCAGCTCAAGACTAAGAATATCTTTAGAGCGAGTTTGGTTGAAGTTCCGGTTAAATTGTGTGAATGAAATTATTGTCCAGTCTGAGTCTATGCTGGTTAATGTGTTGAGAACCTTAAAACTCACTTCAAAGGTGTTTCCATTCACCGAAAGTGCTAACAATTCAACTTTTCCTAGGTCAGTGACTCAGCCTTCACAAAAGCAAACCAGTAAATCAGAGTCAAAAGATTACGATTTTTTATACGTGGCTTCAGGTGAGCCTCACAAGAATCATCGTTGTTTGATTGAAGCATGGAAAATATTGGTATCAAAAAATATTTTCCCGTCTTTGTGCCTTACTATTTCTTTAGAAAATAGTCCTGAGTTATACAAATCAATTGAGTATGAGAAAGAGACAAATGGTCTAAAAATCGAATGTATTGGATATATTAGTAGTGAGAAAATCTCAGATGTATATGCGCGGTCAGGTGCTCTGATTTATCCGTCGACTATGGAATCTTTGGGCTTGCCACTTATTGAAGCTCGTCTTTTGGGTTTGCCAATCATTGCATCTGAGCGAGACTATGTGCGCGATCTTATTGATCCGGAACAAAGTTTCGACCCTATGTCACCTGTTTCGATAGCTAGAGCTGTCGAGAGATTCCTTGGTCACAATCAAATATCAACTACGGTTGCTGGGTGCGAAACTTTTGTTAAGTATCTCCTTGATAAGATGGACTCTAACACGACCGAATGATATTTCAGAAAACCAAAATTCCTCATTAAGTGTTTGATTTTGATTCGTTGCTGATGGACGTCATCAATTAGCCGACAACAAGAATCTGTATAAATGAACACACTATATAAATCACTAGTGTCCGGTTAAGAATCGAATAGATTCAATTGGTTGCATGCTTCGGTGTAGTCTGGACTGTAGCCGATGCCCTGCAAGGCTTGCTGGATGGGCAT
>JGI24123J20310_1000430_pt1 | contig 28226 bp, 10 predicted proteins | sample SubbioCR12Aug_5A_FD_20310 | JGI IMG/M metagenome (IMG submission 20310)
GAGATGCCCGGCTGCAGCCTGTGCATGGGCAACCAGGCGCAGATCAGGAAGGGCAGCACGGCGATGTCCACCTCGACGCGCAACTTCCCCAACCGGCTGGGCATCGACACCCGCGTCTATCTCGGCTCGGCCGAACTTGCCGCCGTCTGCGCCCTGATGGGCAGGATCCCCACCACGGCCGAGTACCTGGAGCAGGTGAAGGCGGTGAACGCCAAGGCCGCCGACGTCTACCGCTACATGAACTTCGACCGGATCGCCGAGTTCAGGAGCGTGGCCGATACAGTCGAGGTTTGAGCCATTGAGCAAGGCGGGCGCGCATAGCGTGTTCGCCGGCTCGATCGAAAACGCCCCTGCCCAGGAAGACGGCAGGGGCGTTTTGCTTGTGCGCCCAGCATGGGCGCACTATTGCGGGTGCAAGTCCTACCGTAAGTTGATCACAGCGAACGAAGTGAAGCGCAACTGCATGAGGGTGACCGAGTGTGGGAAGGAGGCGTGGATCGAAGCTGCGAGCCCGACGCCCCGAAGGAAGTCCCCTTGGGGGATGGACGAGAGTCGGACAGAAGACGTTGGCAAGTAGGGCGAGTGGGCAAGCAGCCACGAAGCTCTCGTGTCAACTACAGTAGCTGGGTCGGGCCATCCCACAGGACGAGCAACAGCGCTCCCCGAGGACTCGACCAAGCATGGACGCTGTCGGGTGGATACACCACCAGATCACCACTCTTGTGTGAGCCGAAGTCGTCGTCAAAGCCGCCCCCAAGAACGTGAATGGTTTCGTGCCCAAGGTGGCGGTGGGCTGGCGCGCTGGAGCCTGGCGTGAAGCGCACCAACGCCAGGCGGCGGGCGGGCCTCCCCGTGCGATAGATCTCATGGATCAGGGCACCGCTTCGGCCTTGAGTGGCGTGTTGCTGCCAGTCGATGCGATCGAGCAACCCGGTCGTGTCGGAAAGCGGCAGTTTGATCACAAGTTGCGGGCTCATCATTGGTTCCTCCGCGAAGGTTTCAGATGGACGGTCAGGACGCCAACCGCCACGATCACCATGCCAGCGAGCACCCATGGATCGAGTGCCTCATCGAAAATCAGGAACGAAGCTGCTGCAGCGGACACCGGGACAAGGTAGAAAACGCTCGCCACGCGGCTGACATCACCTCTCCGAATCATGATGTACAACAAGGTTAGTGCACCGCAGGAAACTCCGACCGTCATGTAAAGCAGTGCCGCAATAAACTCTCCGGACCAGTCCACACTGATGGTCTCGAATAGCAGGGCTGCTGGCAGGCACAGGAGCGCGGAAGCCGCGGACTGGATGGCCCCACCGGTGAACACACTCATTTGGGCACAGAAGCGTTTTTGGTAGAGATTGCCCATCGTGACCCCCAAGAGGCCCAGCACGGACATGCCGATCGCGAAAAGGCCGGCTCCCTCAAGATGGATTTTCTGGCCGACGACGAGGGCAACGCCAATGAATCCGACAAACAATCCTGTCCATTGGCGGACCGTCACGTGTTCACCGACGACACGCGAGGCTAGCACGGCCACCAACAGTGGCTGCAGCGCAATGATCAATGCGGAGAGGGCAGGCGATATACCCAAGTGAATTGACACGAAAACCCCTGCCGAGAAGGTGCCCACCGTAAGCAAGCCGGCAACGGCGATGTGCATGCCTTGTCGCAGGCTTGGCCATGGTGCGCGCAGCAAAACAGCCAGAAAGGCGATCAGCGTTGCCGCCATGGCGAAGCGGATCAGCAGGAAGGTTAGCGGCGGGCTGTAGGGCAGGCCGTACTTGGCGCCGACAAAACCACTACCGTAGATCAGTGCGAAAAGGATTGGCAGTATGAAATGCGTCCCGGGCGCGCGCATTTGCTGCCCACCCAAGGTAGATGCAAGCGAGAATGAAACATTGTGGTTCATGGATGGATTCCTTGATGATGAGGCTGGTTCGGGGATGGAGCGGAGAAGCTGATCGTCTGGTATATCCCTTCTGCATCTGAGGTGTGATTCAGTTTGGGCTCAATGGATGTGCACGACTAGCCCGATTGCGATCAACATGTCGTTGCACTAAAATCAACGCATGACACAGCGGATGCACCAGATCGCCAAGTTGATGATCACATTTGCCCGGGTGGTCGAAGCAGGCGGGATCTCGGCTGCGGCTCGCAGCATGGACATCGACAAAGCCGTCGTCAGCCGGCAGCTGTGCAGCCTGGAAAGTGTGCTCGGGGTCCGTCTGCTACACCGTGCCACCGGCGCTCCGGTGTTGACCGACATTGGCACTGCTGTGTTCGAGCGGGCCACTCGGTTGGTTGGTGAGCTGCAGGAAGTCGAGAGCGAAGTGGAGTTCGCGCGCGAGTCGCCGTCGGGAGTTCTGACGGTCACTACATCAGTGGTGTTCGGCAAACACCAGTTGATTGGGCATCTACCGCGGTTCCTAGAGCAATACCCGAGCATTGAGGTGGAGCTTTGCCTCCTGGACCGCTTTGTCCATCCCATTGAAGAAGGGTTCGACGTTCTGCTGCGCATTTGCGATGAGCCACCGTTGGACCTCGTGGCCTATCGCTTGGCGGATATTCGTCATGCGCTGGTTGCCCACCCGGATTACCTCGCGAAAGCGGGCATGGATGTGTCAGCACCAGAGGATCTCGCCGCGCACTCCTGCCTGTTCTACGGCTACAGGCGGCGCAGGACTAACTGGTTGCTGTGCAGGGAAGGTGAGGAAATCAATGTGGAGGTAACGACCCGCCTTTCCGTCAACAGCGGTGAAGCCGTCCGGGCTGCTGCGCTCCAAGGCCTGGGCGTGGCGCTGTTACCCCATTTCTTGGTGTGGGAGGACATCCAAACCGGGCAGCTTCAGCCGCTTTTGCCAGACTATGAGGTACAGGGCGATCTTGGAACCTCGCTCTATGCTCTGCATCTGCCGGGGCGCCATCGCTCCCCAAAGGTGCGGGCATTCATTGAATACCTGAAGGCGTTGTGGGGCGACACCCCGTGGGACGATTGGCGCAGACCGCCCAGGAGGGGGCAGATCAAACGGTAGAGCCGTGCTGCTTGGCAGAACCGGCAGAGGTAGTCGGTCGCGCCTGCGGCCTGCCCGAACGATCCGGACGACATCAAGCCGCTCTCCGCCGTCGCCGGCGACAGGATCGACGAGGTGTTCATCGGCTCGTGCATGACCAACATCGGCCATTTCCGCGCCGCCGGCAAGGTGCTCGAAGGCAAGAGCGACATCCCGACGCGCCTGTGGATCGCCCCGCCGACCAGGATGGACGCCATGATCCTCAACGAGGAAGGCTACTACGCCATCCTCGGCAAGAGCGGCGCGCGCATGGAGATGCCCGGCTGCAGCCTGTGCATGGGCAACCAGGCGCAGATCAGGAAGGGCAGCACGGCAATGTCCACCTCGACGCGCAACTTCCCCAACCGCCTCGGCATCGACACCCGCGTCTACCTCGGCTCGGCCGAACTCGCCGCGGTGTGCGCGCTGATGGGGAAGATCCCGACGGTGGCGGAGTACCTGGAGCAGGTCAAGGCGGTCAACGCCAAGGCCGCCGACGTGTACCGCTACATGAACTTCGACCGGATCGCCGAGTTCAGGGACGTGGCGGATACCGTCACGGTGTAAACCGCCGTATCACGGAGGCTGACTTTTTCCACAACGCCCCCGACCGAAAGGCGGGGGCGTTTTTCATAGTGCCTTTGCACGCATCCGCAGCCAGGGTTGCGGACATCATCTTCTGCGTCAGCCCGAGGCGCTGATCGCCTTGCCCGAACAATCTCCAGCGTCTGAAAGGCCGCCACTCGTCCGCTTCCATTACAATGACATTCATGGTGATTCCCCACGCATTTCCCTCCGTCATTGCCGGTAACAATCCGCCACTCCTCGTGGTGGGCGCTGGTTTGTCGCTGGAGGAAATCGATCTAGCCAAAATACTTGATGGACTTTCATTGGCAGGAACTGTGCCTTGCGCTAATTCGGTACCATGCTTCAAGCCCTCTGGCGAAAATCCACGCCGGTGCCTCTACTGTGCTACAGAAGCAAAACTAGCTGAACTGGAGCGGTCACCGTCATCTGAGGAGCATGCGCTTTTCAGTCTAGCCCGCTGGCTGACGCTATTCAACGATGACCGCTGGCTGGGCCGAGTAGAACTTCCCCTTGGACGGAATTACATCCGTCATCGCATGATCGTCCGTTTGGCTGCCGACCGACGTCTGGCAGGCATCATCTGCTTCAACTGGGATTGCTTCCTGGAGGCGGCATTCGAGGCCATTGGCATCTCGACGAATGCTCCCACGGGACGCCGGCCCGGAAAACTAACCCGCTATGCGGTTGTCGTTGGACACAAAAGCCAAGGCTCAGCGAACCAAAGTGACGTTTTTCGGATATTTAAGCCACACGGCTGCCGACGCGACCTTGACAGGTCGCTGGAGACAAATCCAACGGACAAGCCGGTCTTCCTCGTTACACGTTCTGATATCGAGAGCGAGAAAGATCATGTCAATAGCGACGTCGACAACTACATTCGCAGCGAAATCAAGGGGCGGCCTCTGCTGGTGGCGGGTTGGCGAGGAGGCGAGCCTTATTTCTGCAAAAGCTTGGAAGACATTGCTGGTGAGCTCGACAAGAACTCACTTGATCGCCTTTCGGTAATAGATCGAGACTGGCAGCACAATCATTTCGCCGAACTCTTCGGCTCAAGCATGGGCCAATCTTTCTTGAAGGTCGGCAGTCATCGTGACACCGACCGTCTGTTCGCGTGGATCTACGCGCACTACGCTCTCGCGCAATTGCGCAACATTGCTGCCAACGGACGGATGCCGGATCAACTGCCGATCCTGAACGGAATCATTACCGAGCTAGATGTGCCAAACCCGTCTCACGACGACACCCTCTTGTCTTTTTTCGACGATTTCCTGCCAACCTGGAGCCGACTTTGCGCCATCGTCGGTATCACGACTTTCAATGGGATCGCACCCCATCGCATCCCACTCGGACCACGTGATTGGCACATTCCTTTCGAGACTTACGGTGACGCCGACCCATTTCAGAATAGGCCAGATCTGGCCGCCGCCGCTCGTCTCTTGTGCTCGCAGGCTTGGACCAATGACTGGCGTTTCAGGCAGTTCCCCGGTGCGCTCTGGCACCCATCGGCACGCCACCTCATAATCCCGCTTCCCTTTGGCTCGGATGCCTCGATGCCGGCCAATACTCTGGCAGCCATAAAGCCCCTGTTGGAAGATTGGCGCCGACAGCCGGAGTTTGCGCGCATTGACCGAGTGCACATACTATTGCTTGGCTCCATCGGGGATCATCGCCAATTACCGGTCCAGCAAGCGGAGACGCTAGGTCGGGGTTACGCTTCCGGCTTGGCCCGTCACTTCCCAGTCGCCAGACTTGGCGCTTTTGCAGAAACCGGCAGCGCGCCAGGCATCTTTCCCCTCATCGCCCTCGATCAACTGAAGGAGGCCAAATGAACACGCCCCTCTCCGACTGCCGACAATGGCTGATTGACCGCTACGCGTCCGCAGGCATCACCTTCAACCAGGACAGCGGCCCCCGCTGGCGGGTGGTTGCCCGTGACAGCCTTACCGGTTCGACACCGGCGAATGAACGAACGGCAGGAGTGGTCGAGGATGGTGAGATCGGACTTCTGCTCTATCTGCTACCTCTTACCGAAGACGCGGAACCTATTGCCAAGCAAGTGACAGAAGACATCAATCGGGGGCTGGAGATACGCTCCAAACTGCTGCCCAAATATAGCAGTAGCGAGAGCCTAGACGTTACGAGGGACGACCCGTTGGGTACGTGGCGCATTTGCCTGCATTGGCTGGTCCCGACCAACAGTGAAGCCAAGTGGCGCGACGCCATCATGCTCGCGCGGCAGCAGAGTGGCGCCTTCGACGAAGTTGCGGTCGACGCCATCTTCTTGAGAAACGGCGAGAGCGTTCGGGCAGCCCTCGACCGCCATGGTCTGCCCCGTCTTCTCTTGTCCACACGACAAGTCTTTGCCCTCGGCGCGTCGGAAGTAGAGAACTGGAAGAGTGCCGATGAGGACGTTCGTGGTGCACTGGCCGGCTTTGCTGATGGGTTTAGTCGTCCAACAGAAAAGGCCATCGCCGAGGAGATCGAGCGAAAAGCCGATGCCTATGCAGCAGGGCGGGTTTCTCCAACTGGGCAAACTCCCACGGAGTTGAGAACCGTCGAGATCGAGAATTTTCGCTCGATTGGCCGACTGAAACTGGATGGCTCGCCGGGACGCGGCGGCGACCACAAGGCGCATACATGGATCGTCTTCGGTCCCAACGGCACTGGCAAGACATCCTTGGCTGAAGCTATATCCATCGCCACGGAAGGTTCATCGACGAAGTTCCGCGATTTCCTAAATGACAAGGATGTAGTCAAGGAAAAGTCGGCCAATGGATATGTGAAAAACTACTTGTCCCCAAAGAACGGGAGTGGGCATGGGGTGGAGCCACGAATTTCCATCGATCCCCGCGGCATGTTGCCGATCAGTCAACAACTGATGGGCAACCTGGACGAAGTCAACGCGGCCCAAACGCGTATAGAGGGCGCTGTCTGCGACCAGGAGGAAAGCAGAAAATTCTCACAGCGATCGTCCGACGAATTGGCTAGCCGTGTCGCCAGCAGCTTTTCGACCCTTGCGCGCGAACTGTCCAACCACCTCGACAACGGCTACGACACGGCCCATGCCAAACGTAGTGCCTTTAACAAGGACTTCGGCCTCAACGCCATAGCCAAGAAGCGGGACACCATTTTCGCCCGCATAGGGGAGCGCAAGCTGGCCGAGGCACTAGCCAGACCCGCAGCCGGCCTTCTCGACTATTTGCGTGTTCGCTCGAAGCTCGGCGGCAATGAAGGCCGCATTGCGGAAACCGCGCTTGCCGAATGGGAAGACATCGACAATGCCTTGCGTTCCCAAGGCGAGATGCTTGCCCGCTTGTCCGCGCTGATTAGCACCAACGAAAAAAGCATGGTAGACGCTCTCCGCCCGTTCGTTGCCAGCTTCGCCACACGCCTTGTGCAAACACGCACCCTGTTGCAATCGCTGAATGAGCAGACCGCTGATCTCTCTGGCGAATTACCCGATCTGTTGCAGGCAGCTCGCGCCTGGGGCGAATGGCTCGCTCGCCCCGCCGCCCCTGCGAGCAGCGAACCCGGCGCCTCTGCCGCGCCACTAAACCGCCGACTGGCCGAGATGCTGGAAGCGAGAAACAAGATCGAGGCACAGGGTCAGGCAGCGCGCAAAAGGCTTGAGCACTTGGTATCGACGCTCCAGTACGTCGCCTTATGGGAAAAAGATCATCCCGATACGTGTCCTACCTGCGCCACCCAACTTTCGGATCGTGGCGGTATCCGCAAGGTGGCACAGGAACTGCACGACGAGGTTGAGGCCAAGTTTGGAGAGATTCGCGCGGAATACCAAACGCGGTCGCAGGAAATCCGTATCATCGAAGCACACCTCAAGGCGCTCGGCCAGGACCAGTGCCCGGTACCTGAACCGACACGCAATCGCCTGAACGATATTTTGTCCCGTGTGGCCGGCCAGCCGTTCGATGCAAGCGCTTGGCTGGGAGTACCGGAAAGACGCGGCGTCGTCGAGCGCCTTCTTGCCCATATGGCAACACCACCTGCTGAGCCGGCAGAAATGGGCCTTGACGGGCAAGCCAAAGTACTCGTGGACGTTTCTGCGGCCATCGCAACAAAGTGGCGGGAAGCTGACCAGATCGGTGAAGAACCAGACGCTTGGGAGTCCGTTAGGACAGCATTCCAAAACTTGACGCAAAGCATTATCGCCGCACACCTGCCAAATACTTTGGAGCGGGTCTGGTGGGAGATGGCTGCCAGCCTGACCAGCGCGCCATGGCTGCTGCCTGAACGACCGCGCTTTCAACTGGAGATTCGGCGAGGCGACCAGCGCGTTTATCTGACAGCGGGCGACAACACCCTTGTCCGCTATTTGCTGAACAATGCCGAGCAGCACATCCTTGGCTTGGCATGGACCTTTACCCGCTTCATGGTAGATAGTCGGTTCCGGCATGCATGGCTCCTCCTTGACGATCCAGCTCAGGAAATGGACCAGCCCACATTCCGCGAACTGACGCGCTTTCTCGCCACACTGTTGCGACTCCATGAGCATGCGGCACGCCCATTCACGTTGCTGTTGCTGCTGCACCAGGAAGAACGTGCCTTGGATGCAGCGAGAGAAACCGACAGCGGTCTCTATATGCTGGGCTGGACAGACCGACAGACCGAATTTCCCGTCGAATCCAACACGGTACGCAGAATGCGCATCAATGGACCAGGTTTCCATAGTCCTCGAGCTCAAATACTATTTGAGTCCTCAGCCATCGAATTCCGCGCCGTTCAGTAGATAGTTGCAGGTAGAATTGGTTCAGTCCAGCGGAGGAGCGCTTCCATGCGCAACATAGTCGAGATCGAATGCCCCCCGAACTGCTTATCGGCCTGCACACCGATGCCTGTGACGCGCGCCATCAATAGGAGTCAGATATGACAACCATTGCAATCGATCTTCCCGACGAGGCTTTTTCCGCGTTGAAGCAGCCACCGTCCGCATTTGTACGCGACATGCGTCGCGCCGCCGCAATTCATTGGTACGCCCGTGGCCAGTTGTCGATGGAAAAGGCGGCGCTGATCGCCGATATGGATCGCGCCGACTTTCTGGCGGCGCTGGCCGTCGAGCAGATCGACGTCTTCGAGGTTGATTTGGACGGCCTGCGGCGGGAGTTGGCGCGTGGCTGATGCGGCAGTCGTCAATGCCTCCCCGCTGATCTTCTTGTCGAAGGCGGGGCTCATCGACCTGCTGCGCGTCGTATCGCCCCAGGTTATGGTTCCCGAACCAGTCGCCATGGAGATCAGCCGGCGCGGATCGGACGACGTTACCGCCAAGGCCTTGGCCGATACGCCGTGGTTGATTTCGGTGCCTGTCACAACTATTCAGCCATTGATTCAATCGTGGGACCTCGGCGCGGGCGAATCGGCGGTGCTCGCCTATGCGCTGCAGAACCCCGGCATGATCGCCATCATCGACGATGGCACTGGCCGGCGTTGTGCCGAAGTATTGGGCGTGCCGCTCTCCGGCACTCTCGGACTGGTGTTGCTTGCCAAGCAGCGTGGAATGATCCCATCGGCGCGACAGGTCGTTGCGACATTGAAACAGCATGGCATGTTCTTGTCAGAGAAAACGATCGACCAGGCACTGGTGCTTGTCGGCGAGTAAACCGCAGCAAGCCCAATATCGCGCCTCACCGACGCCTCGGCCGATCGCCCCGCCGACCAGGATGGACGCCATGATCCTCAACGAGGAAGGCTACTACGCCATCCTCGGAAAGAGCGGCGCGCGCATGGAGATGCCCGGCTGCAGCCTGTGCATGGGCAACCAGGCGCAGATCAGGAAGGGCAGCACGGCGATGTCCACCTCGACGCGCAACTTCCCCAACCGGCTGGGCATCGACACCCGCGTCTATCTCGGCTCGGCCGAACTTGCCGCCGTCTGCGCCCTGATGGGCAGGATCCCCACCACGGCCGAGTACCTGGAGCAGGTGAAGGCGGTGAACGCCAAGGCCGCCGACGTCTACCGCTACATGAACTTCGACCGGATCGCCGAGTTCAGGAGCGTGGCCGATACAGTCGAGGTTTGAGCCATTGAGCAAGGCGGGCGCGCATAGCGTGTTCGCCGGCTCGATCGAAAACGCCCCTGCCCAGGAAGACGGCAGGGGCGTTTTGCTTGTGCGCCCAGCATGGGCGCACTATTGCGGGTGCAAGTCCTACCGTAAGTTGATCACAGCGAACGAAGTGAAGCGCAACTGCATGAGGGTGACCGAGTGTGGGAAGGAGGCGTGGATCGAAGCTGCGAGCCCGACGCCCCGAAGGAAGTCCCCTTGGGGGATGGACGAGAGTCGGACAGAAGACGTTGGCAAGTAGGGCGAGTGGGCAAGCAGCCACGAAGCTCTCGTGTCAACTACAGTAGCTGGGTCGGGCCATCCCACAGGACGAGCAACAGCGCTCCCCGAGGACTCGACCAAGCATGGACGCTGTCGGGTGGATACACCACCAGATCACCACTCTTGTGTGAGCCGAAGTCGTCGTCAAAGCCGCCCCCAAGAACGTGAATGGTTTCGTGCCCAAGGTGGCGGTGGGCTGGCGCGCTGGAGCCTGGCGTGAAGCGCACCAACGCCAGGCGGCGGGCGGGCCTCCCCGTGCGATAGATCTCATGGATCAGGGCACCGCTTCGGCCTTGAGTGGCGTGTTGCTGCCAGTCGATGCGATCGAGCAACCCGGTCGTGTCGGAAAGCGGCAGTTTGATCACAAGTTGCGGGCTCATCATTGGTTCCTCCGCGAAGGTTTCAGATGGACGGTCAGGACGCCAACCGCCACGATCACCATGCCAGCGAGCACCCATGGATCGAGTGCCTCATCGAAAATCAGGAACGAAGCTGCTGCAGCGGACACCGGGACAAGGTAGAAAACGCTCGCCACGCGGCTGACATCACCTCTCCGAATCATGATGTACAACAAGGTTAGTGCACCGCAGGAAACTCCGACCGTCATGTAAAGCAGTGCCGCAATAAACTCTCCGGACCAGTCCACACTGATGGTCTCGAATAGCAGGGCTGCTGGCAGGCACAGGAGCGCGGAAGCCGCGGACTGGATGGCCCCACCGGTGAACACACTCATTTGGGCACAGAAGCGTTTTTGGTAGAGATTGCCCATCGTGACCCCCAAGAGGCCCAGCACGGACATGCCGATCGCGAAAAGGCCGGCTCCCTCAAGATGGATTTTCTGGCCGACGACGAGGGCAACGCCAATGAATCCGACAAACAATCCTGTCCATTGGCGGACCGTCACGTGTTCACCGACGACACGCGAGGCTAGCACGGCCACCAACAGTGGCTGCAGCGCAATGATCAATGCGGAGAGGGCAGGCGATATACCCAAGTGAATTGACACGAAAACCCCTGCCGAGAAGGTGCCCACCGTAAGCAAGCCGGCAACGGCGATGTGCATGCCTTGTCGCAGGCTTGGCCATGGTGCGCGCAGCAAAACAGCCAGAAAGGCGATCAGCGTTGCCGCCATGGCGAAGCGGATCAGCAGGAAGGTTAGCGGCGGGCTGTAGGGCAGGCCGTACTTGGCGCCGACAAAACCACTACCGTAGATCAGTGCGAAAAGGATTGGCAGTATGAAATGCGTCCCGGGCGCGCGCATTTGCTGCCCACCCAAGGTAGATGCAAGCGAGAATGAAACATTGTGGTTCATGGATGGATTCCTTGATGATGAGGCTGGTTCGGGGATGGAGCGGAGAAGCTGATCGTCTGGTATATCCCTTCTGCATCTGAGGTGTGATTCAGTTTGGGCTCAATGGATGTGCACGACTAGCCCGATTGCGATCAACATGTCGTTGCACTAAAATCAACGCATGACACAGCGGATGCACCAGATCGCCAAGTTGATGATCACATTTGCCCGGGTGGTCGAAGCAGGCGGGATCTCGGCTGCGGCTCGCAGCATGGACATCGACAAAGCCGTCGTCAGCCGGCAGCTGTGCAGCCTGGAAAGTGTGCTCGGGGTCCGTCTGCTACACCGTGCCACCGGCGCTCCGGTGTTGACCGACATTGGCACTGCTGTGTTCGAGCGGGCCACTCGGTTGGTTGGTGAGCTGCAGGAAGTCGAGAGCGAAGTGGAGTTCGCGCGCGAGTCGCCGTCGGGAGTTCTGACGGTCACTACATCAGTGGTGTTCGGCAAACACCAGTTGATTGGGCATCTACCGCGGTTCCTAGAGCAATACCCGAGCATTGAGGTGGAGCTTTGCCTCCTGGACCGCTTTGTCCATCCCATTGAAGAAGGGTTCGACGTTCTGCTGCGCATTTGCGATGAGCCACCGTTGGACCTCGTGGCCTATCGCTTGGCGGATATTCGTCATGCGCTGGTTGCCCACCCGGATTACCTCGCGAAAGCGGGCATGGATGTGTCAGCACCAGAGGATCTCGCCGCGCACTCCTGCCTGTTCTACGGCTACAGGCGGCGCAGGACTAACTGGTTGCTGTGCAGGGAAGGTGAGGAAATCAATGTGGAGGTAACGACCCGCCTTTCCGTCAACAGCGGTGAAGCCGTCCGGGCTGCTGCGCTCCAAGGCCTGGGCGTGGCGCTGTTACCCCATTTCTTGGTGTGGGAGGACATCCAAACCGGGCAGCTTCAGCCGCTTTTGCCAGACTATGAGGTACAGGGCGATCTTGGAACCTCGCTCTATGCTCTGCATCTGCCGGGGCGCCATCGCTCCCCAAAGGTGCGGGCATTCATTGAATACCTGAAGGCGTTGTGGGGCGACACCCCGTGGGACGATTGGCGCAGACCGCCCAGGAGGGGGCAGATCAAACGGTAGAGCCGTGCTGCTTGGCAGAACCGGCAGAGGTAGTCGGTCGCGCCTGCGGCCTGCCCGAACGATCCGGACGACATCAAGCCGCTCTCCGCCGTCGCCGGCGACAGGATCGACGAGGTGTTCATCGGCTCGTGCATGACCAACATCGGCCATTTCCGCGCCGCCGGCAAGGTGCTCGAAGGCAAGAGCGACATCCCGACGCGCCTGTGGATCGCCCCGCCGACCAGGATGGACGCCATGATCCTCAACGAGGAAGGCTACTACGCCATCCTCGGCAAGAGCGGCGCGCGCATGGAGATGCCCGGCTGCAGCCTGTGCATGGGCAACCAGGCGCAGATCAGGAAGGGCAGCACGGCAATGTCCACCTCGACGCGCAACTTCCCCAACCGCCTCGGCATCGACACCCGCGTCTACCTCGGCTCGGCCGAACTCGCCGCGGTGTGCGCGCTGATGGGGAAGATCCCGACGGTGGCGGAGTACCTGGAGCAGGTCAAGGCGGTCAACGCCAAGGCCGCCGACGTGTACCGCTACATGAACTTCGACCGGATCGCCGAGTTCAGGGACGTGGCGGATACCGTCACGGTGTAAACCGCCGTATCACGGAGGCTGACTTTTTCCACAACGCCCCCGACCGAAAGGCGGGGGCGTTTTTCATAGTGCCTTTGCACGCATCCGCAGCCAGGGTTGCGGACATCATCTTCTGCGTCAGCCCGAGGCGCTGATCGCCTTGCCCGAACAATCTCCAGCGTCTGAAAGGCCGCCACTCGTCCGCTTCCATTACAATGACATTCATGGTGATTCCCCACGCATTTCCCTCCGTCATTGCCGGTAACAATCCGCCACTCCTCGTGGTGGGCGCTGGTTTGTCGCTGGAGGAAATCGATCTAGCCAAAATACTTGATGGACTTTCATTGGCAGGAACTGTGCCTTGCGCTAATTCGGTACCATGCTTCAAGCCCTCTGGCGAAAATCCACGCCGGTGCCTCTACTGTGCTACAGAAGCAAAACTAGCTGAACTGGAGCGGTCACCGTCATCTGAGGAGCATGCGCTTTTCAGTCTAGCCCGCTGGCTGACGCTATTCAACGATGACCGCTGGCTGGGCCGAGTAGAACTTCCCCTTGGACGGAATTACATCCGTCATCGCATGATCGTCCGTTTGGCTGCCGACCGACGTCTGGCAGGCATCATCTGCTTCAACTGGGATTGCTTCCTGGAGGCGGCATTCGAGGCCATTGGCATCTCGACGAATGCTCCCACGGGACGCCGGCCCGGAAAACTAACCCGCTATGCGGTTGTCGTTGGACACAAAAGCCAAGGCTCAGCGAACCAAAGTGACGTTTTTCGGATATTTAAGCCACACGGCTGCCGACGCGACCTTGACAGGTCGCTGGAGACAAATCCAACGGACAAGCCGGTCTTCCTCGTTACACGTTCTGATATCGAGAGCGAGAAAGATCATGTCAATAGCGACGTCGACAACTACATTCGCAGCGAAATCAAGGGGCGGCCTCTGCTGGTGGCGGGTTGGCGAGGAGGCGAGCCTTATTTCTGCAAAAGCTTGGAAGACATTGCTGGTGAGCTCGACAAGAACTCACTTGATCGCCTTTCGGTAATAGATCGAGACTGGCAGCACAATCATTTCGCCGAACTCTTCGGCTCAAGCATGGGCCAATCTTTCTTGAAGGTCGGCAGTCATCGTGACACCGACCGTCTGTTCGCGTGGATCTACGCGCACTACGCTCTCGCGCAATTGCGCAACATTGCTGCCAACGGACGGATGCCGGATCAACTGCCGATCCTGAACGGAATCATTACCGAGCTAGATGTGCCAAACCCGTCTCACGACGACACCCTCTTGTCTTTTTTCGACGATTTCCTGCCAACCTGGAGCCGACTTTGCGCCATCGTCGGTATCACGACTTTCAATGGGATCGCACCCCATCGCATCCCACTCGGACCACGTGATTGGCACATTCCTTTCGAGACTTACGGTGACGCCGACCCATTTCAGAATAGGCCAGATCTGGCCGCCGCCGCTCGTCTCTTGTGCTCGCAGGCTTGGACCAATGACTGGCGTTTCAGGCAGTTCCCCGGTGCGCTCTGGCACCCATCGGCACGCCACCTCATAATCCCGCTTCCCTTTGGCTCGGATGCCTCGATGCCGGCCAATACTCTGGCAGCCATAAAGCCCCTGTTGGAAGATTGGCGCCGACAGCCGGAGTTTGCGCGCATTGACCGAGTGCACATACTATTGCTTGGCTCCATCGGGGATCATCGCCAATTACCGGTCCAGCAAGCGGAGACGCTAGGTCGGGGTTACGCTTCCGGCTTGGCCCGTCACTTCCCAGTCGCCAGACTTGGCGCTTTTGCAGAAACCGGCAGCGCGCCAGGCATCTTTCCCCTCATCGCCCTCGATCAACTGAAGGAGGCCAAATGAACACGCCCCTCTCCGACTGCCGACAATGGCTGATTGACCGCTACGCGTCCGCAGGCATCACCTTCAACCAGGACAGCGGCCCCCGCTGGCGGGTGGTTGCCCGTGACAGCCTTACCGGTTCGACACCGGCGAATGAACGAACGGCAGGAGTGGTCGAGGATGGTGAGATCGGACTTCTGCTCTATCTGCTACCTCTTACCGAAGACGCGGAACCTATTGCCAAGCAAGTGACAGAAGACATCAATCGGGGGCTGGAGATACGCTCCAAACTGCTGCCCAAATATAGCAGTAGCGAGAGCCTAGACGTTACGAGGGACGACCCGTTGGGTACGTGGCGCATTTGCCTGCATTGGCTGGTCCCGACCAACAGTGAAGCCAAGTGGCGCGACGCCATCATGCTCGCGCGGCAGCAGAGTGGCGCCTTCGACGAAGTTGCGGTCGACGCCATCTTCTTGAGAAACGGCGAGAGCGTTCGGGCAGCCCTCGACCGCCATGGTCTGCCCCGTCTTCTCTTGTCCACACGACAAGTCTTTGCCCTCGGCGCGTCGGAAGTAGAGAACTGGAAGAGTGCCGATGAGGACGTTCGTGGTGCACTGGCCGGCTTTGCTGATGGGTTTAGTCGTCCAACAGAAAAGGCCATCGCCGAGGAGATCGAGCGAAAAGCCGATGCCTATGCAGCAGGGCGGGTTTCTCCAACTGGGCAAACTCCCACGGAGTTGAGAACCGTCGAGATCGAGAATTTTCGCTCGATTGGCCGACTGAAACTGGATGGCTCGCCGGGACGCGGCGGCGACCACAAGGCGCATACATGGATCGTCTTCGGTCCCAACGGCACTGGCAAGACATCCTTGGCTGAAGCTATATCCATCGCCACGGAAGGTTCATCGACGAAGTTCCGCGATTTCCTAAATGACAAGGATGTAGTCAAGGAAAAGTCGGCCAATGGATATGTGAAAAACTACTTGTCCCCAAAGAACGGGAGTGGGCATGGGGTGGAGCCACGAATTTCCATCGATCCCCGCGGCATGTTGCCGATCAGTCAACAACTGATGGGCAACCTGGACGAAGTCAACGCGGCCCAAACGCGTATAGAGGGCGCTGTCTGCGACCAGGAGGAAAGCAGAAAATTCTCACAGCGATCGTCCGACGAATTGGCTAGCCGTGTCGCCAGCAGCTTTTCGACCCTTGCGCGCGAACTGTCCAACCACCTCGACAACGGCTACGACACGGCCCATGCCAAACGTAGTGCCTTTAACAAGGACTTCGGCCTCAACGCCATAGCCAAGAAGCGGGACACCATTTTCGCCCGCATAGGGGAGCGCAAGCTGGCCGAGGCACTAGCCAGACCCGCAGCCGGCCTTCTCGACTATTTGCGTGTTCGCTCGAAGCTCGGCGGCAATGAAGGCCGCATTGCGGAAACCGCGCTTGCCGAATGGGAAGACATCGACAATGCCTTGCGTTCCCAAGGCGAGATGCTTGCCCGCTTGTCCGCGCTGATTAGCACCAACGAAAAAAGCATGGTAGACGCTCTCCGCCCGTTCGTTGCCAGCTTCGCCACACGCCTTGTGCAAACACGCACCCTGTTGCAATCGCTGAATGAGCAGACCGCTGATCTCTCTGGCGAATTACCCGATCTGTTGCAGGCAGCTCGCGCCTGGGGCGAATGGCTCGCTCGCCCCGCCGCCCCTGCGAGCAGCGAACCCGGCGCCTCTGCCGCGCCACTAAACCGCCGACTGGCCGAGATGCTGGAAGCGAGAAACAAGATCGAGGCACAGGGTCAGGCAGCGCGCAAAAGGCTTGAGCACTTGGTATCGACGCTCCAGTACGTCGCCTTATGGGAAAAAGATCATCCCGATACGTGTCCTACCTGCGCCACCCAACTTTCGGATCGTGGCGGTATCCGCAAGGTGGCACAGGAACTGCACGACGAGGTTGAGGCCAAGTTTGGAGAGATTCGCGCGGAATACCAAACGCGGTCGCAGGAAATCCGTATCATCGAAGCACACCTCAAGGCGCTCGGCCAGGACCAGTGCCCGGTACCTGAACCGACACGCAATCGCCTGAACGATATTTTGTCCCGTGTGGCCGGCCAGCCGTTCGATGCAAGCGCTTGGCTGGGAGTACCGGAAAGACGCGGCGTCGTCGAGCGCCTTCTTGCCCATATGGCAACACCACCTGCTGAGCCGGCAGAAATGGGCCTTGACGGGCAAGCCAAAGTACTCGTGGACGTTTCTGCGGCCATCGCAACAAAGTGGCGGGAAGCTGACCAGATCGGTGAAGAACCAGACGCTTGGGAGTCCGTTAGGACAGCATTCCAAAACTTGACGCAAAGCATTATCGCCGCACACCTGCCAAATACTTTGGAGCGGGTCTGGTGGGAGATGGCTGCCAGCCTGACCAGCGCGCCATGGCTGCTGCCTGAACGACCGCGCTTTCAACTGGAGATTCGGCGAGGCGACCAGCGCGTTTATCTGACAGCGGGCGACAACACCCTTGTCCGCTATTTGCTGAACAATGCCGAGCAGCACATCCTTGGCTTGGCATGGACCTTTACCCGCTTCATGGTAGATAGTCGGTTCCGGCATGCATGGCTCCTCCTTGACGATCCAGCTCAGGAAATGGACCAGCCCACATTCCGCGAACTGACGCGCTTTCTCGCCACACTGTTGCGACTCCATGAGCATGCGGCACGCCCATTCACGTTGCTGTTGCTGCTGCACCAGGAAGAACGTGCCTTGGATGCAGCGAGAGAAACCGACAGCGGTCTCTATATGCTGGGCTGGACAGACCGACAGACCGAATTTCCCGTCGAATCCAACACGGTACGCAGAATGCGCATCAATGGACCAGGTTTCCATAGTCCTCGAGCTCAAATACTATTTGAGTCCTCAGCCATCGAATTCCGCGCCGTTCAGTAGATAGTTGCAGGTAGAATTGGTTCAGTCCAGCGGAGGAGCGCTTCCATGCGCAACATAGTCGAGATCGAATGCCCCCCGAACTGCTTATCGGCCTGCACACCGATGCCTGTGACGCGCGCCATCAATAGGAGTCAGATATGACAACCATTGCAATCGATCTTCCCGACGAGGCTTTTTCCGCGTTGAAGCAGCCACCGTCCGCATTTGTACGCGACATGCGTCGCGCCGCCGCAATTCATTGGTACGCCCGTGGCCAGTTGTCGATGGAAAAGGCGGCGCTGATCGCCGATATGGATCGCGCCGACTTTCTGGCGGCGCTGGCCGTCGAGCAGATCGACGTCTTCGAGGTTGATTTGGACGGCCTGCGGCGGGAGTTGGCGCGTGGCTGATGCGGCAGTCGTCAATGCCTCCCCGCTGATCTTCTTGTCGAAGGCGGGGCTCATCGACCTGCTGCGCGTCGTATCGCCCCAGGTTATGGTTCCCGAACCAGTCGCCATGGAGATCAGCCGGCGCGGATCGGACGACGTTACCGCCAAGGCCTTGGCCGATACGCCGTGGTTGATTTCGGTGCCTGTCACAACTATTCAGCCATTGATTCAATCGTGGGACCTCGGCGCGGGCGAATCGGCGGTGCTCGCCTATGCGCTGCAGAACCCCGGCATGATCGCCATCATCGACGATGGCACTGGCCGGCGTTGTGCCGAAGTATTGGGCGTGCCGCTCTCCGGCACTCTCGGACTGGTGTTGCTTGCCAAGCAGCGTGGAATGATCCCATCGGCGCGACAGGTCGTTGCGACATTGAAACAGCATGGCATGTTCTTGTCAGAGAAAACGATCGACCAGGCACTGGTGCTTGTCGGCGAGTAAACCGCAGCAAGCCCAATATCGCGCCTCACCGACGCCTCGGCCGATCGCCCCGCCGACCAGGATGGACGCCATGATCCTCAACGAGGAAGGCTACTACGCCATCCTCGGAAAGAGCGGCGCGCGCATGGAGATGCCCGGCTGCAGCCTGTGCATGGGCAACCAGGCGCAGATCAGGAAGGGCAGCACGGCGATGTCCACCTCGACGCGCAACTTCCCCAACCGGCTGGGCATCGACACCCGCGTCTATCTCGGCTCGGCCGAACTTGCCGCCGTCTGCGCCCTGATGGGCAGGATCCCCACCACGGCCGAGTACCTGGAGCAGGTGAAGGCGGTGAACGCCAAGGCCGCCGACGTCTACCGCTACATGAACTTCGACCGGATCGCCGAGTTCAGGAGCGTGGCCGATACAGTCGAGGTTTGAGCCATTGAGCAAGGCGGGCGCGCATAGCGTGTTCGCCGGCTCGATCGAAAACGCCCCTGCCCAGGAAGACGGCAGGGGCGTTTTGCTTGTGCGCCCAGCATGGGCGCACTATTGCGGGTGCAAGTCCTACCGTAAGTTGATCACAGCGAACGAAGTGAAGCGCAACTGCATGAGGGTGACCGAGTGTGGGAAGGAGGCGTGGATCGAAGCTGCGAGCCCGACGCCCCGAAGGAAGTCCCCTTGGGGGATGGACGAGAGTCGGACAGAAGACGTTGGCAAGTAGGGCGAGTGGGCAAGCAGCCACGAAGCTCTCGTGTCAACTACAGTAGCTGGGTCGGGCCATCCCACAGGACGAGCAACAGCGCTCCCCGAGGACTCGACCAAGCATGGACGCTGTCGGGTGGATACACCACCAGATCACCACTCTTGTGTGAGCCGAAGTCGTCGTCAAAGCCGCCCCCAAGAACGTGAATGGTTTCGTGCCCAAGGTGGCGGTGGGCTGGCGCGCTGGAGCCTGGCGTGAAGCGCACCAACGCCAGGCGGCGGGCGGGCCTCCCCGTGCGATAGATCTCATGGATCAGGGCACCGCTTCGGCCTTGAGTGGCGTGTTGCTGCCAGTCGATGCGATCGAGCAACCCGGTCGTGTCGGAAAGCGGCAGTTTGATCACAAGTTGCGGGCTCATCATTGGTTCCTCCGCGAAGGTTTCAGATGGACGGTCAGGACGCCAACCGCCACGATCACCATGCCAGCGAGCACCCATGGATCGAGTGCCTCATCGAAAATCAGGAACGAAGCTGCTGCAGCGGACACCGGGACAAGGTAGAAAACGCTCGCCACGCGGCTGACATCACCTCTCCGAATCATGATGTACAACAAGGTTAGTGCACCGCAGGAAACTCCGACCGTCATGTAAAGCAGTGCCGCAATAAACTCTCCGGACCAGTCCACACTGATGGTCTCGAATAGCAGGGCTGCTGGCAGGCACAGGAGCGCGGAAGCCGCGGACTGGATGGCCCCACCGGTGAACACACTCATTTGGGCACAGAAGCGTTTTTGGTAGAGATTGCCCATCGTGACCCCCAAGAGGCCCAGCACGGACATGCCGATCGCGAAAAGGCCGGCTCCCTCAAGATGGATTTTCTGGCCGACGACGAGGGCAACGCCAATGAATCCGACAAACAATCCTGTCCATTGGCGGACCGTCACGTGTTCACCGACGACACGCGAGGCTAGCACGGCCACCAACAGTGGCTGCAGCGCAATGATCAATGCGGAGAGGGCAGGCGATATACCCAAGTGAATTGACACGAAAACCCCTGCCGAGAAGGTGCCCACCGTAAGCAAGCCGGCAACGGCGATGTGCATGCCTTGTCGCAGGCTTGGCCATGGTGCGCGCAGCAAAACAGCCAGAAAGGCGATCAGCGTTGCCGCCATGGCGAAGCGGATCAGCAGGAAGGTTAGCGGCGGGCTGTAGGGCAGGCCGTACTTGGCGCCGACAAAACCACTACCGTAGATCAGTGCGAAAAGGATTGGCAGTATGAAATGCGTCCCGGGCGCGCGCATTTGCTGCCCACCCAAGGTAGATGCAAGCGAGAATGAAACATTGTGGTTCATGGATGGATTCCTTGATGATGAGGCTGGTTCGGGGATGGAGCGGAGAAGCTGATCGTCTGGTATATCCCTTCTGCATCTGAGGTGTGATTCAGTTTGGGCTCAATGGATGTGCACGACTAGCCCGATTGCGATCAACATGTCGTTGCACTAAAATCAACGCATGACACAGCGGATGCACCAGATCGCCAAGTTGATGATCACATTTGCCCGGGTGGTCGAAGCAGGCGGGATCTCGGCTGCGGCTCGCAGCATGGACATCGACAAAGCCGTCGTCAGCCGGCAGCTGTGCAGCCTGGAAAGTGTGCTCGGGGTCCGTCTGCTACACCGTGCCACCGGCGCTCCGGTGTTGACCGACATTGGCACTGCTGTGTTCGAGCGGGCCACTCGGTTGGTTGGTGAGCTGCAGGAAGTCGAGAGCGAAGTGGAGTTCGCGCGCGAGTCGCCGTCGGGAGTTCTGACGGTCACTACATCAGTGGTGTTCGGCAAACACCAGTTGATTGGGCATCTACCGCGGTTCCTAGAGCAATACCCGAGCATTGAGGTGGAGCTTTGCCTCCTGGACCGCTTTGTCCATCCCATTGAAGAAGGGTTCGACGTTCTGCTGCGCATTTGCGATGAGCCACCGTTGGACCTCGTGGCCTATCGCTTGGCGGATATTCGTCATGCGCTGGTTGCCCACCCGGATTACCTCGCGAAAGCGGGCATGGATGTGTCAGCACCAGAGGATCTCGCCGCGCACTCCTGCCTGTTCTACGGCTACAGGCGGCGCAGGACTAACTGGTTGCTGTGCAGGGAAGGTGAGGAAATCAATGTGGAGGTAACGACCCGCCTTTCCGTCAACAGCGGTGAAGCCGTCCGGGCTGCTGCGCTCCAAGGCCTGGGCGTGGCGCTGTTACCCCATTTCTTGGTGTGGGAGGACATCCAAACCGGGCAGCTTCAGCCGCTTTTGCCAGACTATGAGGTACAGGGCGATCTTGGAACCTCGCTCTATGCTCTGCATCTGCCGGGGCGCCATCGCTCCCCAAAGGTGCGGGCATTCATTGAATACCTGAAGGCGTTGTGGGGCGACACCCCGTGGGACGATTGGCGCAGACCGCCCAGGAGGGGGCAGATCAAACGGTAGAGCCGTGCTGCTTGGCAGAACCGGCAGAGGTAGTCGGTCGCGCCTGCGGCCTGCCCGAACGATCCGGACGACATCAAGCCGCTCTCCGCCGTCGCCGGCGACAGGATCGACGAGGTGTTCATCGGCTCGTGCATGACCAACATCGGCCATTTCCGCGCCGCCGGCAAGGTGCTCGAAGGCAAGAGCGACATCCCGACGCGCCTGTGGATCGCCCCGCCGACCAGGATGGACGCCATGATCCTCAACGAGGAAGGCTACTACGCCATCCTCGGCAAGAGCGGCGCGCGCATGGAGATGCCCGGCTGCAGCCTGTGCATGGGCAACCAGGCGCAGATCAGGAAGGGCAGCACGGCAATGTCCACCTCGACGCGCAACTTCCCCAACCGCCTCGGCATCGACACCCGCGTCTACCTCGGCTCGGCCGAACTCGCCGCGGTGTGCGCGCTGATGGGGAAGATCCCGACGGTGGCGGAGTACCTGGAGCAGGTCAAGGCGGTCAACGCCAAGGCCGCCGACGTGTACCGCTACATGAACTTCGACCGGATCGCCGAGTTCAGGGACGTGGCGGATACCGTCACGGTGTAAACCGCCGTATCACGGAGGCTGACTTTTTCCACAACGCCCCCGACCGAAAGGCGGGGGCGTTTTTCATAGTGCCTTTGCACGCATCCGCAGCCAGGGTTGCGGACATCATCTTCTGCGTCAGCCCGAGGCGCTGATCGCCTTGCCCGAACAATCTCCAGCGTCTGAAAGGCCGCCACTCGTCCGCTTCCATTACAATGACATTCATGGTGATTCCCCACGCATTTCCCTCCGTCATTGCCGGTAACAATCCGCCACTCCTCGTGGTGGGCGCTGGTTTGTCGCTGGAGGAAATCGATCTAGCCAAAATACTTGATGGACTTTCATTGGCAGGAACTGTGCCTTGCGCTAATTCGGTACCATGCTTCAAGCCCTCTGGCGAAAATCCACGCCGGTGCCTCTACTGTGCTACAGAAGCAAAACTAGCTGAACTGGAGCGGTCACCGTCATCTGAGGAGCATGCGCTTTTCAGTCTAGCCCGCTGGCTGACGCTATTCAACGATGACCGCTGGCTGGGCCGAGTAGAACTTCCCCTTGGACGGAATTACATCCGTCATCGCATGATCGTCCGTTTGGCTGCCGACCGACGTCTGGCAGGCATCATCTGCTTCAACTGGGATTGCTTCCTGGAGGCGGCATTCGAGGCCATTGGCATCTCGACGAATGCTCCCACGGGACGCCGGCCCGGAAAACTAACCCGCTATGCGGTTGTCGTTGGACACAAAAGCCAAGGCTCAGCGAACCAAAGTGACGTTTTTCGGATATTTAAGCCACACGGCTGCCGACGCGACCTTGACAGGTCGCTGGAGACAAATCCAACGGACAAGCCGGTCTTCCTCGTTACACGTTCTGATATCGAGAGCGAGAAAGATCATGTCAATAGCGACGTCGACAACTACATTCGCAGCGAAATCAAGGGGCGGCCTCTGCTGGTGGCGGGTTGGCGAGGAGGCGAGCCTTATTTCTGCAAAAGCTTGGAAGACATTGCTGGTGAGCTCGACAAGAACTCACTTGATCGCCTTTCGGTAATAGATCGAGACTGGCAGCACAATCATTTCGCCGAACTCTTCGGCTCAAGCATGGGCCAATCTTTCTTGAAGGTCGGCAGTCATCGTGACACCGACCGTCTGTTCGCGTGGATCTACGCGCACTACGCTCTCGCGCAATTGCGCAACATTGCTGCCAACGGACGGATGCCGGATCAACTGCCGATCCTGAACGGAATCATTACCGAGCTAGATGTGCCAAACCCGTCTCACGACGACACCCTCTTGTCTTTTTTCGACGATTTCCTGCCAACCTGGAGCCGACTTTGCGCCATCGTCGGTATCACGACTTTCAATGGGATCGCACCCCATCGCATCCCACTCGGACCACGTGATTGGCACATTCCTTTCGAGACTTACGGTGACGCCGACCCATTTCAGAATAGGCCAGATCTGGCCGCCGCCGCTCGTCTCTTGTGCTCGCAGGCTTGGACCAATGACTGGCGTTTCAGGCAGTTCCCCGGTGCGCTCTGGCACCCATCGGCACGCCACCTCATAATCCCGCTTCCCTTTGGCTCGGATGCCTCGATGCCGGCCAATACTCTGGCAGCCATAAAGCCCCTGTTGGAAGATTGGCGCCGACAGCCGGAGTTTGCGCGCATTGACCGAGTGCACATACTATTGCTTGGCTCCATCGGGGATCATCGCCAATTACCGGTCCAGCAAGCGGAGACGCTAGGTCGGGGTTACGCTTCCGGCTTGGCCCGTCACTTCCCAGTCGCCAGACTTGGCGCTTTTGCAGAAACCGGCAGCGCGCCAGGCATCTTTCCCCTCATCGCCCTCGATCAACTGAAGGAGGCCAAATGAACACGCCCCTCTCCGACTGCCGACAATGGCTGATTGACCGCTACGCGTCCGCAGGCATCACCTTCAACCAGGACAGCGGCCCCCGCTGGCGGGTGGTTGCCCGTGACAGCCTTACCGGTTCGACACCGGCGAATGAACGAACGGCAGGAGTGGTCGAGGATGGTGAGATCGGACTTCTGCTCTATCTGCTACCTCTTACCGAAGACGCGGAACCTATTGCCAAGCAAGTGACAGAAGACATCAATCGGGGGCTGGAGATACGCTCCAAACTGCTGCCCAAATATAGCAGTAGCGAGAGCCTAGACGTTACGAGGGACGACCCGTTGGGTACGTGGCGCATTTGCCTGCATTGGCTGGTCCCGACCAACAGTGAAGCCAAGTGGCGCGACGCCATCATGCTCGCGCGGCAGCAGAGTGGCGCCTTCGACGAAGTTGCGGTCGACGCCATCTTCTTGAGAAACGGCGAGAGCGTTCGGGCAGCCCTCGACCGCCATGGTCTGCCCCGTCTTCTCTTGTCCACACGACAAGTCTTTGCCCTCGGCGCGTCGGAAGTAGAGAACTGGAAGAGTGCCGATGAGGACGTTCGTGGTGCACTGGCCGGCTTTGCTGATGGGTTTAGTCGTCCAACAGAAAAGGCCATCGCCGAGGAGATCGAGCGAAAAGCCGATGCCTATGCAGCAGGGCGGGTTTCTCCAACTGGGCAAACTCCCACGGAGTTGAGAACCGTCGAGATCGAGAATTTTCGCTCGATTGGCCGACTGAAACTGGATGGCTCGCCGGGACGCGGCGGCGACCACAAGGCGCATACATGGATCGTCTTCGGTCCCAACGGCACTGGCAAGACATCCTTGGCTGAAGCTATATCCATCGCCACGGAAGGTTCATCGACGAAGTTCCGCGATTTCCTAAATGACAAGGATGTAGTCAAGGAAAAGTCGGCCAATGGATATGTGAAAAACTACTTGTCCCCAAAGAACGGGAGTGGGCATGGGGTGGAGCCACGAATTTCCATCGATCCCCGCGGCATGTTGCCGATCAGTCAACAACTGATGGGCAACCTGGACGAAGTCAACGCGGCCCAAACGCGTATAGAGGGCGCTGTCTGCGACCAGGAGGAAAGCAGAAAATTCTCACAGCGATCGTCCGACGAATTGGCTAGCCGTGTCGCCAGCAGCTTTTCGACCCTTGCGCGCGAACTGTCCAACCACCTCGACAACGGCTACGACACGGCCCATGCCAAACGTAGTGCCTTTAACAAGGACTTCGGCCTCAACGCCATAGCCAAGAAGCGGGACACCATTTTCGCCCGCATAGGGGAGCGCAAGCTGGCCGAGGCACTAGCCAGACCCGCAGCCGGCCTTCTCGACTATTTGCGTGTTCGCTCGAAGCTCGGCGGCAATGAAGGCCGCATTGCGGAAACCGCGCTTGCCGAATGGGAAGACATCGACAATGCCTTGCGTTCCCAAGGCGAGATGCTTGCCCGCTTGTCCGCGCTGATTAGCACCAACGAAAAAAGCATGGTAGACGCTCTCCGCCCGTTCGTTGCCAGCTTCGCCACACGCCTTGTGCAAACACGCACCCTGTTGCAATCGCTGAATGAGCAGACCGCTGATCTCTCTGGCGAATTACCCGATCTGTTGCAGGCAGCTCGCGCCTGGGGCGAATGGCTCGCTCGCCCCGCCGCCCCTGCGAGCAGCGAACCCGGCGCCTCTGCCGCGCCACTAAACCGCCGACTGGCCGAGATGCTGGAAGCGAGAAACAAGATCGAGGCACAGGGTCAGGCAGCGCGCAAAAGGCTTGAGCACTTGGTATCGACGCTCCAGTACGTCGCCTTATGGGAAAAAGATCATCCCGATACGTGTCCTACCTGCGCCACCCAACTTTCGGATCGTGGCGGTATCCGCAAGGTGGCACAGGAACTGCACGACGAGGTTGAGGCCAAGTTTGGAGAGATTCGCGCGGAATACCAAACGCGGTCGCAGGAAATCCGTATCATCGAAGCACACCTCAAGGCGCTCGGCCAGGACCAGTGCCCGGTACCTGAACCGACACGCAATCGCCTGAACGATATTTTGTCCCGTGTGGCCGGCCAGCCGTTCGATGCAAGCGCTTGGCTGGGAGTACCGGAAAGACGCGGCGTCGTCGAGCGCCTTCTTGCCCATATGGCAACACCACCTGCTGAGCCGGCAGAAATGGGCCTTGACGGGCAAGCCAAAGTACTCGTGGACGTTTCTGCGGCCATCGCAACAAAGTGGCGGGAAGCTGACCAGATCGGTGAAGAACCAGACGCTTGGGAGTCCGTTAGGACAGCATTCCAAAACTTGACGCAAAGCATTATCGCCGCACACCTGCCAAATACTTTGGAGCGGGTCTGGTGGGAGATGGCTGCCAGCCTGACCAGCGCGCCATGGCTGCTGCCTGAACGACCGCGCTTTCAACTGGAGATTCGGCGAGGCGACCAGCGCGTTTATCTGACAGCGGGCGACAACACCCTTGTCCGCTATTTGCTGAACAATGCCGAGCAGCACATCCTTGGCTTGGCATGGACCTTTACCCGCTTCATGGTAGATAGTCGGTTCCGGCATGCATGGCTCCTCCTTGACGATCCAGCTCAGGAAATGGACCAGCCCACATTCCGCGAACTGACGCGCTTTCTCGCCACACTGTTGCGACTCCATGAGCATGCGGCACGCCCATTCACGTTGCTGTTGCTGCTGCACCAGGAAGAACGTGCCTTGGATGCAGCGAGAGAAACCGACAGCGGTCTCTATATGCTGGGCTGGACAGACCGACAGACCGAATTTCCCGTCGAATCCAACACGGTACGCAGAATGCGCATCAATGGACCAGGTTTCCATAGTCCTCGAGCTCAAATACTATTTGAGTCCTCAGCCATCGAATTCCGCGCCGTTCAGTAGATAGTTGCAGGTAGAATTGGTTCAGTCCAGCGGAGGAGCGCTTCCATGCGCAACATAGTCGAGATCGAATGCCCCCCGAACTGCTTATCGGCCTGCACACCGATGCCTGTGACGCGCGCCATCAATAGGAGTCAGATATGACAACCATTGCAATCGATCTTCCCGACGAGGCTTTTTCCGCGTTGAAGCAGCCACCGTCCGCATTTGTACGCGACATGCGTCGCGCCGCCGCAATTCATTGGTACGCCCGTGGCCAGTTGTCGATGGAAAAGGCGGCGCTGATCGCCGATATGGATCGCGCCGACTTTCTGGCGGCGCTGGCCGTCGAGCAGATCGACGTCTTCGAGGTTGATTTGGACGGCCTGCGGCGGGAGTTGGCGCGTGGCTGATGCGGCAGTCGTCAATGCCTCCCCGCTGATCTTCTTGTCGAAGGCGGGGCTCATCGACCTGCTGCGCGTCGTATCGCCCCAGGTTATGGTTCCCGAACCAGTCGCCATGGAGATCAGCCGGCGCGGATCGGACGACGTTACCGCCAAGGCCTTGGCCGATACGCCGTGGTTGATTTCGGTGCCTGTCACAACTATTCAGCCATTGATTCAATCGTGGGACCTCGGCGCGGGCGAATCGGCGGTGCTCGCCTATGCGCTGCAGAACCCCGGCATGATCGCCATCATCGACGATGGCACTGGCCGGCGTTGTGCCGAAGTATTGGGCGTGCCGCTCTCCGGCACTCTCGGACTGGTGTTGCTTGCCAAGCAGCGTGGAATGATCCCATCGGCGCGACAGGTCGTTGCGACATTGAAACAGCATGGCATGTTCTTGTCAGAGAAAACGATCGACCAGGCACTGGTGCTTGTCGGCGAGTAAACCGCAGCAAGCCCAATATCGCGCCTCACCGACGCCTCGGCCGATCGCCCCGCCGACCAGGATGGACGCCATGATCCTCAACGAGGAAGGCTACTACGCCATCCTCGGAAAGAGCGGCGCGCGCATGGAGATGCCCGGCTGCAGCCTGTGCATGGGCAACCAGGCGCAGATCAGGAAGGGCAGCACGGCGATGTCCACCTCGACGCGCAACTTCCC
>JGI24123J20310_1000441_pt1 | contig 27527 bp, 25 predicted proteins | sample SubbioCR12Aug_5A_FD_20310 | JGI IMG/M metagenome (IMG submission 20310)
GCTGTTGTGGGAGGGGCGCCCTCGCCCCGAATTTCGCACCGATACAATCCCCACGGCTTCGGGGCGAGGGCGCCCCTCCCACAATGCCAGCCCGTGTTGCCAGGGACTTTGCGAGGAACAACACTTAACGGTGGAAGAGCTTCTCCAAACACCTGCCTAGTAATCACTCGGCGAACGGCGCAGCAGGATTGCACTGGCCAGGCTGTCTGTTCCGAGGACGGCGCCTATGGGTGCCTTTTCGCGGATTTTCCAATCCGCGGCACGGTTGAAAGCAACTTGATCCTTGCGGCCGTTGATGACAAAGAGGATGCGGTTAAGCCGCATCTTCTCGAATTGCGCGAGGGGAATGACGCGCGCGCCCATGGACGGGTCGGCGACAGCCACCTTGCCATCCTGGATTCCCCGGACGACGACAAAATGGTTGTAGCCGTTATCACGGATCAGCACGATAGCGGGAACCCCCACCGATGCGAGCCTTTCCAGGGGCGCCGTGTAGCCGTCCGCCGAATAACCGATGTCTTCCAGGTAATGCTTGATGTCGAGCAGTGAAAACCCTTCACGGCTGATCTTGGCCTGGTCGCCTTTTTCCCACATGGCCTTGAACACGGTTTCCTCGTCGACCGGATGGTCGTACTGGTAGGTCAGCAGGGTGGCCAGTGCGGCCGAGCCGCAGCTGTAGTCGAGCTGCTGGCGGATGGTGGTGGTAAAGCGGCGCTCTTTCAGGCTGCTGACTTTCACGTTCAACAAGCCGCCCCCCATGACGGGGATCATCACCTCGCCGGCCCTGGCCGTGAGCAAGGTGGCCGACAGGATGACCAGAAGCAGGCTGCCCGCGATGTTCATCGGTGCCCCCTTTACTACTGCTGGAATTGCAGATTCAGAACGGTGGCGTTCTGAATCAGGACGTTGTTGCCCGAATTCTGGATGACCGTCGAAAAACCCGACATGCCCGCAAAGGAGCCATCGGTGACGAAATTGCTGCCGGTGACGTTGGCTACGGCTTCGTTGTTGTACAACTGGCCGTCCACCTCGTTGCTGTTGAAAACCGTTTGCCGCCCGCGCAACTGATCCAGTTGATCATCCGCCACGGCAGCCAAGCCGAACATCGATAGGCCCTGATCAGATGCTGCCAGATCTGCGCCTTGATCGGCCCATGCCGGCGCACCAGTCATCAATAACAAAACAATGAAATAAAGATTTTGACGCTTCATGATCCATTCTCCGCTGATAACCCCCCGGAGCACAGGCTCCGGGGGTACAGCCCCGGTTCTTACTGAACCGTCAGGTTGGCCTGCACGGTGATGCCCTGTTGGGTCAGGGAATTCATCCCGCTGTTCTGGCTGACGGTGATGATCCCCGCGCCATTCGACAGGCTGCCATCGATGGAGTTTGAGGCATCGAACACGCCGGCATTGCCGCCAAACGAAGAGCCGCCATTGCCGCCCACGCCGCCATTACCCGAGGTGGCCGAGGCCAAGGCGCTGCTGCTGGCATTGCCGCCCATCCCGCCGGCGCCGCCGCCGCCGTTGGCGGTGGCAGCGCCACCGTCGCCGCTTGTGCCGCCGGTGCCGCCTGCGCCGCCGGTCGCACCTGCGCCGCCCACGCCGCCTGCGCCGGTGCCACCGGTGCCAGTCGCACCCACTGCGCCGGCGCCGCCGGTGCTGGTGCCGGTCGCGCCGACCGCACCGGTGCCGCCTGCGCCGCCGGTGCCGGCGGCACCCACTGCGCCCGCGCCGCCCAGGCTGGTGCCGGTGGCGCCGGTGCCGGTCGCGCCGGTGCCGGTCGCGCCAACCGCGCCACTACCTGCCGTGCTGGTGCCGGTGGCGCCGGTGCCGGTCGCGCCGGTTGCACCGCTGCCTGCGGTATTGGTGCCCGCCGCGCCGGTGCCGGTCGCGCCGGTGCCGGTCGCCCCTGCGGCGCCAGATCCTCCAGCTCCGCCAGCGCCGGCGCCGCCCGTGTCGGTGCTGGCGGTGCTGCCGCCAGTGGAGCCGCCACCGGCGCCGCCAGTGGCGGTGCCATCATTGCCATTTTCGTTGGCGCTGGCGCCGCCGCCGTCAGCGCTGGCCAAGCCGCCAGCGCTCATGCTGCTGCTGTCGCCGCCAATGCCCTTGCCGCCGTCATCGCCCGAGCCGCCCGAGCCGCCCGAGCCATAGCCGCCGGAGCCGAGGCCGCCAATGGCATCGCCGTTGCTGCCGCCGGAACCGCCGGCGCCGCCGTGGCCCATGCCGCCCGATGCGTTGCCGGAACTGCCGCCGGAGCCGCCGGAGCCACCGGTGCCGAAGCCACCAAAGCCCGAGCCGCCGGCGACATCGCCGGAACTGCCGCCGGAGCCGCCGGCACCGCCGTGGCCCATGCCGCCGTTGCCGCCGGAGCCGCCGGAGCCGCCTGTGGCCGCGCCGCCGTTACCACCTGAGCCACCTGCGCCGCCGGTACCATTGCCGCCGGTGCCGCCCCAGGCCTCGCCGCCGCTGCCGCCCTTGCCGCCATTGCCGGCATCGCCTGCAAAGGTGTCACCGCCGTAGGCTTTGGCGTAACCGCTGCCGCCGTCACCGCCATTGGCGCCATAGGCCTTGCTGTAGCCATCCTGGTTACCGCCATTGCCACCCATGCCGCCATCCCCGCCCCGTTCGCCGCCGTAGGCGTTGTTGCCTATGTCACGAACCCGGTTGTCATAAACGGAACCGTTCAGCTCCGTGGTGGCTTTAATGCTCGATGTGTTGAAAGAACTGGTGTTGTTTGAATTGCTTACCGGGTTGTAGCTGTTCTGGTAAGCGTGGGAATACTCATTCGCCGCCGCACCCGTTTGCGCATTCTGGTCGGAGTTCGAGGTGGCGGTCTGCACGGCGTCGCCGTTATTGTCGAATGTATCGGCGTTGTTGGTGGGGTTGGCCCAGGCTTGCGCCGATACCCCGAGTGCCATTGCGATGGCTGTTGAGAGCAGTGTTTTGTTCATGATGAAACCTCCACTTGAGTTGAGTAAGTTCAAAGGACGAAGCCACTGGAAACAGACTTCACTGCCCCAATTGCAAGGCGTGTGCCAGCAGGGCTATCCAATTGAAACAAAAGAGATTTTCAGTAACAAGGCAGGGTAAAAGTCCGAATTTTCGCTGGCAAGCTGTTCCATTTTCTCGACAGCCCGCGCGAGAAAAAACCGAATATTAGAAAATAATCATTACGAATCAATTAGTTAAATTCAACGGCTGGCTGAAAACAAAAATGTCTCAGCTGCGAGAAAGCACGGTAAGCATGGCGTCATAATTGAAAATGGGCGGCCCACAGCGCGGGCCGACACCAGCGAATAACGATGAAATCGCCAAAAAACTTGGCCGCGCAAGTACCTCGCCGGCACAGGCCGGCGTGACGGCAGGGGCGCCGTATTGACCCCTTTGGCCGCGGCAAGGTAACGTGCGGCTCGACTAGTCTTTTCTGACGGGATGTCTGCGCGATGAAAGCCCCGGTTTCGATGTCAGCACACCTGGCTTTCATGCCCCTGCCCGCCCACGCCCCGTTTAACCGTGTATCCCGGCCATCGGCCGCGCGCCGCGGGGCCACGCATTCATGAACGGCTGGGCCGAGACCCATCTGGGATTGATTTTCCAGGTTTACGGACTGGCTTTTTTTGTATTGGGCGTGGTGGCTTATGTGCTGCCGCGGCAGGACACGACGCTGCGCTTCGCCCGCGACCTGTGGCTGCTGGCGATCTTCGGCATGCTGCATGGCGTGCTCCAATTCGTCGAATGGGAACGGTTGCAGAACCCCGCCCACGGCCTCGCCGACGCGAGCAGCCTGCTGCTGGTCGTCTCCTACCTGCCCCTGCTGGAATTCGGTCGCCGCACCCTGGCACAGGCTGCGGTCCGGCTGCACCCCGCATGGCTATACGGGATCGTCGGGCTGGGCGTCGCGGCGACGACACTGACTGCCGCCTCCCCGCTGGCCGGGCTGGCCACCGGGTCACGCTATTTCATCGGCCTGCCGGGCGCCCTGTTCACCGGCCTGGCCCTGTTCGCGCTGCTGCGCAGCCAGCTGGCGGGCGCGTCGCGCGGCTTCGCGGCGTGGCTCGCCATTCTCGCTGCCACCTTCCTGATCTGTGGCGCCCTGACTCCCTTCGTTTCTGCCGGCGATGCCGCCCTGCCCGCCTGGCTGCCGAGCACGGCGGATTTCCTTGCCGCCACCGGCTTGCCGATCCAGCTGCTGCGCGCCCTCTGCGCAGTGGCGGCCACGCTGGCGTTGATCGCACTGGTCAGCCTGTCGGCCACCCGCGCCAGAGCCGACCTGCAGCGAACCCTCGGCTCCGTCAACGGCTTCGTCTACCGCTGCAAAAACGATGCCGACTGGTCGCTGGTTGACGTGTCGGGCAATGTCGAAAAACTGTGCGGCTACACCGCTGACGAGTTTCGTGGGCGCAACGGCGTGACTCTGGGCAGCCTGATCCATGCCGACGACGCACCCAGGGTTTGGATCGCGGTGCAGGATGCGCTGCGTGAGCGGCGCGACTTCGAGCTGTCGTACCGGCTGCGCACGCGTTATCGTGGCTTGATCTGGGTCTACGAATGTGGTCGCGGCATCTTCGATGGGGACGGCGAGCTGCGTTTCCTGGAAGGTCACATCACCGACGCCACCGCGCTGGTTCAGGCCAACGAGGCCCTGCGCGTCAAGGATGCCGCCCTCGAGTCCTCTGTCAACGCCATCGCCATGGCCGGTCTCGACGGCAGTCTCAGCTACGTGAATCCGGCTTTCGTCAGGCTGTGGCGGCTCGCCGGGCCGCAGGACGCGCTCGGCCGCTCAGCAATCGAATTCTGGGAAAACCCGCAAGCGGCCGAGGCGGTGGTGACGACCCTGCAGCAGTATGGAAGCTGGCAGGGCGAACTGCGCGCGCGCCGCGCCGACGGCTCGCTGATGGACCTGCAGCTGTCGGCCAACATGGTGTTCGACGACGCCGGCAAACCGGTCTGCATGATGAGTTCCTTCGTCGACCTCAGCGAACGCATCCAGGCGGAACGTCGGCTGCAGGAAAGCACGCGCCGGCTCAACCTGGCCCAGGGCATGGCGCATCTGGGCAGCTGGGAATGGGATGTCGAATCCGGCACCCTCGAATGGTCGGACGAACAGTTCCGCATCCAGGGTTACGAACCCGGTGCGATCACGCCCAGCTTCGACCTGTTTGCCCGCGTGCTCCACCCGCAGGATCGCGAGCGGGTGCTGGCCCTGGTCGGGCATGCGGTCAACGACGGCGCGCCGTACGAGACCGAATTTCGCATCGTTCGTCCGGACGGCAGCGTGCGTTTCCTGGCCGCGCGCGGCGAGGTGCGGCGCGCGGCAGACGGCCGGCCGCTGCAGTTATTCGGTATGGGGCAGGACATCACCGCGCGGCGCGCAGCCGAGGAAGCCACCCGGGCCGCGCGCCGCCAGCTGCAGGCGATCATCGACGCCGCCACCCAGGTCGCGATCATCGCCACCGACGCGGACGGCCTGATCACCCTGTTCAACCGCGGCGCGGAGCAGATGCTCGGCTACCGCGCGCAGGACATGGTCGGCCGGCAGACCCCGCTGTCCCTGCATGACGCGGCCGAGATGGCCGCGCGTGCCGAGGCGCTGAGACTGGCGTACAGCCGCCCGCTGCAAGGGATGGAGGTGTTTCTTGAGCCGGCCCGCCGCGGCGATTCGATTCCGCGTGAATGGACCTATCTGCGCAGCGACGGTGGCCGCCTCATCGTCAACCTGGGGGTGACCCCGCTGCATGACGAGGACGGCAACGTCACCGGCTTTCTCGGCGTGGCGACCGACATCACCTCGCAAGCCGAGCTGCTGTCTCGGCTCAGCAAGATCGGCCGCAATGCGCCCGGCATGATTTTCCAGTTCCAGCTGCGGCCGGACGGCAGTTCGTGTTTTCCCTATGCCAGCGAAGGCATCCGCGACATCTACGGGGTGGCGCCCGAGGATGTCGTCAGCGACGCCGCGATCACCTTCGAACACAAGCACCCGGAAGACCTGCCGCGCATCTACGGCTACATCCAGCGCTCGGCGCGGGAACTCGCGCCCTGGCACCTGCGTTACCGGATCAATCACCCGCTCAAGGGCGAGATCTGGGTGGAAGGCCGCGCCTCGCCGGAACGGCTGGCCGACGGCAGCGTGCTGTGGCACGGCGTTATCTTCGACATCACCGAGCAGAAGCAGACCGAAATGGCGCTGGCGCGCAGCCTGAAAGAACTGCGCGCCTCCGAGCAGCGCCAGCACGAACTGCTGGTCCTGGCCCAGCGCGAGCAGGGGCGCATGGCAGCGCTGCTGTCGGGCATGAGCATCGGCATCCTGTTCGAGGACCGCGACAACCGGGTCGAGTACGTCAACCCGTCTTTCCGCCACATGTGGGCGATCAGGGAAGACGTCGATCTGGTGGGCCAGCCCACCCAGGATGTGCTCGAGCATTCGACCCACCGCCTGGCGCGCCCCGACCACGCCTCCCGCCACATCCTGCACGTGCTCGACACCCACGAGATCAGCGAACGCTTCGAGGTCGACCTCTACGACGGCCGCATCCTTACCCAGCTGTCGTATCCGGTGTCCGACCCGGACGGCCGCGTCATCGGCCGGCTGTGGCTCTACGAGGACATCACCCACGAGCGCCAGACCGCGCAGCAGCTCATCTACCTGGCGGAACACGACGCGCTCACCGGCCTCCACAACCGCCACCGCTTCCAGGAACACCTGGAGCGCATGATCGGCGGCGCGTCGCGCAGCGGCGCGCGCTTCGGCCTGCTGTATTTCGATCTCGACGAATTCAAGTACATCAACGACACCTTCGGCCACCGCGCCGGCGACACCGTGCTGGTGCGCGCGGCGGGCGAAGTGGCCAGCCTGGTGCGCGGCGGCGAAATGTTCGCGCGCGTGGGCGGCGACGAATTCGCCATCCTGGTCGAGATGATCCACGGCGACGAGCCGGCGCAACTGGCCGAACGGATCGTGCATGCCATCTCGGCCATCCCGTTCCGCTTCCGCGGCAGCAACCTGCGCCTCACCGCCAGCATCGGCATCGCGCTGTTCCCCCAGCACGGCGACAACGCCGAAGACCTGGTGGCCCATGCCGACACCGCCATGTATCAGGCCAAGGGCAGCGGCAAGAACACCTGGGCCGTGTATGACGCCAGCCGCAACACCACCGAGGCGATGCTGGCGCGCATGACCTGGCGCAGCCGCATCGCGCAGGCGCTCGAGCAGGACGGGCTGGAACTGCACTTCCAGGGCATCTACCAAACCCGCGACGGCAGCCTGAGCCATCTGGAGGCGCTGGTGCGGATGCGGGATCCGCAGGAAGCCGGGCGCCTGATCATGCCGGGGCAGTTCATCCCGGTGGCCGAAAAAACCGGCCAGATTCTCGAAATCGACCGCTGGGTGATCCGGCGCGGCATCGAGACCCTGGCGCAGCGCCCAGATCTGGCTGCGCTGGCGGTCAACGTCTCCGGCCGCAGCTTCGACGAGCCGGCCCTGCCGCGCTACATCCACGAACAACTGGAACAGCATGGCGTCGCGCCGAAGCGGCTGATCATCGAGCTGACCGAGACCGCCGCCGTCTCCGAAATGCAGGACGCGCAGCGCTTCATCGAGGCGCTGCAGCAGACCGGCTGCATGATCTGCCTCGACGATTTCGGTTCCGGCTTTTCCACCTTCGCCTACCTGAAATACCTCGGCGCGCAGATTCTCAAGATCGACGGCATGTTCATCCGCGACCTGCCCAACAACCGCGACAACCAGGCTTTCGTCAAGGCCATGATCGACGTCGCCCGCGGGCTCGGCAAGGTCACCGTGGCCGAGTTCGTCGAGGACGCCGCCACCCTCGACATGCTGCGCGACTTCGGCGTCGACATGGCGCAGGGCTATCATCTCGACCGGCCGTCGGCCCAGCACCCCAGCCTCGACTGAGCATTGCCCACGCCCGGCGCGGGTTCATGGCGACGCCAAGTCACGTTAGAATGGCGCGTCTTCCGGCCACCCGCCGGTCCGTATAACCCCCCTGATCGATGACGCTTTTCTTCGCTGTTCTGACCCCTTTCGTGGGCGCGGCCCTGGTTGCGCTGGCGTCCCGCCTCGGGCGCTCGCATTCGGCCTGGACGGCGGGCGCGGTCACCCTGGCGGCCATCGCCTGGCTGGCGCCCTCATTGCACCTGCCGTTCGAGGGCGCCACGCTGATCCAGCAGCACGACTGGATGCCCGCCCTGGGCCTCAATCTCGCGTTCCGCCTCGACGGCCTGGCGCTGCTGTTTGCCGCGCTGATCCTCGGCATTGGCCTCCTGATCGTGCTGTACGCGCGCTACTACCTGTCCGAGCGCGACAGCATGGGCCGCTTCTATTCCTACCTGATGCTGTTCATGGGCTCGATGCTCGGCATCGTGCTGTCGGAAAACCTGATCCAGCTCTTGATCTTCTGGGAGCTGACCAGCCTGTCGTCCTTCCTGCTGATCAGCTACTGGCAGCACCGCGAGGAAGGCCGCCAGGGCGCGCGCATGGCGCTGGCGGTGACCGGCGCCGGCGGCTTCGCCATGCTGGGCGGCTTTCTTCTGCTCGGCCACATCGTCGGCAGCTACGAGCTGTCCGTGGTGCTCGCCTCGGGCGACCTGATCCGCGAACATCCGCTCTATGTGCCGACGCTGACGCTGATCCTGCTCGGCGTGTTCACCAAGTCGGCGCAATTCCCCTTCCATTTCTGGCTGCCGCACGCGATGGCCGCGCCCACCCCGGTGTCGGCCTACCTGCATTCGGCCACCATGGTGAAGGCCGGCGTGTTCCTGCTGGCGCGGCTGTTCCCGGCGCTGTCGGGCACCCCGGAATGGTTCTGGCTGGTCTCCGGCGCGGGGCTGGCCACGCTCCTGCTGGGCGCCTACGTCGCGCTGTTCAAGCATGACCTGAAGGGCCTGCTGGCCTACTCGACCATCAGCCACCTCGGCCTCATCACCCTGCTGTTCGGCCTGTCGACGCCGCTGGCCGCAGTGGCCGGCGTGTTCCACATCATCAACCACGCCACCTTCAAGGCCTCGCTGTTCATGGCCGCCGGCATCATCGACCACGAGGCCGGCACCCGCGACATGCGGCGGCTGCATGGCCTGTGGAAGTTCATGCCCTACACCGCGACGCTGGCGATGGTGGCTGCCGCGGCGATGGCCGGGGTGCCGCTCATGAACGGCTTCCTCTCCAAGGAAATGTTCTTCGCCGAGGCGGTGCACATCGGCGAAGGCCATGTCGGCGGCTGGCTGCTGCCCGCGCTGGTGACGCTGGCCGGCGCGCTGGCGGTGGCCTACTCGATCCGCTTCATCCACGACGTCTTCTTCAACGGCGATCCGGTGGACCTGCCGCGCACGCCGCACGAGCCGCCGCGCTGGATGAAGGTGCCGGTGGAAATCCTGGTGGTGCTGTGCCTGGCGGTCGGCATCGCGCCCGCGCTCACCGTTGCGCCGCTGCTGGCGGTGGCGGCGCAGAGCACCCTACAGGCGCCGCTGCCCGACTACCACCTGGCGCTGTGGCACGGCATCAACCCGGCGCTGGTGATGAGCCTGATCGCGCTGGCCGGCGGCACGCTGATTTACCTCATTCGCCGTCCGCTGTTCGCCTGGCACGAGCGCTGCCTTGGCCGCCTCGACGCGCGCGTGGCCTTCAACGCATTGCAGGATGGGCTGTTCGCACTGGCGCGCGCCATCACCCGCCTGATCGACACCGGTTCGCTGCAGCGCCAGGTGTTCTTCCTGCTGGCGGCCGCCCTGGTGCTGGGCGTCGCGCCCTGGCTGGCCGGCGGCACGCCGCTGGCCGGCAGCCGCGAAGGCCTGCCGCTCGACGCCGTCAGCCTGCTCGCCGCCAGCACCCTGATCGTCGCCACGCTGGCCACCGTGTGGCTGCACCGGCAGCGCTTCATCGCACTGGTGATGATCGGCGTGGTGGGACTGGTGGTGGCGCTCGCCTTCATCAAATTCTCCGCGCCCGACCTCGCGCTGACCCAGCTGTCGGTCGAGATCGTCACCATTGTCCTGCTGCTGCTGGCGCTCTACTTCCTGCCGCAGCATGCCGCGCCGGAAAAAGACCGCGCGCGCGTCTGGCGCGACGGCGCGATCGCGCTGACGGCAGGCGCCGGCGCCGCGGCACTGGCGTGGGCGGTGCTGACCCGGCCCTACGACACCATCGCCGGCTATTTCCTGGAAAACAGCGTGCCGGGCGGCGGCGGCAGCAACGTGGTGAACGTCATCCTGGTCGACTTCCGCGGCTACGACACGCTCGGCGAGATCACCGTGCTGGCGCTGGCCGGGCTCGGCATCGTGGCGATGCTGCAGGGCCTGTCGCTGAACGCGCCGAGCCGCGACGCCGCCGGCCGCAACTGGGACGCCGACGCCCACCCGGCCATCATGGCCACGCTCACCCGCATCCTCTTGCCGCTGGCGCTGCTGGTCGCGGTGTTCATCCTGCTGCGCGGCCACAACCAGCCGGGCGGCGGCTTCATCGCCGGCCTCGTCACGGCGGTGGCGCTGATCGTGCAGTACCTCGCCAACGGCGCCGCGTGGACGCATCAGCGCATGGCGTCCGACAGCCATCCGATGGTCGCCTGGGGGTTGGGCATCGCTACCTTCACCGGTCTGGCGAGCTGGGCCTTCAACCATCCCTTCCTCACCTCGACCTTCGGCTACATGAACTGGCCGGTGGTCGGGAAATTCGAGCTGGCCTCGGCGATGGCATTCGACCTCGGCGTGTTCCTCGTCGTCGTCGGCGCCACGCTGATGATCCTGGTCAATCTCGGCGGCCTGCATCATACCCTGCCCAAACACCGGGAAAAACACTGATGGAAATGCTGATTGCACTCGTCATTGGCGTGCTCACCGCGGGCGGCGTGTTCCTCGCATTGCGCGGCCAGACCTTTCCTGTGGTGCTGGGACTCACCCTCATGTCCTACGCCGTCAACCTGTTCCTGTTCGTCATGGGGCGCCTGGCCATCGGCGTGCCGCCGGTGATCAGCGATGCCGCGGCAGGCTATTCAGACCCGCTGCCGCAGGCGCTGGTGCTCACCGCCATCGTCATCAGCTTCGGCATGACCGCCTTCGTCATCGTGCTGGCGCTGAAGGCGCGCGCCGAACTCGGCAACGACCATGTCGACGGCCGCCACCACAATGAGGACCGGCACGCATGAACTGGCTCGATCATCTGCCCGCCCTGCCGGTGGTGCTGCCGCTGCTGGCCGGCATTGCCCTGCTGGTGCTGCGCCAAGACCGCCCGCAGGGCGAGCGTCTGGCGGCGTCCCCCTTGCGGGGGCTGTGCAACCGCGGCCTCGCCGTGCAGCGCGGCGTCAGCCTCGTCGCCGCGCTGGCGCTGATTCCGCTGGCGATCGCGCTGGTGCAAACCGCCAGCAACGGCACCCAGCTGGTCTACCAGCTCGGCAACTGGGCCGCGCCCTATGGCATCGTGCTGGTGGTCGACCGGCTGGCGGCGTGGATGCTGCTGACGACTTCGCTGCTGGCGGTGTTCGCGCTGGGCTATGCCGTACAGGGTAGCGACCAGAACGGCCGCCACTTCCACGTGCTGTTCCAGCTGCAGTTGTTCGGCCTCAACGGCGCCTTCCTCACCGGCGACCTGTTCAACCTGTTCGTCTTCTTCGAGATCCTGCTGCTCGCCTCCTACGGCCTGCTGCTGCACGGCGGCGGCCGGAAGCGGGTGAAGGCGGGGCTGCATTTCGTCGTCATCAACCTGGTCGGCTCGACGCTGTTCCTGTTCGCCGTCGGCACCCTGTACGGCGTCACCGGCACCCTCAACATGGCCGACCTCGCGGTGAAGCTCATGGCCACGCCGCCGGACAACCTGGCGCTGGTGCAGTCCGCCGGGCTGCTGCTGTTCGCCGTGTTCGCGCTGAAGGCCGCGCTGTTGCCGCTCTACCTGTGGCTGCCCGCCGCCTACGCCCACACCAGCGCCCCGGTGGCTGCGCTGTTCGCCATCATGACCAAGGTCGGCGCCTACAGCATCCTGCGCGTCTACACGCTGATGTTCGGCGACGACGCGGGGCCGGTCGCCAACCTGCTCGACCCCTGGCTGGCGCCGCTGGCGCTGGCGACGCTCACGCTCGGCATGGCGGGCGTGGTGGCCAGCACCGCGCTCAGGCAGCAGGCGGCCTACCTGGTGGTGGCCTCGATCGGCAGCCTGCTGCTGGCCTTCGGCCTCGGCAGCACGGATGCAATCGCCGCCGGCCTGTACTACCTGCCGCATTCCACCTTCGCCGCGGCCGCGCTGTTCCTGCTGGCCGACTCGATCAGCCGGGCGCGCGGCGAATTCGCCGACCGCTTCGAATCCGGCCCCGAGATGCCCGGCGCGCGCGTGCTGGGCGGGCTATTTTTCGTCGCCGCCGTCGCCATCGCCGGACTGCCGCCGCTGTCGGGCTTCCTCGGCAAGTTCATGCTGCTCAAAGCAGCGCTCGACTCGCCGCTGCTGCCCTGGGTGTGGAGCATCGTTCTGGTCACCGGGCTGCTGAGCATGATCGCGCTGGCACGAAGCGGCAGCCTGCTGTTCTACCGCACCTACAGCGCGCACGACGCGGCGTCGCTGACGCCGCCGTCGATGGCCGCACTGGCGCCCGTCAGTGGCCTGCTGGGGCTGGTCGCGGGCCTGGTGATCTGGGCCGGACCGCTATCCGATTACGCCCACGCCACCGCAACGCAACTGCTACAGCCGCAGCAATACATCGAAGCCGTGTTGGGGCGCACGCCATGAGACGTTTGCTGCCGCATCCCCTGCTGACCGTCTCACTCGCCCTCCTGTGGCTGCTGCTGGTCAACCAGCTGTCGGCCGGCCACGTCGTGCTGGGCGCGCTGCTCGGCTGGCTGATTCCCTTCGCCACCTCGAGCTTCTGGCCGGAACGCATCCGCATCCGCCATCCGCTCACCCTGCTGCGCTTCCTCATCGTATTCGTCATCGATATCGTGCGCGGCAGCTTCCTGGTCGCCTGGCTGATCCTGAAGGGGCCCAGGCGCCTGCGCCCGGTTTTCATCGAGGTGCCGCTGGCGCTCACGACCGATCTCGCCATCGGCCTGCTGGCCAACACCATCTCGCTGACGCCGGGCACGGTGTCGGCCAATCTGAGCGCGGACAAGCGCACCCTGCTCGTGCACACGCTCGACACCGGCGACGCGGCGGCGCTGGTCGCCGAAATCAAGCAGCGCTACGAGACGCCGCTGAAACAGATCTTCGAACAGGAGAATTGAATATGCTGGAGACCGTCATCCCGATCGCCTATGCGCTGGTCAGCCTGGCCTTCCTGCTGAGCTTCTGGCGCCTGCTGCGCGGCCCCGACGCGCCCGACCGCATCCTCGCGCTCGACACCCTGTACGTGAACACCATCGCGCTGCTGGTGCTGCTCGGCATCCATCTGGGCAGCGCGATCTATTTCGAGGCAGCGCTCCTGATCGCGATGATGGGCTTCGTCGGCACCGTGGCGCTGTGCAAGTACCTCTTGCGCGGCGACATCATCGAATAGGTTTTTCGACCAGAACCCCTCACCACAGAGACACAGAGGCACAGAGTTGAACAACAAGAGAAAGGGCACGTATGCATCATTCACCGGTTTGAGGGGGCCCGTCTTCCTCCCGCCCTTGTTTTCTCTGTGCCTCTGTGCCTCTGTGGTTAACGGTTTTTAATCAGGCCATCATGATCGACATCCTGCTCTCCCTCTTGATTCTCACCGGCGCGATCTTCACCTTCATCGGCTCCTTGGGCCTGGCCCGCCTCGCCGACTTCTACACCCGCCTGCACGGCCCCACCAAGGCCACCACCCTGGGCGTCGGCTGCCTGCTCATCGCCTCCGCCGTGTATTTCAGCGTGCGCGAGGAAGGCGTCAGCCTGCACGAGGTACTGGTCACGCTGTTCCTGTTCATCACCGCGCCGGTCTCCGCGCACCTGCTCGCCAAGGCGGCGCTGCACCTGAAGCTCAGATCGCTCGCCGCCACGCCGCCGGACAACGACGCCCCGGCAGAGTGAACGTGCCCATTATGTGCGCTATGCAACAGACGAAAGAGAACAACCCACGTATCCTCATTTAAGCCAAAACGATTGCGGCGCATTCCGCTGCAGCACATCTACCCAAAGGATTTATCCATGCGCACCCCCCTCATTGCACTCCCCCTGCTGGCCACTTTTCTGCTCTCCGCCTGTGCCACCAACGATCTGGGCGACTCGCGCGATCTCTCCAAGACCCAGACGGGCGCCATCATCGGCACCGCGAGCGGTGCGGTGCTGGGCGCGGTCATCAACCACAAGAACCGCGGCAAGGGCGCGCTGATCGGCGCGGTCGGCGGCGGTCTGGCCGGAACCGGCGTCGGCTACTACATGGACACGCAGGCCAAGGACCTGGTCAAGCAGTTGCAGCCGGAAATCCAGCGCGGCGAGATCAGCGTCGACAAACGCGCCAGCGACAACGCCCTGCTGGTCAGCATGACGGCCAACACCGGCTTCGACACCAACTCCTACATGTTGAAGCCCGGCTACACCACGACGCTGAACAAGATTTCCCGCGTGCTGAACCAGTACGGGAAAACCACCGTGACCGTGATCGGCCATACCGACAGCGTCGGCTCCGACGCCGCCAACCAGGTCCTGTCGGAAAATCGCGCGCAGTCGGTGATGAATTATTTTGCCGGCCAGAACGTCAACCCGCTGCGCCTGGAAGCCTATGGCCGGGGCGAGTCCGAGCCGCGCGCCAACAACGCGACCGAAGCCGGTCGCCAGCTGAACCGTCGGGTCGAACTGTGGATCCTGCCGGTGGTCGCGAACTAAGTGACTTCATCCGCCAAAAAACTTTTTCTTCCGCGAAGGACGCGAAGATGCACGAATAAACCCAGGATGTAGTGTTTTCCTTCGCGTCTCTTCGCGTCCTTCGCGGACAAGCCTTTTTTTCAAAACCGCACCCAAGGCAGAATGATTTTTTCGGTCTAAAGTAAAGCCATGATCAAGCTTCTTCGCTTCCTGTCGCGTCTTGTCCTGCCCGCCTGCCTGATCCTGGGGCTGGCCGCGCCTGCCAGCGCGGCGATGGTGCGGGTGCTGACGGTGCAAGGCGCGATCAGCCCGGGCAGCGCCGACTACCTGCTGCGCGGCATCGACAAGGCGATCGAGGACCAGGCGCATCTGATCGTGATCGAGATGGACACGCCGGGCGGACTCGACACCGCGATGCGCGACATCATCAAGGCGATCCTGGCTTCACCGGTTCCGGTCGCCACCTACGTCTCGCCCAAGGGCGCCCGCGCCGCCAGCGCCGGCACCTACATTCTGTATGCCAGCCACATCGCGGCGATGGCGCCGGCGACCAACCTGGGGGCGGCAACGCCGGTCGAACTGGTGCCCGCCGGCGGCGACAAGCCCGCCACACCCGACAAACCCGACGCCAGCAAGCCCGCCGACGCGCCGCCGGGCGACGCCAGGACGCGCAAGGCGGTGCACGACGCCGCGGCCTACATCCGCGGGTTGGCCGAGTTGCGCGAGCGCAATGTCGAGTGGGCCGAGCGGGCGGTGCGCGAGGCCGTCAGCCTGCCTGCGTCCGAGGCGCTGGAACTGAAGGTGATCGACCTGGTGGCGACCGACCTCGACGATCTTTTGAGGCAACTCAACGGCCGCGTCGTCAAGATGAACGGCGAGACGGTCACTCTGGACACCGCCAATGCCGTCATCGAGCATGTCCAGCCCGACTGGCGCAGCCGCCTGCTGGCGGTGATCGGAGACCCCGGCATCGCCTACATCCTGATGCTGCTGGGCATCTACGGGCTGATCTACGAATTCTCCAATCCCGGCATGCTGTTCCCCGGCGTGGTCGGCGGCATCTGCCTGCTGCTGGCGATGTTCGCGCTGCAGGTCATGCCGATCAACTATGTCGGGCTGGCGCTGATCATTCTCGGCATCGTGCTGATGATTTCGGAAGCCTTCATGCCCAGCTTCGGCGCCCTGGGGCTGGGGGGGCTCATCGCCTTCGTCATCGGCTCGGTGATGCTGATCGACACCGACGTTCCCGGCTACGGCGTTCCGTGGGCGCTGATCGTTCCGGTGGCAGTCGCCAGCGGGCTGTTCAGCTTCTTTGTCGTCGGCATGGCGGTCAAGGCACGTGCGCGGCCGGTGGTGACCGGCGCCGAGCAAATGATCGGCGCTCCCGGCGAAGTTCTCGAGGACATCGAGCACGAAGGCTGGGCCCGCATCCACGGCGAGCAGTGGCGGGTGCGCAGCAATGTGCCGCTCAAACGCGGCGACCGGGTGCGGGTGCGCGCCAGGCACGGCCTGACACTCGACGTGGAGCCGGTCCAGGATGGTTCATAAAGGAGAAAGATCATGTTTGAATTCGGCGGCTTGACTATCGTTCTGCTGATCGTGGCGCTGCTGGCCTCCAGCATCCGCATCCTGCGCGAATACGAACGCGGCATCGTGTTCATGCTCGGGCGCTTCTGGAAGGTGAAGGGACCGGGGCTGGTCATTATCATCCCCGCCATCCAGCAGATGGTGCGGGTGGACCTGCGCACCGTGGTGTTCGACGTGCCGAGCCAGGACGTGATCTCGCGCGACAACGTCTCGGTCAGGGTCAACGCGGTGGTGTATTTCCGCGTCATCGACCCGGCCAAGTCGATCCTGCAGGTGGAGGACTACATGAACGCCACCAGCCAGCTGGCACAGACCACGCTGCGCGCGGTACTGGGCAAGCACGAGCTCGACGAGATGCTGGCCGAGCGGGAAACCCTCAACTCCGACATCCAGAAAGCGCTGGACGCGCAGACCGACGCCTGGGGCATCAAGGTCTCCAACGTCGAGATCAAGCATGTCGACATCGACGAAACCATGGTGCGCGCGATCGCCAAGCAGGCCGAAGCGGAACGCGAACGGCGCGCCAAGATCATTCATGCCGAGGGCGAACTGCAGGCCTCGGAAAAGCTGCTGGCCGCCGCCGAGATTCTCTCCGCCAGGCCGCAGGCGATGCAGCTGCGCTACCTGCAGACGCTGTCAAACATCGCCGGCGACAGGACCAACACCATCGTCTTCCCGATGCCGGGCGAACTGATGAACCTGATGATGCGGGGCACGAAACCCGGCGAATAACGGCGCGCACGCGCAACCCCCTGCGACCGCAGGGTGGAAACCGTCGCCGCATCCCGGTATGCTAAGGTCCGATTCCGGCGCAAGTCGGGAACCTGAGCCCGCAAACAGCACTCTGTACGGGCACTGCCATTTTCAATTCACGTGAGGAAACCACATGAACCCGCAAGTCACCACCCTTGGCCGCACTCAGTCTGCGGCGCTGTCGACCAACAAAGTCGTCAGGAACACCTACATGCTGCTGTCGATGACGCTGGCGTTTTCCGCGCTGACAGCCGGTCTGTCGATGTCGCTGAACCTGCCACATCCCGGTCTCATCATCACCCTGGTCGGCTACTTCGGTCTGCTGTTCCTGACCACCAAGTTCCGCGACAGCAGCCTCGGCATCGCCTTCGTGTTCGCGCTGACCGGTTTCATGGGCTACACGCTCGGCCCCATCCTCAACATGTACCTCTCCCTGCCCAACGGCGGCCAGGTGGTGATGATGGCGATGGGCGGCACCGCCGCGATCTTCCTCGGCCTGTCGGCCTACGTGATGACGACCCGCAAGGATTTCAGCTTCATGGGCGGTTTCCTCATGGTCGGCATCCTGGTCGCTTTCCTCGCGGGTATCGGCGCGATCTTCTTCAACATGCCCGGCCTGTCGCTGGCGGTGTCCGCGATGTTCGTGCTGCTGATGTCCGGCCTCATCCTGTACGAGACCAGCAACATCATCAACGGCGGCGAGACCAACTACATCATGGCGACGGTCACGCTGTTCGTCGCGATCTTCAACCTGTTCACCAGCCTGCTGCACCTGCTGGGCTTTGCCAGCAACGACTGATCGTTGATGGCCGCAGCAAACGAAACGGCGTCTTTTGGGGCGCCGTTTTTTATCGATACCCACTGCCACCTCGACGCGGCGGAGTTTGATGCCGACCGCGATGCCGAGTACGCGCGCGCCGTCGCCGGCGGCGTCACCACCTTGGTGATTCCAAGCGTCAGCCGCGAGAGCTTCGCCGCGGTGGCCGCCACCTGCGCGCGCTACCCCGGCTGCCTGCCGGCGTGGGGGCTGCACCCGATGTACATCGGCGTGCATCGCCCCGCGCACCTGGCGGACCTGCGCGCGCAGATCGAGACGCAGCGCCCGCTGGCGATCGGCGAAATCGGGCTCGACCGCTTCGTCGACCTCGACTATCCGACCCAGGAGTATTTCTGCATCGCACAACTCAAGATCGCGCGCGAATTCGACCTGCCGGTGTTGCTGCACTGCCGCCGCGCCAACGACGACCTGCTCAGGCACCTGCGCAGGATCGGGGTGCGCGGCGGCATCGCCCATGCCTTCAACGGCAGTCCGCAGCAGGCGGACGCATTCGTCAAGCTGGGATTCAAGCTCGGCTTCGGCGGCGCCTTCACCTGGCCGCGCGCCAACAAACTGCGACGGCTGGCGGTCGACCTGCCGCTCGACGCGATCGTGCTGGAAACCGACAGCCCCGACATGCCGCCGGCGTGGATCGGCCGTGGCCGCAACGCGCCCGGCGAGTTGCCGCGCATCGCGCAGACCCTGGCCGAACTGCGCGGCCTGGATATCGACACCGTGGCGCAGGCCACCACGCGCAATGCGCGCGAACTATTCGGCCTGGCTTGAGGCGGCGTCAGTCAACGTAGCCAAACATCCCCACCCACTCGCCGCGACGGTAATCGATGGCCAGCCAGTTGGGCACATAGGGGCGCGGGTTGGCGATGGGAAAGTCGTCGGACGGCGGCGTGGGACCGCCTTCTGCCACGCTGCAATGCCGTGTCATGATGGGCCGGAATCGCACCGCCAGCCGGTCGTTAACCGGCGTCGACTGCTCCGCCGCCTCGCCGAAATGCACCCGCTTGCGCAGCAGGCAGGAAAACAGCAGCTCCATCTCGGCGACCAACGGGGTTGCACGCCGCGCCAGCGCTTGTTGCGCCGCCCGGGTGAGCCTGATTTCCAGCGTTTTATCGTGCAGCGTTATGTTCATGGGCGCCTCCAGCGATCTGTCACATGATTGAGCTTATCGGCGGCAATCCCGACTCACAGCCAGCGGCGAACCCGGGTTTTGTACATCCGGTAGACGTCCCCGAACTTCGCCTCGAGATGCGCTTCCTCGTGGCGGATCACGCCGTAGCGCAGCATCGCCCAGATCAGCGGCGCGAACAGCAACGGCCACCAGGTCGCCAGCAGCAGCGACACGCCCACCAGGATGAACCAGTCGCCGACATAAATCGGATTGCGGCTGAAGCGAAACGGGCCGCCGGTGCACAGGCTGGACGCCGCCATATAAGGATTGACCGTGGTGCGGTGGCGCCAGAAGGTCGCGAGCGTCCACCCGAACAGCGCCAGCCCGATCCCCACCAGCAGCCAGCCCGACGCACGCGTCGTCACGCCCCAGTCGAGCGGGAGCGCATGGACCTGGCGGTCCAGCCACCAGCCGCCCAGCATGGCTGCCGCATAGGGTGCAGGCGGCAGAATCAGCGTGCGCGGGCGGTGGGCGTGGTCGGTCATGGCCATGCGGCCGCTCAGGCCGGAACGGGAACGAGCAGGACCGGCACGGTCGAGCGCCGCGCAACGCCCTCGGCCACGCTACCGAGCAGCCAGCGCTCCACCCCGCGGCGCCCGTGCGTGCCCAGCACCAGCAGGTCGGCCGGCCAGCTGGCCGCCGCCTCGGCAATCGCCGACGCGACATGCTGGACCGGGGACGCCGTATCCAGCAGCCGGGTTTCGACCTCGAGTCCGGGCGCCTGCACGCTGTCCCGCGCAGCGGCGAGGATTTTTTCGGCAGCGGTGTAGCGTGCATCGAGCAGGGTGTCGATGTCGATGCTGAGTTCCGGCCCGGAAGGCAAGAGGCCGATATCGACCACATGGATGATGCGCAAGCTGGCGGACAGCCCCTTGGCAAGACCGACCGCATGCTGGATTGCGTGTGCGGCGCCGGGGCTTCCGTCTATGGCGACCAGGATTCGTGAATACATGCTTGCTCCTCGCTCTGCGGTCAATTGATCGTAACCGTCAGCATAGCCCGGCCGACATGGCAGCGTCTATTTCAGATCGCTGTGCGTCACCGCGCGCAAAAATTCGTTGCGCATCTGGTCGCTGGTTTTGAAACAGCCGGTGAAGGCCTGGGTGACGACGCGCTCGTCGCCGCGCCGGTCTTCGCCCAGCAGCAGGCACAGCTGTTCGGCCTCGATGATGCAGGCCGCGCCCAGCGCCTGCCCGTGCGTCACCAGCGCCTCGGCGATGTCGCGCGTCATCCATTCCTGATAGGTGAAGCGGTGGCCGATGGCGTCGACCATGCGCGCGATGCGGCCGAAGCCGTGCAGCCGCCCGCCGGGAATGTAGGCCACGTGCGCCACGCCGCGAAACGGCACCAGATGGTGCGGGCATACGCCGTGGATGGCGATGCCGCGCACCACCACCATGTCGTCGCGCTCGTCGGCAAATCCCTCGCCCAGCGCCGCGGCAGGCTCGATCGCATAGCCGCCGAGCAGGCGTTTTTGCCACAACTCGCGCACCCGCTCGGCAGTGCGCCCGGTGTGCACCGAATCCGGCGCCACCCCGCAGGCGGCGAGCATGGCGTTGACCGCCTGCTCGAACGCCACCGGATCGAACGGCCCGGTCTGCGGAATGCCGAGGCTGCCGCTGCCGCGCGGTGTGTGGCAGTCGTGGTCGCAGGCGTCGGTCATTATTTGAGGGTCGCCTTGAGGAACTCCAGCGTGCGCGTCCACGAATCGGTGTCGGCCGCGTGGTCGTACTTGAGCGGCAGCCCGAACTGCGCGGCGTAGCTGTCGGCCTCGCGGTTGGTGAAGGTGTGCTTGACGCCAGGGTAGGCCACGAACATGTAGTCGGCCTTGGCATTGTCCATTTCGGTCTTGAACGCCTCGACCTGCACGGGCGGCACGACGGCGTCGGCCTCACCATGAAAGACGCGGATCTTCGCCTTGATCCCGCCGGGTTTGGGCGTGACGTCGCTCGCCAGCACGCCGTGGTAGCTGACCACCGATTTCAGCGGCATGCCGGCGCGCGCCATGTTGAGCACCACGCCGCCGCCGAAGCAGTAGCCCAGCGCGGCGATCTCGCCCCGCTTCACGTTGGGCTGCTTGTCGAGGAAAGTGCGCGCGGCGTCGAAGCGCGCGTAGGCCAGCGGCGGATTTTTGTTGACGCTGCCCGCCAGCGCGCCGGCGTCCTTCGGATTGTCGGCCACCTGGCCGTTGCCGTACATGTCGACCACCAGCGCCACATAACCGGCCTCCGCCAGCATGCGCGCGCGCTTTCTCGCATAATCGTTGGCGCCCCACCATTCCGGCACCACCAGCACCCCGGCGCGCTTGCCCTTGACCGCATCGTCGTATGCCAGATGGCCCTTCATGACGGTATCGCCCGCCTGGTACGCGACATCCATGCCGATCACCGCGGCGAGGGCGGAAGAGGTGAAAAACAACAATGACAGCGCAAGTGCGGTTTTCATGGGCGTCTCCGGGCGAGTGAGGGATCGTGAGGCGATCAGGATAATGGAATCCAAAAGCATACCGCGCCGACACGCGCAATAACAGCCGCATTTCCATCACGGCCATGCGCCCGTGCTGTCTGCGCCGCCAGGACAGCGTAAACTTGCGGCTCCACCCGCACGTCCGCCCGCCATGACCGACCCTGTCCGCCTTGCCAAACGCGTCGCCGAACTGCGCGACTGCTCACGCCGCGAAGCCGAGCAGACCATCGCCGGCGGCTGGGTGAAAGTCGACGGCATCGTGGTCGAGGAACCGCAGTTTCGGGTCGCCGACCAGCGCATCGACATCGATCCCCAGGCCGACCTTGCGCAGGCCGAACCGGTCACGCTGCTGCTGCACAAGCCGCCCGGCTATCGCACGACCGACAGCGAGCCGCCCGCGTCGCAGTTGCTCACCCCCGACGCGCTGTGGCCCGAAGACCGCTCCGGGCTGCGCCCGCTGAAAAAGCATTTCGCCCAGCTGACCCTGTGCGTGCCGCTGGAAACCGACGCCAGTGGCCTCGTCGTGTTCACCCAGGACTGGCACATTGCGCGCAAGCTGACCGAAGACGCCGCCACGCTGGAGCACGAGGTCATCGTCGAAGTCGCAGGCGAACTCGCCCCCAACGGCCTCAAGCGGCTGAACCGGGGCATCCCCTTCAATGGCCGCACCCCGCCGGCGATCAAGGTCAGCTGGCAAAACGAAACCCGCCTGCGGGTGGCGTTGAAGGGCGCCCAGATCGGACAGATCGCGCACCTGTGCGAAGCCGTCGGCCTGCAGGTGCTGTCGATGAAACGCATCCGCCTCGGCCGCGTCCCGCTAGGCAAGCTGCCAGTAGGGCAGTGGCGCTACTTGCTCGAGGATGAGCGGTTTTGAGCACCTACCCCACCGCCGAAGCGGCTGAGGCCGCTTTCTACGCCGCTTTCGAAGCGCGCTCGCTTGACGCCATGATGGCAGTCTGGGCCAGCGACGACAGCGTCGCCTGTGTCCATCCCATGGCCGCGCCGCTGAATGGGCGCGCCGCGGTGGCGGCAGGCTGGCGCAGCATGTTCGAGGCGGCCGGGCAGTTCCGTGTGCAGGTGGAATTAGCCCATGAAATCCGCGAAGCCACCCAGGTCATCCGCATCGTGCGCGAATACCTGGTCATCGGCCAGGAAACCGAACCGCGCCCGCCGATCCTGGCGACCAATGTCTATCGCAAGGAAACCGACGGCTGGCGCATGGTGCTGCACCACGCCTCGCCGCTCCAGGTCGGCGGCACGCCGCCCGCACGCACCCCGCCAGTGGTGCTGCATTGAGGGCGGGCGCGAAGTCGCGCCTTTGCTAAACTCGGCGCCATGCCCGCCCTGGAAAACCCGCCTTATCGCCCGCCCGCCTGGCTGCCCGGCGGGCATCTGCAAACCATTTACGCCAACCTGCTGATCCGCGTGCCGCCGATTGCGTCCCGGCGCGAACGGCTGGAACTGGCGGACGGCGATTTCCTCGATTTCGACTGGATCGATGGCACCGCCGGCGCCCTAAAGGATTCTTTTCAATACCCCCTTGAGGGGTACTCCGATCCGCTACGCACTAAAGTGAGTGTGGGGTCGTATGCCCCGGTGGTGGTGTTGTTTCACGGCCTGGAAGGCAGCGCCGACAGCCCCTATGCGCGCGCGCTGATGACCCAGGTGCGGGCGCGTGGCTGGCATGGCGTGATGGCGCATTTCCGCGGCTGCTCGGGCGAGGACAACCGGCTGCCGCGCGCCTATTTCGCCGGCGACAGCGCGGACATCGAACGCGTGCTGCGGCACGTCAAATCGCGTCACGCCGATGCGCCGCTGTATGCCGTCGGCGTCTCGCTCGGCGGCAACGCGCTGCTGAAATGGCTGGGCGAACAGGGTGAGGCGGCGCGCGCGCTGGTCGAACGCGCCGCCGGCATCTCCGCGCCGCTCGATCTGACTGCGGCCGGCAACACGCTGGACGAGGGCTTCAACCGCCGCGTCTACACCGCGCGCTTCCTCTCCACCCTGAAAGCCAAGTCCCTGCGCAAGGCCGTACGTTTCCCCGGGGTGCTGGATGCCCGGGCGATTGCCGCCGCCACCACCTTCTGCGAATTCGACACCCTGGTCACCGCGCGGCTGCATGGCTTTCGCGATGCCGAGGACTACTGGCTCAAGGTGTCGGCCAAGCCTTTGCTGAAATCCATCGCCGTGCCCACGCTCGTCATCAACGCCAGAAACGATCCCTTTATGCCGGCCTGGGCACTGCCGTCATCCGCCGACGCATCGCCTTCGGTCATTCTCGAACAGCCCGCCAGCGGCGGCCATGTCGCCTTCCCTTGCGGCCCTTTCCCCGGCAATCCCGGCTGGCTGCCGCGGCGCCTGATGCAGCATTTCAATCCCCGACACGGGTAAAATCGGAACTCACCAATCAGGGAGCGTGCTGTGGAATACCCCAAGGAAATCTTCAAGGCCTACGACATCCGCGGCATCGTCGGCAAGACCTTCACGCCGGAAATCGTCGAAGCCATCGGCCACGCCATCGGTTCCGAAGCGGTGGCGCGCGGCCAGACCGAAATCTGCATCGGCCGCGACGGCCGCCTGTCGGGCCCCGAGATGGCCGCGGCGCTGGCGCGCGGCATCCAGAAGGCCGGCATCGGCGTGGTGGATCTGGGCATGGTCGCCACCCCGATGACCTATTTCGCCGCCTATCAGCTCGGCACGAACAGCGCGGTGATGGTCACCGGCAGTCACAACCCGCCCGACTACAACGGCCTGAAAATGGTGCTCGGCGACGAAACCCTGTCGGGCGACGCGATCCAGAAGCTGCGCGCGCGGCTGGTCAACAACGACCTGGCGCACGGCGCCGGCGGCTACCGCCAGCACGACATCGCCGGCGAATACCTCACGCGCATCGTCTCCGACGTCAAGCTCGCCCGCCCGATGAAGATCATCGTCGACTGCGGCAACGGCGTGCCCGGCGCGTTCGCGCCCAAACTCTACCGCGACATGGGTTGCCAGGTGGAGGAGCTGTTCTGCGAAGTCGACGGCAACTTCCCCAACCATCACCCCGATCCCTCGCAACCGGCAAACCTGCAGGACCTGATCGCCGCGCTGAAGACCAGCGACGCCGAGATCGGCCTGGCCTTCGACGGCGACGGCGACCGCTTGGGCGTGGTCACCAAGGACGGCAGCATCATCTTCCCCGATCGCCAGCTGATGCTGTTCGCCGACGACGTATTGAGCCGCAACCCCGGCGCCGAGATCATTTTCGACGTCAAGTCGACGCGCAACTTGTTCAGCTGGATCCGCGAACGCGGCGGCCGTCCGTTGCTGTGGAAAACCGGCCACAGCTTCATCAAGGCCAAGATGAAGGAAACCGGCGCGCTGCTGGCGGGCGAAATGTCCGGCCACGTGTTCTTCAAGGAACGCTGGTTCGGCTTCGACGACGGCATGTATGCCGGCGCGCGCCTGCTCGAATACCTCTCCAAACAGGCCGACATCAACGCCACCCTGCACGGCCTGCCCGACATGCTGAACACGCCCGAGCTCAACATCAGGATGGCAGAGGGCGAGCATTATTCGCTGATGGATCGGCTGCAGAAAACCGCGCACTTTCCCGACGCCCAGGAAATCATCACGCTCGACGGCCTGCGCGTGGAATACGCCGACGGCTTCGGGCTCGCCCGCCCGTCCAACACCACGCCGGTGATCGTGCTGCGCTTCGAGGCCGAGAACGCCGAGGCACTGGAGCGGATCCAGGCCGACTTCCGCCGCGTGATCCACCAGGCCGCACCCGGCCTCACGCTGCCGTTCTGAATGCTGGACGGCAGCGTCCTTCAAGGCGGCGCTGACTAAGTCGCCTTCATCCCCGCGCGATTCGCAACACAGGGATGCGATGGGCGACGGCGCCTGACGAATCCGGGTCGGCCATCGGCAGCGGCGACGGCCGGTGCAGCAGGTAGCCCTGGACGAAATCCACGCCCATTTTTTTCAGGCAGTCCAGCTCGGCTTCGGTTTCGACCTGTTCGGCGATGGTCTGCTTGCCCAGCTCGTGCGCCAGCGTGTGCATGGCTTTGACGATGGCGAACTTTTCGCGGTCGTGATCCATGCCGCGGACAAAATCGCCGTCGAGCTTGAGCTGGGTGACCGGCAGGCGTTTCAGGTAACCGAACGAGGACTGCCCCTTGCCGAAATCGTCCAGTGCGAACTGGATGCCGCACGACTGCAGCGTCAGGATCAGCCGCTCGCAGGCATCCAGGCTGTCGATGGCGGCGGTTTCGGTGACTTCGAAGCTGATCCGGGCGGGATCGAAGTGGTACTTCCCGACTTCATCGAGGATGAACTCGGCGGTTCCCGGGTCGCTCAGGCTGCGGCCCGACAGATTCAGCGCGTAGCACCCCTCATCCTCGGGATGGGCGTCGAGGTAGGCGAAGCAGTTGCGGATCACCCAGCGATCGAAGCTCGGCGCCAGCCCGTAGCGCTCGGCCGCCGGCAGGAACTCGCCCGGCGAGATGATGGCGCCATCCTCGCCGCGCAGGCGCAGCAGGATCTCGTAATGCAGCGTCGTGATTGCCGGCGCCAGCGCCACTTTCTGCTGGCGATACAGCACAAACCGATTTGCCTCGAATGCCTTGGTGATCACGCTTACCCACTGCATCTCGTTATTGATTTTCTGCAGGGCGGGATGGGTTTTTTCATAGACCTGAATCGCACTGCCGCCCAGCGATTTGGCGTGGTAACACGCGGTGTCGGCCTGCGCCAGGATCTCGCCGATGTCGGTCATGCCGCCGAGCAGCTCGGTCACTCCGAAGCTCACGTCCAGCCGGAACACCTTGTCGTCCCACTCGAAACGAAAGCGGCCGATTTCGTCGCGCAGGCCCTGGATATGATCGAGCGCCTCCGGCAGGGTGGCATCGGCGAACAGCAGGCCGAACTCGTCGCCGCCCAGTCGCGCCAGGATGTGGTTTTCGCCCTCCACGCGGCGCGCCATGATGGCGGTCAGCCGCTGCAGCAAGGCGTCCCCCGCACGGTGGCCGCAGGTATCGTTGACCAGCTTGAACCGGTCAAGATCGATGTAGCAGAAGATATAGCGCCGCGCCTCGTGCTGCACGCTGTGCAGCGCTGCGGCGAGCTTGCTTTCCATCGCGCGGCGGTTCCACAAGCAGGTGAGGTGGTCGCGTTCGGCCTGCCAGGCCAGCCGCTGCATCAGACTGCGCCGCTCGCTCTCGTCCTGGAACACCAGCACGCCGCCCAGCACCTTGCCGTCGCTCGAACGTATCGGCGCGGCCGTGTCGCTGATTGCGATGGTCACGCCATCCTGCCGGCGAATCACCGTATGGCTGTCCAGTTCGACCACCGCATTGTTCCGCAGCGCCTGGTCGAGCGGACTGGCGACGGCTGCGCCGCTTTGCTCGTTGAACAGGGGCAAGACGTCGGCCACCCGCCGCCCCCGCGCATCGGCACTGCAGAAACCGGTCAGCGCCTCCGCCCGGGGATTGAGAAACTCGATCAGGCCGTCCGCATCGGTGGCCATCACCGCATCGCCGATCGACTCGATCGTCACCCGCAGACGCTCCTTTTCGCCCAGCAAGCCGTCATGCTCACGTTCCAGCGCCGCCACCAGGTGGCTGACGTGATCGGCCATGTGGTTGAACGCCAGCCTGGTTTCGAGCACCTCCGGCGGCGAGCCGTGCGCCAGGCTGGCACGTGCGCCGAAATCGCCCGCTTCGATCGCCCGCGCTGCGGTGCGCAAGGCATACAGGCCGCGCAGATTGACCCGCAACACCCAGCGCAGCAGCAGCATGACGCCGATCAGGCTGCCGATCGCCAGCAGGGTGAAGCGCACCGCCAGCACCCATAAACCCTGGATGGCCGGCCCGGCATCTAGTGTTTAGTTGCATTAATAAAAGAGAGTATTATGAGGCCCATTTCGCTTTACGCAAGGGGGTCTCATGGCACGAGTGGCGGTTGAGTTGTCGT
>JGI24123J20310_1000442_pt1 | contig 27513 bp, 18 predicted proteins | sample SubbioCR12Aug_5A_FD_20310 | JGI IMG/M metagenome (IMG submission 20310)
GCAGTTCAACTCGCTGGGGATCAGCGACTGACAGTATGCGCTCACCGATGCTCACCGGCTTGCCCAACCAATCCTGCGGATCGGTGAATATGACAATCCCTGCATGGGGTGATTTAATGTGTGAGCGCTGCAACTGGTTTTGCAGATAGGCGACTTCCGCTTCATGCTGCTCGATTTTGCTTTTCAGTACGGCCAGTTCCGATTTGTTTTTGCCATCCAGTACCGCCTGTTGTGCGTTGCTGCGATATTCCGCTTCCGCCACTGCCAGCGATTTTTCGGTTACGGCCAGACGATTGGCAATATCGGTATTTTCCAGTGCCATGAGGGGTTGCTCCTGCACCACCGCTTGGTTGGGACTAACAAAAAACGCACTGACTACGCCATCCAGGGGCGCCCGAATAAAGGTGGGTTCAATGGCGACAACTTCCGCCGGGGCCAACACCGATAAACGGACCGGCCATAACAGCACCAACGGCAATAACAAGGCCATACGGGACTTACCACGCACGAACAATAAACTCCGCCACCAGGGCCTTTGAGGTTGTAAAGCCCACCAGGCATGACTGTAGGCATCGACTAATTCAGCTAACAAGGTGATTTCGGCTTCCTGCCAGGGGCTGTCTCTAAATAACAGCAAGCCACCGATGTTGTCCGGTATCCTCACCGATCCCAGTTTGAGCCATAATCCAAACGGAGCGGCCCAATCTGTCCATTGCCCGGCCCATACATCAGGCAATTCATTGGCTTGAAAGACCTGACTGGCGGCATTGCCGGTTTGCTCAACCAATTGCTCCGCCACGCCACGTAACCATGTAACATAAGGGGCATTGCTTTCCTGATGCGCCACTCCCGAGACTGCCACTATCCTAGATAGCGGTTGTTTTATCCATAATGCCGCCTGCCGATAAGGCAGCAATATGCGAGTTTCATTGACGATGGTAAAACCCAGAGCCAGCGGGTCCTCGCATTGGCGGGCTTTTCTTTGCAGCTGCAACAGCAAAGCCAAGCCTTGCAATTGGTGTTGTTGCGTGTCTATGGCGTTCATCAGGCTGATTGCCGGTTTGCGAAAAGCCTGCAACCAACCAGGTGGGATTGATAAATCATTTATTTTACGGCATCTGCAAAGATGGCCTTGCCGCTCATGCCGGTCAGCAGTTCTCTGTGTTTACCTTTTATTTGCCCGACCACGGGCACGGTTTGACTAACCGGATCGATACTCGCCCCGATACTGTCGATTTGGGCCGGAAACACTTGATTCAATTCATCGATGTGTACCTGAAAAGTCTGACCGGTTTTAAGCCAGCGAAGCCAGACTGATGGCACGATCAATTTCAATTCCAGCTGGCTGCCGTCGATTATGTCCATGATAGGATCACCGATTTTAAGATACTGATGTTGATGCGCGGGCAAACTCACCACGCGACCGGAGAAGGGAGCCTGAATCCGGCATTTATTCAACGATGCCTGCATCAAGGCAATATCTGCATTGGCTTCGCCCAGTTTGGCCTTGGCGACCTCCACATCCAGTGTACTGACCGAATCCAGTTCCGACAGCCGTGAGTTGACTTGAAAGGTTTTAGTCGCCCCGTTGGCGGTCGCCTGGGCTTTCTGCAATTGTGCTTGCTGAATGGCGCAATCGAACACCACGAGTAAATCGCCTTTCTTGAAAGATTCACCCTCTCTGATCGTCAATTGCTTGATAGCGGCCGAAATTTCGGCCGACAGAATAGTGCTGTACCTTGCCGTCAATTGCGCACGCACTTCGTTGGCGGCGATGTTGTCCGTCTGTTCTGCGTTAACCTGAAAACAAAGCAGACAGCTGAACAGCCATGCGGAGCGGTTGAATAAGTCAGCGTTCTTCATATTAACCCCCGATCTGATTTTTAGCGGCACCGGCGGATTTGGGATCATCAATTGCTTGAGTTGGAAATTGGCCATGCTGCCACTCCTTATCGATGATTTCGATGGCTTTGGCCAAGGTATCGACACTGCCGTTTTCAATTGTTTGTGGTAATGGATCAAAGCCAAGAGACACATAAAGTTTGGCCAAAGCTTCCTGAGAATCAGCATAGGCCTGATGCTTTTGCAAGGCGGACAAAACCGAATCCACGGAAATACGTACCCGCTCCAGTGAACTCAATGCCTCTGCCAGTTCGCTGTTAAGCACATGGTGGTGAATTTTTTGATTGATATCATCTAGCTCCGTAGTGCGCTGGAGCTGATTTTCAGCCAGGTCCAGCTGTTGTTGAGACATTCTCACCTGGGTAATGATGGCCATATAAGCCGCTAAACGCTTGGTATGCGCCAGGGATTCCTGAGTTTCGGCGGTGGCAATAGCCGTCGGTGCAGACAAAAGCTCGAACAAATTTTTGGAGATTTGTGCGCCGATGGACCCCCAATTCTGGTTCAACAGATATGAATTAGAATCATAGTTTCCACCTAACTGGAACTCAACGCCGGGCAGCATACGCAACATGGCTTTTTTCACTTCATCTGCGCCAATGCGGGTTTGATACATCTCCTGCCGCAGTTCAGGTCGTAATTGCAAGGCCAATTCATCCATTTGCTCAATCGACAACTTGGGTTTGCTGATGACAGGCCAAGGATTGTTCGTATCATCCGCTAACTGAAAATCCTGATTTGGCGGCAGATTGATCAAACCGGCCAACTCGGATTTGGCCAAGCGTTGCTGATCCAGCAACGCTTCCAGACGCCGGACAATTTCCAGCAAACTTTTTCGATAACGCAATGCGTCCAACGGAGAGCGCAGTTTTTCAGCTTCTGCCTGCTCGGCTTTTTGCAGGGCTGATCGAGCGTCAGCCAACACAGGATCTATCCTCGCACTCATGCGTTGTGCGCTCAATGCTTTCCAAAAAGCAGTACGCAAATCCTTAATGATGTTATGACTGATTTTACGGCGATTCTCAGCAGTCATCAGTACCTTGTTGCCCTCCTGTTGAGCCCTAAAATAGCTCACCCCGAAATCCAGGATATTCCAGCGTAAATTCAAATCACCCATGAAACGGGAACGGTCTTGCGACGTTGAAGTCCGTAATGATTCTTCACCATCTTCGATGCCACGACTGTTTGAGGCATTAAAGTTGTCTCGGGAGTCATAGCCCGCGGCCGCCACTAAGTCCGGCAACAAATCGAATTTGGCCAGACTGGCCTGACCTTCGGCTACAGCGTGTTCCATCATTTTAACCCGGTGATCCTGATTGTATTTCAACGCTCTTGACATGGCCTGATAAAGCGTTAACGGACCGGTGAGCGGTTCCTGATCTTTAAACAAGGTAAGCTGATCGGCACCAATTTGCGTTTGCCGATCAGCGTCGGTCAATGGCGCCGGTGTCAACGAGCAGCCTGTCAACAGGCTGATGCTCAAATATAACGGAGAAAATCGGGAAAAAGATTGGCTAAACATGGTATTCATCATCTCGATGGATCTAAGTTAAGGAATCGCTGAACAAATTGATTCCGCTAATGGTTCGACCAACTCGCCACGAACGAAATCAACAACTTACCGTGCGTCATGAGTCTGGCGAAGGATTTAATTATTACAACCTTGATAATCAGGAATGGCCTGACTGACCAAATACTTGCTCAGCCGCAGCCAACAAATGGTTTGCAACCTGCTGAATGGAATGCCGTCCATCACTCATACTGATCTGCTCGCTCAAGGACTGTTTGCCAACCCACTCTGAGAGCTTAGGTGGTGTGTTGACTTTGGGTTTGTTGATCGGCATTTTGGCGACAACCTTGGCTTTCAAGATAATGGTGACGGTTACCTGATTTCCCTTGGTGTCGGTGGCCACCACTTTTACTTTTACGGCTTCTTTCAGGAGTGGTGCATTCTCGCTGATGCTCAGACTACCGTTGTTAGGATCGAATTTGATCCATTCGGGTAACTGTTCGCCATTTGTCAAACTGGCATCAAAACGCAAGCTGTCGCCGGTATCTAGCCCCATCAAGGCTTCCGGCGGCAATTTGAAGAAACCGCCTTGATCGACCCCCAAATCAATCGTGGCCTCCATCAATTCCGAGCGCACCTCACCCCAAACTTGTTGATACATATCACGATCACCACTGATATGAATACCCGGCCAGCTAATCAAACCATACTGCCAGCTAAAATCTTCGGGGCGATTGGCGTCGCCAGCGCCAGTAGTGGGCGAGTTATAAATATTGCTCTCGGTAGTAGCCTGTTCAATGCCTGTGGGAGATGCATTGAAGTCAACGATTTGGGTGACATTGACATCGTCTTCATTCCGAGGTCGGTCGTCGTCGAGATTGCTGTTATCAGTGAATGGAACTGGACTGGTGCTGGTGGGATTGGTGGGCGCAACATCGGGATACTTCACACCTCCACCATGATCGTCGATGGTCGCAATGCCATTGCTGGTATTGCCATTACTATTCTCAACCGTCAACGTGAAGGTGTGATCGCCCTCGTCAAGCGCATCGGGGTTGATAGTGGTGCGTACCAACAGCTTGGCGGTTTCCCCGGCGTTACCATCGCCATCGGTCGGGATGCTGATGAAGCTATTGGTGGTGTAGTTGGTCCAGGCGCTGCCGTTCCAGTATTGCAACGCCGGACCGAAGTCTTCGGAGCCGTCGGTTTTGATTGGTACGTTGCCGTCTTCGAGGGTGGCCGTACCGCTGCTCAGGCTGAGTTTGACCTGTTGCCCTTCAATACCGGTGACGGTGAACACCGCATAGGGCGAGCCTTCATTGACACGAATGTCGTTGACGGTCAGCTGTCTGTCGTCATCCAAGTTAGTCGTGTCAAAAATGGGCGTCCCTGTTGTCAAAGTGCCGTCGTATTTGGTACCCGAACCATCATCGACAATACCGGCGTCCGCCGTGGCAGATTTGCTGACATTGCTAGTATAGTTGGCTTTCAATGCAAAGGTTTCGGCGCCTTCAAAGTTGGAATCGGCTTCGGAGGTGATGTCGACGCGCACATACACCTTGCCGCTGGCAGGCACCGTCGGCTGGTTGCCGGTACTGCCGTTCCAGGTATAGGTTGTCCAGCTTGTGCCGTCGGTGGAGTATTCGTAGGTAAAGCCGGTGCGTGTTGCCGCCGTGCCGCTGCTGGCAGCTTGCAGGGTCAAGTCCAGCGCGTAGCCTTCCAGGGCGGTGACGTTGAACATGGCGTAAGTCGAGCCTTCGTTGACCGGGCCGTAACCGGTCACGCTGAGGGTGCGGTCGTCGTCCAGGTCGGTGGTGCTTTCGTTCGGTGTGCCGGCAGTCACGTCGGGTCCGTATTTTTTGCCGCTGCCTTCGTCGACGATACTGGTGTCGGCGGTCGCCGACTTAGCGGTGTTGCTGCTGTAACTGGCTTTAAGGGCAAAGGTTTCCGAGCCTTCGAAGGTGGTGTCGGCTTCGGAAGTTATATTGACGCGCACGTACACTTTGCCGCCCGCCGGCACCGTTGGCTGGTTGCCGGTACTGCCGTTCCAGGTATAGGTTGTCCAGCTTGTGCCGTCGGTGGAGTATTCGTAGGTAAAGCCGGTGCGTGTTGCCGCCGTGCCGCTGCTGGCGGCTTGGAGAGTCAAGTCCAGCGCATAGCCTTCCAGGGCGGTGACGGTGAACATGGCGTAGGTCGAGCCTTCGTTGACCGGACCGTAACCGGTCACGCTGAGGGTGCGGTCGTCGTCCAGGCTGGTGGTGTTGCTGACCGGGTTGCCGGCGCTGAGCGTGCCGTCGTATTTGCTACCGGTGTTGTCATCGATGATGCTGGTGTCGGCGCTGGCCGATTTGGCGGTGTTACTGGTGTACTCGGCTTTCAACGCAAAGGTTTCGGCGCCTTCAAAGTTGGAATCGGCTTCGGAGGTGATGTCGACACGGACATAGACTTTGCCGCTGGCAGGTACCGTTGGCTGATTGCCGGCACTACCGTTCCAGGTATAGGTTGTCCAGGTCGTGCCGTCGGTAGAGTACTCGAAGGTAAAGCCGGTGCGTGTTGCCGCCGTGCCACTGCTGGCGGCTTGGAGAGTCAAGTCCAGCGCATAGCCTTCCAGGGCGGTGACGGTGAACATGGCGTAAGTCGAGCCTTCGTTGACCGGGCCGTAACCGGTCACGCTGAGGCTGCGGTCATCGTCCAGGCCGGTGGTGCTGCTGCCCGGAATGCTGGCGCTGAGCGTGCCGTCGTATTTGCTGCCGGTGTTGTCGTCGATGATGCTGGTTGAAGCGCTATCCGTGATGGCGTTATTACTACTGTTGGTGGCGACCAGCGAGAAGCTTTCGGCATCTTCATAGTCGTTGTCGGCCTCGCTGGTGATTGTGACCCGAACGAAGAACGTGCCTCCGGTCGGTTTATGGCCGGAATCGTAAGTCGTCCAATTGGTGCCATCCGTTGAATACTCGATAGCGGGCGAACTCAACGATGTATCACCATTGGTCACAACCAAATCTAAGGTTTGGCTACCGGAGGCGACGACGGTGAACATCGCATATTGCGATGCCTCGTTGACAGGACCATAGCCGGTGACAGCAATGGTATCGGTAGCGGCATCGTTGACAGTGATGGTCAGCGTAGCCGTTGAGCGCGTACCGTCAGCATCTTCGATGGTGTAAACAAATGAGTCGGTCTGCGGCGTGATCACCGAATTGGGGTTCGCTACGTAGCTATAACTGCCATCGGCGTTCAAAGTCAACTTGCCGTAGGTGCCTGTAACCTCGGTGCCGATATTTGCCGTGGCCGGTGTGGAGGTATCGCTACCCGTACGAAAACCAATGACGCCGCCGACGGGTGAAGTGGTTTTGGCACCATCCCCGCCAAAGGCGTCAACCGTGCCGTCGTTCAAAACGCTACCGATAGCGGTAGCGCCTTCGTTGACCGACTTGGTGTTGGCCGTGGCAGTGGGCCCGTCGTCTTCGATCGTCACATTGACCGTGTTGTTAACGGTGTTGCCGGACACATCAATGACCGCAAAACTAAAGCTGGTCGAGGTTGCGCTTGAAGCGGCTGTCAGCGTCACACTGAAGCTGCTGTTGATGTTGACCTGCCAGGTGCCGATGACGATGTTCGAGCCATCCAGGATGTTGCCGGTTTGAAGGCTAACGATGCTTTGTCCGCTGCCCAACGTCACGTTGCCGGAGTATGTTTCGTCGTTGGACGAGGCGTTTGACCCGCCGCTAAGTGCCGATTCTTTGACTGTTGCCGTGGTAATGGTCGGAATATTGATGGCAACACCATCGATGTCGCGCGCTGAAACGCTATCGGAACTGTTGATGCTGAGGAAATCTGTCCCGTAAAAACCGGTGTCGGGCGTGTAGCGCAACAACGCCAGGGCGGCGAGTAAATCGGTTTGCGAGCCGGCACTGATCGTTATACTCCCGCCGCTGGCCGCACTTAAGCTCACGCCGCTTGGCGCAGATGTGAACGACAGCGTGCCGTGTTCTACTTCCAGGGTGATCGAATCCAGATTGCTGTCGGCATCGCCAACGGCTAGCAATTTACTACCGGTAAAGTCAATGGCTGTATTGAGTGCCGTCGTCACAGAGGTGCTGCTGGTGGAACTGATGGCCACGCCATTGAATTGGTTGATGGGTGTCTCGTTGGCGCCGGTGATACTGACCGTCAGCGTCGCCGTATTGCTACCACCGGCCGTGTCGATGGCTCGGTAGGTAAACACATCGGTAATGGCCGGACTACTTGGCGTCAAGGCTTGGACAGTAGCATTATTGCTGTCCAGCACATAGCGGTAGCTACCGTCGGCGCCGACATACAGCGTGCCGTAACTGCCGGTAACGGTGCGAGGGGAACTCGTCGACGTGGTGCCCGCGGTCACCGCATTACCCGCGCCAAAGGTGTTGGTGTCGGTACCGGCAATCATATTCGCTACCGTCAAGCTATCGCCGTTGTCGACGTCGCTGTCGTTGCCGAGCAGATTACCCGTCGGCACAACACCGCTATCTTCCAAGACGCTGGCCGTATCGACAACCGTCACCGGCGCATCGTTGGCGCCATTGAGGGTAACCGTCAGCGTTGCCCAGGTTTGAGAGGTAGGTGATGCGGTGTTGGCCACCCGATAATTGAAGACTTCCGTCAAACTTTGCCCGGCGGCCAACGCATTGACGGTGGCCAGGGCATCGTTCACGGTATAGGTATACACACCGACCGATGATAGTTGTAAGTCGCCGTAAAGCCCGTTTATGGTTTTGGTTTCACCACTGCCTATGGCAGTTGTAGAGCCGCCCGATAGGCCAGCCGATGTCACGACCACGTTGGTGCCAGCCGTACCCGCGGCGGCGGTTTGTTTGTCGTTGCCAAGAACATTACCGGTGGCCGGACTACCGGTGCTGACGCCTGCTTCGGTAGCGCTGCCGGTGTCGTTTGTCGGCAACGGGTCATTGCTGCCGGTACCATAAACTGTGATGTACAGTGTACTGCTGCTGGTGACACCGCCGACATGGTCGCGCATCGAATAATCAAAGGCTTCGACCGCGGACTCGCCGCTGCTCAGATAGGGATTGTTGGTGGTCGGCGTGTAGGTGTAGGAACCATCTGTGTTCAACACCAAACTACCGTGGGCACCCTGAATGGTGTTGCCAACAGTGGCTGAGGTGGTAAACGTGAAATTACCTATCGTGGTCGAGGTCAGCTCTTTATCCAGCTTGATGCTGGTCAGCACACCGCTGGTGTAGGTAAGTTCATTGATTTTGGTGCCAACCGGTACCCCGCTGTTATCGGTGCTGGTTACCGTCATACCCACGGCAATGGTGCCACTGAGGCTGCTGAGGTTGGATAGCGTGGTGTAGCCCGTGGTGCTGGCCGTTCCCACAGTGGCGGTTTTCATGCCGCTGGTGTTTTCCGTAGGGGTAGTCGACGCTTCAAACCCCACGGAACTGTTGGTCGTGAAGAAAGTCCCCAAATTGCCAATGGCGGTGTCGCCGCCAGCGCTGCCGTTGCTGTCGTAAGTCGCGGGCGTCGCATTCAGCGTTATCAACCAGTTGTTTGAACCTTGGTCGACTTTAGATGCAAGGGTTACTTGATTGTTGCTGGCGTCATATACCGCACGATACGTGCCTGCGATGTTGACATAGAGGGCCCGGCCACTCAAGTTTGCGGTGAAACCCGAATCACCAGAAAAAAACAGGGTAGCGGTTCCCGAAGCCACAGATACCGTTGCGACCGAAGCGCCTCCACTGACTGTAATACCGTCGATATATTTGGTAGTCTCGTTGTCGTCGACATCGGTATCGTTCACGGTTACGTCGCCGGTGGCCGAATAGCCGGTGTAGCCGGTGATACTTTCCTTGGCCGTGTTGTAATCGGGATTAGCGGTCGGCGCATCGTTGCTGCCATTGATCACGATAGTGAGCGTTGCGCTGGCCGTACCCCCTTTGCCATCGCTGATGGTATACACAAAGGCATCGTTTAACGTCTGGCCGCTTTGCAATGCATCAACAGTAGAATTCGCATTGTTGACGACGTAGCTATAGGTACCGTTGGCTTGGAGGGTCAGGGTGCCGTACTGGCCTGTCACAGCGCCCGGCGTATTGCTGGTTACACTAACGGTGCTGCTCTTGTTGTTGGTGCTGAGCTGACTGACGACCAACGCATCACTATTAGCGTCGGTGTCGTTGCTTAATACGTTGCCTGACCCGTTGACGGTGACCACGCCATAGCCGGCTTCGACCGCCGCCGTGGTGCCGTTGCTGCCGTTGGCCGTATCGGCATTGGCCACCGGGGCATTGTTGCTATCCACCAGAGCGTTAAGGGCGCTATCCACCCGGTCAGATGACGAACCGATGTTGGCCACTAAAATCGGTCCGAGATTCCCGTCTTTAGCATTGTTGATCGTGTATGGCGTGTTGGTGACAATCTGTTGGGTGAACCATGCTTGATCAACGACCAACAGAAACCCTCTGTTGTCCATGACATTGCTGTCACCATCCTGGTTACCGTCGGCCTGGGCTGTTGCCAGATCGCCGAAATCGTCGTCGGTCCAGAAGTAAAAGCCGCGTACCACACCGCCGGCCTTGATGGGACGACTGACCCAGCCGAAGTACTCAATGCCGCCTATGTTCAGACCTATGGCGGAGACGTCGTTACCGCTGAAATACTTGCTGTTAGTATTGTCGTCGATAACGGCCACACCCAGGCCACCCGTTTTGAAGTAATGCGAGTTTTGTTCTTTGGCTGCCCAGCGCTCGTTGACATCTATACCACCGGTGATATTTCCTGAACCGTCAACCGTACTGTTGTTGTCAAGGTCATACACCATTTCATAGGCATTGACGAAGTTGAATGATGCAAATTCCACCTCAACATGTTGCCCGTCGATTTGTAATGTGGCGTGATCATCCTGATGGCTTAAATACGACAGCGTGAGTGGGTTTTCACCCTGGTTAAGGAAGCGCGAGAATCTTTCCCCTTCATCCCCTACCGTATCCCCGCCAGGGTTCAGCTTGGCATCCAGGTAGTGTCCCAATTCCTCAATCAGTACAGTGGAAATGGAGGCGCTGTCAGCGCCGGCGATTTCTCCACCGTTGCCTGCCAACCAGTCGGCGTTGAGGTAAATCGTAGCTTGGCCGTTGGTGCCGGTTGCCGAGAACGCTCCCTTGGCACCTTGCAGGGTGGTGTTGTCCAGCAGTTCTATCTGAACGTTGTATTGCCAGTCCAGGATTTCCTGCCGCAAGGTTTCCTGAGTTTGCAGCCATTCATCGCTTGGCTGGTTTTCACCGCCGTTGAACAGCTCAAACCATTGTTCTGCATCGCTGTTTTGGGCAAAATCTCGCAGCGATTGCTCGGCAGCCTGTTTGGCTTCGGTGAGTGACAAATTTTGTTGATTCCCTACCACGAACAAGCCACCGATGGCTTCCGAGTCGGTTTCTCCGGGAGGTGTCTCGGGCAGATTGGAAAACGCGGCCAGGATTTGTTCGCTGTGTTGATCAAGAGCTGCGCCATTGTCGGCGACGGTCTGTTCGGTGGGACCAGCATCAGCGGTATCCGCTGCTGTTGCAGCGGCAGCACCGTCGAACAGAATTCGCGGCTCCAAAGCATAAGCAATCAACATTCGGTTGTTGGGGTTTGGCCGGAATTGCGACGATTTGAGAGTCATGGTTCAGTTTACAATGTCAACGGTTGCTTATTGATGAGGCGGATAGAGGTAATAATAGACGTAATATTAGAGTTTGATTTTAATGTTTGACTGAGGAACCTATTGGAGTTTTTTGCCTATCCAAGGCAAAAGTTATAAACATTAACCGATTAGGAATAAGCACAAAATAACTTAGGCTTTTGACCTCCCCCTCCAGGGATAGGTATCTACACAAGTTTTCCATAAAAATGGCATGATTTTAAAAAACACTGACGGGTATAAACCCACAGCTCGCCAATCGACATCATCAATTGGAACTTCAACAAATGAACTCAAGCGAACGCCTGAGAGCAGGCTTGAAGGCATTTCCGGATAATCAGCAGTTTCTCCAGCACCCAAGCGGCTTGGCTATTCTATTGGAACGAATCGGTCAGCTTGTCGACATTACAGGAACCGCTGAATGCAGCCGCGCATAGATGCCGACAGGAGTTATGCCACCTACGGCGAACTCGGGCCCGGCTTGCCCGGCAAGGATCATCTGGATTAAGCTAGCGACTGCATCCAGTTTTTGGACGGATAAGGCTTTGCCAAGCCCTTAGTGCGCCTGATTGACAGGGAAAGAGATTCAGTTTGCAACATCCGCAACAGGGAAACGACGGATAGCCTTTGGCTGGTTCGCGTCAAGGATAATCCAAAAGTAGACTTCGAGGAAAAGCCCATGGCGTGCAAAGCCGTGGTGCAACAGCTGACGTTCGGCAAGACTCGGCACGTCAGTTATCATGGCAAGGCTGGTGGGTCAATCGTGTCATGTCTGGCGATAGCGACGTGTTGGCGTATTGGATGAAAATTTCCTGAATAGGCCTTTCATTGTTTCAGAAAGTTTCAGTTAATTTGTTACCTATGTGTTACCTAGGAATAAAAAAAGGCCTCGGTAAAAAACCTAAAACCTTGATTTAATTGGAGCCAATGGCGGGATTCGAACCCGCGACCGGCTGATTACGAATCAGTTGCTCTACCAACTGAGCTACATCGGCTTTTGATAAAAATCGTTGTAACTGTTGCTCGTAGCAACAAATAGAACAGTGCACCGATTAGACTGGATTAACGGGTAGGGCTTAATCCAACAAGCGAAGTATTCTTCTTCCGAAAGCCTGTCTGTTGAATTACTGCCATCACCTAACCCATGCAGATTAATTACGAAAAGCATTAATCAGAAAAAGTTAGTGACCTAAACCTAAATCAGCTGCTGTAGCTGCTTAAAGCGGCTTTGCAAACCCAAGTCATGGGCTACTTGCTCGCTGGTCAGCTGCCCTTGATAAACCAATATGGCTTTTGAAAAGCCTGTGTCATTTCGGATTAAATTTTGCAGTCCGGTTTCTACCAGACTTTTGATATACGGGAAAGTGGCATCAACTAAAGCCAGTGTCGACGTAACGGGGTAAGCGCCGGGCATATTCGTCACGCAATAATGTGTGACGCCATGTTTGACAAACACCGGCTCAGAATGACTCGTAGGTTGGGATGTTTCCATGCAACCGCCCTGATCTATGCTCACATCAACAATCACAGACCCCTTGGTCATATTTTTTACCATGGCTTCAGTAATAATTTTTGGCGCTTTAGCACCGCGGCAAAGGACGGCCCCCACCACCAAGTCAGATTGGGCGACTTGTTTTTCAAGCGTTTCTTGCGTTGAAACAATAAAGTCTACCTGGGGCAACATAGATACTTTTAGCCATTGCATCCAGGCCGTGTCGATTCCCGCTACCGTAACTTTAGCACCAAGACCGCAGGCCGCCTGGGCGGCATGCTGCCCGACTATGCCGTCTCCCACGACCAAAACGGAACCGTGTTGTTTACCCATAACCGTTCCAAGCTGAACGCCCTTACCCAGATGAGGCTTGGCCAAATAATAAGCCCCAATCAAAGTGGCCATATTACCGGCTATAGCACTCATTGGCGCGAGTATGGGCAGTCTTCCCTCCTCGTTTTCGAGGGTTTCATACGCTATTGCGGTTACTTTAGAGTTTAATAAAGCCTCAGTTAATGCCGAATCGACTCCGGACAAATGAAAAAAGGTAAACAACATTTGCTTATCAAAATACTGATATTCCGACTGCATCGGTTCTTTAACCTTGACAACCAGATCAACGTTCCATGCCTCTTTAGCAGTCACTAATGTAACGCCATTAGATTGGTAGTCATCATTACTGAATCCGGAGTCCTGGCCAGCATCGAACTCAACAAAAACCTGATGACCTTTCTCTATCAACAGCTTTGCAGCTTCGGGTGTCATCGCGACACGGCCTTCTTGTAGTTTGATTTCTTTTGGTACACCGATTTTCATTTCATTACCCTCAGTTGCAGACACTCAACTAACAATTTGGATTTTTAAATTTTGCGCAACGGCTCGCCCGCTTGAAAGTAGAGCGAAGGTGAGAAGATACAATTTAAAATATTTGAATCATGATACAGGAATTGTGAAAATCGACGGTTACAGAATCGTTGAATGCCTTAGCAGATACTTTTTTTATATCGTCAACTGCTTGCATAACCGCAAGGCTTATTCGTTTTCGTAACTGTTATAAATTTGCTGATTATTGTCTTTGTCAAAAGATATGACCTGATAGGGATCTTTCCGCCCACCCATTTCCATACCCGGAGTGCCCATAGGCATACCCGGCACACTGAGACCGGCAATTTTCGGTTTATCCTTCAACATTTTCTCGATATCGGCAGCAGGCACATGTCCTTCCACCACATAGCCGTCGATTACCGCCGTGTGGCAGGACGCCAGTTGCTTGGGCACGCCTAATTTTGCCTTAATTTGATCCATATCTTCAGTGACAATATCTTTGACTTCAAAGTTATTCTGTTTCATGTGCTCCAGCCATTTGCCGCAGCAACTGCAAGTCGGGCTTCGATAAACCAAAATTTCTTTAGTATTTTCTGCGATGGCGGACTGGAAAATAATGCTGAGCGGCATTATCAAAGCTAAAAGTTTTTTATTCATTTTCATGATTAACCTTGTGCGGTAGGAGGTTGTTGATAACTTTCGGTAGGATTCTTTTAAATACCCAAGGTTCATGGCAGAGGTATAAAAATCTCCCCGCTCGCATTAAGACGAATTGATCCCAAACGCTGAATATCCCGATTTACGCTTGTCCATGCAAAGTGATAATAACTGTTCTGGCGCCGCCATGGTCTCTATGCTCGTTGAGATAAACCCCTTGCCAGGTACCCAATTGAAGCCTGCCGCTGCCGATTGGGAGCGTCAATTGGCAACCGATAAGAACCGTTTTAAGATGGGCTGGCATATCGTCTGCTCCTTCAAGCGTATGCTGAAAATAAGGCTCGTTCTCCGGCGCAAGCTTGGAAAAATAAGCTTCCATGTCCCGTCGGACATCCGCATCGGCATTTTCATTAATGGCCAATGAAGCGGACGTGTGCTGAATAAACAAATGCAACAAACCCGTGCTGATATTGCCGATTTCCGGAACAGCCGAAACAATATCCGAAGTGATCAGATGAAATCCTCGTTTTTTAGGCGGAAGTCTCAGCGTTTTTTGTAACCACATCAGTCAATCATCACATTACACGTTAAGAAACTAAATGGCCGACACATGAAATGCCGGACTGAATTCATGCACCGCATCAACCATGGCTTTTACATGGTCCGGTGGAACATCGGGCAAAATGCCGTGGCCCAGATTAAACACATGACCGGAACCAGCACCGTAAGCTGCCAAGATGGCTTTAACTTTTTCCCGGATTAGATCTGGGGAAGCATACAATGAAATGGGATCCATATTCCCTTGCAGAGCCACCTGATTGCCGACCCGGGCACGGGCCGCATGAATATCGGTTTGCCAATCCAGACCCAAGGCGTCATAACCGGTTTCGGCCATATCTTCAAGCCATAAGCCGCCACCTTTGGTAAACAAGATAGTAGGGATTTTTTGACCCGCCACATCAGTATTTAACTGAGCTAAAACCTGTTTTGCATAGTACAGTGAAAATTCTAAGTAATCTTCGGTAGTCAACATGCCACCCCAGGTATCAAACAGCATCACGGCTTGAGCACCGGCAGCGATTTGGGCATTGAGGTACAGCGCCACCGACTGCGCCAGCTTATCCAACAATTTATGAACGGTTGCAGGCTGTTCATACATAAACGTCTTAATTTTTTGAAAGCTCTTGCTACTTCTGCCTTCTACCATATAGGTTGCCAAAGTCCACGGACTGCCGGAAAAACCGATCAGCGGCACACGGCCTTGCAGCGTCGATCTGATCAAGCGAACCGCATCAATCACATAGCGCAGTTCCTGCTCAGGATCGGGTATCGGCAGTTGGTCAACGTCGGCAGCCGTCTTGATAGGACGTTCAAAAATGGGCCCTTCGCCTTCACTAAAATACAATCCCAGGCCCATGGCATCGGGGACAGTCAAGATATCGGAGAAAAGAATGGCCGCATCGAATTTGAAACGATCCAAAGGCTGAAGCGTCACTTCACAAGCCAACTCGGGATTGGTACACAGCCCCATGAAACTGCCTGCGCGGTCTCTGACTTGCCGGTATTCAGGCAGGTAACGCCCGGCTTGACGCATCATCCATACCGGCGTTCTGTCTACAGGTTGTCTTAATAAGGCGCGAATAAAAATATCGTTTTGTAATAAAGTCATTTAGGTTGCTATTGGCTTAATAAAATTTTTATAACTTTTAGATCAGGAACAAGACCTTTTGCGCACCACGCCAACTCGTTCCAATTTTTTGATCAGGGCTCTTTTCGGGTTTCCGATTGCAAGCCGTTAAAACTGCGAACCCAGGATTGCCGGAGTTCTTTAGGTAACGTTTGAATTGCCTTTTCCGCGGCAGCGGCACTGGTAAAAGACCCGTAAACCACAATGAACTTCTCCTTACCGCCTATCGTTGTCCGGATATAGCGTAAAGGCTGGGGCAATTTGTTATATTTCTTTACCACCTCTTGGGCCGCCTGAAGGCTGGACAACACCATCACTTGCACTGTATGGCCGCTGGCTTGTTGTGCCTGCACCCAAGACTTGTGATCATTGACAGGTCCGCTTTTTTGATCCGCAGGTGACACCAGTTTATAAGGCAAAGGTTCATTTTTCTGCTCGGCATCCGGGGTTGGGCTTTTTACCGGTTTAGGCTTAACAGGCTCCGTTATTTTTGGAGGCTCTGCCTGCGGTTCTTTTAACACAATAGGTTCAGGCTGTTTTGCCTGAACCACTTCGGTATTTTCTGGCACAAATTCGGTTGTTTGATCCTCCGGGGGAGCCGTCTCTTCCTCGCTATTAACCTGATCTTGATCCAAGTACCTGCTGGAGATATCCGCCTCTGCAAATTCCTGCTCATCCTGGCTATGCAAGGGCTCGGGCAGCGCTGTTGTTTCAATGGGGACGGTGGCTTGATCAAGCTTTGAGGTATCGTCTGTTTGCTCCGTAAAAGGCAGCGAGATTGAACTTAGCTCTTCTAATTCTGTTTCTTGCCAGGCAAAATAAATCAAAGCTGCGGCGATTAACAAAACCGCAAAAAGAAGGCTGGATCGCCTGTGTTTTACCCTTCTTTTTTTGTAATTTGATACATGCGGCCATTCAGCGACAATCAAGCCGGGAATGCCGTGTGTTTCCCGGTAAAGATCCGCCACCATCGTTTCGGTGATCGCCTGAAAAGGTAAGGCCGCTCCGGGTTTTCCGGATAAATTCTGTAAAAACTCCATACACTGTTTCTCAGAAAGCGGCGGCAATTCCACAAAATGACAATCCTCTACCGCATTATCCGTGGTGTTTTTTACATAGAGTTCATCTTGGGTTAACGCAAAAACGATTCTTAATGCCGCATTGTCTTCAGCATAATGCGCAAGTCGGTTGATTAGCCCCGGCTCCAAGCCGCCTGCTTCATCTAAAATCAAAACCAGTTTTTGATGCTGTTTTTCCAGGCGTTGGATTAAAGTGGGCAAACTGAGTGACTCAGTTTTAACCGTGTTCTGACCAAGAAACTCAGTCAATTGATTCTGTATGGACTCAAAAGTAAGGTGGTTGGCGCTTTTGACATAACAGCACAAACAATCGGCTGTTATTTTTTCCACCAAGCGGTTCAGCAACGTTGTTTTACCGATGCCATGCGGTCCGCAGACAATGATAGGCTGCACCAGATTACTGATCAGATGGATCAGTAAATCCAGTTTTTGTGAACGCTCAGTGGTTATGAGTGATTGAGTCGCTTGTTTTGATGACGCAGTCACTGATTGACCGGCTTTTGCAGTCAATACCTCATTTTCTGCCATAGGTTTTAAGTGTCATTTCTAATAATTCTTTTTCAACACTAACGGGCAATGTTGCCTCGCCGATTTTTTTTAACAAAATTAAACGAACCTTACCATCCAGATTTTTTTTATCTACGGCCATCAGTTCGATAAACCGGTCTGAATCCATAGACGCTGGCGGCAGCACCGGAAGATGTGCTTTTTGAAACAGAGCGATAATGCGATCACGCTCGCTTTCTTTTAACCAGCCTAGTCGCACAGATAAATCAGCGGCTTGACAGGTACCGATAGCAACCGCCTCGCCATGCAGGTAATGACCGTAGCCGGAACCTGTTTCTATCGCATGACCAAACGTGTGTCCCAAATTCAATGTCGCTCTGACATCCGCTTCCAGTTCATCGGCAGCAACCACTTCGGCTTTGTTCCGGCACGACCGTTCAATGGCAAACGACAATGCCGGTTTATCCCTGGCCAGCAGCTTGTCAATATTGTCTTCCAGCCACCTAAAAAAATCGGGGTCCCTGATGAGCCCGTATTTGATGACTTCGGCCAATCCGGCAGAAAGCTCTCTGTCGGGTAAGGTGTCCAGAACATCGGTATCGATAATGACTGACTGCGGCTGATAAAAAGCCCCAATCATGTTTTTACCCAAAGGATGATTGACTCCGGTTTTTCCCCCCACGGAAGAATCGACCTGAGCCAATAACGTAGTCGGAATCTGAATAAAAACTATACCTCGTTGATAACACGCGGCAGCAAAACCGCCCATGTCGCCTATAACCCCTCCGCCCAATGCGATCAGCGTGGCATTACGGCTGAATTTCTTGGTCAGCAGCTGATCAAAAATCCGGTTGAGATACTCCAGGGTTTTGTATTGCTCGCCATCCGGAAGCACTACCGTCTCAGCCGAGTAGCCCTCCAGATGACTCATCAGTGTCGCAAGATAAAGCGGCGCCACGGTTTCATTGGTAAGAACCAGCACTTGTTGAGCGCGGATATGTTTGCGAACCCAATCGGCTTGATTTAACAAACCCGCTTCAATATAGATGGGGTAACTCCGGTCACCCAAGTCAACCTGTAATGTATTCATTTCAAAGATTCGTATTTATCGAGGATATGCTTGACCACGGTTTTGCTGGACATTATACCGGTATTCACCTGAGTGTCAGCACAGCTGAGATACAACGGCTCACGCAGTTCATATAACTTTTCCAAACGATCTCTGGGATTTTCAGTTTGTAAAAGCGGGCGGTGATTATCGCGGCGGGTTCGCTCCAGGATTCTCTCTATGGAGCACTGAAGATAAACAACAAATCCGTTCGACTGCAGGCGTTTACGATTTTCCTCACGTAAAATAGCGCCCCCTCCCGTCGCCAGAACAATTCCCTTAAGATCGGTTAACTGATGGATCATTTTTTCCTCGCGATCCCGGAAACCTTCCTCGCCTTCAAATTCAAATATTGTCGGAATATCAACACCTGTCGCTTCTTCAATCGCTTTATCGCTGTCGTAGAAAGGAAACTTCAACGCTCTGGCCAACTGCCTGCCAATTGTCGTTTTACCCGCTCCCATTAGGCCGATTAAATATATATTTTCTGATTTCGCCATGAGGTGAGTCGATTTTTCGGCATTAAAAAAGGGGGCATTATGCCCCCTTTTGGCTCTTTGTAGAAGCAATCAGTTATTAGCGGTATTGGTCTGAACAATTTTGGGCGTTACAAATATCAACAACTCGGATTTGTCATCCTGTGTGACTGTTTTCTTAAACAAAAAACCTATACCCGGCAAATCTGCGAAGAAGGGTATTTCATTGACATTATTTCGTTGCGTGCCTTCAAAAACCCCACCTAATACGACCGTTTCACCATCCATCACATTAACATTGGTTTCAATGCCCCGTTTAATGATGGGCGGCTGACCCTCTGTGCCGATTGCTCTGGCAAAATTGGGCTCATCTTTAGTGATGGTCAATGCCATTAGAATGCTTCCGTTTGGCGTAATTTGCGGCATCACAGCCAATTCCAAAAGCGCTTCCTTGAAGCTGATGTTAGCCCCCTGGTTCGCACTTGACGCCTGGAAAGGCACTTCTTGGCCCAAACTGATCTTGGCTTCACAGCGATCCGAGGTCATGACTCTGGGGTTGGATAGAATCTCACCACGCCCCTGATCCTGTAAAGCGGACAATTCCAGATTCAGCACGTAATCGGCACCTCTTGCCAACGTCATACCCAAAGCGCCGTAAGGATTGGTGGCACTCAAATCCACCAGCATTTCAGTCACTTGTTGAGCACCGCTGATATCTGACTGGGTGCCTGCACCACCAATACCAAAGTCCGAACCACCTATCGAACCTTGTTTTGCCACGCCAAACCTAACACCTAAATCACGCGCAAAGGTGTTATCGGCAATCACAATGCGCGATTCGATCATGACCTGCTTGACCGGCACATCCAATTCACGTATCAATTTTTTAATTTCAATTATCCTGGCCGCGGTCTCCCTGACAATCAACGTATTCGTTCTGCCGTCAACGACGACTGTACCTCTAGGCGACATCAAGGAAAATTTATCATCCTGACCTCCGGTTCGGCCCTGACTGCCTTGCGCACCTTGCCCTCCTTGCCCACCTTGAGCAGATAACCCACCCTGCATTTGATTTCCTGCTTGCCCTTGCCCGCCACCTTGCTGACCCATCGTCGTGGAAGCACTGGTCACACCGCAAACACCCAATGAACCGGCATTGCGGCCATAGAGTAAATTGCTAAGATTTTCTGCTCGCGCATAATTGATTTTAATGTATTCCGTTTGCAAGGGCTCCAATTGCTCAACCACTCGCTCGGTTTCGCGTTGTTTTTCTTTGTAATCCTTGATCTTACCGACCGGGGCGATCAACGTCACGTTGCCGGATTGGTATTTTTCCAGCCCTTTGGTCATCATGATAAAAGCCAGAGCTTCATCCCAGGGAACATCATCGAGTTTTAATGTCACCATACCGACTACATCATCACCGGCCACTACATTCTGCCCGGTAAATTCAGCAAGCAAGGTAATCACGCTGCGAATATCGATGTCCTGAAAGTTCAGTGACAAGCGGTCACCGACAAAGCGGTCTTTTTGACTGTCCCGCACATCTTTTTCAGCCTGGGTCAACGGCCTGAATTCGACGGTCAACAAACCCTCGGATTGAAACAGTGAATACTCGTAAAGCGGATTTTGTAACTCCACCGTCATGGTGGTTTCCTGAGGCGAGTAAACGGTGTCTATGTATTTAACCGGCGTGGCAAACTCGGATACGTCCAAACGCTTGGACAAATTAGGCGGCAATGTGGTGTTGACGAAACTCAATACGATCTTACCCCCTATTTCCTTGGTGTTCACCATGGTATTGGGTTTGTTTAAAGACACGAGAATCCGGCCTTCGCCTCTTTCCCCGCGCCTGAAATCAACGCCTTTGATATCCTGTTCCGGCATTAACTCGGCCACAACTGATTTTCGATCTGCGCCAATCGCGGCTGGAAGAAATGAAGCCTGGGGTAAAATCGGAGCGGCTACTTCTGCGGTCTGATTTAAGGTCAGGAAAAAAAGATTTCCTTCTGTCCTGGTTTCATAAGGGACTGAGGACAAAAGATTGACTACGACTCGCACCCTGTCCCCGGACTCGGCGACATAGACGCTATCCGCTGCATCCTGATTGATGGGAAATTTCTTTTGCGCCAGCGCACTTTTTACACCGCTAAAATCGAGTGCAATACGAGCAGGGTTCTCGGTATGAAAAACGCGAGGTTCAATGACCGGACCGTCCATTTCAAGCTGCAACTGCAGCGCCCCTCCTGCACTTTTGGTAAAGTTCAGCGATTTGATTTGACGTGTATCGGCCAAACTGCCGGCAGAGTAGCCAAATATCAGTATCGTACTTAATAAAAGCGTGCTCCATGAGAGCTGAGAAAATATTTTCACTGTAATACCGTTATTCTTAGTAGTCATTGTGTCATTCCCCAACATCATTCCGCCAAAGTCAGTGAAGTTTGCTGCTCTCGCCATGTGCCGGGCTTGTCAGCCACTATCTCCATCAATTCGATTTTATCTTCGACGATTCGGATAATTTTTCCATGATTTTTTCCCAAGTAATTACCTACTTGCACACGATGGACCGTCTTATCGACAGCCTTGATCAGCGCCCAAATACCGTCCTTTTTGACGGTGCCCACCATGCGCAGTGAGTCCAGCGGGTAAGCTTCCATCTCCTCTTTTCGCCGAGTGTTATCAGGCTTCACACCCGAGCCTACCGAGGCTCCACCCGTTTCGGCCAGATCAATTTTTTCGTTGGGTTTAAAAGGATCCCGTAAGCCATTAGGCTTAAACAAAAAAGGCTCAACCAATTTTATTTCGGGCAAGGGCTCAATTTGAGTTTTGGGACGCGCCTTAACCTCGGCCACAAAGCCTCTAAGGTCGGATGGATCTTTGTCAGCACAACCGGTCAATACGTTTGATACCAGCATGATCAACAAGACGGGCAAATAATTTGGATTTTTTCTCAGCAACAGCTTCATTTTTTGATCCTTTTACCAGCTGCCTTCTGTCCGGCACCAGGGGCACCTGAATCATTTTCGCTACCCTCGTTATACGTTTTAACCGTGGTGTTCATGACCATGATATCGCTCTTGGCCATTGGCGAAATCTTGACGTTGTGGACAGTAACAATTCGGGGTAATGAGGATAAGCCGCTCACAAACAAACCCAACTCTTCATATTTTCCAATAACCTGAATATCGATGGGCAATTCATAATAAAAATCCCTTTTAATAGGCTGACTTGGCTTGAATAAACGAAACTCCAAACCACTGGCTAATCCGGTCTGGGAAATATCGACTAACAAACTGGCCACTTCAGCTTTGGTGGGCATTTGTCTAATCATTTCCTGGAGAAGGGACTCAATCTGTTGAAGCTGGTCTTTGTAATCCTGCAAGTTAACGGCTTTTTTTTGCTTGATTTCAAAATTACTCTTCAACTCAAGTTCACTTTTTTCCAAAGCCGCCAATTGATCCATTTGATCTACCGTATCGTAATAATACCCGGCTGCCGCAGCCGAAATACAGACAATCAGGATTGCGATAATTTTAACAGGTAGCGGCCAAACTCCGGCCTCGTTGATGTCCCAATTAATTTCCGATAAATTCATCATTTATTACCATTGGGTTGTACGGGCTTAGCGCCTAGCTTGGCAACCAAAACAAAATCACTCAGTTGTTCAACTTTGGTTTTATCTTTAGCCTGGATTATTTGTAAATTGGGACTGTGCATCCAGCTTGACGCATCAATTGAACGCATAAATGCCGAGACCCTGGCATTAGACTCCGCTTTACCGTTAAAAGTAAGCCTGTCATCGGTCTGGGTAAAGCTGGTCAAATACACTCCGTCCGGCGCCGTTTTAGCCAATTCATCAAATAACCTGACAATTAAGGGACGGCTGCCCTGTAATTTTTGTATGACATCGATCTTGGTCAATAACTGCTTCTTTTTCTCTTCAATGACCTTTATCTCTTGAATCTTCTTTTCGACAATCGCTATTTCGCTTTTTAAATATTGGTTTCTGCTTTCCTGATAGGCTTTGGCATCTTCATAATACATATGAATTGCCAGCTGGATCAGGACCGTAATAAAAAGCGCAAATAATCCTGCGTAAAGAAAATCTTTTTGTTTTTGTTTTTTTTGCTCTGCGCGCCAAGGAAGTAAATTGATACGAGCCATCAGTCAAAACTCCTCATTGCCAGACCGCAGGCTATCATCATGGCCGGAGCATCGTTACTCAAGCTTTGCGGCCTTACCTTGTTGGATAGCGCCATGTTGATAAAGGGATTTGCCACATAAGCCGGGGCGCCCAGACTTTGCTCTACGAGTTTTGCGATACCGGGAATTGACCCGCAACCACCGGCCAAGATGACATTATCAATGGTGCGATTTGCACTTGAAGACACGAAAAACTGCAGTGACCGTGCAATTTGTTGGACCATGGCTTTTTTGAAGGGATCCAAAACATCCATCGCATAATTGTCCGGCAATCCGCCATGCCGTTTAGCCAAACCTGCCTCTTCATAAGACAAGCCGTAACGCCGCTGAATTTCGTCAGTCAATTGCCTGCCGCCGAAAGCCTGCTCCCGCGTGTAAATGGTTTTTCCTTGGTGAATGACGTTCAACGTAGCCATTGTGGCGCCAATGTCGGCAATGGCAACCGTGCTTGCTCCGCCTTTATCGTTGAACTGCCCCGCAAGTAAGGTAAATGCATTTTCCATGGCAAAGGCTTCTACATCGACAATCCTGGCTTTTATCCCCGCTTTGCTTAACGCTTCCACCCGGTCTTCGACATTGTCTCGTCGAGACGCAGCGAGTAAAACATCGACCATATCCGGATTTTTTGCATTCTTGCCTTGAACCTCGAAATCGATATTGACCTCATCCAACGCATAAGGCACATACTGATCCGCCTCGACCATGATTTGTTCAATCATGTCATCTTCGCTTAGCGCTGCAGACATGCTAATGGTTTTGGTCATTACAGCTGAGCCTGCAACCGCTACGCAGGCATGCTTCAATTTCGTCCCTGATATTTTAACCGCTTGGCGAATGGCATCAGAGATAACATCGACATTGGCAATATTTTTATCAACAACGGCATCCTGAGGCAACGGCGCAACCGCGTAACTCTCTACTTTGTAACGCACACCCGTCAAACTTAATTCCAATAATTTGACTGCTGCCGTGCTGATATCCAAGCCTAAAACAGGCATTTGTTTTCTGCTAAACCAGCTCATATCCGAACCTGTGCAAAACTAAATGGTAAGAAAGATTGTTAAAAGACACCGTATTGCCTTCTTGATTGAGTAGATTGCAGAAATAAATAATGCCCAAAGTATAGTAGCCTTTTAAAATTCATCATAAAAAAACTATTAAATTTCAGTAAAATGTTGCTCTTAAGTAGAATCAAGTTTATTTTGAGCAACACATTTTTGTTCCGGTGATTTTTTAGGAATAAAAATCCAAACGGCGAACAACCTGGACTTTTTGTGGCAAAAAAATTGCTTTTTAAACTGCTGAAATGGCTGGCTTTCTTCTTGGCACTGCTTGCTGTAATCGGCATGATTGGCAGTTATTTCGTGTATAAAAAAATTCTGGAGGAACTTCCCGATGTCAATCAGTTAAAAGAAGTTCATTATCAGATACCTTTACAGATATTCAGCAAGGACGGTGTCCTGATTGCAGAATTCGGGGAAAAGAAACGGACCCCCATCACTATCGACAAGGTTCCCAAAAACCTCATTCATGCTTTTATCTCGGCTGAAGACGACAGTTTCGAAACACACCCCGGCGTCGATTATAAAGGTATTATCCGCGCAGCCATACAACTTGCATTGACCGGTAAGAAATCTCAAGGCGGAAGCACTATCACAATGCAGGTTACCCGCAATTTCCTGCTCACCAGCGAAAAAACCTTTATCCGCAAAATCAAGGAAATCATCCTGGCATTACAAATTGAGCAAACGTTCAGTAAAGACAAGATCCTTGAACTTTACCTCAACAAAATATATCTCGGCCACCGCTCTTATGGTGTCGTTGCTGCAGCTCAAACCTACTTTGGAAAGTCACTGGATGAGTTGACCATAGCTGAGAGCGCGATCATTGCAGGCCTTCCTAAAGCGCCTTCTTTATTTAATCCATTTACTAACGAGGCCAGGGCGCTTGAACGGCGAAACTATGTATTGCGACGCATGCATGAATTAAACCATATCAATGCAGAGGAATTTGAAACCGCGTTAAAACAACCGAACACGGCTAAACCTCAAAAAAGCAACATTACGCTATCCGCCCCTTTTGTCGCTGAAATGGTGCGCAAGAAAATTGTCGAACAATACGGCGAGGATGCCTACAACTCGGGTATGCGGGTTTACACCACCATAACCCAGCCGCTGCAAACAACGGCCAATCACGCATTAAGAAATACCTTGCACGCTTATGATGAAAGACACGGGTACCGATACGCAGCCCACACTGCGCTCAATAAAAAGAAACACCTCTTTACTGAACTTCCAACTGTGGGCGACTGTTTACCCGCAATTATTACTCAATTGGGCGTAGACGCTGCCATTGCTCAATTACAAAACGGTACAGCAATCGTTATCTCCTGGGAAAACATGAAATGGGCCAAAAGATACATTTCCCGTGACGCACGAGGACCGTCGCCTGAATATGTCAGTCAGGTCCTGAAAAATGCTGAGGTTATTTATGTCCGGCAACTTGAGGACCAATCCTGGCGCCTTGCCCAAGTCCCTGAAGCCGAAGCCGCTTTTGTTGCCTTAAATCCCTATAACGGTGCGGTCATGGCTCTATCTGGCGGTTATGATTTTTATAAAAATAAATTTAATCGTGCCGTGCAATCTATTCGCCAACCCGGCTCAGGATTCAAACCGGTAATTTATACCGCAGCATTGGAAAATGGTTATACCGCAGCCACCCAGGTCAATGATGCGCCTATCGTTATCGCGGACCCCAGTCAGGCAAATGGCTGGCGGCCTGAAAACTATAATAAAAAATTTCGCGGCCCCACTCCATTAAGAACCGCACTGAAGAAATCCATCAACCTGATTTCAGTCCGTATTCTTCAGCAGATCGGCGTCGACAAGGCCATAGAAACGGCATTAAGATTCGGCTTCACTGAAGACCAACTACCAAAAACAATGAGCCTGGCTCTGGGTGCGGGTAAAGCAACACCGATGCAGATGGCCAGACTTTATGCCGTTTTCGCTAATGGCGGATTTCTAATTGAGCCCTTTTTTATTGAGCGTATCGAATCAAGTGAAGGCCAACTTTTATTCCAGACCAAGCCGGTTCACTCCTGTAGCACTTGCGCCGCAGATGACCCCTTTCCTCAGCCCGGCACCGCGCCCAGAGCAATTTCACCGCAAATCAATTTCATTATGAATTCAATGTTACGTGATGTGATTCAAAGCGGAACCGCGACGCGCGCAAAAGTATTGGGACGCCAGGATCTGGCAGGAAAAACCGGTACTACAAACGATCAACGGGATGCCTGGTTTAATGGTTATAACAATAATGTAGCGGCTACCGCATGGATAGGCTTTGATAATACAAGCCCACTGGGTTCAAAGGAAACGGGCGGCGCAGCAGCACTGCCTATGTGGATTGATTTTATGCGTTACGCGTTGGAAGGAATTCCGGAAACGCCATTGACACCGCCCGATGGAATCATTAAACGCTTTATAGGTGGAAATCATGCGTCATTAGCACCTGATAATGCACCATCAGGGACATGGGAGTATTTTGACGCAACACGATCCGAGACTATTCCAAGCGAGATATCGCCTAAAACATCCAAACCAACTACTAACTCAAATGAGGATAAAAGCTCGGTAGAGGCCTTATTTTAAGACAACGCGCTCTATTGATTTTTTGTAATTACCGGTTCCGGGCTATCTGATCCGATGATAACAGCGAAGCTTGATGCTTCTTTAAGCCTATTACCCACTACCCGAAACCAGTTAATTTCATGCATGGCCTATCCTTAGGCCTAGAACTGCAAGTCATCCCTGCAACAGAGAAGTACTTATTTACCGTATTTTTTGCGGAATTTATCTACACGGCCAGCGGTATCTAAAACTCTTTGTTTGCCGGTATAAAAGGGATGGCAGGCGGAACATACTTCTATATGAAGATCGCGACCGATAACTGAAGCGGTTTCAAATGTATTGCCGCAACCACATGTTACAGTGATTTGTTTGTATTCTGGATGAATGTCTGGTTTCATTGTTTTGCTTCCACAGGACCTTAAACGGGTTACATACTAATTTGAGAACTGCGTATAATACTGATTCACTTGTTAAATCGCAACTAACAATATTTAATGCCAGCAATTCCCATTTTAAAACCTTACGTTTTTCTAGGTATTTGATTTTCTCCATAAAGCATGAACCGCATCAAATGCTGCCAATTATCAAAAGGCATAAATTGAAGTAAGGTTCGGAATTGTTCGAAGAATGTCCGTCTGGAAGGTGCGGCATTGCGGACGGCACGGTAAGCCTCGTCGAGCCATTCAAGCACCGTATGAGTGAGGAAAGCTAATAAGTTGAGGGTTGCCAAGAAGTTGGACAACTGCTGCTTGCCGTG
>JGI24123J20310_1000448_pt1 | contig 27062 bp, 30 predicted proteins | sample SubbioCR12Aug_5A_FD_20310 | JGI IMG/M metagenome (IMG submission 20310)
TTGCTTTTAGCAGTAAATTCTGAAATTATCTTCTGCACATTATCACTTTGACAATGAGGACATTTGATTTTTGGTTTAGCTTCAAATTCTTTAATAGATAGGAAGACAGTAATTTCATGATTACAGTCTTTACAAAGATATTCATAAGCGGGCATATCGGCCTCCTTATTGTCCGATGATTTACAGTTATACTATGCCCATTATATCAGGTTTCAAATGTTACTGCTCCAGGAAGTATTATTTTGAATTCAAAATGATTTAGCCCTGCCGAATAATTCGTAAATGGAATTTTATTTATAAATATTTCAGGGGATCAGCAGAACCAAAAAACTATTTTTATTCCAATGGAACTATGAAGAGTATATTGGCATCGAAGTCCTTGCGGACCATCCCAGGACCGAATTCGATAGATCTACTGTCTCTAAAAATAACATTATAGTCTGCCCTGTTCCACGGCCACCCTCTAACGAACCGATTTGTGAACTTGAGTGCTTCATACTCTCCTTGTCTTTCATACTCATCGGGACCACCAAGTATATTGGTAACCTCATCTTTAGTCATGCCGGTATGAATGCGAGACGTGAAATCACCCGTCACACAGCTTATGAGAGAAAAAAGAAGTGAAGCAAATAAGATCAGCTTTTTCATAAGTTCCTTATATTGCATTATAGCTGTCATATTGTATACGTTCAACGGATATATTTTTCTTGAGACTGTTTAAAGACTTGAGATGAAAGTTCTTACACCTAACAATACATATAGAATCAATTTTTCAGGAAGAAATGAATGTTCAGCTTGCCAAATGATCCGATCAACTTAGAGAAAAATAGAGCATCCTACTCACAGTCTTGTGAACGCCCTATGATAATCTGCTTTAAATGCTTATTATATCGAAGTTGTCACCTGTCAGGCATTTCCCGCCATCCGTTGTGACCTCAAAAGTATTTTCGACTCCCACCATTCCAAAGTCTGGTATACCGATTTTGGGTTCGATGGCAAGGGTCATCCCTTCTTCAAGCGGCAAATCAAAACCATTTGCGAGTACGGGATATTCATCTATGGCAAGTCCAATTCCATGGCCTACAAAGAATACTTTATTTTTCCCCAATCCCATAAAGCCATCAAACCATTCAGAGCTTTCAACCTCGGCAAGGCAATATTTCCAGATCTCACTCGGCAGGATTCCCGGCCTCAATAGTTCAGCAATTTTATTCTGCAGGTTTATACATAAATCATGTGCTTTTACAGCATTCACCGGCAAGTTTTTCTTATCGCCAAGCCAATAAACCTGAGTCTTATCGGTCATGTAGCCGGCAAGAGTAAACCCGTTATCTATTGTAAGAGGTTTCCCCTTTTTCCATTTGACATCTGCCGACCCCATATGTGGTATCGCCGGATGAACACCCCGAAGACCAACAGGACCGTTAAAGACACTCGGATAATTCGCGCTCTCTCCAACCGAGATATGTCCAAGAAATGCTTCCTCTCCATAATTTTCCATTCGCAAGATTCCAAGATGGCCTTCGGAAAAGAATATTTCTGAAATCCTGTGACATATCTCAAGTTCAGATATACCATCCTGAAGAAATGGCGGCAGCAACTTTGTTAAACATCTGGCATGTCTGGAGCCTGCTTCTCGCAAAATATTCAGTTCCCACTCTGACTTTTTCGCACGACTCATACCTATAATCCTGTCTGCGGGAACGAACTGATGGGCAGAAAGGTGTTTCATGAGGCTGTTTGAGAGAGCCCACGATAATCCATTCATCTCGGCAGCGACCACTTTAGGCAGAGAAAAACCTAAATCGTTCAGAATTGTCTCTATATCGCTATAAGATCGAAACGGGTAAATATGATTTAGTGGAGAGTCAATTTTCGCTCTTTCATCTCCGCGCCTGCATAATAAGATGGGGGCACCAGTGAGAGGCAGCCAAAAAATTCCGTTGGCAAATGAGCCGCTGAAATAATAAATATTTAAACGGGAGAATACTAATATTCCCTGAGCCCGAGGGATAAATTGCTGAAGGAGGCTCCTGCATCTATCCCATCGGGAAGCCAACTCCTGAAGAGGAACAGATTTGCTCAAAATGTATAGCTCCGGAAATGCTTTTTGCAACATCTTATTCCAGGCATGAAAGCCGATATAGTTCTTATTTCAGAGATTCCCGCCACAGCATAAATGCAAGTCCTGATGCATTTGCCCGGAAACCGGCTTATCCTTTACGATGCCTCTTTTTTCTGTATTTATCCGTTAGGGCTTTCTCAACTTCATCGGGCACAAGCCCCTTTACAGACCCCCCGAAGGATGCCACTTCTTTTACAAGACTCGACGTCAGATAACTGTATTCCTCACTCGGCATCATGAATACGGTCTCGATATTAGTATCCAGTCTCCTGTTCATATGGGCCAGCTGGAATTCATATTCAAAGTCCGAGATCGCCCGCAGGCCGCGCAGTATGGAATTTCCCTTCTTCTTCCTGACATAATCAACCAGCAGGCTGTCGAAAGCATCAACCTTCACCCGTTTCAGGCCTTTGACTGCGGCATTAATCAGAAATAACCTTTCTTCAAGAGAGAAAAGCGGCTGCTTTTTCAGGCTGGGAGCTACTGCAATAATCACTTCATCAAAAGTCCTCAACGCCCTCCTGATGAGGTCGAGATGGCCGTTCGTAATGGGGTCGAATGTTCCGGGATAAATTGCCGTCGTTTTCATGTTTCAACCTTTCTGTATAGTTTCAGTATATCTGTTACCTATTATGTCACAAAATGCGTCCCGTAGTGCTGATGGAAAAAGATTTTTAAAAATATAAAGAACATACTAATACGACCATAAGCATAGCCACATTTAAACACCATCCCCTTAATCCCCTTCCGTCTTACGTATTGACGGACCTCCCGTCAAGGGAGGAGCAATTCTTAAGTACCCTCTCCCTTGATGGGAGAGGGCAAGGGTGAGGGTGTGAGGCTTTTCTAATGAACTCCCTAGTAAGCCGGGGAGAAAGTATTTGAGCGGATTTTTTTGCCGATAGTCAACAACAGATTTAAAAATAAAGAGGCAAAAGCCTCGGAGGTCCCAATCTTTATCGGGACCGAGAATGAGCGAAAATATTCATCTCTCCGGCAATGCAAGTAGATTTACTGGATGATCCTGTCCGGATCAAAAGAGCCTTGTTTGTCCACTGATCTCTTTCCTCTTCACTTCCTCAAAAATCTTCACCTTTCCATACTCACCGTCATATCCCGGGACAATATGAACATTTCCGGCGCGCATCCGGCTGATTGCCTCACTTAACAAATCCGAACCTTCTCTCCTGATATCCTCGAGCGGCGTGTCCATTAGGACTCTTAATTCATTCCCGAGCCTCTCAAGAAGTTGTAAATACTGCTTTCCGACTGCTTTGCTGTTAACCCCCACTTTCATGATCTCCGACAGTATCTCGGGAAGAGGTATCAGTGAATAAAATGGCGTTGCATTAAGCGGTCTAAACCCCGTCGGTCGGTCAGCAAGTTTCTTAACCCTGTGCATCACGCCCACCGTAACCCTCCTGCCGCAAACAGGGCATAGGTAATTATGTTGCAGCGTTTCCTCAGGAGTCAGGTTCACCCCGCATAACCTGTGGCCGTCATAATGGTATTTGCCCTCCTCGGGAAAAAACTCTACCGTTCCGATAAACCCTTTTTTTGTCTTCACGGCCTGCCGGATAGACTCGAAAGAAACATCCGTTTCGAAAATGTTTGCTTCACGCCCGATTTTAGGCGCTGAATGTGCATCCGAATTAGATATAAGGGTAATACTGTCAAGCGCCGAAAGCCTCCAGTTCATTGATGGGTCTGAAGACAATCCTGTTTCAATTGCATAAATGTATGGGGTCAAGTCTCCGAAACATTCTTCGAGAGAATCGAAACCCGAATTTGCGCCGAATACAGAAAAGTGCGGAGTCCATGCGTGCGCCGGAATAAAGAGTGCATCGGGACACGCATCCATTACGATTTCCAGCAGTTTCCCGGCGTCCAGTCCGAGTATAGGCCTGCCGTCGGACGAAAGATTTCCGATTCCGGACAATGCTCTGTTCACCTTTTCTGCAGCAGCAATATCCGGTAACAGTACAACTATGTGTACTTTTCTCAATTTTCCATTTTTTGAATATATACAGCTTATTTCAGCAGACAAGATAAAGAAAACATCTGCTGCGCATGATGAAGGAATATGCTCACCACAATAACTTTCTTTTAATTTAAATATGTTATTATAATTAGTATCAAGTTTAACTTTAAGTTCATCAAGCCATTTTGGATGGGTAAAGTCGCCGGTTCCGATTACGCTTATACCTTTTAACTGGGCCCATTTCCACAAACTCTCCAACGACATGTCTCTGCTTGTAGCGCGCGAATACCGTGAATGGATATGAAGGTCGGCCAAAAATCTCATTTTACATTAATGCTGTCTTCTTTTGTGCCAGGCAACATATACAGCAATAATCAGCAAACATGTAATTAGCACATATACAGTCCATTGCCTGCTGGCTGCCATAATCTGTTCCTTGTTGTTTCCGACAAAATACCCTATATAGGTCAATATTGATACCCAGATGCCTGCACCAAAGGCTGTATAGAAGGAGAATTTTGCGAGACTCATTCTGCAAAGACCTGCTGGAAAAGATATATACTGCCTCACACCCAAAACGAGTCTGCCGATAAATGTGCTGATGCTTCCATGTCTCAGGAAAAACTCCTCACCCTTCATGAAGCGCTTCTGTGAAACCCCGAAGTATTTGCCGTATGCAAGGATAAAAGGCCTGCCCAGAACTACAGCTATGCCATAGTTGAAAATAGCTCCGAGAACGCTCCCGAGCGTTCCGGACAGTACAACACCTGTCCAGCTCATCTGGTTCTGCGAGATAAGATAACCCGCCGGCGGAATCACGAGTTCTGAAGGAAAGGGGATAAAGGAACTTTCAACAAACATCAAAATGACAATACCCGGGTACCCCATGGTCCCGATGGTTTCGACCAGCCAATTAAGAAATGAGTGCATATGTATATTCAGCAAAAAAATGGTCGGGGCGAGCAGATTTGAACTGCCGACCACTCACACCCCAAGCGAGTGCGCTACCAGGCTGCGCTACGCCCCGATTTCTGTAATGATTAATGGAGTTGGCCCAGTATATCCCTGAGCCTTTTCTTGACATGCTCGATCACTCTTGCAGGCGGGCGATTCTCTTTCTTCTGTATTTCCTGCTCCGGCCTGAATTCGGCGTTGACAATATCAGGTCCGAGTCTCTTTCTAACACCTTCTATTGTATATCTTTCCTGATAAAGCAGTCTTTTTATCGAAAGCAGCATTTCCACATCTTTTTTGATATAAACCCGCTGCCCGGATCTGTTCTTCCTGGGTTTAAGAAAAGGAAATTCGGTTTCCCAGTATCTGAGGACATAAGGCTCAACGCCTACGATCCTGCTTACTTCCCCTATCTTATAAAAGAGCTTGTCCGGAAAAGAGATGAGGCTCTTTACACTCTCAGCAGAATTCTTATGCATCCTGTTTTTCCATTACCGACTTCAACTGATTGCTCGCCCTGAAAGTTATAACCCTTCTCGGGGTAATCTCAAGGTCATCACCGGTCTTCGGATTTCTGCCCCTTCTGGCCATTTTCTGTCTGACATTGAAGGTGCCGAATCCGGATATCTTCACAGACTCGCCTTCGACAAACGTCTGCTTCATAGTATCAAAGAGTATCTCGATAATCTCCTGGGCCTCTTTTTTCGAGAGACCTATCTTCTCAAAAATCCTTTCAACCAAATCAGCCTTTGTCATAGTAGACCACCTTAATTTTTTTTAATTATATTAAGGACATACATACTTGTCAAGAATAAATTAGTTTAATATAATATCTTAACTCAACTATTTATGTCAAAATATTCTGAATCAGGCGTAGATTAACCCAAAATAATGAGCCTCTATCTTTATCATACAGTCATGCACACAGGAAAGCTTCTCCCGCAGACGCTTTATAACCGGGCGTTTTTATGATTTACGGAATCGGCATAGACATTGTGAATATCCAACGCATACGAAATATGGTTGAGAAGTGGGGCCAGAGATTTCTCGAAAGGATATTCACGGAGAAAGAGATTTCTTATTGTTTTGCCAAAAGAATCCCGTATCCTTCGCTTGCAGTGCGCTTTGCTGCAAAAGAGGCCCTTATTAAAGCTTTGAATTCAGAAATCCCCGTATCTTTTAAAGATATGGAAGTGATCAATATTAACTCCGGCAAACCATTACTGAAAATTAACGGAAAGCTTGAAGACTACTTTAAGAAAAATTTGATAAGCAAGGCCCATCTGAGTCTGAGCCATGAAAATGAGTACGGAATTGCATGCGTCGTACTCGAGCAACAGTCAACCTAAACCATCATTAGTATCTGTACATCAACTCATAGCAGGACAAATTCATTGATTCCGGATTTGAGGGTCTGCAGCAGTTTCGTCATGCGGTTGCTCAGCAGGGCTTATTTCCGGGGTTTCGTCACTTCCATCCATAACCTCCTCCGGCTCTGTAACCTCGTCATACCCGGGCACCACTATGCCCCTTCTGACCATAATGCTATAAATGAGGTTCGCTCTGTGTGTTACATATCTGCTGTCTCCAAGAGGATTAAACTTCCTCGGATTCGGAAGCACCGCAGCGAGCCTTGCAGCTTCATCGGGACCAAGTTCAGCTGCTGATTTGCCATAATAGTTCCTTGCAGCAGTTTCAATACCGAAGATGCCCCTGTCTCCCCACTCGGCAACATTTAGGTAGAGTTCGAGTATCCTCCTTTTGTTAAGCGCCCTCTCCATCCTCCAGGTGATTAAAGCCTCTCTTATTTTCCTGACAGGGTTTTTTGATGGAGTCAGGTAAAGGTTTTTTGCAAGCTGCTGGCTGATAGTGCTGCCTCCAAGTTTGAACTTCTTCGCCTTGATGTCTTTTTCGACTGCCTTCTGCATCGCCTCGTAGTCGAATCCCTCGTGACTCCAGAACTTGTCGTCTTCTGCAATAAGCACCGCTTTTATCAGATAAGGGGAAATCCTGGAGAGAGGCACCCATCTGTGCTGGATCCTGTATCTCTTTCCATCACGCTTCCATTCTTTTTCCCGGTACTGCATAAAAGAGGTCTTTTCAGGATTACTCTTTTTCAACACCGAAACATCAGGAATTAAAAGGAGATAAACCGCTGAAGCAAAAAAAAGCAGAAGCAGCAAATAAAACAGAAGTCTTTTATGCCTGGATTTCCGTGCCAATCCCCTCCTTTGTGAATATCTCGAGAAGCAGGCAATGAGGGACCCTACCGTCAATTATATGGGTTTTTGAAACGCCGTTTTCTATCGCCTTAAGACAGGCCTGAACCTTCGGCAGCATACCTCCGCTGATGGTACCGTCTTCGACAAGCCTGCCTATCTGCCTCCTTTTCAGTGTTGGAATAATCTTCTCCTTCTTGTCAATGATTCCGGCCACGTCGGTCAGAAGGATTAATTTTTCAGCCTTTAGAGAAGAGGCAATAGCTGATGCTGCATAATCGGCATTAATATTTAATGTCTCGCCTTTCGGACCGGCCCCCACCGGCGAAATTACAGGGATAAACCCCCCCTTTTCAAGGCTCACGATCACATTAGGATCCACTTGCGTCACTTCTCCAACAAGACCTATGTCAATTATCTCGTCGATCCCTGTCTCAGAAGATTTTTTTATCAGTTTCTTCTTCGCTTTGATGAGCGCTCCATCCTTTCCGCTCAAACCAACGGCCTTACCACCGTGGCTGTTAATCAGAGAGACAATCTCTTTGTTCACAAGACCTCCGAGAACCATTTCAACGATATTCATCGTCTCTTCATCAGTTACACGCTGGCCATCGACAAAAGCAGGCTTCTTGCCCATTTTCTTCATCATCGCTGAAATACTGGGTCCGCCTCCGTGGACGATTGTAGTCTTTATTCCTATGAGATTCAGCATTACTATATCTTTTGCAAACGACTCCTTGAGTTCCTCCTTTACCTGCGCGGCGCCCCCGTATTTGATAACAAATGTCCTGCCCCAGAATTTCCTGATGTATGGCAGCGACTCTATCAATATTTCGGCTTTCATAATTATGTCTTCCATAATAAACCCCATTTCATTTATCAGAACACGGAATGCAGACTATCCTGCCGTCTTTTACCCTGGCCCTCGGTTCCATAACCTTTTCGCCGCAGGAAGAACACTTGATGCTGCGATAGATTTCGGCCTCACCGGGCAGTTTCATCCTGCCCTTCCTGACTTTCAGAAGGGCACTGTCTTTTGCATTTAATATGAAGGCGATCTTTCCGGCCTTTCTTTTATGGACGGATTCGACCACTCTTTTTGTTCTGTCGCCCATTGAATATCGACTCCACATTTTCTTCTCTTCCTCTGTCTCTTCCGGCGGCGTCCATTCGACTGAAACCCGGATACTTCTGCCTGAAGTCCTCCTGATGAATGTGTAGACCTGCTTCCCGTAGTCTCTGAATATGAGATTCCCCTTTCCAAACGTACAACCAGTCATTACCTGAACCGCATCAACAGCACATGAATTGTTTTCGACTATTGCCACAATTTCCTCGTCAGTTGACCTCTTGCCAAGTTCCTTAAGAACCAGCTTTGCCACCCTGTATCCAAGGGCAAGGCCCGGACAGGAATGACCATGAAATTTTACGACATCCTGGAACGTCTTCATCTGATAATTTTACATCAAATCAGACTTTTTTTGTAACGGAGAGTCAAAGCCGGGATAGGGTATAAGAGACATTATTGCGATCGGAAAGATTGCCGCGCACCTTTCAGGTGCTCGCAATGACCCGGATATAAAACGTTTGAGAATCTTATCGCTGAATCCGGGTAACTTATTTAATGGTTGCTCTCAGTGAGAGGACTACAACAGGCCTTTCAGGGTCATTGGATGAAACCTGAACAGTTTTGTAGACTATCCCTTTTCTTCCTTTTGTGTCTACCCTGGCAGTTATCCCGCCCTTTTCTCCGGGCTTCAGATGGCTCGAACTGGCCATCGCTGCCGCACAACCTCAGGAGGAACTCAGTTTGCCTATCAAAAGATCTTCATCCCCGGAGTTCATAAACTCAAAAGTATGTCTCATGACATCGCCCTGGGTAATTTCACCGAGGTCATGCTCCGCTGAATCGAAAATAATTGAAGGCTGCGAAAAGCATAGCGCCGGGAGAAGTATCAAAGATATCAAAAAAACTATTCTTTTCATTTTTTTATACTACACCATTTCATTCCTAAAGCAAAACAGATTATTTAGTATCTGTGTATAAACTCAATTTTAACACCCTCCCCAACCCCTTCCGTCTTGCGTATTGACGGACCTTCCGTCTTGCGTATTGACGGACCTTCCGTCTTGCGTATTGACGGACCTTCCGTCTTGCGTATTGACGGACCTTCCGTCTTACGTATTGACGGACCTTCCGTCAAGGGAGGGGGGTAAGTTCCCCTCTATTAAGAGGGGCAAGGGGTGTGTTTCCCTCTCCCCTGGTGGGAGAGGGTTAGGGTGAGGGGGTTGAGTTTATACACAGACTCTATTTATAGTCCGAAAGAGTCGACATTGAGTAATTACGGAATCTTTCTTAAACAACCCCCTGCCCCCATTTATTGAGGGGTATCTAGGGGCATCTATAGAATTCCCGAAGCATCCGCCATTCGCAAGGCGGACTTGAGGAAATGACAGACCATGAGTTCATGGAATACAGCTATTCATATGTTATACTGAGAAAATACCCGCATGCAGGACGTCATTTTCATAAAGGGAGCACGCGAACATAATCTGAAAAACATCGACCTGACTATCCCGAGAGAGGCGATTACCGTCATCACAGGGCCATCGGGTTCGGGAAAATCATCGCTTGCTGTCGACACTCTCTATGCAGAGGGGCAGAGGCGCTATGTCGAAAGTCTCTCTGCCTACGCGCGGCAGTTCATTGAGCAGCTGCGCAAGCCTGATGTAGACTACATTGAGGGACTTTCACCTTCCATATCTATTGACCAGAAGACAATCAACAGAAACCCGCGTTCAACCGTGGGAACAATAACCGAGATATATGACTACATGAGGGTGCTATACACAAGAATAGGAAGGCAGTATTGTTACAGCTGTGGTTCTCCCATCACAAAACAGGACTCGCTGAATATCATCCAGTCGGTGATGTCCCTGCCTCAGGGAAGCAGAATTCAGATTCTCGCTCCGCTGGTCAGGGAGAGAAAAGGTGAATACAGGAAAGAGATTCAGCAAATCAGGCGTGAAGGCTTCATACGGGCAAGGATTGACGGTGAAATCATGGATTTGACTAAGGATATATCCCTTAAAAAGCATAAGCGCCACACCATCGAAGTTGTTATAGACAGACTCATTATAAAGCCGGGGATAGACCGTCAGATAAAAGAAGCTATCGAAACCGCCCTGGGCTATTCCGATGTGGTTGTAATAAATCTCCTTTCAGGAGACAAAGACCTGCTTTTCTCCAGGGCTGCCGTCTGCGGACAGTGCGGGATCAGTTATCCTGACATCAACCCGACTTTTTTCTCTTTTAACAGCAGGCAGGGGGCATGTCCGAGATGCAGCGGACTCGGGTTCGAAAATATTGATGAAGATTCAGTTGAGATGGAAGGATCAGGATACTGCTCTCTATGCAACGGTCTGCGCCTGCGCAAAGAGGCTTTAAGTGTCAGAGTCCAGGGTAAAAGCATAGGAGAATTTGCAAGGCTATCCGTAAAGGATGCAGTTACTTTTATTGCGGGGATGGAGCTAACAGAGCGTGAAAAAACAATTGCTTCACGCGTTCTGAAAGAGGTCGGTGACAGACTCCGCTTCCTTGAGGGCGTAGGACTGGGTTATCTGACACTTGAGAGATCGTCTCTGACGCTCTCCGGCGGAGAAGCCCAGAGAATAAGACTTGCGACACAACTGGGTTCTTCTCTCACAGGAGTGCTGTATATACTCGACGAGCCGAGCATCGGAATGCATCCGCGTGATTGCGCGAAACTCCTCGATAGCCTCGCGAGCATAAGGGATGCCGGCAATACGATTATTGTGGTCGAGCATGACGAGGAGACTATCAGATGGGCGGACCATATAATTGACATGGGGCCGGGCGCAGGTCTCAGGGGCGGCTGGGTGATGGCATCCGGAAGGCCTGGCGAGATTAAGGAGAACAATCGCTCGCTGACAGGCAGATATCTCAAGGGCACGCTTTCCATCGAAGTCCCTTCCAAAAGGAGAAATTCCGGCAACTTCATAACAATTGCCGGCGCCCGCGAATTCAACCTCAGGGATATTGACGTTAGAATACCGATAGGCGTATTTACTTGTATTACAGGGGTCTCCGGTTCGGGGAAAAGCACCCTTGTAATCGATATACTCTATAAAGCACTTTGCAAAGAGATATACGGCACCGCAACTGTTCCCGGAAGGCACAGAGACATAACCGGCATCAGTGAAATAGGACGTGCTGTCAGTGTAGATCAGTCGCCACTGGGGAGAACGCCAAGGTCTAACCCGGCCACTTATACCGGCGTATTCTCTTTCATCAGAGAACTTTTTGCGCAGGCATCCGATTCGCGGGTTAGAGGATACACCCCATCAAGATTCAGCTTCAATGTCAGAGGCGGAAGGTGTGAATCATGCGGCGGAGACGGGCTGCTCAAGGTGGAGATGCATTTTCTTCCCGATGTCTTCATACCCTGCGAGGTCTGCAAGGGCAAGAGGTACAATAAAGAGACTCTTGATATCAGGTATAAGGGCAGGAATATAGCTGAAGTTCTGGAAATGACCATATCAGAAGCTCTAAACTTTTTCTCGGCAATCCCGCCAATAAATCAGCGGCTCGAAATCCTGGAAGAGGTTGGCCTCGGCTATCTTCAGTTGGGCCAGCCTGCTTCAACCCTGTCCGGCGGCGAAGCGCAAAGGGTTCGCCTGTCGAGGGAATTGGGAAAAAGATCAAAGGGCAACACCCTCTATATCCTCGACGAACCCACAACCGGACTTCATTTCACCGACATACAGAAGCTTCTTGATGTAATAAACAGCCTGGTCGATGCCGGGAATACAGTCATCGTAATAGAGCATAACCTCGACATCATTAAATCCGCCGATTATATTGTCGACCTGGGGCCCGAAGGAGGAGACGGTGGAGGCACAGTAGTGGCTGCTGGAACGCCTGAAGAGGTTAGCCTTCATCCGCGCTCATATACAGGAATGTATCTGAGGGATAAATTGAAGTCTTTCAGATTTGAGGGAGCACATAGATGAATTTACTGATAAATTTTACGATACCAAAGCCTGACAGATATGGTCGGGTCTTTAAATTGCTACTTCTTCTTCTGCCTGTTCTGCTTCTTATTTCTTTGCCTGCCTGTTCCTCGGATAAGGAACGCGTCTTTAAGAAGACCAGGATATTGATGGACACTGCGGTCAGTATGACGGTTGTCGCAAGTTCAGAAAAGCAGGCCGGGAAAGCTATTGAATCGGCTTTTTCAGAGATCGAAAGAATCGCTAAACTGTCGGACTTCTATTCTCCGGACAGCGAGATTTCGCTCATTAATAAAAATGCCGGCATTTCAAAAATAAAGGTTTCGTCCGATGTCCTGAACATTATTGAGAAGGCGCTCTATTTATCTGAACAAACAGGAGGCTCTTTTGATATAACAATTGGCCCTGTATCCAGCCTGTATGATTTTTACGGAAAGGTGAAACCCGGAGAAGATGAACTGAAATTAAAACTGCCGCTGGTAGGCTACAGGGATGTAATTTTTGAAAGGGAAGCGTCTTCTGTCTTTCTAAAGAGAAAAGGCATGCTTATTGATACCGGCGGAATAACAAAGGGATATTCAGCCGATAAAGCCGCTGAAATGCTTAAGAAACAGGGAATTGCTGCCGGCATTGTCTCTGTTGCAGGTGATATAAGGGCATTCGGAAAAAGGCCTGATGAAAAACCCTGGAATATCGGCATCAGAAACCCCAGGGCTGATGGTACTGAGGACGACATAATGGCAACCATTGAACTTACGGATAAAGCTATTTCCACATCCGGAGATTATGAAAGATTCTTCTTGTCAGATGATATCAGATATCATCATATTCTAGACCCTGCAACGGGTCGTCCTGCCAGTAAATGTATGAGCGTAAGTATTATTTCGGACGAGGCAGCTGTAACGGACGCCTTGTCAACAGGAATTTTTATAATCGGGCCCGAACAGGGAATGATCCTCCTCGAAAAGCTTAAAATAGACGGGCTGATAGTGGACATGAATGGTAAAGTACACATCACACCGGGAGTCAGAGAAAAAATTGTATTTAAGAACTCTCGTTAACATTACAACCCCTGCGGACAAAATACTTTTTACACTTCTAATTCTTGTTTCCATGTCGGGATATCTTTTTGCGGATAAGTTTTTTCCAAAGACCACTTCGGTTGTTATCGAAGTGGATGGCAGACAGGTCTATCTGCTGCCGGCAACCGAAAACAGGACAGTTCCGGTCAGGGGAGTACACGGGGATACATATGTTGAGATAAGTGATGGAAGAGTTCGCATAACCGGGTCTCCGTGTTCCAATAAACTCTGCGTAAAGCACGGATGGATAAGCAGCGGGGCTCTGGTATGCCTCCCCAACAGAGTCGTTGTCACAATAGGAGGCCGGACAGGAAAAAACACTTCGACCGATGCAATTACAGGATAAATACCGGATAGCCCTGCTATCTGCATATGCATTGGGGCTTCACGGATTCGAGACCTTGCTGCCCTCCCCGATTCCATGGATGAGGCTCGGCCTCGCAAACATAATTACTATCACAGCCATCTTCCTCTGCGGAACCCGGGCCGCTGTCATGGTAACGCTTATACGCGTTGTTCTCGGTTCGTTATTCGCAGGCACATTTCCGGGACCGGGCTTCATCCTCAGCCTCGGCGGCGGTCTGGCAAGTACACTTGCAATGGCGTCAATATTCTCTCTGGCACCACGTCTGTTCAGCGCTGTCGGATTAAGTATCGTCGGTGCACTTTTCCACAACATTGTACAGCTCGTAATAGCTTATTTTTTATTCATACAGAAGATTGAGGCCGTTCTTCTGATAACCCCTCTGATGATTCTGCTCGGGACGCTGACAGGCACTGTAAACGGCGTGGTTTCTGAACTTCTGATCAAAAACTTGAAAAATTCTCCTGAAAAGCTTCAAAATGTGGACTGATGCAATTAATCTGTCCTGTCTGCAAAAACAGAACAACCTGGGAAGAGAATCCCTGGAGGCCTTTCTGCTCTGAACGATGCAAACTTATAGATTTGGGCAAATGGGTCTCCGAGGAATACAGGATTGAAGGAGCTGAAAAAGAAGATCGAGAAACCCGGGATAATAAAACATAGATACATGAAACCACATAGAACTCAGAGTTTAGTTCAGTGTTATTTTATCATATCTGTTTTTAAGCATAATATTTTCTGGTTCTACTCTGTGATTCTCTGTGGTTTTAATTATCCTTTAATTAATTATAAATAAGGAGGTCGACATGATAAGAATAGCGGTTGCAGGCGCAGCAGGCAGGATGGGAAGCAGGATAACTGCTCTTTCGAAGGAATATGAAGGACTTCAGCTTTCGGGCGCATTTGAAAGAAAAGGCCATCAGGATACAGGCCGTGATATCGGTATTATTATTGGAGTCGGAGAAACCGGAGTGAAACTTTCGGAAGGCCTCGAATCAGTAATAGAAAACACCGATGTGATAATATCCTTCACTACAGTCGGCGCGTCCACCGAGCATCTGAGGCTTGCGGCGAAGAGCGGAAAGGCAATTGTTATTGGCACAACCGGTTTTTCAAAGGATGATATGAAAGAAGTGACCGGACTGACCGGTAGGATTCCCTGTGTAATGGCATCGAACATGAGCACAGGGGTAAACCTGCTGCTGAAAGTATTGCATGATGTTGCCGGGGTGCTCGGCGAAGGCTATGACGTCGAGATAATCGAAGCCCATCACAGGATGAAAAAAGACGCCCCCAGCGGTACGGCACTTAAGATGGCACAGGTAATTGCGGATGCATTGCAGAGAAATCTTGACGAGGTAGCCGTATACGCAAGAAAGGGTATTATCGGAGAAAGGACCCCGAAGGAAATAGGGATACAGACCATCCGCGCAGGCGACATAGTCGGAGAGCACACCGTAATATTCGGCGGACTCGGAGAACGCATCGAGATCACGCACAAGGCGTCGAGCAGGGACACTTTTGCAAGGGGCGCTCTCAGGGCAGCTCAGTGGGTATGCGGCAAACCCGCAGGACTATACGACATGCAGGATGTGCTCGGATTGAAGTGAATAATTCAGGGTAGCAGGGTCAGTTCGAATAGTTCTTGGACAGCAAGCTTCAAAGGAATCCTTGCCTGCTGACTGCAATCCCAGGCAATCCGAGACTGCTCAAGCCGCTGTCCGCAGCAACTGCAATCCTTATGGAGATTAAACCGGCGAAAATGAAAAGAGCCCATCTGTGCATTTTTCGATAAGTTTTCTTCCCTAACAGGAGAGGTTGAATTGAACTGCATGGGCGCCCGTTTCTTCCTGAATATTCCCCGGAGCAGAACTGCCCGGGCTGAAACCTTCTACTACATATACCAAAATGGATAAAGCCCTACGGTCAAACCAAAAAAGAGGCGTTATATCGACCTTAAGGACGCTATAGTGACCTTCCCATAGCAATTACCCTATCTTCCATAAAAATCTTTTTTATCATATATGCTTTATTGTTGGGGACTTATCCGCAAATCGCCTATCCTGAAGATATTGGCATCGATCTTGATATATATAAGAGATTATGATTATTGCATTTATCAGAATAGACCCTATTCCGGATAAACGGAAGGCCATCATTGAGATACTCACGTCTGTAAAGACAGTAACATCCTTGAAAGTCGGCTGTATAAATTGTGGCATTTATGAAGAATACGGCAATGGGCAGAAGATTCTTTATATTGAGATGTGGCATAATAGCGAAGATATGTACCAGCACATTCGGTCCAACCTTTATCTGAGGATTTTAAACGCCGTTGAACTTGCCAGCAAACAACCTGAGATCTATTTTCAGGAATATTCAGAAAAAGAGGGCATTGAATTGATTGAAGCTGTAAGATCAGATAATGCAGCAAAACAGGAAGTATGAAGTTTGCAGTCATGCAAACAATTTATTCTGTGTATATCAGGAGCGGGGGCAGACTGCTGCCGGCAAAAGGCAATTAAGGTATCCCTTCCCCTGGCGGATGGCAAAATAGCTCACTTGCTAACCCTCCTTCGCCAGGGTGAGGGGATAAGCTAATTTGATTCAATCGATGAAAGGAGGTGAGAAAAACTCAGGGAGGGATAGATAAATAATTTTGGACAATTAATGACTCTTAAGGAGGAAAAAGAATGAAGAAGATATTATTGCTATCAGTTATGGTTGTATTGGTTTTCGCATCGACATCGTTTGCAGCGGAGAAGTATGTCCTTGGCAAATCCAATGTTGCTCTCAAGGTCGACTGGCTTTACTTTGATGACGACGTATTTGACAATGTGGATCTTTCAAATGGCATTTATCTGGGACTCGAAGGCTATTACGGACTGACTCCCAACCTCTATCTCGGCATGGAGGCAGGATGGGCCACTGCATCAAATGATAAGAGAGTAAATTTTGCAGGTGAAAGTGTCAAGATTGATGTCGATATTTTTTACGTCCCGGTTGAACTCAACCTGAAATATGTATGGGAAGTTGCACCAAACTGGCTTATTGGATTTGGTGGAGGTGTTTCCTACAACTGGTTCGATGTTGACGTCGAAGTAGGTGATCGGGATGCCGACAGTGATTCCTGGGTATGGGGCGGTCAGGTCTTTGCGGATATCAACTACAAGATGACCGATCAGTGGTTCATAGGTATTAACGGTAAATATCAGTTCACAGAAGACCTCGAGTTCAGAATACGAAGTGAGGACTATGAAACAAACACCAATGCCAACAACTGGAGACTTGGTGCGCAAGTAGGTTACATGTTCTAAGTTTCACTTAAAGACTGAAATCATTAAATGTTCAGGCCTTCGGATATGGATGATTGGCAGCTTTTTTCACTCACTCGTCCCTCTGCCGGGCAGGAAGAGGCATACATAAAATGGACCTCTCTTGTCAGCGTTCCTCCCGGCAGAGGAGACGATATTTTAAAAATATTTTTTCGATCATTACAAAATAGTTCTACGCCTTCTGATATTTGCCCGACTGCCTGCGGACGGGCTCCTTAAAAAAGATGGGATAGATCTAATCCCCTCTTTTTTAAGGAAGGACAAGGGTGCTGGAAGATTACTTGGTGGAAGTTTATTGTATTTCAGAGAATGAAATGCAACAGGGATTTGAAAGGAGAGAGTATGAAAAAAGATAGAATTTTTTCTTATGCTTTGGTCTTTGTTCTTGTCCTGATTTTAGCAGTGCCGACAGGGGCTTCAGGAGAGCAGGAGACACAGAAAGTTTTCAAGCAGGAAGAGCTTGATCAGATGCTTGCGCCTATAGCTCTGTATCCCGATTCGCTACTTGCGCAAGTGCTCATGGCCTCAACATATCCCCTCGAGATAGTACAGGCAGATAGATTCGCAAAGAAGAACAAAGAACTTAAAGGTGACAAGCTATTGGAAGCGGGCAAGAATGAGGACTGGGATCCGACCGTAAAATCGCTGCTTCAGTTTCCCGACGTTATCGCCATGATGAGCGATAAACTTGACTGGACTACCAAACTCGGGGATGCTTTCCTTGCGCAGCAGAAAGACGTCATGGATTCGGTGCAGCGTTTGCGCAAGAAGGCACAGGAGTCCGGTAATCTGAAAACCACAAAAGAGCAGACCGTGGTGGTCGAAAAGGAGACGATTATCATTCAGCCTGCAAATCCGCAGGTGATCTATGTCCCGAGCTACAGCCCAACGGTTGTATACGGCACATGGGCTTATCCAGCGTATCCGCCTTATCCCTATTACCCCCCCGGATATGGAATGGCAGCAGCAACGTTCGGGTTCATGGCCGGAGTTGCAGTAGGTTCCTCAGGATGCTGCTGGGGAAACTGCAACTGGGGCAGTGGTAATATTGATATTGATATCAACCATAACAATAACTTTACAAAAAACAATTATAACAAAGACCGGGTCAGCCATTATCAAAAGCAGGGGGGGCAGGGTAGCAGGCAGCAATGGCAGCACAACCCCGAAAACAGAAAAGGAGCCGCATACAGGGATAACGCCACGGCCCAGAAGTTTAACAGAGGATCCTCTGCAGAAGCCGTGAAGTCACGCGAGGCATTCCGCGGACGCGCTGAGCAGGGCAACTTGTCAAGGGCATCAGCCGGACAAGGCGGAGGTTTTGACGGAGGAGCAAGGGCTTCAACAAGGCAGGGCGAAGGCTTTGACCGTGGTGGCGGAACCTTCAGCGGCATGGACCGGGGCAGCGGTGCAAGAGACTTCAGCAGCCGTGGAAGTTCCAGCCGTCAAAGTATGTCCGGTGGTGGCGGATTCAGCGGCGGGTCACGTGGCGGCGGAGGTGGTGGTCGTGGCGGTGGAAGGAGGTAGGCATGTCACAATCTGAGTTCTCAATAAATTCATCTATTAAGGAGGAGACAATGATACTTCCTGAAATACATGCAAGAAAAAATTTGGCCTTTATCCTTATTAGCATAGCCGTTGCAGCAGTCATAATAAGTCTGTCCGGCACTTCATTTGCGGCAGTTAAACAGAAGTCATTCGCTTCCGCAGAGGAAGCTGTGAAAGCATTGATTGCTGCTGCAAGAAATAACGATGACAAAGAGGTTTTGGCAATCTTCGGAGCTGATGCGAAAGATTTGATCTTCTCGGGAGACAGAGTTGCAGACAAACAGAGGCGTGAGCACTTCCTGGCCATCTACGATGAGCAGAACAGACTGGTGCCCGACGGAGCCAGCATGATCCTTGTAGTCGGAAAGAACGACTGGCCGTTTCCTATCCCTATCGTGCAAAAAGATGGAGTATGGTTTCTCGATACCCAGCAAGGAAAAGAGGAGGTTCTGAACCGCAGGATTGGTGAAAACGAAATCTATACGATCCAGTCATGCCTTGCCGTTGTTGATGCTCAAAGGGAATATGTCATAAGAGATTTCGACGGCGACGGATTTCTGGAGTATGCACAGAAGTTCAGAAGCGACCCGGGTAAGAAGAACGGACTTTACTGGGAGACAAAAGAAGGAGAGGAGCCAAGCCCGCTTGGCCACTTGTTGGCGCAGGCAAAGGCCGAGGGATATTCTAAAAAGGGGGCAACGGGAAACCCGGAGCCTTACCATGGCTACTATTACAGAATTATGAAGGCTCAGGGTAAAAACGCACCCGGAGGCGCCTACGACTATGTAATCAGGGGAAATATGATCGGTGGGTTCGCAGTGGTAGCATGGCCGGCAAAGTATGGCAACTCCGGAGTCATGACCTTCATCGTTAACCATGACGGTGTTGTTTATCAGAAAGACCTTGGGAAAAATACGGCAAAAATCGCAAAGGCTATGTCAAAGTATGATCCGGATAATACATGGGAAAAGGCAGATTAGTATTGCATATACTTAAAGTTATTCATCAATTTAATGAAAAGGAGAAAGTTATGAAGAGAGTTTTTATCTGCCTGTTTGCGCTGTGTGTAATTCACATATTTACGGGACAAGTATTTGCTGAATCAAAGGGGCCGGTTGAAACAGTGCTCGACGGATGCCAGAAAGAGATCAAAACCTACTGTAAAAATGTGACGCCCGGAGAGGGGCGTATCCTCGCATGTCTGTATGCATATCAGGACAAGCTCTCGAACCGCTGTGAGTATGCGCTGTATGATGCAGCAGCCCAGCTTGAGCGGGCGATAGCTGCTCTGACTTACCTGGTCAACGAATGCAGGGACGACCTGAAGGCATACTGTTCGGATGTCAAGCCGGGTGAAGGCAGGCTCATCAATTGCATTGACAAGAATATGGAAAAAGTCAGCAAACGCTGCAAGCAGGCAATTAAAGATGTTGCTAAGAAATAAAACAGGGAGTTAAGTAAGAAGTTAATCAAGGAGAGGACTATGAAGAAAAGTGCGGTTTGCAGCATTATTTTTAGTCTTATGATCGTGATGCTTGCGGTCATCACATTGATGGGAAATGCTTCAGCACAGTCGATTTCATCTTCCCTAGGTCTTGCACCCTATCCTTCCAAGGGGCAATCCGTCCAGCAGCAGAGCAGTGACGAAGGTGAGTGTTATGCATGGGCAAAACAGCAGACCGGGATCGACCCGGTTGCCGTGTCGGGGACCCCGACTCAGCAGCCAGGTCCGGCAGCAGGTGGAGGTGAGCGCTTAAAAGGTGCTGCGCGCGGTGCACTTGGAGGAGCAGCGATTGGTGCCATAGCAGGTGATACCGGAAAGGGTGCAGGTATCGGCGCAGTTGCAGGTACTATGGCAGGCGGCAAGCAGGCCAGGCAGAACAAGGCGGCAAAGGAACAGCAGGCTGAGCAGGCAAAAGGAGGGGCAATTCAGCAATTCAACAAGGCATTCAGTGCATGTATGGAAGGCCGGGGCTATCTTGTTAAATAAAGGAGATTCAATGAGAATAACCTTCGCTGGATCGGATGCGTCTTTCATTGTCTTCGGTGCCTGCACGTCGATTTGAGGAAAAGACTGGCTCAAAAAAAATTAATTACACACGGAGGAAGAAATGCAGAAGTATTTGAGAGTATTTTTTGGTTCATTTTTAGTTTTAATGCTAATGGTTTTTTCAGCATATCCGGAAATAGCGTTTGCTGATACGGCAGCCGAGATCGATCGTGATGTTGACGCTGCCCTTGATAAGCTTTATTCGCGGGAGCCTTCAGCAAAAGCCCTTGCAGCAGAGGCAAAAGGCATCCTGGTATTTCCGGGCATCGTAAAAGGCGGGCTCATCATAGGCGGTCAATATGGCGAGGGCGCCCTCCGCGTAAAGGACAAGACTACCGGCTACTACAGGACCGTGGCTGCTTCTTACGGCCTGCAGGCCGGCGTCCAGAAGTTCGGCTATGCGCTGTTCCTGATGACCGACTCAGCGCTTGCCTATCTTGAAAAGAGCGATGGGTGGGAGGTCGGCGTTGGCCCCAGCGTTGTTATTGTTGACGAAGGAGTAGCCAAATCACTGACAACAACGACAGCGAAATCCGATGTATATGCCTTCTTCTTCGATCAGAAGGGCTTGATGGCCGGAATAGGATTGCAGGGCACAAAGATAACAAAGATTGACAAGTATTAGTTTCGTCTATATAGTAGTTAGGCAGAAAAAATCAAAAAATGATGCCGTTGATATCATTGCAGAAGGCTGATAAGGGGAGGTGATTACAGAAACTGACTGGCGGCAAAGGCATGAAATGGTTTTGCGCAACGTTTAGCAATCTTTTGTAGAGTATAAGAGAATACATCAAACATATGAAAGGAGATAAAATAATGCATTACCGTAACAAAGGTTTTATTGCAGTGTTTGCATTAGTGGTTACCCTGTTTTTTGCTACTGCCTCTCAGGCGCAGGATTTGCCGTTCGGAATCGACAACGTTCCGAACATCGTAGGCTTAGGAGGCGGTATGGTGCCTGACTACCAGGGTTCGGATGATTACATGGTGGGTGCTGCGCCTTTTTTCAAGTATACACCCGAAAATACAGAATATTACGCACTGCTCACCGGCCCCCAGCTTTACGTGAATATCGCGAATCATCCCTGGTTCCGCATTGGGCCTATGCTCAACTACCGGTTCGGGCGCAATGACGATGTGGATGATAAGGTCGTAAAGAAGATGGAAGAGATAGACGGTGCATTTGAGGCCGGCGGTTTTGTGGGGTATGACTGGAGGGATAGCCAGAATCCTCTTCATCGCTTTGGTATAACCCTTGAAATCCTCGGTGACGTCAGCAGTGTACATAAAGGATATGTTATGTCTGCTTCGGCTCGCTACTGGTATCCTGTACACAAGATGGTCGATCTCGGGCTTAGCATCGGCACAACTTATGCTGACAACAAATACATGGATACCTATTTCGGAGTGAGTGAGAAAGATTCGGACAGGACAGGTCTTTCAATATTCAAAGCGGACTCGGGTGTCAAAGAAGTGCGTGTTATTCCTGCGGTAGTTTTTCACTTCAGCCCGCAGTGGCATGCCGGAATCGGTGCCCGTTATGCACGTCTGCTTGGTGATTCCGAGGACAGCCCTGTTGTTAAAGACCGCGGCTCGGAAAATCAATGGATCTACGGCTTTGCTGTTGCCTATGCATGGTAGTAGTTAAGTAAAATGCCCCTCTCCGGCAAAGGATTATAACCCGTTAGTTAAACATCCTTTGTCAGAGGGGGGGCTTTGATTACAAGAATTATCCTGAGAAGAGGTATTTATATGGTTAAAAGGCTTTTAAAGACTATCTTAACTTTAATCGTCGTTTGTGTTTTTATTGGCTGTGCAACATCAGAGGTCTCTAATGTGAAAAAAAATACCTTACGGGTTGGCGTAACCCCTAATTATCCACCCATAATTTTCAAACAGGGCAACAATATCGTCGGGGCCGAGGCGGATCTTGCAGTCATGCTGGCCAAGGAACTGCGTAGAAACGTTCAGTTTGTTCAGCTTGCATGGGATACCCAGATTCCGGCCCTGCTCGATGGGAGGATCGATATAATCATGTCCGGCATGACTGTCACCAAAGCCAGGGAAATTCGCATTGCTTTTACAGATTCCTATCTTAAGAGTGGACTGGTAGCTGCGATACGGGCTACTGATGCAGGGAAATACGCATCAAAAGAAGATATTTTGAAATCTTCTTCCACTGTTGCCGGGGTAAAAGATACTACATCACAGGCTTTTGTCGAAAGAAACTTTCCCAATGCCGCCAGAAGGACTTTTTTCTCAAAGGCAAGCGATGGATCATTTGAACTTACAAGGAGATCAATTGATATTTTTATAAACGATGCACCGTCAATCATCTGGCTCGTCTCGGAAAATGAGGCGGATATTGCAGGAGTCTGGGAACCACTTAACGAGGAATATCTCGCCTGGGGAGTGAGAAAAGATGATGAGGCATTGCGCATGGAGGTGAACAGCATCATCGGGAGATGGAAAGAGGACGGTACATTGAATTCAGTGCTTCTCAGATGGCTGCCTGAACAGTACTTTAAACGGATTTATCATTAACCCGGCAAGCAAATATTATATAAAATGGTCATTGCACGGTTTTCAGTCATTCATGCATATGCGAATCCTCTTATAAAAATATATATCAGGCTTTCATTTAATGATCCCGTCTGATGCCAGCTTCTTAAGCATGACCTGTATAAAAGCGGTTATCAATTGTTGCTCGCCCTCAGTTCTCTCTGTTTTCGAATGGCCGGACCAGATCAGCTTCCCGGTAGTCACGTCGTAGAGATTTGTCTCTATATATGCAACCCGGACATCTCCTGTATACCCGTAATCGGCAAACACAACATTATAATAGCCCCACCAGCCATGGTAGTAATCCGGAACCACGTAAATCAATCCTGGATTATAGGACTCGATTGTCTTTGTGTCTACCAGTCTCGAAATTAAAACAGTATCCGCACCCGAGCTTCGTATCTTGGATTTCACCAGTTCTTTGTCACGTAATTCTTCCATGGTGATAATTGTATGACTCTGGAATGCGTTGTTGCCGCGGGCATCGAGCTCACCGGCAAACCTGTTTTCAAATAAATCTCTCATATCCGGACTCTTTGCAACCATGATCACAATGATTTTCTGAGGTTTCCCCTTATAGGTACTGTCTTTCCATACATCTTTCATCACTGTTGTCGTAGTACATGAACCAAAAAGGAATGGAACAGCAATCAGAATCAAAAAAAATAATTTCATTCTCTTCATTATTTTATACCCCCTGTAGCTGTATTTTTTTAATATCTTTCTTATCACTCTGCTGAACATTCAATTGTGCGGCCTCATTTATTCACCTGCCTTCGATAGCTTCCAAATGAAGATTCAATGAATCAGAGTCCGTCTCATCTCATGTCAAACCGATACTTTTCAACCGGACTTTATGCCGGCTGATTCCTGCTCCGAATCACCTTCAGATACCCATGCCTTTAAAAGGACATGGGCGACCGCCAGTACAACCGGACCGATGAAGAGTCCGATGATACCGAAGGCAAGAAGGCCGCCGATGACGCCGGCAAAGATCAGGAGCAGCGGCAGGTCAGCCCCCCTCTTTATCAGAACCGGTCGAAGAAAATTGTCAAGAATAACTACCGGGAGTGACCATGCAATCAGGACACCCCCCCATATTGGTTCGCCATTCCAGAAGAGCCAGATTATTGAAATAATCAGCACAAGGCCGGGGCCAACCTGTGCTATGCAAAGCATAAACATCACTCCGGTCAGTATGGCTGCAGCCGGAACACCTGTAACAGCAAGGCCGATACCGCCCAAAACCGATTGGATAATCGCAGTCAGGACGACTCCGAGCGCGACACCCTTGACCGCTTTTGATGCCAGCACTGCTGCATCTTCCCCTTTCTCTCCACCCAGGCGACGGACAAAACTTCTGAAGCCTCCAGCGGCTGACTCGCCATTGGCATAGAGAATAGCCGAAATAATAACGGTAAGAAGGAAGTGAAGAATTATCATGCCGATGCTGCCGGCCTTGGCAGCGAACCATTTCAGGGCATTCTTCGCATACGGAGTCAGCATGGCTGACATTTCTTCCGGCGTTAGAGCTGAATATTGCTGCCAGCGTCCGGCAAGGTTTTTTTCGACCAAAGGAAAGTTGCCGACCCACTCAGGCATCGGCGGCAGGGTGAATGAACTAAGTGACTCAATCCATACGACAAATTCATCCCTGCTGTCAATGACGGCAATTATGGCGACAGAGAATGGTATGACCAGAAAAAGCAGCAATATAAAAGTCATCGCTGCTACCGCGAGACCGCGTTTGTGCCAGAGCCACGCCTCTATTTTAAGCAGCAATGGCCATGTGGCTATAACAATAATAGTTGCCCAGATAAATGAGGTGAGGAAAGGCCTAAAAATCCAGAAGCTTGCTGCGATTAAAGCGCCAATGAAGAGAACTGACATGGTAATACTGGTAATATTACGGGAAGCAGGCACATTCTTATTGGTCATCAGCTGACTCCGGTCAGGGTGTACTTTGTTAAGCATCAATATGCTGATACAAAGAATAGCATAGGCCATCCCTGTTTTCAAAGAATTTTAATGGAATCTATCATATCAGGCGGTGCCAGATTAATTACTGAATTGCTTTTGTATTATAATAAAGGCATTGTGTTTGCGAAGAAAGGGGTACTTAAGCCATGAATAAGTTGGGCAGTATAAAGCTGATAAAAGTTGTAGTTTTTCTGATTGTAATAGCGTATTTATTGTTGCTTATCCCAGAGCGTGAACCATCTTTATCATTCCCCGGCTCCGTTTCCCAAACAAAACAACCCTTTGCATGGAATCAGGATTTTTACTGGGAGAAACTTGAGGCGAAATACAGGCAGATGCAGCAGTCCGGCTGCCAAGATATACAGAATCAGCTTTCGTATGATCTCATTGAAGCAGGCAATCTCATTCTGAAGATATCGCAAAAAAGTCTTGATCCGGAAGCCCCTGCATTTGCAGAACTTGAGCGAAAATTGTTTGAAGTTGCTCCGCTCATAAGCGGATGCAATATATTTATCCCCGAATACATCCGCTTTGTGACCGATATGCGCGATGTCGTCAAAAAACAGTCGGAGCACTGGGATATGAATTCGGATGCACCGAGGATAACTCTTTACAGGCTTCTTTACGGTGGACGCACCGCAATCGAGGAGATAATGCTGCAGTCGCCGCAGGAAGCGTTCCCCGTTATGATTGCGGGGAGGGATGAGCCATCTCAAACACCGGCAGCTGATGTCCGGCAGGTAAAGATACACAGCGGCGATATCCTCGTTTCCCGGGGCGGGGCTCCCACCTCTGCGCTGATCGCGCGGGGAAATGATTATCCCGGGAATTTCTCCCACATTGCATTTGTCTATGTCGATCCCGCAACACACGAGGCGAAGATTGTTGAATCGCATATCGAAATCGGGGTCGTTGTATCGACGGTCGAGCAATATCTGAAGGACAAGAAATTGCGTGTAATGCTGCTGCGTCCGAGGGCAGACCTGCCCCAACTTATAAAAGACCCGATGCTTCCGCATAAGGCTGCGGAATTTGCCTATAGGCGGGCAAAAGAAGGGCATATCCCCTATGACTTTGCAATGGATTATAAAGACCATTCAAAGCTCTTCTGCTCGGAAGTGGCTTCTGAGGCATATGAAAAGTATGGCATTACCCTGTGGTCAGGCATCTCCCGCATTTCTTCTCCCGGTCTCAGGAAATGGCTTGCAGCCTTCGGGGTACGTCACTTCGAAACGCAGGAACCTTCCGACCTTGAGTACGACCCGCAGCTTGTGGTTGTCGGAGAATGGCGGGATCATGATACTCTGCAAAAAGACCGTTATGACAACGCAGTGACAGAAGTGATGCTCGAAGGCGCTGAAAAGGGAGATGAAATCTCCTATCAATGGTATCTCCTTCCCCTGGCGCGCATTGTAAAAGGATACAGCGCTGCCCTGAATCTTTTCGGGAAATCGGGGCCAATACCGGAAGGCATGTCTGCGACCGCTGCATTAAGGACGCAGGATTACGACGCAAAACACTCGGCAATCAGGGAACGGCTTTCTGCCAGGGCCGAACAGTTCAAGACAGAGAATGGCTATGCGCCTCCCTACTGGCAGCTCGTAAAACTTGCCCGTGCAGCGAAGGATGATGTCGAAAAAAGCAAGTGATGAGGATAAGGTCATAAGAAGAAAAACATCCATTATAAAATCCCTCCTATCCTCCCTTTCCTAAAGGGAGGAATAATACTGAGGCTGACCCGATTTTGTAGACACACCGAAAAGCTTGATAAACTAAGCGAAGGAGGTGTGTCAGATGGCAGACAAAAGAGGACGGGGATCGTATACGC